>Ga0310697_10004335_pt1 | contig 14060 bp, 17 predicted proteins | sample 172DNAGHGlowgp2_FD_203883 | JGI IMG/M metagenome (GOLD analysis project Ga0310697, IMG submission 203883) | Sheep rumen microbial communities from Palmerston North, Manawatu-Wanganui, New Zealand - 1728 DNA GHGlow gp2 (v2) (version 2) | ecosystem: Host-associated > Mammals > Digestive system >...
GAGGCCGACTATCTTTCTGTCCAGCTAGGAAGCAGCTACCTGAACAAACAGGAAATTGCAGCCTTGCATCAGGGCTCTTACATCATCTTAAAACAGCGGGCCGGCGAAATGACACAAATCCTTCGCACAGGAAAACTTGTTGCTCTTGGCGAAATCTGCATTGCCGATGATAATTTTGCAATCCGCGTGGTTGAGGTTAAGAAGTAAGATTAAGGAGGGGGAAGTCTCCCCCTCGCTTCAACCACCTGCGGTGTTTTCCGCTACCCCCCTCTGCGGGCTCAAACGCCGCCCGCAACTCCTGCTTTCATTCCTTATAAAGCTTAAGCTCCGGAAAGTAGCCCTGAATAAACTTAAAATGATTGTCGCGGGTCCAGAGAGGAATATCATATTTCATTGCAGTAAAGGCAATCAGGGCATCGGAAAGAGGAACGTTCAAGCCTTTGGAGCGCAGTGTTTGCAGAATAAAGCCTGTGCCTTCCCAGTCGTAGTCGTCGGTGAGAACCTTGTCAAAAGTTTTAAATGCTTTAAGGTAGTCATCAATCTCTTCTTCCGAGCGGGCGCCGTGTAATATTTCGGTACGGACAACGCCACAAAGAGCAATCGGCATGGTATCAATTTTTCTGGCGAGCTCAGATTCCCTTGACTGAAAATAATCAATCATAATATTAGTGTCTGCCAAAATCATCCAAGCCTCCTCAAATTGTTGACGGCTTCTTCATCAATGTCTAAGGGGCCAATTTCATCCATAACAAGTTTGCGGTCCAGCTTTCTTGTTGCCGGAATCGGTGGCGCAACATTCTGTCTGATTTTCTGAATAAAAGCCTTGCGTCTGGCTTCTTCTTCGGGGGTCTGTTCAATTTTAATCGGGTGGGAAGCAAGGTTCACAAATCGATCATATTCTTCCACAGTAATCATCACGCATTCAGGCACATTATTTTTTACAATAACGCGCACTCCGTCTTCCTTAACTTCGTCAATTATTTTTCCGGCTTCACCCTTATTCAAACGACTGATTGGTACAAATGCATGAATGAGTTTTGCTGCTGTAACATTATCATAATTTGGAATTGCCATAGGAGCCTCCTTCTCGATAAAAATGTTGATATATTTAATGATAAATACTGTAGATTATTATGTCAACAAAAAAATTAGATGAAACTTATAATTGTTATTTTATAGTAAACTTGGTGGCTAAAAGTTTGTATATTATATTTGAATAGTTGCCGAACAGCATATTTGGTTTTGTAGGAAGTCCCAGAATCAACTGTAATGCAGAGATATCATCTCATTTTTTATCTTCTTGAGAAGTTCTTAAAATAGTATTTTGAAACTTACATCAACCGCTCTTCTTACACAAAACGAGATTTTAAGAAAGACATTTTAAAGAATTGAGAAAAAGGGTTAGAAAGAAAATTTAGTCATAATTCATAACATCTCATTTTTCAAATTTCGCTACATTATGCTTCATTTGACAGATTGTTACTATTTCAAAAAAAAGAATCAGGCACCACATTTACGACGCCTGATTCAAAGGGTTTATTCTATTCTAAGAGATTGTTACTATTACAAAGATCGATTATTTATTTCTTACAATAATAAACTGATAAGATCCTCCTGATGCACTCTCATCTTCCTTTATTTCTGAATAGGTTTCATGATAACTAGTAATATAATACTCAACTGTTTCCCGAAGTGACCAATAATTACTCCAATCGTATGGAAGATTAGATTTCCACTCTTGCACATGTTTCCCGAACTTTAAATTATCATCATAAAGGAAATTCTCTGTTTCTTCTTTTGTAGCTAACCTAAATCCGGAATTATCTTCGTTAATTTCAACATTACCACCATAAAGAGGATTATCAAACTCATAAAAACAGATATCGCTATAATATGAATAGTTTATATAAATACTTGTAAGATTATTTACAGAATATACTGGTTTATATCCAAAAATCTGACTTAATCTTATTACAAAAATTAAATCGTCAATTGCAGAGTTTCCTTTAGAGAAAGAATAATATTTATATTTATCTGTTCCCGTTGTATCCATTTTATGACTTCCCCCCATTACAATTTCTGGCAGGTCATAAGGAATAATATCTTCAGAAACTACTAAACTTAATGCATTATTTTCATAAAAACCTAATTTTTTTTGAATTAAAAACTTTTTTGTCTTATCTTCATTTGGAACATTATCATAATGTACAAAATTTTGGTCAAAAGATATTTCTTTTTCTGGGAAATTTTTGATAAAACTTCTGCCTCCATTGTCATCATTACTATTATATATACCATATTCCAGATATTCTGCTACAAGATTTATACGTGCTTTATCGTTATCAATTAAATCCATTATAGATGGAGTAATTCCAGAAAAGGAAATAGTATTATTATCTGTTCCTAAAAGCCAACGTTTACCTTTGACAAGTTCATTTCCATTTTCATCAATAATATTAAATTTAAAATCATGAAGAGAATCTTTTTTTCCTAAATATTCAAAAGCATTATAAAATTCAGTTCCTCGGTATGAATCAATTCTATAAATAAGAGCACCATTTACGTTATAATTTTTATCTTTCTTTGAGCTTACAGATTCTTTTGGCCAATCAGAATAGGTATAAGAGATATCATTTTCGTTGTAACTAGCTCTTGGCAGATCAGTCCAGTCTGATTTATAAGCTTTTTCATAACCTTTAACAATTACTCCTATAGTTTTTAACCATTTATAACTAACTGTAGGAATAATTTGTGAATAATAAGTAGCTGTTTTATTTGTATAATCCAAATCACCTTTTTGTAAGTCACCAATCCATAATTCATATTTTGAATGTGTGCTTCCATATTTTTCTGAATCTATTAAAAGATTTTTCCATTCATCATGTAATGTGAAATCATTGTAAGTTCCTAAACCTGGATTTCCATTTTCAATTGAAGCTGCTAATGTATTATAGGCTTCTAAAGCTTTGTCTTTTATCTCTTCTGAGTCATCTGTTCCTAATGCATCATAATATTCGGCGAGTGCATAACACCACTTTTTCTGTGTTTCATATTCTTTTGCCTTATCAATGTGAGTTGTGAATTCTGAACTCTGACCAAAAATTGTAGAATACATTATTAAATTTAGAATTGTTAACATAAAAATCTTTTTCATATAATTTCTCCTTATTGCATGAATAGTTTTGAATTACTTAAATCTTTGAAATAATTTGATTTTTAATAGAAGTCAAATCACTTGTCTTGGAAATAGGAATTTTAATATAATTTCCAACAATCCTCTTATAAACAGATTCAGGAAATTCTTTGAAAGGTTCTGTATATGCATTAATTAAGATATCTGCATTATTTTTTGAAGCAAAAACAAGCCCTCTTAAAATATATTCCGATTCAAGATGTCCTTTGTCTGCAATATAACCAATACTACAAAATGCAATTTTTTTATTATTAAAGGTTACAAGCGCTTTAAAATCATTATTATCAGCACCTTCTTCTTTATAAAAATGCTCTTTTGCACCCTGAGAGCATAATTCTTTCTTGATTTCACCAATTAATTCTGTTTTTTTAGAACCAGTTTCACCATTTAAAGTTATTACTTTCACAAAACTTCTCCTTTTATATATACAATCTGTTAGATTGTATATAAAAAAAAATACACCCTTTAAGATTTTATTTCAACCTCTTAAAGATTTTATAATACAATCATATGGAAATTACATCAGATTATGTAAATCATAAAATACAATTGTTTTCAGACAAACTTAGAACAATTCGAAACGAGAAGGGAATTTCTGCTCGGGAGATGAGTCTCTCTTTAGGACAAAATGTAAATTATATTAATCTAATAGAAAATGGAAAAAGAAGACCTTCTCTAGATATGTTTCTATATATTTGTGAGTATCTAAAAGTATCTCCGAATTTATTTTTTGAAAATGAATATAATGAGAATAATTGCAATGAGAAAGTTCTGTATAATCTATCTGATAACCAGAAAGAGCTGTTAGTAAAATTCTTGAATACATTCAAATAATGCGTGAGGGTATGGAGCACCACGAAAGTGCCGACCGCAACGAAGTGAGGACGGTGAGCGTTTAGCGAAGTGCGGAACACCCGACCCTGAGCGCAGCGAAGGGGCACGCCCTATGTAATCCAAATGGAGATTTATTCTATAAATAAAAACCTCCGTTATTATCAAAAATCCGCCGGCATAGTAAAATATCAGCATGGAAAAAAAGAATCTTGTCAGACGAATTTTGATGTCTTTGTTTGGTGTAATTATCTGCGCCATCAGTGTTGGGATTTTTAAAATTGCGGCCCTTGGAGTTGATCCTTTTCAGTCTTTTATGGCCGGACTGGACGCGCTTGTGCCTATTAAGTTTGGAACTCTTTACGTAATTGCAAACGCTGTGCTTTTTATTTTCATGTTGATTTTTGACCGCCACTATATCGGCATTGCAACTTTTATAAATCTCTTTTTGCTGGGCTACATCACTCAGTTTACTTATGAATTTTTGCAGACCATTATTGTGGACCCGTCGCTGCCTGTAAGAATTGCCTGCCTTGTTGTAGGCGTTGTAATCATCTGTTTTGGTTCTGCTTTTTACATGACCGCCGACCTTGGAGTTTCCACTTACGATGCAGTTGCCCTGATTATTGTAAACACCTGGTGCAAGGGAAAGTTCCAGTATGTGCGCATTATCACAGACCTTGTTTGCGTAATCCTTGGCGTTGGACTTTTCCTGCTTTCCGGTGGAGCGGTACGGGCAATCATTACAATAGCCGGAGCCGGTACAATCATCACAGCCTTCTTTATGGGACCGCTTATTGAATTTTTTAATGTTCATTGTGCTCGTCCTGTTTTGAATAAGAAAAATAAGGATGAAGATAAGGAAGAAGTTCAGGCTCAGGAACAGGAGATTTAAAAATGGATTACGAAATTACAGATTATATTACGCCCCAGGAATACATGGAAATGAGAAAGCTTGTGGAATGGAGCGAGTTTCCGCTGGAGCAGGCAGAAGAGGGGATTAAGCATTCGGCTCATCTTGTTGTTTTTAGAAGGGATGGCAAAGTAATTGCGCTTGCAAGAGTTCTCACTGACTATGGTTATGTTGTTTATATTGCAGATGTAATTGTGCGCCCGGATTTTCAGGGGCAGGGGCTTGGTCGTGCGCTTATGAATAATGTGATGGATTATATCAAAAGTCAGCTCAAGCCCGGCTACAAAAAAATGGTAAGCCTTATGGCAGCCCAGGGAAAGGAAGATTTTTATAAAAAGTTTGGATTTGTCGCCAGACCTAATGAAATGTATGGTCCGGGAATGTGCCAGTGGATTTTTGCAGAAGAATAGGAGGCGCTTATGTCGATACTTGCAGCCTTTATGGTTCCGCATCCGCCGATGATTGTACCGGAGGTTGGACGAGGAAGTGAGAAGCAGATTGAAAAAACGATTAAGGCCTATGAGTTGGTGGCTAACCAAATTGCAGCACTTAAGCCCGAGACTATAATTATTTCCAGTCCTCACAGCGTGATGTATTCTGATTATTTTCATATTTCTCCGGGCAGCGGGGCGGTCGGCTCTTTTGCTGATTTTGGGGCGCCACAGGTGAAGTTTGATGTTGAGTATGATGAAGAGCTTGTGAAGGTGATTTGTGCGCGGGCTGAAGAAGCTGGGTTTCCTGCAGGAACACTTGGCGAAAAACGCGCGGAGCTTGACCACGGAACTATGGTGCCGCTCTGGTTTATCTTAAAAAAATACAAGGACTTTAAGCTTGTTCGCACGGGACTTTCCGGCTATGACCTTTTAAAGCATTATGAATATGGTGTGATGATTAAGGATGTGGTTGAATCGCTGGGGCGCAGGGTTGTTTATGTTGCAAGTGGTGATTTGTCGCATAAGCTTCAGGAGTACGGGCCTTATGGTTTTGCAGAGGAAGGGCCTCTTTATGACAAGCGGATTATGGATGTTTGTTCCGGGGCTCACTTTGGAGAACTCTTTGATTTTGATGAAAACTTTTGCGAAAAGGCCGCAGAGTGTGGTCATAAATCTTTTGTGATTATGGCTGGGGCGCTGGATGGTCAGGCGGTGGAGGCAAACCAGTATTCGCACGAGGATGTTACCGGCGTTGGTTATGGAATCTGTTCTTTTGTGCCTAAGGGTGTGGATGAGTCGCGGCATTTTCTGAGTGCGCGGCTCCAGCAGGTGGAAAATGAACTTGAAGAAAAACGGCGGAAGTCCGATGCCTGGGTAAAACTTGCGCGGGAGTCTGCGGAGTATTTTGTAAGGAACGGGCATGAGATGGAATTGCCTGCCTGGGTGCCGCCGGAGCTTTTGAAGGTGCGTGCCGGTGCCTTTGTTTCTGTTCACAAGTTTGGAGCTTTGCGTGGCTGTATTGGAACCATTACCGCAACAAAAGAAAATCTTGCACTGGAGATCATTCATAATGCCGTAAGCGCCGTTTCCGAAGATCCTCGTTTTGACCTGGTGACAGAAGATGAATTAAAATATCTTGATATAAATGTTGACGTTCTTGGCGCGGCAGAAAAAATTTCTTCACCGGCAGAGCTTGATGTAAAGAAATACGGTGTGATTGTACAGAGTGGTTATAAGCGCGGACTGCTGCTTCCAGACCTTGATGGTGTAGACACAGTTGAACAACAGATTTCAATTGCAAAACGTAAAGGCGGAATTGCTCCCGGAGAGGATGTTGATTTGTTCCGCTTTGAAGTTGTGAGACATTATTAGTCGTGCGAATGGTGTGGAGATACTGAATGCCAGTTTGTGATGTTTGCTTCAGACAGTGTAAAATTGAAGAAGGTCAGACAGGATTTTGTGGTGCTCGCACTTGTCGTGGCGGTCAGTTAGTTTCTGCTAACTACGGACGACTTACTTCTGTGGCGCTAGACCCCATCGAAAAGAAGCCTCTTAAAATGTTCCACCCGGGCAGCATGATTTTGTCGCTTGGTTCTTATGGCTGCAATTTGCGCTGTCCCTTTTGTCAGAACTCAAGCATATCCTGGTCGCAGAAGGCTTTTGAATATAAGGATAAGGCGGAATATTATGAGCCCCAGAAAATTGTAAAAACTGCGCTGGATCTTCGCCCTCGCGGTAACATTGGCCTTGCATTTACCTATAACGAGCCGCTTGTTGGTTACGAGTTTGTGCGCGACACAGCCAGATTAGCCAAAGAGTCTGGCCTGCAAAATGTTCTTGTGACAAATGGCACTGCAAGCCAAAAAATCCTCAACCAGATTCTCCCATACATCGACGCAATGAATATTGACCTCAAAGCATTTACAGATAGTTTTTACCGTAACTTCATCGGCGGTGACTTTCAGATGGTAAAAGATTTTATTACCACTGCCACCAGCGCCTGCCATGTTGAACTTACAAGTCTCATCATCCCCGGCGAAAACGACAGCGAAGAAGAAATGCGAAAATTATCTGTCTGGGTTGCCTCGCTTGAAAATCAAACTGGTAAAAAAATCCCGCTTCATATTACAAGATTCTTTCCGACCTTCAAACTTACAGATCGAGGTCCAACCCCTGTGAACACAATCATGCGTTTGGTAGAAGTTGCAAAAGAAAATCTGGACTATGTTTTTCCGGGGAATATTTAATCCACATGTTCACAATATGTAAAAAATCTTTCCACCCATTCTCAACATATACAACGGCCACAAAATCAGCTATTCTAAAATCACAAAGCGCTTTGAACCCGTGGTGGTTGAGCTTGTCGAAACCACCCCACAAAATTAATGAGGACTTTATGAATTACAGAAATGCACAGGACATTTTTCCCGAGAATCTTTTGAAGCAGATTCAGCGGTATGTGAGCGGCGAGACCATTTACATTCCGGCCAAAAATGAAAAAAAGGCCTGGGGTGAATCTTCGGGCTACAGGGCATATCTTGCAAAAAGAAATCAGAGCATGAAAGAAGATTTTGCTGACGGCCAGACCATTGAGCAGCTTTCGGAAAAGTATTGTCTTTCGGTTGATTCTGTAAAGCATATTGTTTACTCAAAACAGGAGCGCACTATGCCAGAATATAACAAGACACTTTCTTCGGCGCAGACTTTTGCCCGGGAAAATAAAATTGACGAATGGATTCATACCTATCTTCATGATGCGGGAAAAAATATTCCTTTTTCTGATGGGCTTAAACTTTTCGAGCGATATTACATCGGCCCAATAAAAATGCCGACCGATTTGTTCGAACGCAATACCGGTCCCGAAGAAGGCATGAAATATAAAATCGACAAAGACTGGTGGCCAATCCATGTGGTAGCTCTGGAGGACTCAATAAAAAAAGATCCCGATATGCCGCCACTAATTGCTCACTATGTTGATCACGGCTTTGAAATGAACGATGGAAACACCCGTCTGCAGGCTTATAAAAATCTCGGCGTTCAGGAAGTGAATATCATCATCTGGATTACCGAGCAGGAAGAGTACGAGGAGTTTATGTCACGCTACGGAAATTATGCAGAAGGGGCACCAGTTGTAAGAAGGTAAAGCTAAAAATTGCTTTCGCAATTTTTTTAACGCTTTGCTATAGAACACCGGCCGCCAGCGGCCTTACACAGGAGATAAAAAAATGAAAACACTAATAATCTTATGCGCACCATGTGGCGTTGGAAAATCTACAATGAAAGACGTTTTGACCGAGCGCAATCAGCTGCCGGATTTTGTCTGCCTCGACACTGACAAAATTGGCGTTGGCTGGTATAACTATAGCGGCACCGAAAAAGAAAATCAGTATTACACCGACTGCCTTGCCAGGACCGTTGAAATCGCAGGTGACAAAAATATTTTCTTTGTGAGTGCCGGCATGAATCCGCAGAACTTTTATAACCTCGTGGATTTGCCGCAGGCTATAGACCGCACCTTTTTTATAGGCATGACCTGCTCAGATGAAGAAATTACAAAACGGCTCAAAGCCCGTCCCGCCGAACGCAAGACCGACAGCGACGACTTTATCAAAAGTCAGCACGAGTACAGCGCCTGGTTCAAAAGAAATAAGGGAAAGTTTCAGTGCTTTATTGATAACACAAATCAGACGCTGGAAGAAACTGCAGAGGTGATTGAAGAGTTTGTGAAGAAGCATGTATAATTCACTGCAAAGGAATCTGAAGCTTTTGACTAACGAAATTTCTTACCGCAAAAAAAATTATGATATAGAATGTGTTCATTATAAAAACTGGACAAAGGCTTATCCTCCTCACACGCATGCCGAACATCTTACTCTTGGAATTGTTGAAGAGGGAAAGGTTTGCATTGTGATGGAGGGTGCATCAAAAATCTATAAGGCGGGAGATGAGTTTCAGATTTCGCCGGATGTCCTGCATGAAATAAAGCCGGTTGATGATAAAGGATATTCTATGCTGGTGACTTGTGTTCGCGTACCGGTGCAGGAACTTTCTGAAGTGGACAAGGAGTTGGTGGACGGTCCGCTCGTAGAACTCAAAGATTCAATCCTCGACCAGCCGGAAAATCTTTATCTTATTGAAGAAATGGCGCAGGACACAAATATCAGTCCATTTCATTTGATTCGAAAGTTTAAAAAAATGTACGGACTTACACCGCATCAGTTTCAGATTCAGTGTAAAGTTCGAAAGGCGCAGAAGCTGCTTGAAGAAGAAAAAAGCGTCTGCGAGGTGACTTATGATGCAGGTTTTTGCGACCAGAGTCATCTGGACAGATGCTTTCAAAAAATTGTGGGACTCACTCCAAAGGAGTACAAGGAAGCCTCGGTCCCATCAGAGCCTGGCTCCAAATCCTAACACAAGGCCGGGAAAAACTTTGCAAAAAGATAAAGACCTTCCGGCCCGGCAATAACTTCGTGCGGAACTTTTGCTGGCATAATTGAAATTACACCCGGCTCATAATTAAGGCACTTACCGTCGTTGATGCACTTTCCGCTGCCGGCAATTACCTCGTGAGTTTCAAGCTGAGTTTCGTGAATGTGATTTTTGATGCTTTTGTCTGGAGCGATTCTAACCAGATGATAGCTGAAGTTTCCGCCTGTTTCTTTTGAAGTGATGATGTGCTTAAGCTCAACGCCTTCAAAAGTGGGATGCGGGTTCCACTTGAGTTTGCCAAAGTCAATCTGACCTTGCGGCAGACGCAGACTTCCATTGTTAAATTTTTCAAAAAGTTCTTTATTCATATTGTTACCTCTTGAAGAAAGATTAGTAAAAATATGAATTAAAAAATTGGATAAAATTGCGGTTTTGAGAAGGTTTTTTTGTAAAAAGTCATATAATTTAGTTAAATATGGTAAATTATATGACTTTTTTAGATTTGGGGGCTAGCTTTTCGGAGGAAAAAGCATATAATTTGAAGGTTTTTCCAAATTTATATGCTTTTTTATGAGAAAATGGTTGAGTTTCCGGTAAAATCCTCTCTTTTTTGGTATAGAAGTCATATAATTTAGAGAATTTACCCAATTTATATGACTTTTTCCTTAAAAAAAGGCCTGTTTTTATGTATTAGTACATATATTTTCATGAATTTTACCAAAATATATGTAATTTTCAAAGAAAGGCCGCCCCCTCCTTATCCTTCAACCAGCAGTTGAGTAAAACTAAAAACCGCGTCGATTGTCAGTAAATGGGAAAACGGCGGCTCCCCGGATTTGGAGATGCTTCCGATTCTTGCAAATTATTTTGGAGTTACGATTGATGAACTGATGGGCTTTAAGCTTGCGGCCTACACTAACAAAGAAAAGTTTGTTCGTCTTATGGCAGATGCGGGTGTGCTTAAACGTGGCAAGTTTCAGATTAAGGGCAAGGAGTCGGAATACTATGTGGACTCTGAAAATTTTACCACAAATATTCATCTTGCAAAGCTTGGGGAATTTTTTGCCGACCTGATTATGGAAGCTCATCTTGATTTTGACTGTATCGTTGGTATGGCTTATCATGGCATAAGCTTTGCAGCTGCTACGGTAACTATCCTTGCAAATAAATATGGACTTACTGTGAACTACTGCAGCGACCTAAAAGTTCCTGACTCGCGGGGCAGGCAGATTTGTGGTCACACGCTTGAAGACGGAGAGCGCATTGTAATTGTTGATGATTTAATCAACAGCGGAAAAACTGTTGCGGGCAGAATTCAAAAACTTAAGGAAATTGCTGACGTCAAAGTAGTAGCTCTGGTTACAATTGTAGACAGAGGAGACGGCGCTGCCTTTATGAAAAAGGAATACGGTGCCCAGACGCTGACTGTGATTTCCGGTGAAGACATCGACAGTGCAATCAAGCGCGGGATTGTGTGACGAGAAGGCATTGCAAACTTTATCAAGAATCAAAATGACAGCGGTGGTAAAATTATCGTATAATTTTGGAGGAGTCAGATATGGATGATTTTAAACCGCTGTTTGAATATGTTGAAAAAAACATTGAAAACAAAATGGGACTAAAGGAACTTGCAGATTTTATGGGCTACAGTCCTTTTTACATCAGCAGAAAATTTATGGATTTTTACGGCATTCCGATTACGGCTTATGTGCGAATCAGGAAGCTGCAATATTCTATAAAAGATTTGCTTGCTGATATGAAAGTGATTGATGTTGCCATGAAATATTCCTTTGAATCTCACGAAGGTTTTTCAAGATCGTTCAAAAGTCTTTTTGGTTCTTCTCCAAAAGATATTAAAAAACATTTGCAGAAGTACGACATTCCGGATGTTGAACTTTTTGCAAACTGTAAAGTCAAATCTATGGAGGAAGAAAAAATGAGTTTGAGCGATGACATGCACAAAATGATTTTCACGATTCTTGGTAATTCGTTTGAAGAAATGGCGGCAGGCTTTTGTTCTAAAATAGAGCTTAGTCTGCTGCCGGACAATTGCCTTAAGATTTTTGATGATGGCCGCGGAATCAAACTGGATGATGGCGGAGTACTTCACGAAGAAGTTCTGCAGAATCTTTTGTCAGGTAAACCGATTACAAAGCTTGAGTATGCCCAGATGGGAGACCTGCCCTTTGATGACCTTAAGCTTGTAAACTCCCTTTGCGAAAAACTTACAATCACAGTCTGGCGGAATGAAAAAATCTACGAACAGGATTACATCCGCGGAGTTCCTCAGCATTCTGTTATAAGCAAAATTAATGATTCTACGATCCCGCACGGGACTCAGATAGTTCTTAGGCCGGATACTTCGATTTTTGGAGACACCTTGTTTAGCAGGGAAAAGCTTCTGGGGTGGATCAGCGAAAATTATTCGGGGTTGATGGGGAAGGTGAGGATAGGCTAGAATTAGAAAAAGATCCCGAATCAATTTCGGGATGACTGGACAAGGAGAATAAGATGTTTACCCAATTACCTGAAGAAAAGAAAGATTTAATAAAGCCGCTCTTTTTGAAAAGGCAGCCCAACAATTCTGCGCTCTGGTGTTATTTTGATGGGAAGATGCCAGGCAAGACTTTTGTAGATGACATGAATGCGCCCACAAAAGCAATTTGCCGGCTGGATATGAGCTGGACTTATATCAGCGATGAGGCGGATTTGCCCTGGATTGAAGAGGCTTTGAGCGAAATTATTAAAAAGGACTGGCTTCAGGTAATTTGGGTTCCGGAACGGCGGGGTACATATCCTCTAAAAGAGTTTTCGAAGATTATTCCGCGCTTTGAATTTATAGAAAGAAAAGAAGTTTTAGAAAAACCATGCGATTTGGAAATTACTCCTTTTACAAGTGACCTGTTTGACAAGTTGCCGGAAGATTATAAAAACTGGCATTTGCAGAATTATGGCACAAAAGAAGCCTTCCTGCAGAAAGCCTTTGGATTTTATGCCGTAGAAAATGGTGAGGTCTGCTGCGAAAGTGAGGCTGCTTTTACTTGCAGGGGATTTACAGAAATGGGCATTTATACTTTTGAGCCATACCGTAAGCGGGGTTTTGCTTTTGCAACATGTCTCAGGACACTGGAAGAACTTGAAAAGATGGGACTTAAAGCAATCTGGGCTTGTGATGAAGAAAACCCGGAATCTGTCAGGCTTGCCAAACGGCTGGGGTTTGTGAATCCTGTGGAGTATGATTTTTTGTATTTTCCATGTCGTGGATGATGGGATGCGGTGCGCTAAAAAAGGAATTATTAAATGAATCTTACGGATTGTTACATCGAAGAAGATCTCTTCCCAAAAATCTTTACGAACTTTGAAGAGCGGGATTATGGGATTTTGTTTTATAACACAGAGAATAAAGATTCTTTTGACTCAAACCATGCGGTGATTTACAAGGAGAGGATTCAAAATCTGCAGGCGGTGCTTTTGGATATTGCTGACTTTTACAAAGCAAAGGGAAGCCGGCCGATAATTTATCAGTCGATGCTGGATGACAATTGGTTTGCTGAGATAAAAGATGAGCTTGCGGCGGGCGGTTACAAAAGTTGGATTGAAAATCAGGAGTTTATGTTTCTTAAAGAAAAGAATGCGATTGTTCCTAACCCCCAGATAGAAATCCGCAAGATTGAAAAGTGGACTGAAGAAATTGAAAATGTTTTGGTCGAAGCGGAAGAGCCCTGGGAAATTATGGTTGCAAAAAAGACTCTGGAATATCCCGGGGCCTGGATGTTTGCAGCACTTTTGGAGGGGAAGCCTGTTGGTCTCTTGTATGGTCATATTTCTGAAAGAGCCTGCCGGGTTGACTATCTGATTGTTTCTAAGAAGTACAGAAAGCTGGGAACCGGGAGTGCGCTTTTTTACAAGTATGTGGAATGGTGCAAGGAGCGGGGAATAGAAAACTGTTACATCTGGCCGGACGGAGAAACTCCAAAAAAGATTTATGAAGAAGGCGGCTATAGGCTTGTAGAAATCTGCAGGGCGGGTCGCGCGGTGATGGAGTGATGGGGCGGCGGAATGTTGGTAAGCGTTGTGAAGTCGAGAAGTAGCGGAGTACCGAAGCGAAGGTGTGATTTATGAAAATAGATTTTAGGGAAGCGGTTGCCGTAGACGCGGAGCTACTTATAGAAATTTACAATTCCGCTTTTTACAAGGATTTTATCAGATACGGCGAGTGCCCGGCTTATGGAAGAAGTCTTGAAGAGATGCAGCGGTCTAT
>Ga0310697_10004336_pt1 | contig 14058 bp, 19 predicted proteins | sample 172DNAGHGlowgp2_FD_203883 | JGI IMG/M metagenome (GOLD analysis project Ga0310697, IMG submission 203883) | Sheep rumen microbial communities from Palmerston North, Manawatu-Wanganui, New Zealand - 1728 DNA GHGlow gp2 (v2) (version 2) | ecosystem: Host-associated > Mammals > Digestive system >...
CAGTTGTAGCATGAGAGCCGAGGGAGATAATGATCTCGTGCATATCCCACTGACCACCCCAAGCAGCGTTCATTGCATTTGGCTTACCGTTCTTATCATAAGTGCCGATAATCAGCACGGGTTGTGGAAGGATCCACGCTGTTGACTTAAAACTTTTCATATTGTTTTTATTTTGACTTTGTTATTCTCGCTAAGTAATCGTAATGCTCTCCTTCTGCAACCACTTCAACGGCATATCCATTCTTTGCTGCTTGCTCTCTCAGGGTGTCAGCGTCGATATAGAGCCAGTCAAAGGGTTCGCCAATGGTGTCCTTATACTGCATCTGGAAGCTATGCTCACCGTAGTAGCCCATGTCTTCGGGAATGTCAATCATACCCGTTTCATCCTCGAATACATAGCTTATATCCGACGAATCACACAGCACTTGACCTCCAGGAGCCAGAATCTTGTCGAGTTTATGGAAGAATTCAGGCAAACGTTCCAAGGTTCCGACAATTCCTATACCGTTCATCAGCATTAAGATAGTATTGTATTGCCCCTCCAGAGTGAAGAAATCCTGTTCAAGTACCTTCTTAACCCCACGCTCTTTCATTGTTTCTACGGACAATGGAGAAATGTCAATTGCTGTCACGTCGATACCCTTTTCCTGTAAGACAAGTGAATGACAGCCAGAGCCAGCACCCACGTCAAGTACTTTTCCTTTTGCCATATCGAGGGCTTTCCTTTCGATCTCTGGCATAGCCTTGTATTTTCGGAAAAGAGTGGTCAAGGGTATCTCGTCCTCCTCAAACATCGGGGAGAATACCCTGAGCCTGTCTGCCTTCTTCGTTTTCCAGTAGTCGGCAATGGCTCTGCCCATCGGATCCATCTTAATATTCATACTTCTATCGTTTCTCCTTCTCTATTGATCTCCCAGAAAGGGATATTCTTTTCATCTGTAAACTCTTTCATGCGCCATGAGGATTCAAACCCACTGGCCACAAAGTGCATGGGGACAAACATGCCAACCTTGAAGCGGTCGATGAACTGTCTGCCACCAAGTGTGTAACCGTTTCCTATACGGCCATCAATCGGAAACATCACCAAGTCGAAGCTATCTGTCACCTTGCGAATATCCTTCAGTTCCCCAAGATATTGCTTTTCATGCGCTATTGGGTCTATGTCTTCTTCAAATTCTTCGCTGTATATTGTCTGTCCTGGCACAGCATCAGGTAAGAAACGAGCATACCAGTTATTCAAATCCCCGGCATGGAAGATTCGTTTGCACTCTGTCTCAATAATCCATGAGACTCCGCTATCTGTACTGCCTAAAGCCTTGACTGAGATTCTACTGTCTGACCATGAGCCACCTTTAGCTAACCAAACATCTGCTTCTTCTTTGCTTGCCCTCCTGTGCCTGAGTATATCCTTACTCAGAATGTAGGTGACATTGGGCTTCTGTTTCTTCCACTCGAAAATAACCCTAGTGAAGTGATCCTCATGGAAGTGGCTGGAGAACACATAAAGAGGCTTGTCGCTTTTCAACACACCTTCCATCACACCGCTTGGATCCAGCCAGTAGTCGAATATCTGGATGGACTGCTCTGTTTCAAGAACAAAGCCGCTGTGGAAGATGTAAGTCAGCTTCATTGGTTCATTTTTTATATAAACATTTTCCTTTTCTGTAATGATTGGGGGATAATCTTTTTATGCTATCAAAAGCTAATATGTATTCTTCCCTGCACCATTCCCAAGCTTCTTGTATAACATAGTTCTTATCATACAAAATCCAAATCAACTTATCCCATTCATAATTTGATGCTTTGGGAACCATTGTTACAAAACTTCCAGGTTTACCACTTGGACGATTTGCTTTTACTTGGTATCTTGTATGATTGAAAACAAAGTCCGAACCTTTGTTTACAGCAGTTTTATCCTGCATGTATTCAGAGTAATCATTTTCAGGCATACCAACCAACATTGCTGCATCATACTCAGAAACAACAGTAGTAATCTGTGGCGCAACGCCGTATTTTGCTTGCCATTGCAAAGCTATCTTAACAAGTTCGTCTCTTAGCATATCATTCATCCTAATTCATCTTAGTCATGTGATAGCCCATCCTGTTCAACTGCATAGCGGCTCCAAACATGTAGAGTTGATGCAGACAGGAAACGTAGGCATTGAAAGCCTCTTTTGTTCCCGGCTCGATGTTCTGGTGACGTAGGGCATTATAAACACGAGAGGCACATTCACCAACCAGTTTTTCCAACACGGTATAGTCAACGCCTCTCAGCAACAGTACATCTTCACGGATATATTCATCCATTGCATCGTAGCCCCTTTTGTCTCTCATGTAGGCGTAGAGATCTTCAATCTTTGTGTAAATTTCCCATTCAGCATCCCAGAACTTAGCGATGGCCATTCCAATATACATCATCCAACCGAGTGAAGCAGAAGGGAAGTCGTTGAACTCTCTGATGCCATCGGGAATGTAGGCTTTTGCTATCTCTTCCCATTTATCTTCCACATCGGGGCACTCTGGCAACCGCTCATCCACCTCCTTCATTGACTGAAGGAACTGATGCAAATCCTGATGTAGCTGTTCTTCAAATTGTTCCATTGTTTCTCTTAAACTTTGTTGTAAAACGGGACAAATTTACTCATTTCTGCCCGATTTTCAGTACTTTTGTGCCAACAATTAGGATTGTTTATGAAGATATGATAGAAATTGGACTAAAACATACGAGCGAATTGACAGTTACAGACGATGTTACTGCCATAACTGTTGGCTCTGGGGATATGCCGGTTTTGGCAACTCCTATGATGATGGCATTGATGGAAAATGCTGCTATGCTTGCCGTTGTTGACGAACTTCCTGAAGGTTGCACAACTGTTGGTGGTCATATCGAGTCTTCCCATCTGAAGCCCTCAAAAATTGGAGATGTAGTTAGGGCAGTAGCCGAAGTGACCAAGGTTGACGGAAAGAAGATTGAGTTCAAGGTGGCTGCCTACTTTGGCAATACGTTGCTTGGCGAAGGTACACACCTCAGATTCATAGTTGATCGAAAGAAATTCATGTCAAGACTTGGATAATTATGGAATACAAGGTATTGAATAACGACCTGAAGATGCCGATGGTTGGTCTGGGTGTCTATAATATCTCAGAGAGAGAAACCCAGCGAGTAGTGGAAGATGCCATATCGGTAGGCTATAGAAGCATTGACACGGCTGCTATGTACTACAACGAGAAAGGTGTGGGGGATGCTGTTCGGGCATGTGGCGTTCCTCGTGAAGAACTGTTCATCACGACAAAGATATGCGATTCCTGCTATACGAAGGAGGAAACCTTGCGTACAGTTGACCATTCCATGAAGCAGTTGGGGCTTGACTATGTGGACTTGATGCTGATTCACTGGCCTGTCGGAAATCCTACCGTCATGTGGCACACGCTCGAAGAACTCTATGAACAAGGTATGTTCAAAGCCATTGGCATATCAAACTTCTATCCAAACACCTTTCCGAAGATTGTGGATGATGCAAAGGTGATGCCTGTCGTGAACCAGTGCGAGACTCATGTGCTCTATCAGCAACGGAAGATGCTGGAATACCTGAAGCCTTACAATGTAGCTCTTGAAGCCTGGAGTCCGCTGGCAGAAGGCAGGCATGGTATCTTCAAGAATCCTGTTCTTATGAGAATCGGTGAGAAATACGGTAAGACTTCCGCTCAGGTAGCCTTGAAGTTCCTGATCCAGAATGGTATTATCATCATTCCCAAGACTACCCACAAGGAAAGAATGGTTGAGAATATCGATCTCTTTGACTTTACGCTGTCAGATGACGACCTTCAAGAGATTCGCCTGCTTGATACAGGCAGGAATGTGACAGGCTGGCCATCGGATGCACTTAAATACAATCCTAAAAGCAAATGATGGTGATTTCTGGCATTTTTGGCATGATTTAAAAGCCCAGTTCCCTGGTAAATAGGAACTGGGCTTTAATCTGCTGCATTTCCATGCATTTCATAGTCGCTTAATCAGTTTTGCAGGGATTCCACCCACAACGGTATTCGGTTCAACGTCTTTAGTCACTACGGCTCCTGCCCCGACAATGGCATTCTCACCAACGGTGACACCAGGAAGAATCGTTGCACCAGCGCCTATCCAGCAGTTGCGTTTCAGTACCACAGGTTTGCAGGTCAGTATTTGGTGCTCTTCTGGGTCGTGGTTGTTGGAAATGAGTTGGGTGTTGGCTGCCACCAGCACATCGTCCTCGATGGTGATGCCACCGGCACTCATAAAGAGCGAGTTGGTCTGTATAACTACATTCTTGCCTATCTTCACGTTCTTTCCACGCACGACCGACGTGGGAGCCATCAAACGGCTTCCCTCGCCAAACTCACCGAAGATTTCGTGAACCAGTTCGTCGTAATCTTTGGTAAAGGGCATGGTGTTGTTCAATTTGAAGCAGAGCTGAACCTCCTTTACGCCTTGCGCCTGCTCCTCTGGAGTCAGCTTGCGCATGTCAATCCTTATTTCTTCCATGTTCTAATCTAATAGTTACAGACACATTCTGAAAATCTTCTCAACATCGGCAGGAGTCAGGTCGGTGAATCCGTGTAGAATGCCTTCTGCGCCACAGGCCTTGCGTGCCATTGCCGCGAAGTTCTTGTCGTCGATGCCGAGGTCGGAAAGGCGGCTCTTCAGTCCGAGCGTCTCGAAGTAGAAGGTTTCGAGGGCTTTGATGGCGGCCTTAGCCCCTTCCATTACGGGCAGCGAAGCATCCAGTCCCATGACGTTCACGCCGAAGCGCTGAATAATGGGGGCTGTCTCCTCGTCAAGCACGTAAGTGAGCCAGCGGGGGTGGAGGATAGCTAATCCGTGCCCATGAGTAATATCGTAGAATGCCGACAACTCGTGCTCCATCGCATGGCAGACGGTGGCCTGGAAGAATCCCTCGAAGAGGAAGTTGTTCAGTGCCCACGACGATGCCCACATCAGGTTGGCGCGAGCCTCGTAGTCGTCAGGTTTGGCCAATGCCACGGGGGCATATTTCACCACGGTCTTCAACACCTCCTCCTGTATGCGATGCAGCATGTCCATCGTGGGGTGCTTGGTGAAGTAGCACACGTCGAAAACATGCGCCATGATGTCCACGCTTCCGCAGGCCGTCTGGTAGGGGCTCACGGAGAAGGTGTTCGTGGGGTCGAGGAACGACACGTCGGGATAGTTGTCGGGACCGAAGTAGCCCAGCTTCTCGTTGGTCTCCATGTTGCTGATCACGCAGCCGCCGTCCATCTCAGAGCCAGTAGCCGAAAGCGTCAGCACGGTGATGATGGGCAGCGACTCGCTGACCACGGCCTTCTCTGTGATGAGGTCCCACACGTCGTCGCCCTCATATTTGGCAGCGGCAGCAATAGCCTTCGTGCAGTCGATGGTAGAACCGCCGCCAACAGCCAGCAGCACGTCGATGCCCTCCTGCTTGCAGATGGCTGCACCCTTGTTTACCGTCGTGTGACGCGGGTTAGGCTCTACGCCGGGCAGTTCAAACACACTGGCTCCAGCCTTCTGGAGTTCGACCATCACCTTATCGTACAAGCCGATTCTCTTGATGCTGCCGCCACCATAGACCATCAGCACCCGCTTACCGAAACGTGCCACTTCCTCATGCAGGTGACACATCTGCTCCTTACCAAAATACACCTTGGTCTTGTTCTCAAATACAAAGTCTCTCATATTTCTTATCTTTATACCATTATATTCTGAATCACGGTGCAAAGGTACGACGATTTTCTGATACTTTGGTTTCACAAATTACTTCACAATTTTCACTTTTTGCCAAAAAGTGATTTTATAAGTATTTCTTCATATCCGAGGGACGTCATAATAGCTATGTCCTCAAAAACAAGAGGAGAAATAGAGGGGCTAATCCCTATCGTCAAAGCGGCGCATCCGAATGGGTGCGCCGCTTATTGTATATAATAATGTGTGAAAACAATTAAAATGTGAAGTTTAACGAACTTTAACCTTGTAGGTTATATTTGCCGAAAGACCATATTTATCGGCTGTTATACATAAAATACCTTTAACTTTTCGTCAATTGTTAAAGCTATATTTTGTAAAAGACGGTTATTCACTCTTTAACGGAAATTATAATTGCCCCCAATAACCAATTACAGCAACTTGAAGGATTTGGTGGTTTGAATTATTATTCGTAAATTTGCAACCGATTATAAACAACGGCCAATATGGAAAAGTTAGTAACATGGAATGAAGTATTAGACTTCAATGGGGTTGTCTATCGTATCGTCAGAGAGATAGACTCAAACAATATGTTTAGCCTCTATCTTTTAGAAGATGGGCGTGAACTGCGTATGACAAGAAACGTACTTTTGTACAACTTCGCCAAAGACAAATTGCTTGGTAAAGATCTCAAAAACATAGCGAAGGTCTTTGATTGTTTTGAAAAGGATTTCATAGACGAAAGAAATCAACCATACAAAGAATACTATGTTGTTTCAGAACATCTTGACAGAAGTTTCGAGAAGCATGATAAAATTCAGCAAGGAATAAACTTGTTCAGAAACACATGGCATGAGTATTTTCATTGCCTTGATGTTCACTTAGAAGAGCACATTATTAATGCATATGTAAACAATAACATAGAAGGGCAAGAAATCATTCGAAACAATATTAAAGCAAATGCCAAGGACAATATTGATGAAGCTGTTGCTATGGCCTTCGATAATGTATATAGAACTATCAAGGGACTTGATCCTCACATAAAGATACATCCATATCCTGCAAATGTGGGCCTTGCCGATTCTATGATAAAGGTTTGCAACTTTGGATAACCCTTTAATTCTATAGTGTTCTTTGAAATAATAGTTTACCAATAAGGCTCTGCAATATAATAAATGTAATCCGCAATTCTCGCAAGAGATAGTGGATAGAGGCAATTTCCTGTGTTGCCTGTAAGGTAGTTGTTTAAATAGCAATGACTTACGAATCATCTATTGCAAGTACAATTCGTTTGCAAGGTGAAAACAGTTAGCCCTCCACGTCAATCTGCCGGCGGCGCATTGCAAGTACAATTCGTTTGCAAGGTGAAAACAGTCTGGATTGAAGGACTACCAGCCTATCGCCCATTGCAAGTACAATTCGTTTGCAAGGTGAAAACAGTGTTGCCACCTATACGACTGGTACTGCGGAAATTGCAAGTACAATTCGTTTGCAAGGTGAAAACAGTAGCGACATGCGCATCTTGTCCAGTTCCACGATTGCAAGCACAATTCGTTTGCAAGGTGAAAAATAGTGGATTGATTATGCAGACAAGAGTCAGTCCAATTAAAAGCACTATTAGCTTACACAACTGGATATTCAGTTTATTTGCATAGTCCTTTTGGTATCTTTATCACTAATCATACTTTGACATTGTAGATGAAACTTACAAAGAGATTTCGAATTAAACCTGATGAAAGGTTATTGGAAATTTGTAGAATTGCCAATAACCTTTATAATCAGACTCTTTATTATTGGCAGCAAAGACGTGAAAATGATGGCGAGTTCCTGAAATTCTATACTTTGCGCAACGAAATGCGTAATGTTACGAACTTGGAAGGAACAAAGAACTACTATCTAATGAACGCCCATGTGTCAGAGTTCGTCATCAAATTAGCATACGATGCCATCGATTCTTTCTATAAACAGATTGCAGATTGGAAGAAACATCCCGAAAGATACAAAGCTAAGCCTGAATTTCCACACTATCACAAGCGTAATGGCTATACAGAAGTACAACTTGATGCGCATGAATTCAAGATTAAAGATGGAAATATTATCTTCAACAAGAAAAAAGGCTATGGCATACCTATACCACAATGGAATAAATGGAAAGGTTGTTTTGAAAACACAAAGATGGTAAGAGTCTTGCCTCATCAAGATTACATGATAATTGAGGTAGTATATGAAATTGAAATAAGACAAGCAGATGTCAATATCAATAATGTTGCTGCAATAGATATAGGTGTAGATAATTTAGCTACCTTGGTCACTTCGAGCGGATGCACAATTTTCAATGGGAAACCGCTAAAAGCTTACAATCAAAACTTCAATAAAAAAATAGCTAAAGCGAAGAGCATTCTTGACAGACAACAGCCAGATAAACGTTCTAGTAATCGCATTCGTCAATTATATGACAAAAGAGATTGCTTTATTGAAACATACATGCATTGTGTTAGCCGCCGTATCGTGGACCAACTTATAAATGAACATGTTGGTCTTTTAGTGGTAGGTCGCAATAAGGGTTGGAAACAAGAATCCAATATGGGAAAAGTCGGCAACCAGAGATTTACCCAGATACCCTTCTTTAAGTTGCAAAGTCAGTTGAAGTATAAATGTGAGATGGCAGGTATAAAATATGAGGAACAGGAAGAAAGCTATACCTCAAAAACTGATGCGCTGGCATTGGAGAGCATTGAGCATCACGAGACTTACATGGGAAGCAGAAAAAAGCGAGGATTGTTCCAAAGCAGTACAAACAAACTAGTGAATGCAGATCAAAACGGAGCATTGAATATCTTACGCAAATTTTTGGGCGACGTTGCATATATAGAAGCTACTAAAAATTGGGAAATTCCAGCTACACCTCATGTTGTGAATTGTTTTACAAAGAAAACCACAGAATAGATATACAGCAATCGGGAAAATGCATCAACCTTTGCACTTTCCCGATTATTGTTAGTAGGGGCATAAAGACTATCCTTCCAAGTCATCACTGCCGTCACCAGGGGTGTCTCCACCACCGCCAGGAGTAGTTCCGCCATCTATGATGTCCTCATCGGGAATTTCGGCACCAGTGCGCTCGTCAACCTTTTGCCAACTTACCTGAGTTGCAAACTCCTGACTGAACTTCACGGCTACCGAAGCACCGAGACGGCTGCGGCCCTTGTTGGCGGTCAGCATCTTAGCCGTGGCCACTGTAACTTCACCGGTTTGCTTGTCTTTCGTGTCCTTCACCGAAGCGTTCAGGTTCGGATATACCGTGATGAACTGCTCGCCTACAGGAACACGGAAGCCTTTCAGCACGTTCGACTGAACGGTCTTCATGTACTCTGCCACCGCAGCCTTCATAATCGAAGGCTCGATACTCGTGTTACGACACGCCTCCTCGCAAACTTCATTGAAGGTCAGCGTGCCGTTAGGTACTGGCACAGCGTAGAAACTGTGGGTTCCCAACTTGGTGTTTTCTTTCGCGTAATACTTCACTTTTGCCATTGTCGTAAAGGTATTATGTTCGTACTCGATTACATTGCCCGGAAATTGCTGTAGGAGGCCTTTTTGAGTTAGTGGGTAACTCTATTATAGTTAGTGGGTAAGTCTAATAGAGTTAGTGGGTAACTCCAAAAGCCTTACTTTTTAACCATATATCAATACCCATAGCATCCATATCATACTTCCTTTGATGAATCATGTGCAAATATACAAATAAATATCGGAAGTTGTACGCAAGTAATACCGCTTTTATATATTATTAGCAGTTCACGTCATTTGTCTCGCGATTCGTCCCCGTCTTGCTGCTCCAAGATGCTTTTCTGTAATTCTGCAATCCGTCTGATATGATTGTCACGCTTACATGCCGGGCAACCGTTCCCCAACAGATGCGACTGCGCCCGCTGCCAGAACTCGCCATGAACAGGACAGACTATCAGGACTTTCGAGCGCATGTCCTGATAGTCTGTCTTAGAATAATCGTACTTATCGCCATGTACCGCCCTGGCTCTGGCGATAAACATTTCCTGATTGACCCGCTTGTGCGTCTGTTTCTTGCTGCACCTCGGACAGCCCCGTCCCACAAGATGGTTAGCCGGACTTTGAAGGAAAACGACACTGCACTGTTTGCACTTTATCCTTATTGGCGTATGCGTATTGACATATTCCACTTCCGAATAGTCATACTTGTCGCCATGTACCTTCTGTGCTTCCTTGACAAACTGCGATGTCGTTTTCCGATGGTTATCCATAGAAGAAACTGATTTCAGTATTTGGATAGCAATGGAAATATTGACATATCCACTTTGTTTTCTCTGCAATAACTATCAACCTCGTAAGAACGTAAACCATATTTTATGATTAGTTCTTTAAGTTCGTTTACATCAAAGCTTCTTTTATGCACCAATTTAATTATGATTCTTTGCTCATCTCGCCAACGCTTATACACAGCATCTTCTCTGCCGTGATTTTGTTTTATAGACTCTTCCACTCTCTTATCCCATCGTTCCTGCATGTATTGGTAAATATTTTCCTCTGTAACCATAGCGATGGAATCATTTTCATATTGAGGTGTTTCATGAATCTCTACTTTGGGGTTTCTATCATACGAAGTAGGCGGATATATAGATACCCTGTAATAAGCTGTTTCTATTTGGCTATTGTAATATAGATAGCCTATTAAGCAGCTAATGACAACAATAATTGATACTGAAAGAATCTTTTTCATTTCTACAAAATAGTTGATACTTACTGCTTATTGAACACCAGCGTTCCAAAAGACTCTGATTTTTCTGTTAGGGTCTTGGCTTTATCGTCAAACTTCAGTTTCTGTTCGCCAAAAGCCTCATATTCGATTGTCACATTGCTTCCTGAACGTTTCCAAGTAAATGTTGAAGGACTACCACCTTGAATGGTAAAGAAGCCTGTCTTGTCAGACTTGAAGACATAAGTGTCATGGGTTCTATTGCAGAAATATGTCCCTACTATTGGATCAGTGACCTCCTTTAGCTCATCCGCAGTAGTTTCTTGTGAGAGTTCTTTAATCTCCTGTGCTGCCTCATTGATAATAACTTCTTTCTTGCCTGCAACAAGATTCAAGGACGCATAAGGAGTTCCATGTACCGTAGTTCCTTTGAGATATGCTCGCACAATGATTTTGTTCACTCCATTAAAGTCGGCTTCACCTTTCCTGATGAAATAATCCTGTATGAGCTCGAGGCTGTCCTTAGAGATTGGATGGTCAATCTCAATATTATAAATAAGATTCTGACCTGGAGAAATGTGACCATTAGCTGACACCCTTGGTTCTTCAGTACTAAGAAGTTCATAGTCAGGCAGAGGGGCTTCCTCTACAAGTTCTGGTTGTGCGACTTTGTTTCCACAAGCTACAAATAATAATGTAGCAAAAGCAAATAGCAATTTTTTCATAATTTATAAGTTTAAAAGTTTTGATTTCTGCAAATTGAATTCATCTTCTGTTAGAATGCCCTTTGCCTTTAAATCGGCAAGTTTACTTAATTCATCAGCGACACTATTTGAAGTGTTTTGTACACGGGCTGTCACTTGATGAACTTTAATGTTTCGATCAACAATATCAATAATGATAGAGAAGACATCTTTAATACCTGAGACTTCTTTCAACAATCCTTCATAATGCATCTTATCTGCTGCATTTTTTGTTTCAATTAGAGATCCGTCTTTACCAGCTTCATAAATTGGAAGAATGATGGTGGGATTGGTCGTGCTCTTCAGCAGAATCTTTATGGACATCTTTGAGACCTCTTTATTTTGTTTTGCTTTAGCTGTACTGCCTCCAACTATAGCTCCTACGCCTCCAAACAATATTCCACCTGCTACAGCACCACCAATAGACTTATTGAATACATCGGTTCCATTTTCTTCATAGGCAATACTAACAATATCAGAATAGCGATGTACAAATATTCTATTGGACGTAGCAATAACTACGAACTCGTTTACATCATCAGTGATAAAGCCATAGTCATTATATGCCTTTATTGCGGGGGTGGAAGGTTGGACATTGATTCCTAATCCTCGTAATTCTTTGCCAAGGTCACATAACTCTTTTGACAAAACGCCCTTGTTGTTTCCTGCACAGAGAACCTTTAGGTTTTGCATGTCTAAAGCTACAACATGATAATCAGTTTCAACAGCATCGGTAAATTGGAAGTTGTCAATAGTTTCTTTATGGGCATCACTTGTGCTTGTAGCACAAAGCGTAACAGACTTATTGGCCGAATCAAAGTATAGTTTTATGTTTCCATTACCGAAACTCTTGTCGTGTTTAATGGTTCTTGAAACTCTTTCTTGAACCTCCTCTCTTTCAGACTCCTTCATTTTCTGTAAACCTGTAATAATCATCATCACAACTCCAATGGCCACACCAAATAAGGGATAAATCATGACAGACCCTCTGCTAAATTCAGAGCTTGTATTATAAGTATAGATAGCCATTATCGCAAAAATGATAGTTACGAAAACTGAACTTCCAAATGTAATGTCTTCTTTTTGTTTCATATTAAACGTAGATAATAAATAAAGTAACTGGAACTAAATAGCAGATTAAATCAATATAGTCGAATGTACCAGGGCATAGTGAATAGTATTGGGCAATCTCTAAGACGATAGCGGAAACAGGTAATGGAAGTGACAACTTCAATCGTGTCTCTCTGTTGTGGATTTTTGTAGTGTAAAACATGATTAATAGATATGAAGCAGTCCACAGACCAGCAGGAAGACTATAAACAACAAAATCGGGAATGCTTATAGCAGAAAAGGATTTTCTTATTTCATCCACCTCTTCTGTTAGACAGAAAGTATCAACTAACTGAAATAGTAAAAGGGATTTAGGACGAAAAGCAAGATAGATAAAACCGCCACAGGTAATAAGCAAAAATGCTATTACGAGTAAGAGATTATATGTATGTTTTGATTTCATATCCGTTTGAATTGTTATTATTTCAATAAAGACAAAAAGAAAAGCGTGGACAATCACTTCGTCTACGTTTTTCCAGGCATCTCCCAAACGCCTAAACTGCTTTGAACGAGTAATGTGCCCACGCTACGCGCAGGCATCCATCTTTACTCTTGCAGTTTTTCGTCTATTTGGGAGATTTCGGAAAAACAAGGTGAAAAGCGGACGCTATTCCTTTATGTCGTTTTGTTCTTTATCTGTCCATTGGCATATCTGTTTTAAAGATTACACATTTATTATTATATCTCAGAAGATGGCCGCATCCTACATCTTTCCCGTGGCAAGTTCTCTGTCAAGATAACTGTAGATGTAAACAGGGCTTTGGAAATAGAGGCCCGTTGCGGGATTCGTCAATTTTGCGTATGTCTCAGAGTTATAGACAGTGTCAAGCGCTTCATGGAGCGACAAGCCACGCTCTTCCATCAGCATAAGTACGAGGTCTCGTACAGTGCATTCGTTCATATAGTCTATTGTGCTCATAGGCGCCTCAGCATTTGAATGGCTTTCTCGCTTCCGAAGAAATACTGAAAAGTGATGCCCTTCATGTATTTCAGGCGTTCGAGAAAGGTTTCCATGTTGATATTCTGCTCAATGACATTGCGGATTTGAGCCCCAACCTTGTCATTTGCTATAGGGCCATAGACTACATCGTAGTCGTGAATGTTTTTTGCATTCTTGTTCTGGCGGTTGGCAAGGATGAACGTAGCCCAGTCTTTGGTATAGCCATCGAAACGCATGAACCGTAAAGTTCCATCGTCCAGACGGGCTTCGTCGAACTCATAGCTTTGAACGATAGACTGACCACCGAACAGTTGTACCTTGAAGTTGGCCATTGCCTCTGCTTGCGTCTCTGACTCTGACAGATAGAATCCGCAACCGAAGTCCTTGCCGCGCTGGGATTGTCTTAGGTCAATAGCCTGGAAATCCGTGTTTGTTCCGTGATAGAGTTTCATGCGAGCGCCCCTCCATGACGTTGGCAGTAACCCGCCATATTTTGCACCATGTCCTCAAAACTCTGTGTATGAGCAACGTTGTACTGCTCATCCAGAAAGTCGATAGCCTTGTAGCGGTTCAGGTAGCGATAAGCCTGCACTGCTGACAGACCGAAACGGCGAGCGAACTCGCTGATGAAGATGACGATATATTCAGCCTTATTTTGAGTCTCCTGTGACATGATGGTTTGTTTTAATGTTACACATTAATATTATATATGGTTTCAATTATCCAAATGCCAAGGGCTGCGACACTTCAAAGCGAAGGCCAAGGGCGCTGAGGATTCTGAGGAACATACCTGCACCTGGCTCCACGCTGCCAT
>Ga0310697_10004337_pt1 | contig 14058 bp, 6 predicted proteins | sample 172DNAGHGlowgp2_FD_203883 | JGI IMG/M metagenome (GOLD analysis project Ga0310697, IMG submission 203883) | Sheep rumen microbial communities from Palmerston North, Manawatu-Wanganui, New Zealand - 1728 DNA GHGlow gp2 (v2) (version 2) | ecosystem: Host-associated > Mammals > Digestive system >...
GGGTACATTGGCCGAGGTCAATGTCGCCGCCAACAAGAATAAGGTGGTGAAGATTACGGGTGCCTCGTTTGTGGCCACCAATGCCACGACGGGTACGCTGACGCAGGGCGACGCCTCGATTGCTGTCAGCAACGGCTCAGCTACTGCCAACCAGCAGTTGCACAAGATTGCTGACAGCTGGACGAAAGACCAGACTATTGATAATGTCACCATTGTGGCTATCCTGGTAGGCAAGTCGGCTACAGAGAACCAGCTGCTGCCCATCTCGATGACCAGCGAAGCTACGGGTATCAGTGAAGTGGAAAGTGGAAAGTGGAAAGTAGAAAGTTGCTATAACCTGCAGGGTGTTCGCCTGAACCAGCTGCAGCGCGGCATCAATATTGTGAATGGTAAGAAGATAGTAAGGAGATAGAAGAAGAGAGGCCTGGGCGAAATGCTCAGGCCTCTTGTTTTTTATTTCTCAATGTGTTGCAGTTCGGTGTCGCCAGGCTTGAAGAGCAGTCCCGTGCACGTCTTGGCATCCGCCTTGTAGGCCTTCAGCTCGACCTTGTCCCACTGAATCTGGTCCGTGCGCTGGGCCAGCGGGGCATGGGGAATGAGCGAGCCGTCGCGCACCAGTATGATGGCAGGAATGCGTCCGGCCTTGATGGTCTGCCAGCCACCGTCATAGACCTTGCCCGTTTGGTAGTCAATCCACTTGCCACGGGGCAGATACACGTTGCGCTCGTTGCCGCTTTCCAGCAACGGGGCCACCATCATCTGCGAACCAAACATATACGCATCCTCTACGAGCCATGCTCCCGGATCGTCAGGGAATTCCACCAGCAGGGCACGTACCATAGGCAGTCCACGCTCCGAGCAGTCCTTCGCCTGAGCATAGACGTACGGCATCAGCCGGTATTTCATCTCGGCAGCCTCGCGGAAGGCCTTCGTGAACGACTCGCTGATGAGCCACGGCTCGGTGGGAGGCGCTCCGTGGGCACGCGTGTGGCTCGACAGAAATCCGAAGGGCAGCCAGCGGCGATAGATATCCTCGGGCGAGGCCGTCACAAAACCGCCCATGTCGTGACTCCAAAACGAAAACCCGCTGAGTCCGAACGACAGACCGCCACGCAGGTCGCCCAGCATACCGGTATTCGTCGTTGCTGCATCACCGCCCCAGTGCAGGGCATAGCGCTGCGAGCCTGCCCAGGCCGAGCGTGCCCAGATGACACCCTCGCCGGGATACTGACGCTCTACGGCCTCCCACAGCGCCTTGTTGTAGCGCACGGGATACAGGTTGTGCTCATACAGTCCGCCCTTGCCGCTATGATAGAAACCATTGTAGGGTGCTGCCTCACCGAAGTCGCACTTGATGGTCGAAACACCCTGCTTCAGCAGACCCGTAATCTTCGACTGGTACCACGCGACGGTCTGTGGGTTCGAGAAGTCGAGCACGGCATCCTCGTACGGCATACCGCCGTCGGCATTTCGCACGTGGAGATTGTTTTTGACAATCTCATTAAAGAACCGGTTCTTCGGCGTGAAGTACGGCAACTGCCACAGGCACGTGTGGAATCCGTCCTTGGCCAGCTGCTTCAGCATGGCGACAGGATCGGGGAAGCGGTCCTTGGCAAACTCGTAGTCGCACTGCCAGTCTACGCCAAACCATCCCGTGTCGAAATGGATGACGTCCGACGGAATCTTATGTTTGCGCAGCTGATGGGCAATCTCCAGACCCTCCTCCTGCGAGAAATAGGTGATGCGGCTCATCCAGGTGCCGAAGGTCCACAGCGGCAGCATGGGGCTTTTGCCCGTGATGTCCGTATATTCGTCGAGGATGTCTTTGGGAGAGCCGAAGAACACGAACAGGTCCAGCTGCTCGTCGGCCATAAACAGCCGTGTGGCACCGATGTACGATGCACCGAAGTCGGCTGTTACGGGTGCCGAGGTATGCATAAAGATGCCGTAGCCGCGGTTCGAGAAGAAGAACGGCACGGGCTTATACTGTCCGTCCGTCTCCGGCCCCTGCGGGTCGGTCACCATCAGCTGCATCTTCTGGCCCACCTTGTTCAGTGCGCCAAACGACTCGCCACCGCCATAGATGCGCTCGCCGGGGGCTATCGTCCACACGGGGTTCACGCTGCGCGAGTTGTCGCTGCCGCGCTTAATGAATGAGAAGGGCAACAACTTCACTTGACTCGAGTCATTGTCGATGATGTGGCGCGTCTGCGTCATTACCTTGCCTCGGCTGTCCTTCAGCACGATGCGCCAGGGGTACTTCTGAATCTCCACGCTGCCGTAAGGCGTCGTGTACGCGATGGTTTTCCCATCGCTTGTAGAACGCCATGCGGCAGACGTCGGCACCGCCCCCGCCAGCATCACGCTCTCGCTGTCGTTGCGGGGCGTCTCGATGGGCGACGTCGCCATGCGGATTCTCACGCAGCGCTCGCTCACAAAGTCAATCTTTAGCCTCAGGTTCGGATCATTGTCGTACTGCGTGTCGGGGAAGTCCAGCATCTGCATCCGCACCGGCCAGTAGCCGTTCAGGTTGAATGCCTGGCGTGGACTCATCCGGTAGCGCTTCCACTCGACCAGTCCCTCGCCCTTTGCCACGTCGAACGACGCCAGCGAGTCGGCCAGGAAATACGTGTTGCTTAAATCCGAGAAATCGCCCGATTGGTCTTTGGGCATACACTGCAGGTACTGCACACCTGCCGATGTCACGAGCTGCGCCTGTGCCGTCATCGCCACAGCCGCCAGACATGCGATACTGATAATTTTCTTCATATTTTTATGTAGGTTAGTTTAACTGATAATACTGTTTCAGAACGTGCAGCCGAGGGCCAGCGAGAGCTGGGTGTGCTGACTGCCGAGGGTGTAGTCGTAGTTCTCGGTGGCCTTGCGGTAGTCGATGCCGAGGCGGGCGTGGGTTTTCAGACGGGTGCCAGGGAACAGGAAGGCATATTTCACACGAGCGCCCAGCAGATATTGTGGGGCGACGAGATACTGGTACTCGCGATAGAGGAAAGCATCTTGAGTGTGGAATGTTGAGTGTGGAGTGTTGAGTGTGGAGTTGGGGGTGAAGGTGCCGTCCTGGTAGGGGTCGCCGGATCCCTTTTGCCAGGCGGCATTCAGGGTGAACGACCAGACGCCCTGACGCGTCAGTATGTTGCGGGTGGCAGCGATAGATAGGGTGTTTGTCGTGAGTTGTTGGTGGCGGTAGTAGGGATAGAGGTAGGCCGACTGGCGGCGCTCGCAGCGGGTATAGCCTGCCGCGAGGTCCCACGTAGGCAGTTCGCCCCGGATGCCCCATTGGGCGCGCAGCAGGGTGGAGAAGTCGTACCACTTCTTGGTGCCGGTCTCCACAGGGTCGTAGTATTCGTAGTAGTTGGCACCGCTGGCGTTGGTAAGCTCGCGGAAGGTCTCGGCATGGTTGGTGAGGTCCTCGGAGGCGTAGTTAACATCGAGGGTAAACCTCGATGTACTGTGGGTATAGGTGAGGCGGCCCTGGAGACGCAGGATGTCGCGCTCGTGGTTGGTATAGGTGATGGTGTAGGGCGAGCGGCGACCATAGTAGCCGGTGGCGTGACTTGCGTCCACGGAAACGTGGAGCGCAAAGTTGTGAGTGGTGAGTGGTGAGTGGTGAGTGGTGAGTTCCAGCTGGAGGCTGGCGCCGTGGGAGTCCTCGAAAAGGGGCATCTCGCGCGACTTGTCGGTAAAGCCCTCGTTGCCGAACTGCTCGACACGGCCCATGAAGGCTCCGTAGTCGATGAGCGTCTTATAGACCCGCTCGCTCTTGCCATAGGTGCCGAAGTCGACACTCTCGGTCTGGCGGTGGTAGGTGTAGTTGGCTCCGATGTTGAACCAGCTGACCACGGGGACGTAGGTGCCGAGGGTGAACTGCAGGTCCATGAGCTTGTTCTTATGTCGCAGGTCCTTGTATTTGGCGTAGTTGGCAGCGGTGTAGTCGAGACGTGCTCCGAGCGAGATGCCTTGATAGATGTCGGCACCAACACCACCCACCAGATGATAGGTGTCACGATGCTTGTGGCCAGGGTTGGTCAGCGAGTCTTCCACCAAATCGAACGGTGTGCGGCGGAGCATGAAGGCCGATCCGGTCATGTCGCGCCCTGTCCAGTTGTCGTAAGAGATGGCACCGAAGGTCACCACGCGTCGACTGAGGCGATAGAACGATTCTGCACGGACATTGCCTACGAGGGTGTTGCGCGAGTCGTCGAAATTCACCAGTCCGCCATTGCCCTTGACGAGCGACGCCTCGGCCTCGACGATGTTGTCGGCAGTAAAGCGCGTCAGGGCTGCCGCATTCTGGTGCGTCAGCCAGGGGTCCGACTGGCGGACAAACTGGTAGTCGCGCAGCAACAGGGAGTCCTGCGCCCTTGCAGGGCTAAATGTAAAATATAAAATATAAAAGAATACGAGAATTCTATACATCATCAGCAGGTATTTTTTATCTTTTATTTTTTATTTATTATTTAGGCCGAAGGCCGCTCTTTATTTAGGCCGAAGGCCGCAAATCTGTCGTTCGTGAAAGTCGTTGGTACTGTTGTTTGTATCTTGGTACACGATGTGGGCACCCTGGCGGATGGAAGCCTCGGCATCGATGCCGCTGGGATCGGTGGTGCCGTCGACGCCCAGGCTGTAGCCGTAGACCAGTTTGCCTTCGTTCTCGGGCAGGGCCTCGGTGGCCGACTGGTCAACATTACGGTAGAGCGAGTGGCCCTGATAGTTGGTGAGCCACACATAGCCCGCATCGATATCGGCGGTGAGGCGCTTCTTGCTGCTGTCTTTGTAGCCCGAGGCGAATACCTCGATGGCGTCGACAATCCATTCGTTGGGCACCTTCATGCACTGTTTGGTCTGGCGTACCTCGCCACCGTCGTACCATGCGTTGTCCATGTTAGCAGCATAGAGGGCAGGGCTGATATCGTGCGTCTGGAACACGAGCAGGGCAGGCGAGGCTACACTCAACGGCCAGGCATTGCTCTGGCTCCAGCGGTAGGCCCGCAGGTAGTGGCTGCTGGGAATGACAGACGACGGAGTGGGGTAGTAGCGGGTGTTGTTGTAGCCGCTCTCGGGGTCGTACATGCAGTAGTATTCCTCGTGGGCGAAGTTGACGGACTGGCTGTAGGCCTGCGTGTTGTCGATGGCGCCGTGGATGTTAACGACGACCTGCGAATAAGGGGCAACGTCGAGCGAGGCGGGGAAATACCAGATGCCGTCGAGCACAGGCGTAAAACCCTCGGCCTCATAGGTCAGCCGACCCTTGGCATTGTAGTTGCTATTGGTGGCCTGAGCATTGTAGGGCGTCAGGAATCCAAAGCAAAGGTTGCTAAGCGTGGCGGGCTGGGCGCTGTTGTTATAAAGCACGATGTATTTGTCGCACTGCATCTTCGTGGTGCCGTCATCGGCCAGACAGCCACCGTTGTAGAGTTCCTTGATGACCAGCTGACTGGTGCGGATGCTCTTCATCGTGATGGTCACCTGCTGTGTCTGATTGGTGCGAACGGTGATCTGACCAGAGGTGCCGTTGAAGTTGTAGGCGACACCCTCGCTGGCATAGCCGCCCGTGGCGCTGGCTTCGTAGAGTCCCGGAGTCGTGCGGAACTCGGCCATGCCCTCGGCATTGGTCTGGGCTGTGAAGATGCTGTTGGTCTGCATGTTGCGCAGTTGGACGGTGAAGTCGGCAGCCTGACCATCAAGCCCTGTCAGTGTGATGACGACCTCGCCGGTGGAGATATCGTCGATGCTGGGCAGGCTGTCGCTTTTGCAACCAGCGAGCAGGGTGACGAGAAGGAACAATAGGTATATCTTCTTCATAGCTTGAATCTGAGTGAAAGTCCGTAATAGTAGCTGGGGATGTAGCCACTAGCGAAGAGTGACGTCTCGAGGTCGGTCTGACTGCTATGCACCGTCTTCATGTTGTTGAAGAAGTTGTTGGCATAGAACGACAGGCTGATGTGGTTGCCAATCTCCTTGGTGATGCTGATGTTGGCGGAATAGTAGCTGCTGATGCGGTTGGGGTTCATCGTGTAGGGATAGTTCGAGCGCACGATGAGCTTCGTCAGGTCGTTATAGAGCACGGGGTCATTGTCCTTGGCCCAGAGGAACTTCTCGGCAAAGGGAATGCGCTCGTCGGGATTGCTCCAGGTGGAATAGTACTCCGGATAGATGGCGACATACTGGTTTTCGCTGTTGCCGTCGTAGGGGGTGCCGGTGTACTGGCTGGGGTCGCTGATGACGATGCCGCGGGTGGCGTCGTCGAACTCGCTGAGCTGACGGTGGTAGTTGTAGAGCGACGCCTCGATGCGCAGGGCCACGATGAGACGGAGCTTGGGAATGTGTGTCGTGATGGTGGTATTCAGGTCCAGCTGCTTCGACAGGCTGCCGTTGGCCACAGCGGCATTGGCGGTGTAGCTGGTGGAGGTCGCCGCACTGCCGCGGTAGTAGCCCACGTACTGGTAGGGCTGTCCGTCGCTCATGGTCAGTCCGCTTGACGGCATGTCGGCAAACAGCACGTCGTCCGTACCTTTATAATAATAGTAGTTACCGTCGAAACGCAACGAGGTACGCAGGGCTTTGATCTGCTGCAGGTCGATGATCCACTCCACGCCATAGCGGTCGAGCGGAGAGGCATTGACGTACTTGGTATTCGTCAGATAGGTGTTGCGGGCGTTGGCAGGAAGCACCAGTGACCCCCCGGCACCACTGACGGTGACGAGACCCGTCTGGCGGTCGATGGTGTAGGAGCGTTCGTCCAAAGGAATGGTGACACCATCCAGTGCCGCAGGGGGCGTATACTGATAGGTGAACGGCGTGTAGAGGCTGGTGGCCATGTAGGGATTGCGGGTGCGGTGGTGGAAGGCCGACAGGGAGACGTGCGAGCCTTTGATGTTCATCTCGATGCCGATGTCTCCTTGCAGGGTGTATTGCCACTTCAGGTCGGGATTGTAGAGGGCTTTCGAGGGGTAGGTATGGTAGGCGTAGAACGACGTGTTGGCCGAGGTGCTGGGCGAGGCGAAGGCCAGGTGGTCGCTGTAGGCGGGGGCGGGGTAGAGCACCTGGAAGGAGGGTAGCTTGACGCTCTTGCCCCAGCCGGCATGAATGCTGAGGTCGCGAACGAGACGGCGGAAGCGGTTCCGCCAGAAGACATAGCGTCCGTTGATGCGTGGCGAGAGACTGCTCACCGTGCCGTAGTCGGACCCTTTGATCATGGTGATGTCGTCGCGCAGACCAGCTGTCAGCTCGAAGGTGGACAGCTTGGTGGTGGGGATGATAACTTTCTCCTCGAGGAAGAGTGCCATGTTGTGAAGCGTGGGCAGTTCGTCATAACGGTATTCGCGCCAGGTGGGGGCGTAGCGCATGTCGTCGTAGTAGGTGCCGCGTCCGTTGTTACGGCTGCCTGTATAGTCGATGCCCGCCATCGTGTGACTGGTGACTGATCCCAAGTGGCGGTTCAACTCTCCCTTCAGTCGCAGATTCCAGTTCATGGGCTTGGAGTCGTTATAACGCAGCACGTTCCAATAGCCTGTAGGACCTAAAATAATGTTGAATGTTGAATGTTTAGTGTTGAGTGTGGAATACTCTTGGGCGATGAAGTAGCCCTCCTCGGTGGTGTGGAGATAGGGTTGGGTAGAGGCGCTGCTGTTGTGGGTCTGACTCTCCGCCTTACGATCGGAGTACGACAGGGCGCCACGCAACGACAGGTTGGTGAGCCAGCGCTTGTTCAACAGCCAGTTGAGTTCGGCATGGCCACGAAACGCATTGTCGCGCTGACGGGAATAGTCGTCCAGCTCCTCGTCGGGATCGGCCTCGGAATTATAGCCACCGATATTGCCTGTGAAACCAACGTTCAGCGTCAGGGGAGTAGTCTGCTGCATGAAGGTCTTCATATAGTGCAGACTCAGAATGTTGCGCTGGTAGGCCGTATGGGGCGAGGCGGCATCGCTGAAGGAACGGGCATGCTCGAGCGAGACATTCAGCACACCACGGCCCTTGCCCAGACTGAATCCTTTGTTCAAGGCTATCTGACGGGTGTGCTGGTTCAGCTTGCCCTCAACGATGAAGGGTGACTTTCCCTTGCGGGTGTTCACCTTGACGACACCATTTGACAAGTCGCCGTATTCGACCGAAGGAATACCGGTAACCACCTCGACACTCTCGATGTTCGAAGAGCTGATGGTGCGCGTTGAGGCTCCTGCCGTCTCGTCGAGGCTGGCGTTGTTGTCGAGGCGCATGCCATCAATCTCGACAGCGGTACCAAACGAGGCGTTGCCTTTCTCCTGACTGCTGCTGCGCAGGGCCATGCGATTGTCGTTCATCAGGGTGGGATTGCTGCTCTTGCCACCAGGCAGCAGGGTTTGGATGTCGCCCAAGGTCAGCAACTGCTGATTGTCGAGCGCCGCACGGTCGATGGTGTACGACGTGGTTGATTCATCACGTTTGCGCTTGGCGGTGATGGTCACCTCGTCTAGCATCAAGTTGTCCTCCTTCAGTTTCAGATTCATATTTGTCACATCGTTGTTGACGGTGATGGACAGCGTGCGCTTCTGGTAGCCTAAGCATTGTACGGTCAGCGTAAGACGTCCCTTGCCGACACCCTTGATGGCGAACTGGCCCTTAACGTCGGTAATGGCCCAGAGACCACCTTCGGCCACGAGGACACTGGCATATTCGATGGGTTTCCCGTTATCGTCGCTGACCACCTTACCGCTCAGAGTAATCTGTGCAGAAGCCTGACAGATCAGAACGATTAGCAAGAATATGATGCTTGATATGCGATGAATCATTGTTCTTAAGTATTTGGGTGCAAAATTACGAATAAACGAGAGAAAAGCCAAATAAATTTGAGATTTTCCGAGTGCAAGTAACTTCGGCGAAGCCAAAATTACGAAAAAAAAACAAAATAGCAAATACTTATTATTAGGGATTACGTATTTCAGAATAAATTTGTACCTTTGCACCCTAGAATATGAACAACCAAAAGATGAAGAAGAAGTTTTTGACTTTATTGCTGCTGTTGACGGCCGTATGTGGTGTCGATGCCCAGCCGTTGACGCAGGACGCCTCCTTTAGGAAGGGAACGTTGAAGAACGGTATGACGTACTACATCCGTCATAATGCCAAGGAGCCCGGAATGGCTGAATTCTATATTGCCCAGCGGGTGGGTTCGATTCAGGAAGAACCCCGTCAGCGCGGACTGGCTCATTTCCTAGAGCATATGGCATTCAACGGTACTAAGAATTTCCCAGGCAAGGGCAAGCGTCTGGGTATCGTTCCCTGGTGCGAGACCATCGGTGTGAAGTTCGGTGCCAACCTGAATGCCTATACCAGTGTCGAGCAGACGGTGTATAATATTTCTGCTGTACCCCTGAAACGCGAGGGTATCGTTGACTCGTGTCTGCTCATCCTGCACGATTGGAGTCACTACCTATTGTTGGAGGATAAGGAGATTGACAAGGAGCGTGGTGTGATTCACGAGGAGTGGCGCACACGTCGTGCCGGACGTGCCGTACAGCGACTGATGGAACTGGCGATGCCAAAGGTGTACCGCGGCACGAAATATGAGGACTGTATGCCGATAGGTTCTATGGAGGTGGTCGACAACTTCCAGTATCAGGACTTGCGGGACTATTACCAGAAGTGGTACCGTCCTGACCTGCAGGCCATCATTGTGGTGGGCGATGTGGATGTCGATAAGATGGAGAAGAAAATCAAGCGGCTCTTCTCGTCCATTCCGATGCCCAAGAATGCTGCAAAGCGCGAATACTATCCCGTCTGCGACAACGATACGATGATTGTCGATATCGAGAAGGATGCCGAACAACCCATCGTGTTGTGCCATCTGTACCAGAAGCGCGATGCGACACCGGATGCGGAGAAGAATGATGAGAAATACCTGCGTGGCGACTATATTGACGGACTAATCGGTACGATGCTGAACGACCGCCTGTCGGAGGTGCGCCAGCAGGCTCAGCCCCCTTTCCAGAATGCCAATGCACGGGCTTCGATGTTCTTCCTGAGTCGTACCAAGGAGTCGTTCTCGCTGTCGGTGAGTTGTAATGAAGACAATATTCTGGGTGGTCTGATTTCTGCTGTGGGCGTGACGGAACGTGCCCGCCAGCATGGCTTTACGGCGATGGAACTGCAGCGTGCCAAGCGTCAGCAACTGAACCACGACGAGCGTAAATTCCGTGAGCGTGACGATCGCAGGAACTCCAAACTGGTTGGTGCCTGCGTGCAGAATTTTGTCAATGGGGAACCCATCGTCTCGCCGGAATATCAGTTGGAACTAACTCGTAAGTTCGACCGCGAGGTAACACTCGAGGAGGTCAATCAGGCTGTTCGTGAACTCATCACGGATAAGAATCAGGTGGTCATCATGTATGCCCCCGATAAACCGGAACTGATTCTTCCTACGGAGAAACAGTTGGAGAACGTGGTGCTGGCAGCACAGCAGTTGAGCTATGCTCCCTACGAGGAGAAACACCTGGGTGATGAGCTGATGGAACAGAAACCCGAGGCAGGAAAGATTGTCGGCGAGCGGGCCTTCAAGCACGGCTTTACGGAGTGGACACTGTCGAATGGCATGAAGGTGTATGCCAAGAAAACCGATCATGCTGCTGATGCTGTGACCATACGCTTGAAGGCTGATGGCGGCGTGTCAGTATATCCGGATAGCGACATCCCTAACTTCTCGCTCTTGAACAGTGCTGTTACGGAGGCCGGTGTGGCTGGATTTGATGCTACAACGTTGAGAAGAATGCTATCGGGTAAGTCGGTGCGACTGACCACGAGTGTGGGCACACGCAGTCAGAGCATCAGTGGTGGCGTGGCCGTGAAGGACATGGAGACTTTCTTCCAACTGGCACATCTCTACTTTACCCAGCCGCGTCGCGATACAGTAGCCTTCCAGGGACTGATAAACCGCACCAGGGCGTTCCTGACCAACAGGAATGCATCGCCGAAGGTGGATTATAACGACTCAATTCGTGCCATTGTCTACGACCATCATCAGCGCATGGAACCGGTGACGCAGCAGACGCTGGATGGTGTCAGCTACGACCGTATCCTGCAGATGTGGAAGGAGCGGTTCAGCGATGCGTCGAACTTCAAGACCGTCATCATTGGTAACTACGATGAGCAGCAGTTACGGCAGTTGTGCTGCCAGTATCTGGCTACGTTACCTGCCACCCATCAGAAGGAAAATATCAACTGGCAGAACGTGCCCAAGATGATTGAGGGCAGCAAGAAGACGGTGTTCCGCAAGAAGATGGCAACACCGTTGGCGAATGTCACCATCTGTTATTCGGCGGACATGCCCTTCACGGCACAGCACGACCTTGAACTGGACTTCCTGACGCGTGCGTTGAAGATAGCCTATACGGACTCCGTGCGCGAGGAGAAGGGTGGTACGTATGGCGTCAGCGTGAACTTCAATTTTGATAAGGAAGAGTCGCCGAATGCCACAATGACCATTTCGTATAATGCTGATCCGGAGCGTTACGAGGAATTGAACCCCGTGGTGTACCAGCAGTTAGAATACATAGCGCAGCAGGGACCTTCTGAGGCGTCGATGCAGAAAATCAAGGAGTATCTGTTGAAGCAGTACCAGCAGGCAGTGATTACCAACGACTATTGGAGCTACATCATCTGGCACGAACTGGACGATGATACGGATTTCGATGTGGATTACCCGAAGATGGTCAGCGAGATGACGGCTCGCCAGGTGCAGCAGATGGCCCAGCGACTGCTGGATGCCAAGCGGTGCATAGAGGTGACAATGCTGTCAGAGAAAGAGTAAGTAAATGAACGTGCAATAAAGAAAGGGGCTCTGATGAAGAGCCCCTTTTCTTGATGTTTATGTCTTATGCTTCCTTTTCAGCATTCTCAGCGTCAATGGCTTTGATCTTGTCGCGTACCAGCTGAACTTCATCCTTCAACTTCTGCACCTTGCGGTTCATTTCGTCGATGAGCGAATTGCCCTTCTTCGATGAGGCATTCAGGAAACCGAGGTTGTTTTCGTAGGTCTGCACCTCCTGCTTCAGCTGTTCGTATTGGCGCATCAAGCGGGCACGCTCATTGTCGAGAGCACTCTCACCACGCTCAGCAACCTGCTTGAGGTTGTCCTTGAACTTCGACAGACGGCGCTTGGCAACGGTGATGTTCAGTTCCTTATACAGCTTGTCGAGCACGGCATGATACTCTTCGTAGAGCTTGTCCTTCTCCTTGAAGGGCACATGGCCGATGGCCTGATACTCCTCTACCAACTGTTGGACGCGCTCCTGCAAGCCTTCACCAGCTTCTTCTGCGGCAGCCTTCAGACGGGCAATGACGTCGCGCTTCTTCTCCAGATTCTCGCGTTCATCACTGCGACTGCCAGCACCAGCGGCCTTGCGGGCCTCAAAGAACTTGTTGCAGGCGCCCAGGAACTCTTCCCACAGCTGGTCGCCCAACTTCTTGGGAACCATGCCAATGGTCTTCCATTCCTTCTGCAGGCTGATGAGCTTGTCGCCAGTAGACTTCCATTCAGTAGAGTCTTGCAGCGCCTTGGCCTTCTCGATGAGGGCGCGTTTCTTCTCGGCATTCTCCTTGAAAGTGTCTTTCAGCGAACGGAAATACTCTGCCTTACGTCCGAAGAAGTCATCGCAGGCAGCACGGAAACGCTCGAAGATCTTGACATTCATCTTCTGTGGGGCAAAACCAATGGTTTTCCACTCCGTTTGGATATCAATAATTTCCTTGGTATGGCGTTCCCAGTCGGCACCACTCTTATTCTCCTCGGCGGCAATGGCTTCGACCTTCTCGCAAAGGGCGGTCTTCTTGGCCAGATTGTCTTCCTCCTTGGCACGCAGACCTTCGAAGTGCTGCTGGTGGCGCTTATTAATAACGGTGGAAGCAGCCTTGAAGCGGTTCCATATCTCGTCACGGAGTTCCTTCGATACAGGACCAATCTCGCGGTATTCCTGATGCAGCTTCTGCAACTGATGGAAGGCACTGATTACATCTGTCTCGTCAGCCAGTTTCTCAGCAGCTTCACAAAGCTTAGTCTTCAGCTCGAGATTCTTCTTGAAATCGTACTCGCGGGCCTCGCTGTTCAGTTTCAAAAGGTCGTAGAACTGCTCTACATAGAGCTGGTAGTTGCGCCAGAGCTCGTTGGCACGCTCAGCGGGGACGTTTTTAATCTCGCGCCACTCGTCCTGAAGGGCTTTGAAGTCCTTATACGACTTGTTGGCCTCCTCGGGAGAGGTGACCATAGCCTTAATCTTTTCAATGATGGCGAGCTTCTTCTCCAGGTTCTCCTGTTTCTCCTGCTCTTGCTCCTTGAACAGCTTCTGGCGTTTTTCCTTGATAACACCCATCTCGGCCTTGAAGGCTTCTTCCATCTCGTCAGGGGTTATCTGATACTGCTCAGGATCACCTCCGCCATCAATATATTCTTTTAGGCGGGCTTCACGCTCAGCAATATGTAACTTGTAAAATGCGGCCTTCAGCGAGTCCACTTCTTCCTTCTGGGGCGCCTCGTCGCCGTGAGCAATCTCACGAATGCGTTCCAACACCTCTTTCTTGGTCATTTCTTGAGAGTCCATCATTAAAAATGTTTTAGTTCATGTAATACAAATATGGCGCATGTCGCGCGTGTTAGTTGGCAAAATTAAACAATATTTCTGAAATTACCTAATTTTTTTGAAGAAAAGTGATTAAATCAGCCTTTTATGTCTGAAAACCAATAGCGAAATGACTGAAATGAGCACCGAAATAATGATGGCGATGACGAAACCAACAGGACTGTTCTCCATGCCGTTGATGAGGTTCATGCCAAAGAATGAGGCCACTAGCGTGGGCAACATCAGAATGATGGTCACCGATGTCAGCGTACGCATGATGGTGTTCATGTTGTTGTTGATAATACTCTGGTAGGTATCCATCGTTGACTCCAGAATGTTGGAGTATATGTTGGTGGTCTCGCGGGCCTGTGTCATCTCGATGTTGACGTCCTCAATGAGGTCGGCATCCAATTCGTCAATCTGCAGCTTAAACTTCAGTTTCGACAACAGC
>Ga0310697_10004338_pt1 | contig 14055 bp, 13 predicted proteins | sample 172DNAGHGlowgp2_FD_203883 | JGI IMG/M metagenome (GOLD analysis project Ga0310697, IMG submission 203883) | Sheep rumen microbial communities from Palmerston North, Manawatu-Wanganui, New Zealand - 1728 DNA GHGlow gp2 (v2) (version 2) | ecosystem: Host-associated > Mammals > Digestive system >...
CATTCCACCACCGGAGTCCCATCCAATGAGCCGTTCGTTCCAATTTGTCCTCGATGGTGGAGATGGATACTGGCGAGCGATGCTGGATCTGGATGATGAAAAGACCCTTTGGGTTTCCGTAAATGGACATGCTTAAGTTTGTTCTCCGTTGGCATTTTCAACGGAGAATCCCTGCTCTTTTCAATACCGACTGCCAAGAGTAAAGACGGTTCCATCATTGGCATTTGATTGATTCGTTTACTTCCGGGCTTGCCCGGATTCTGCCTCCTTTTAAGGGTGGTGGGTAACTTAATACCCACTTCCCTATAAGGGAAGAGGAGCGTTGCCAGGCAATCAGCAAGCTGGGGTTGGCAGAAATCCGGTTTGATATAGCGCTTCTGAAAGCCCCCTCGAGAAAGAGCTTGTGCCAACCCTTCTTTGGCACATTTTGGAAAATCTCTTTCCGGGCTTGCCCGGTTGATGGACACTGAAAATAGGGATTGGTAACTTAATATGTATGCCGACTCCCGTCGCCTACTATAGGGCCGAATCATGGCAAGCCATTTCTGGCACGTTATCCTTTTCATACGTTGAATTCATTTCGTTGCTGGCATTGTTTTTTGGGGGCGGTCAGATGTGACGATAGCTCGCACCTTCGCAGGCCGAGCCCATCGTGCACCATATTTCTCTTTTACCCGCAGATTATTTGCGGGACGATTGGTAACAGTCGGCCAGCCTGCGGGCTGTCTCGACGTCAAAGACGATCCGTCGCCCGATGCGGGAGACGACGGCAGGGCGGAGGATTCCACCACCTTCGGAGGAGCCATCTTCTTCTCGTGGCGTGCGCATCAGTGCATAGACCGTGGAGTCGGAACACCCGAGTTCTACGGCAAGGGCATGAACGCCGAGTGCCTTCTGCCCGGGTGGAGCCGGGGATGATCCGGTGTTCGGAGAAAGGGAGAGAGCATAGTGAGTGAGCTGGCAGTATTCCTCTCCGGTCATCTGCCAAAGGGGCTTCTGGAGGAGCCCTTCAATAAGATTGTTCGAGTCCATAATAGCATAAAGTTTAACGTATTTTCAAGTACAGTCCGGCAGGAAGTATCCTACGCGCGTTTTGCCGGAATGTGCCAAACATCTGTCTGGCTGAACCTTCGCCCAAGCGCATGTTAGGAAAGAGCACTTGAAATACCAAATGCTATAATGACTTTTTTGCGAAAACCCACATTATTTCTCCGGCGAGTATCAAAATGGTACTCTGAAATGATACTCAGATTTCCGCAATTGACAAATAAGTCCTCTCCCGTTTCCAGGAGAGGATAAACCGATGTGCCAAAGATGAACTAAAGATATGGACACTCGCTGCCGACTAAATCCGGCTGATCAGATTCTGCGGAGTTATGTCTTGCATAAGAGAAAAGGCAAACCACTTCTTTCCACAATCCTTCAAGGACGCTCCGATATGATAGGCTTTATCGTCGATGACAAGGAAACTATCGTGGGTATTACTGCATGCCTGAACATCATTGGGAGAATACTTTGCATTATTCTTATTGATATCCCTTTGGAACTGCACCGAAAACTGCTCGTTGTAAATCGGACAACCTATATTCTATTATCTCGAATAATATACAATTAGTTTTTTCGTTGTATAAATCTATTTTTGTATATTTACTGGCAAATAATGAACATCACATGGTAAACACTGAACAGAATCACAGCTTAAATCGACTGAAAATCGTTCTCGTAGAGCATGGAAAAAGTGGCCGATGGCTCGCGGAGCAGTTAAACAAAAGTGAGCATACCATTTCCCGATGGTGCCAGAATAAGACGCAGCCTTCGGTTGCACAGTTGAATGAAATCGCATCTATTCTTAATGTGGACATAAAAAGCCTTCTTAATCATTCAAGACAGCCCAATGAACAAGAATAAAATAAAATCTTATTTGGAGCAATATCATCAGTGGATAATTGTTAATAAAGAGATTGCTTCGAGGGAATTGGCGGAGCGAAAAGAACACGCTAAGACCATGCAGCGATACGATATAGCATTCCTTCGGCAGATGTCCCCAGAAGATGTCTACAATCTACTTTCTCCGTTATGGGCTATGGGCATGTGGGGCAATAAGCATTACAAGATCGACAACCTGATTGAGACGAATGGTATTGAACTTATTCGTTCACAGTTTGCCAACCTTCTCTATGGAAAAGATGCTCTTGCGAAGCGATGGGATGAATTCCGCCAAAAAATCAATGGCATTGGCCCTGGCATAATGAGCGAAATACTGAACAAGGCATTTCCGGACGAATGCATTCTTTGGAATAGCAAGACAAAAACTGGATTCACAATCCTTGAAGTACCCAAGACCCCCAAATACGATTCTGCAATGGATGGGAAAACATATGAATACCTTTCGGGCTGTGGACGGGAGATGTTGGATATTGCTAAAAGCATGGGGTACAATGATCTGGAGAATTTGATCGCCTTAGACTATTTTATTTGGCAGGAAGTCCAAAAAGATATTGACGAACCAGCGACGGTCGATGTAGTGGAAGTGCCCAAGACCAAAAAGGAATCGGGCTTCGTCCACAATGATATACGCGACAGGATTAAGGATATTGGCGAATGTTTGGGATTTAAGGCCACAACAGAAGTAAAAGTAGCCAGTGGCGCCAAGGTAGATGCAGTTTGGGAAGTTTCCATTGGCAATATGGGCAGAATCATCTATGTTTTTGAGGTGCAAACCTCAGGTTCTATTGACAGTCTCATCCTTAATCTGATGAAGGCCAAAAACAACAAGGCCGTACAAGGTATCGTTGCAGTTTCTGATGCTGAGCAGATAGAAAGAATAAGGAAAGAAGTAGAGTCTTTGGATGATATCAAGAAAGAAATCAAGTATTGGGACTATACCGAGGTGCTTGAAGTTCATGAGGCTTTGCAGAAAGCCAATGAAAGTATTAATAAATTAGGGCTTGTGCCTGTGAGTTTGTAATTCTAGAAATATGAAAGACTACATACAACTAGGACTTGATAAGGGACTTATCTCATTCAACGAAGACAAGTCACGCATTACTTATGTTCATCAGAAGAAAGAGCGTAGTTTCAGTAATCCGGAAGAAAAAGTACAGGCAGAAACCTTTTTGAAGCTGATTTTGGATTACAATTACCCCGAAGTCAGAATCAGGCAATTTGTTCCTGTAACCATGGGAAGAGAAGTTAAGGAAGCTGATATAGTAGTGTATGCGGACGATTTGTGTTTATCGCCTCATATATTAGTTGAATGTAAACGGCAGGAAGTCAGTGAGGCAGAATATCAGCAGGCTATTGAGCAAGCTTATAGTTATGCTTTCGCTTTGCCTTCAGATGTCAAATACGTTTGGGTGACTTCTGGAATCAAGTCTGATTATTTTGAAGTAGATAAAAGTCAAAACACAAGGAACCAATTGCCTGATATTCCCCAATATGGAGTAGAAAGCATTGCTACATACAAATATGTTTATGGGGCTCAATATCTACCAGAAGAAAAGGGTAAGCAAAAGTTTTTCGACCTTTCAGTAATTGACCAATCTGAATTGACTCGCAGATTCAAACAGGCACATGAAGCATTGTGGGCTGGCGGACAATTGAATCCTTCTGAAGCATTTGATGAACTGGACAAACTGATTTTCTGTAAGATTTGGGATGAAAGAAAGCCGAGGAAAGTTGGGGAACCATATGATTTCCAAATCATCACAGTTCCTAAAACTGAGGAGAAAGATGAGCGAAAACGCCGATTAATTGAAAATGATAATCTGTATAATCGTGTGAAAGCACTTTATGAGGAAGGCCGGAGGCGTGATGCAGAGGTGTTTCGGGACAACATTAGATTAACGCCGGAGAAGATTAGAACCGTCGTGAGTTATCTTGAAAGTGTCAATTTGAGTGACACCGACCTTGACAGCAAAGGTCGCGCATTTGAAACGTTTATGGGATCATTCTTCCGTGGTAATTTTGGTCAGTATTTTACTCCGCGTGAGATAGTCGATTTTATTGTGGATGTGCTTCCTATCAAGAATGATTCAAAAGTACTTGATACCTCATGCGGTAGCGGTGGATTTTTATTGTACGCACTGAATAAAGTCCGCAATGAAGCAACAAAATACTATCCAAATTATAAAAACGATGCACGCCAATATGCGAGATGGTTCCCATATTGGCATGATTTCGCCCAAAACAATCTCTATGGAATAGAAATCAGTGAGCAGATTTCACGAGCCGCCAAGATGAACATGATTATCCATGATGACGGTCACACGAATGTTATCACTTCTGATGGTTTGGTCTCTGATGAAGTTTTACAGATGAAGACGAATAATCATGGGTTTGAATACGGAACTTTTGATTTCATCATAACAAATCCTCCGTTTGGCAGCACTATCCGTCAAAGCGAGCAGGCATATCTGAAGACCTATCAGTTGGGGAAAAAAGAAGAAGATTGGTTGGCTGTAAAGGCTGTACCAGAAAATACTCGCGACGGACAAAGCACCGAGGTTCTTTTCATAGAGCAGGATTACAAATTCCTGAAAGAAGGTGGATACTTGGCGATTGTGCTGCCAGATGGCATATTAACAAATAGCAGTATGCAATATGTGAGAACTCAGATTGAAGACTGGTTCCGCATTGTAGCAGTTGTTAGCATGCCCCAGACGGCATTCACAGCTAATGGTGCTGGCGTGAAAAGTTCTGTCCTGTTCCTTAAAAAGTGGGATAAGGTGCACACTAAAAAACTTGTTGATATAAAAAAGGACATTGAAGCCAGGTTGCTGAGGGATAACAATTATCTTTCACAACGACAGGCATGGGAACTGGAGATTAAGGAGAAGCAGAGAAACAAGGCAAATGAGATTAAAGGCAAGCAAAGAATTACTGCTACTGCCGCAAAACAAACAGGAGAATATAAAACTTGGAATTCTGAACTACTTGCGGAATATGCAATTAAGATAGACAATCTTAAAACTCATTTGCTGGAAGAGTACCAACAAACAAAACAAAGCGAACTTCCAGATTATCCTATTTTCATGGCAATCGCTGAAGAAATTGGTTATGACGCAACTGGGAAGAAGACTGCTGTGAACGAGTTGGATATTATTGGGCAAGAATTAAAGAAATTTATAAAAACTATAGAATCCGAAAAGTTATGATCATACAAGGTATTTTAGACAATTCCCTTAACGGACAACTTTGTATTCGTGGTTTCGCAAACATAAAAGAGTTGGCTCGTTTATCTGAAGCTGATTACTCATACCAAAGGGGATTACTTGACAGGTCCGATATTAGTGATTTTTTGGAAACTCAAACCTATTTGTTTTTTCCCGAAGTTATCTTGAGTTACAAATTCAAGTATAAATTTGACGAGAAAAAAGGAGAACCTCTAAAACTCATCCAGGAAGGAAGAAGTTATAAGTCAAATGTCAGAGGTGATAATACTGAAATATCTATAAAAGTTGTCAATCCAAAAGACAATAATGCTCTTCCTGTTAAAGTTGCTGAGCTGAAATTAGATGAGGGTATAGAAAAGCCCTTTCATAGAATTGATGGTAATCACAGACTCAACGCTGCCGAACAATCCAGCAGCGATAAAGTTGGAAGAATGGTTATTCCTTTTTGTTTATTATTGGGTACTGAATATTATGATGCGAAAGATTGTTGCATTAATAATGACGTGTCTAAGAATTTTGATAAAGCAGTCAAAGTCTTCTTCCATAATATTAACACCAAAACAATCCCCCTTACTTCAGAAGAGAATTTGAAAGTAATGATCGATGATACAGATAATTTCCCAGATGAAGAATTAGAGGACATTTTTGCAGGGAGGCACTCGATACTCACGAGAAGACTTATAAACAGAGTCAATCCAGATATATTTATTGGAATAAGCCATATCCTGAATAATAATTACCGCACATATTTTAATGATATTTTTCACAGACTACTCATTGCAGGAATCGATGAAGATGCGGCGGTTGAGAAAGTATCAAATTCGTTGCAGGCCGTAAGTCAGTTATATAATGACAATGCCAATCTAAAAGCAAATGACAGTTTTGGGCTCTTAACCGCTTTCCTATGGTATCATATTAATGGTATTGACAAATACAATGCATTCAAGAATTGGATCTTTAATAATCATATCTTTGAAATTAAAGAAGTAAAAGCAAGTTCTATTATCAGAATCTTTGATAAACTTATATCACAAGAAATCAAAGTATTTGTGGCAATGCCCTATTTTGAAGGGAACGCAGAAATAATAGAAGAATACAACAAGATATACTCAGATGTTATCACTGGTATTGCGGAAGAAAAGAGATTCAACATCTCTTTGTTTCCAATTATGTGTAATAAAGGAGCAACGGGGGATCAAATACAAGACATTATCAATAAGATAAAAGAAGCAAAAATAGTCTTTGCAGACATAACAGATAACAATGCCAATGTTCTCTATGAACTGGGGTGGGCGAGGGCTTTGGAAAAGAAAGTTGTTATTGTCAAAAGAAAGAATAGTAAGCCAACAAAATCAGACATTCAGAATGACACTTGGCATGAATACGACGATAGTTGCCGTAGTATTTCGCTTGGGAGAATAGCAAAGGACAATATTATTGAGATTTTGAAGAATAATTATGGTCTAGTTTCAGATTAGTTATGAATTATCAAGTTCCACAAAATATTGACCCAAACAAGATTTTCCTTGTCAATCGCTCAGAGATAAAGGGAAGATTTGATCCTAAGATGACGCTTTACAATAAAAAAGTGCAAAATGCTTTATTCCCTATGGTGAAACTCAAAAACTTGCTTTTGAGTAAACCTCAATATGGAGCAAATGAAGCTGGTCTTGATCGTTTGAACAACACACAACCAAGATACATTAGGATTACAGATATTGATGAAAATGGTTTGATTTCTATAAATGAACTCGGAGCGACCGTTGCTAATGTTGAAGAAAAGTACATTCTAAATAACAATGACATCCTGATTGCAAGAAGTGGAGCGACAGTAGGAAAGTCATATTTACATAAGGAATTACCATACACCTGTCTGTATGCAGGTTATTTAATTCGCTTTCTCGTCGATTCCCAAAAAATACTACCAGGCTATCTTTTTTCTTATACCCAATTAAACTCATATAAAGAATGGGTAAATGCAATCCAACGTCCTAGCGCTCAGCCGAACATCAATGCCGAAGAGTATCAATCTCTAGAAATACCTCTTCCTGATTTACCCAAGCAAAAAGAGATTGTCGATTTTTTAAGTGATGCATATCTAAAAAAACAACAAAAAGAGCAACAAGCTGAAGATATTTTAAATAGTGTTGATCATTATTTGCTTGGCGAGTTAGGCATTAAACTTCCGGAAATAAATTTACAAACGTTGCAGGACAGAATTTTTACTGTAAACATAAGTGAGATTCGCGATGGAAGAATGGACCCTAAAAGTGTTTTGTTTTTAGGAGAACATGCGAAAAGTGAGATATACGAAAATATTCAATTGAAACAGATTGCCACAATAGTAAAAGGCGATTCTATTACAAGTGACAAAGTAAATAAAGACGGGCAATATCCTGTTATTGCTGGTGGTCAAACAAGTCCGTATAATCATGATAAATACAATTTCAAGGGCGATGTGATTACCGTAAGTGCATCTGGTGCATATTCTGGTTATGTGTGGTATCATGACAATCCTATTTTTGCGTCAGATTGTAGCGTAATACATTCAAAGAATAGTCAATTCTTGACGAAATATCTTTTTGAGGTTTTAAAAGCACAACAATCACTTATTTATTTGCTTCAACAAGGTGCAGGACAACCTCATGTTTATCCAGATGATCTGGGACAATTATGGATACCTGTAGTTTCTTTGTCTAAGCAACAAGAAATAGTTGCACATATTTCCGAAATGAGAGCGCAAGCTAAGAAACTTCAAGCTGAAGGAGCGGAGATTTTGCAAAAGGCCAAAACGGAAGTGGAACGGATGATACTTGGATAATATTGATGAATATGGATAGATCAGATTTTGCTCAAAGGCTGAATTCAATTGTCATTCCAGAAGGAATATCTGAAGAAGAACGCAACAAAAGCGTTCTGCCTATTTCTGAAGCCTTGGTTCAGATGATGCCAAATAGTCTTTTCAGATATAGACCATGTGACGAAAACAATCCTGAACAACTCAAGAATAACATAGAAGCATTTCGGGATGATAAGATTTACGCATCTACGGCAGACAAATTCAATGATCCGTATGATACATTAGTGAGATATGATATTAATAGCATAAAAAAACTGGTCAGTTCATTGTTTTTACCCGATACTTTGATTCAGATAAAGAGATATCTTGAGCAAGGAAATAACTTCCCTGAATCTTGGAAGCAGTATTATCCCAGTTTAGATTTAGATAATTTGAAAACGCAATTTCTTGGTTTTGATATAAATGCAGCAGAAAAATATGTTGAAAACCAGAAAGAGAAAGTCCTTTCAAACATTGATTTCTATTATCCGATATTGGCGGAAAAGAGCAAAAGGTTTGTCACAATTGCTTGTTTCTGTGAGAGTGTCCGGTCAATAGCAATGTGGAGCCACTATGCTCGTTCTCATCAAGGTTTTGCTTTAGAATATAACTTTAGAGCAACGTTGAAAAAAGGCATTGAAAATTGTGCATTATTTCCAGTGATTTATGATGATGAGCGTTATGATGCATCTTCTTTTATGGCATACAATTTTCTAAATCTTATGGGAGTCAAAATACTGAATCCAGATGCCATGTCTCACATTAAATGCTCACTGCACAAAGCAAAATTATGGGAATACGAAAAAGAATGGCGAATACTAAATTACACACCAAAAACTACAATAACGGACGTTCCATCTGTAATTCATTATCCACCAATCGCAATATATTATGGAGTAAGAATGCCTTTCCAAATAAAAATGCAATTACATGAAATCGCTCAAAGTAAAAAGATGACGGAATATGAAATGTTCATAGATTATTCTTCTCCGGAATATGAAATGTGCTATAGGTTGTTTAATGGATGAATTATCGACCCCTGTTCAGGCGAATTTGCAATTCGCCCACGGTGAGTATAAGAATTTGTAATTCGGAAACTACAAACAAAGATTAGAAGATAAAAGGATGAACCTGACAAGAGTGTTATATTTCACCACCTCAACGGTGATTGATTGGGTTGACATTTTCACGCGCCCAATCTATCGTCACATCGTCATAGACTCGCTTTCCTATTGCCAATCACACAAAGGACTGAATATCTATGCTTGGATGTTGATGTCGAATCACCTTCACATGATAGTGGATGTAAACGAAGACACTACAGTTGGCGACGTTTTGCGCGACTTCAAGAAGTTCACGAACAAGAAGATATTGAACGCCTTGGAGCAAGACGAGCATGAAAGCAGACGCGAATGGCTTCTTGACAGGTTTCGGTTTGCTGGTGCTAACGACAAGCGCATCAAAAACTATAGTTTTTGGCAAGAAGGGAATCATGTTGAGGAAATCTATATGATGGAATTCATGATTCAAAAGTTGAACTACATTCACCAGAACCCAGTGCGGGCCGAAATTGTGGCGAGGCCGGAGGATTATCTGTATAGTTCTGCGGTGGATTATGCTGGCGAGAAGGGTTTGTTGAATGTTGAAGTGATAAGGTGACTTTCTATGGATCGGATTGCAAATCCTCATACTCGACGCAGCCGCATTGCAAATGCGGCTGAACCCCAAAGAGGTTGGACGATTAGGGGCCGTGTGGATCGGATTGCAAATCCTTATACTCGACACAGCCGCATTGCAAATGCGGCTGAACCCACCGAAGCAAGAGTGCTTGAACCATTGGTTCGGTCGAATTTGCAATTCGACAGCAGTGAATATAAGAATTTGTAATTCGAAAAACATGGGAAAACCATTGAGAAATAAAAGGTTAAAGATTGCGCTGCTTACCCTTTCGGGCCTCTTCCTGGCCTTCCTCTGCGTCCCCGTGCCGCGCTTCGAGAAGCCTTATTCGACGGTGCTGACGGCGAGGAACGGCGAACTGCTCGGCGCGAAGATTGCCGACGACGGGCAGTGGCGTTTCCCCGCCTCGGACAACTATTCCCCCAAGTACGTCGCTTGCCTGCTTGAATATGAAGACCGTTGGTTTTTCCTTCACGGAGGCTTCAATCCGATTTCGTTTGTCAAGGCGCTGAGAGACAATTTGCGGGCGGGCGAAGTGGTGCGCGGCGGCAGCACCCTCCCGATGCAGGTGGTGCGCATGTCGCGCGACAACCCGCCACGAACCTACGCCGAAAAGCTGTGGGAGGTGGTTCTGGCCATGCGTCTCGAGCTGCGCTACTCCAAAAGGTCCATCCTCAACATGTATGCCGCTAACGCGCCTTTCGGGGGCAACGTGGTGGGCATCGACGCGGCGGCTTGGCGCTATTTCCACACCACGCCCGACAACCTCTCGTGGGGCGAGGCGGCCACTCTTGCGGTGCTGCCCAATTCGCCTGCGCTGATTCACCCTGGACGCTCGCGCGACAGATTGGAACTGAAGAGAAACGAGTTGCTAAAACGCCTTCCCAACTCCAAAACCTTTATTCCCAAACGCTTCAACGTGCCAGAATTGTCGGACGAAGATGCCGAACTGGCCATGATGGAAGACATCCCCCAAAAGCCTTTCGACATGCCCATGTTGGCCTACCATTATCTCGCCGAGCAGGACAAACAGCATCACGGCGAACAGATTGCTTCAACGATTGATGTCGCCCTGCAACGCTCGATTTTGACGACGATGAGGCATCATCATGAAGTCAACTTGATGAACAGCATCGACAATGCTGCGGTTTATGTAGTTGATTATCTGAATAATGAAGTGGTGGCATACGTGGGCAACAACATGGATGCCACAGATGCTGCCATGGTCGACATGGTGAGGGCGCAGCGGTCAACGGGTAGCATCCTGAAGCCATTCCTTTTTGCCGCCATGCTTGATGAGGGAACGTTGTTGCCTCAAATGGTGCTGCCTGATGTGCCGATGAGCCTTTCGGGCTTCACCCCGAAGAACTACAGCGGCGAGTATTGGGGCGCAGTGCCTGCCGACAAGGCGTTGCAAAATTCGCTGAATGCGCCTTTTGTTCACCTTTTGCGCGAATATGGCCAGCAGCGTTTCCATGCCTTGATGAAGCAGTTGCCGCTCAGTGGCATTGTGTTCGATGCGGAGCATTACGGCCTGTCGCTCATCGTGGGTGGTGGCGAGGCTTCGCTTTATGATATTACCAATGCATACGCCAAGATGGGGCGCAAATTGGCTGCCCACGTCAACGAGCGGTTCAACGACAAAGTCGAGGAAAACGTTTCTCCTTTCTCGGCCGAGGCCATCGCCGAGACTTTCCATGTGATGCTCGGCCTGACGCGCCCTGTGAGCCAGATAGGGTGGGGAGGCTTCGCTTCGTCGAAGCAGGTGGCTTGGAAGACGGGCACCAGCTTCGGCTTCAAGGATGCTTGGGCGGTAGGCCTTACCGACCGTTATGTTATTGGCGTGTGGGTCGGCAATTCCGATGGCGAGGGCCGTCCGGGACTGACGGGCGTGGGCGTGGCAGCACCTATCTTGTTCGATGTGGTGGGCAAGTTGAACGACAGCTACCGTTATCCAGCCAACACGCCTGCGAGCATCGAGATTGAGGTGTGCGCCGAGTCGGGCTATCCCAAGTCGGAGTATTGCTTGACTACCAAGAAAATACGCGCTTGCAACGTGGAGAACAAGACGGGCGTGTGTCCTTATCATAAGAAGGTGTTTTTGGACGAGTCGCGGCAGTATCAAGTGACCCCCGACTGTTATCCGATAGACCAGAAATGCTTCGATGTGTTTTATGTCCTTCCTCCCGTGATGGAGTGGTTCTACAAGAAGCACTCGCCGTTGTTTCGCCCGCTGCCAGCCTTCTATCCTGGTTGTGGCTCGGCCCATCCCGACGAAGTGATGGCTTTCGTCTATCCCAAGAGCGATGCCAAGGTGACCATCCCCATCGGCATCCGTGGCGACCGCCAGCAGGTGGTGTTTGAAATTGCGCATCGCAACCCGCGCAAAACCATCTATTGGAGCCTTAACGACCAATTCCTTGGCCAAACCCGCCTCAACCACCAGATGCCCATCGACGTGGAGAAAGGAACCTACCGCCTTCGTTGCGTCGATGAAGATGGCGTGGAACTGAATCGGCGGATTGTGGTGCAGTGAATTATTCAAGGGAACTTCTAAAAATGCTCCTTGGGAGCTTTCTTATAATAACAAAAACGTAATGAACCAATGAGTTATACTCCGTAGGAGTTTCCTTTTATGCGATCATTAGAAATCGCATCGACTTGTTTGTTTTGTAAATATTGCTTATGTGCAATTTATATATTATAATTTGCAATAAATTATTTATTCATATTGCAATTAATTAATAATCAATTAATTATCATTGCAACATGGAAAATATTTTGAAAAACATCGAGGCCATACGTAAGGAAAAACGTATAAAACAGGAAGTTATCGCTGCTGAACTAGGTATCAAGCAAAGTTCGTATTCGAGTTTCATCACACGCGAAAGTGACATTACTTTTAGTCGATTATCGCGTATAAGCGATATTTTTGGCATGTCGGTTGTCGATGTTATCACTTTTCCCGATAAATATGTGCCAGCGTCGACAGACAAAAAATGCGACGACTGTGCGGAGAAGGATAAGACGATTCAGCACCTCAACAAATACATCGAGGTGCTTGAACAAAGAATCAATTCTTGACTATTGAGCCATGGCCGACATCATCAACATCGGGATGGAAATCAAGAACGAGCTTGAAAGTCAGGGGAGGAGTGTGGCTTGGCTGAGCCGCCAGCTGGGCACGAGCCGCATGACGTGTTATCGCATCTTCGACAGCTTCAGTATCGACACCCAACTGTTGCGGCGCATTTCCATCCTTCTCGGACGCGACTTTTTCCAACTCTACTCGTCAAGCCTCAAAGACGAGGCCGATAGGGAACCTTGACCGAAACTGCATTGTTTTTCGGGTTTTGGGCAAGGCGCTTTTCAAATTGGGAGGCTGTTTTCGGACGTTGCTGTGTATGTCATGCCGACCTGTAGGGAGCGTATCCAGGCACGGCAACGGTCGAGACGGGAAGGAGGAGTTTCTTTGGACACCCTTGTAAAGCATGTCATACCGAACGAGGTACGAGTGAGTGTATCTATGCTTTACAAGGCCTGCTCATGCGATGGCAGTCGGAATCGCGAAAAAAAGTGAGGTTCCGACTACTATCGCTTTACGCGATGATCCATTCCTTCAATGTTTTGGTCTCTTGCGAGAAAGCCATGCCTATTTTGACGACAGGCTTGCCGTCGGCTTGATAGGGTATGGCGTAGTCCTTCGAGTCGATTTGCTCCAAGGCTTCTTGTGCCGTGCCATGCATCTTCAGTTTCATCACATAGACGGCATCGGGCATGAACACCACGAGGTCGGTGCGGCCCCGCGCCACTTTTACCTGAGTGAACGTCCGTGCGTTGAACATGGAAAACACGACGTAGGTCAGCACCTCGTAATAGGCCTCGTATTTTGTGATATTGTCCAGTTCCTTTTCGCCAAAGTCAAGATAGGGGATGGAAGCGAAGAATGATTGCATCAGCCTTAAAGCTTTGTCGATGTCATGCCCCAAAAGGTAGGCGTAAAAGTCGTCGGCAAACCCTCGTGATTTAGTGTTAGGCAAATTCATCATGCGTACAAGGAAATTGTCCATGAACCCCACCTTCACCTCGGCATTGGGGAAGTCGAGGGTATATTTGTTGCGCATGAAATCATAATCCTTGATGGTAAGGTATCCGCTTTGGTAGAGCAACGGCAGCGCCGATGTCATCCCCTCGGTGGGGGTGTCGAACTCAGTGGCTGGCACCTGCATCTGTGGCAAGTCGAGCAAGTCGGTGCCGAATCGTTTCATCTCCTCAAAGAGGAAGGTGGGTGTGCCGCTACTGAACCAGTAGTTGCCCAAACGCCTGTCGGTGAGCACGTTCATCAGGCTGTAAGGATTGTAGATG
>Ga0310697_10004339_pt1 | contig 14051 bp, 9 predicted proteins | sample 172DNAGHGlowgp2_FD_203883 | JGI IMG/M metagenome (GOLD analysis project Ga0310697, IMG submission 203883) | Sheep rumen microbial communities from Palmerston North, Manawatu-Wanganui, New Zealand - 1728 DNA GHGlow gp2 (v2) (version 2) | ecosystem: Host-associated > Mammals > Digestive system >...
AGTCAGGATAGATTTGTTGGCAAATGCGGCGGAAAGCAGCTTTGTCCTTCAGAATCTTGACCTTTTTCACCAGCTCCGATTCAGGTAACTGGGCATAGAGCCACACCAAGGCGTTTTCCGAAACGGCGTAAAGCTGTTTAGTTTGCTCGTATTTCTCAACAAACTGTTTGTCGTCCAATAGGTTAAGCTTGTTGCCTTGCTGCAAAAGCGTTTCGGCCATGTCGTTGTGCAGGACGGGAATCTGTTTTTCTTCCAAATAGGCCACCAACGGGGCGGAAACGTATGGTTTTTCTAAAATGATCATGGTTTGTGTTTTGCGTTGTGTTGTAAAGACGTTGCGCGCAACGTCTCTACAGGGTCGGTTTATCTAATAATATTCTGTGTTCTATCCGGTCCGTACGAAACGAATTTGATCGGCACACCAACGTAATTTTCAATGAATTTGATGTAGTCTTCCAGCTTTTGAGGAATCTTGCCTTCTATCTTCTGTTGCCAGCCGGGGATTTCGGTATAGACGGGTTCCATCGTCTCGGTGCAGGCGGCAAAAGGCAAGTGCTTGGTCTCTTGCCCGTTGTAGCGATAGGCCGTGGCGACTTTCAGGGTGGCGAAGTCGTCCATCACGTCGCTCTTCATCATCATCAAGTCGGTGACACCGCTGAGCATGACGGCATATTTCAGCGCGGGAAGGTCGAGCCAACCGCAACGGCGCGGACGACCCGTGGTGGCACCAAACTCATGCCCGTTTTGGCGAAGCATCTCGCCCGTCTCATCAAACAACTCGGTGGGGAAGGGGCCAGTACCCACGCGCGTGCAGTAAGCCTTGAAGATGCCGTACACTTTGCCAACACGGCTCGGAGCGACACCCAAACCGGAGCAAACACCTGCAGCGATGACATTGGAAGAGGTGACGAAAGGATAGCTGCCGAAATCCACGTCGAGCATGGAGCCTTGGGCACCTTCGGCCAGCACCTTCTTGCCGTTGTCAAGAGCTTCGTTGATAAAATATTCGCCATCGACGAACTGGTATTGCTTCAGGTATTCGATGCCTTCAAACCACAGCTTTTCGTACTCGCTGAAATCGAGCCCGTCAAGTTGGAAGCCTTGCATATCGAAGCCGAGGCCGGCGATTTGCTGGAGATGGGCCTTCTTCAGGTTTTCGTATTTCTCGCGGAAGTCGGCAGAGTTGATGTCGCCAATGCGCAGGCCTCTGCGGGCGGTCTTGTCGGTGTAGGTCGGGCCAATGCCTTTCAGCGTGGTGCCGACTTTCATCTTACCCAAGGCCTTCTCGTTGGCTGCATCCATGGCGCGGTGGGTGGGAAGGATGAGATGGGCGCGGTTGGCAATCAACAAAGTCTTGCGCAGGTCGAAGCCAGCCTCCCGCAGGCCCTCAATCTCACCTTTTAATATATGTGGCTCAATGATGACACCATTGCCGATGAGGTTGATGCAACCTGGGGTGAGCACGCCCGAAGGGATGTTGTGCAACACGAATTTCTTGCCTTCAAACTCAATGGTATGACCGGCATTGGGGCCGCCTTGGAAACGGCATACGATGTCATAATTCGGGGTGAGGGCGTCTACCACCTTGCCTTTGCCTTCGTCGCCCCATTGGAGACCTAAGAGGATATCTAATTTGTTCATATTCAATATTTATGATTTAAGATTCAAAGATTTCAAATTCCAAAATTCAAAATTCCATACCTCCTACACTTCATACCTCCTACCTAAACAATTATCAATTACCTCAACTTTTCTTATGTCCATAAAAAATCAAAGAATGATGCGTAATCTCCACACCGAGTTGCTCCTCAATCGACTTCTGGATTTCGAAAAGCCGGGGGTCACAGAACTCCATGACAGTCTCCGTTTCCAGATCGATGAAATGGTCGTGTTGGCGGAATTTATAGGAGCGTTCGTATTGTGCGCAGTTGTGTCCAAACTGGTGCTTGATGACAAGCCCACAGTCCAAAAGGAGGTCGATAGTGTTGTATAGTGTAGCCCTACTGACGCGGTACTTGTTGTCTTTCATTTGGTTATACAGCGAGTCGATGTCGAAGTGCCCGTTGGTGGAGTAAATCTCCTTCAGTATGGCGAAGCGCTCGGGGGTCTTGCGCAACTTCCTCCGCTGCAGGTAATCGATGAATAACTTCTTGACGGCCAGATAGGTATTGTCAAATGAGTCTTTCATTTTTCAAGTTGTGATGTTGGCGCAAAGATAAGTATTTTTTCAGAACAATTCTAAATAATGTGCATTATTTTTAATTGTTCTTGCGCACCACTTTCTGTATCTCCTTCAGCTGGTTCAATTTGGCCATCAGGTTGTCGAGTTCTTTGGTGTTGTGCACGTAGATGGAGATGGCGGCTTCCACCACGTCCTGCTTGGCTTCCATGTGGAGCGAGTGCAGGTTGAGTTGCATCTCGTTTGAGAGCAAGTTGGTCATGCGATTGAGTAGGCCTTTGGTGTCCAAAGCCGTGATTTTCAACTCGGCGAGGAAGGCAATCTCGCTTTTGGGTTGCCATTTTGCCTTCACGATGTTGTTGCCGAAACGCGACGAGAGTTGGATGGCCTTTGGACAATTGCTCCTGTGGATTTGTAGTGGCTCACCGGGAAAGCTGAAGGCTATGACATCATCGCCTGGGATAGGGTTGCAGCATGTCGAAACATTGAAGTCGAACTCGCCTGAGGTGGTGATGGATGGTGTCTCATCCTTTTCCTTGTTGTTGTTGCCCAAGAGTCCGAAGGTAATGTAGCGCACAAAACTGCTACTGCTCGATTGTGGCTTCAGCACGCTTCGAATAAGGCGTTCGTCGATTTTGCCAGTAGCCACGTTATAGTAGAAGTCGATGGAGCTGGTAAGCCCTTCGGCATTCATCACAGTGCTGCGATTGGCTTTCGAGGGTTCCAACCCCAGTTTTTTCATGATGGCTTCGAATTTTTGTTCGCCCTCTTCACGGAAACCGCGGCGGTATTCCTTGATGCCGCTTTTGAGTCGCGACTTGGCCGTGGCCGTGGCGAGAAACTCGAACCATTTTTCCTGTGGGTGTTGCGACTCGGAGGTGATGATCTCAACTTGGTCGCCCTTGGTGAGTTTGCGGTCGAGTTGTGACAGTTGGTTGTTGACGTTGGCCGCGATGCTGTGGTCGCCAATTTCGCTGTGGATATTATAGGCGAAGTCGAGAACGGTGGAGCCTTTGGGCAGCGTAATCATCTTACCTTGTGGGGTGAAGACATAGATTTCGTCAGAGAAAAGGTCAAGCTTGAAGTTGTCGACGAACTCGATGGCGTTCTCCGACTCGTTGCTGATGAGGTCCTGTGCTTTCTTCAGCCATTCGTCGAAGCCACTTTCAGTCTTGTCGTCGTCTGTCTTGTATTTCCAGTAGGCGCCAAAACCCTTCTCGGCAATCTCTTCCATGCGTTGGCTGCGGATTTGCACCTCCACCCAGTTGCCTGCCTGGCCCATCACCACGGCGTGTAGGCTCTCGTAGCCGTTGGCTTTCGGGAACGAGATCCAGTCCTTCAGCTTCTTGGTGTAGGGACGGTAGCAATTGGTGAGCACGGCATAAATCTTCCAACATTCCATGCGCTCTTGCTCTTTCGGGCAGTCGGTGATGAGGCGGACGATGAAGGAACCATAGAGGTCTTCGAATGCCAACTCCTTGTCCATCATGCGTTTCCATACCGAGTTGATGGAACGTTCCTTGATTTCTGCTCTTGCCTTGATGCCGTTCTTTGCCAATTCAGCCTCGATGGGGGCGATGAAGCTGCGCAATTCGCCCATGCGTTTGCCGCGCACATCGTCCATGCGCTTGCGGATGTTGTTGTAGATGGTGGGGTTGGTGTATTTGAAGGCCAAGTCTTCCAGCTCGATTTCGATGGCGTGAAGTCCAAGACGATAGGCGAGGGGTGCATAGATATAGGTGGTCTCCGAAGCAATCTTCAGCTGCTTGTGCTTGGGCATCGAGTCCAAGGTGCGCATGTTGTGGAGGCGGTCGGAGAGTTTGATGAGCACCACGCGGATGTCGTATGACAGCGAGGAGATGACCTTCTTGAAGTTCTCGGCCTGGGCGCTTTCTGCGCCTTCGAGGTTAGCGAACTTGGTGAGCCCGTCCACAACGCGCGACACCTTCTCGCCAAACATCTCACGGATGTCGTCAAGGGTGTATTTCGTGTCTTCCACCACATCGTGCAGCAGGGCGCAGATGATGGAGGTGCGGCCCAGACCTATGTCATGGGCTGCGATGGTGGCCACCTCGATGGGATGGTATATATAAGGCTCGCCCGAGCGGCGGCGTTGGTCTTTGTGGGCCTCCACGGCGAAGTAAAACGCCTTGTCGACTTCGGCCAAGTCTTGGGCTTCCTTGCGCGTCTGCCAAGCGTCGATGAGGCGCTGGTGTCGTCGCTCGATTTCTTCTTTCTCTTCTTTTGAATACGTGTCGGGTAAAATGGGCATCATAGGCAATCCTTCTTTTTCAGACTGCAAAATTATGCATAATCCTTTGTATTGTTGGCATCTTGAGTGATTTTTTTTGCAGGTTGAGTCGGGTTTTTGGGAAAAATTGTATCTTTGCCCCATCATCAATCTTAAAAAACATGGAAGGATACAAAAAATGCCCATACTGCGGTGAAGAGATTCCTGAGAGTGCCACGAAATGTATGTATTGCACGGCTTGGCTGAACGATCCACAAGCAGTAGCACAACCCCAACCTGTGCAACAACCTCAGCCTCAACCTGAGAGAAGGAGAAACGGTATAGCAACGGCAGGCCTTGTGCTGTCGATTCTTGGCCTGGCCTTGTGCTGGCTACCTTTTGTGGATGTAATCCTTTGGTTCCTCGGCCTCCTGTTCTCGTTTATCGGCGTGTTCAAACGCCCGAGAGGAAAGGCTATCGCTGGATTGATTATCTCTGTGATTAGCATCTTGGCCATCATTCTTGTTTTAGGAGGAATTGGGACGGCGCTTTCAGAGACAGATTGGCTCGAAGGATTGGGCTCGTATTAAGATTAAAAACGCATTCTTGTGTTTTTGAGGCCGCAAACGATTTTTTTCCTATTTTTGCAGTCCAATGAAGAACATCCGAAATTTTTGCATCATAGCCCATATCGACCATGGCAAATCGACCTTGGCGGATAGGCTTTTGGAACTGACCCATACGCTCAACGACAAAGAACTCGTCGACCAGGTGCTCGACGACATGGATCTTGAGCGCGAGCGCGGCATTACCATCAAGAGCCACGCCATCCAAATGAAATACAACTACAAGGGTGAAGAATATACCCTCAACCTGATCGATACTCCTGGCCACGTCGACTTCTCATACGAGGTGTCGCGCAGCATCGCGGCCTGCGAAGGCGCTTTGCTGGTGGTGGATGCCACACAAGGCATTCAGGCCCAAACGATTGCCAACCTTTACTCTGCCTTAGAGCACGATCTCGAAATCATCCCCGTGATGAACAAAATCGACATGGATAGTGCCATGGTCGACATCGTGGAGGATCAGATGGTGGACCTTTTGGGTTGCGACCCTTCGGAAATCTTGAAGGTCAGCGCCCGTACGGGAGAAGGTGTACCCGCCGTGCTCGATGCCATCGTGGACCGCATTCCCTGTCCGAAAGGCGACCCCGAAGCTCCGCTTCAAGCCCTCATCTTCGATTCGGTGTTCAACTCGTTCCGTGGTATCATCGCCTATTTCCGCATCATGAACGGCACTATGCATACCAACGACTTGGTGAAGTTCTTCGCCACGGGCAAAGAATACAACGCCGATGAAATCGGTGTGTTGCAACTGAAGCAAGTGCCTAAGAAAGAGCTTTCTGCGGGCGATGTAGGTTATATCATTTCGGGCATCAAGACATCAAAAGAGGTCAAGGTGGGCGACACCATCACGCATGTCGAAAGGCCTTGTGCCGAGCCAGTGGCGGGCTTCGAGAACGTGAAACCTATGCTGTTTGCGGGTATCTATCCTGTCGACGCAGACGACTACGAAGAGTTGCGCGCTTCGTTGGAGAAGCTGCAACTCAACGACGCTTCCTTGGTTTGGGAGCCTGAGTCGTCGGCTGCTCTCGGCTTCGGCTTCCGTTGCGGCTTCTTGGGTCTCTTGCACATGGAGATTGTGCAGGAGCGCCTCGACCGCGAGTTCGACATGGATGTCATCACCACGGTGCCCAACGTCTCGTTCAAGTGCTTCAAAACCGATGGCGAGATGATAGAAGTGCATAACCCCAGCGGTTTGCCTGAGGTGACGAAGATCGACCACATTGAGGAACCGTATATCATTGCGCAAATCATTTCGAAGAATGAGTTCACCGGACCTATCATGACGCTTTGCATTGACCGTCGTGGCGTGCTGAAGAACCAGGTCTACCTCTCCACCGACCGCGTGGAGCTGACCTTCCAGATGCCGCTGAGCGAAATCGTTTTCGACTTCTACGACAAGCTGAAATCCATCTCGAAGGGCTATGCCTCCTTCGACTACCATATTGCCGGCTATCAAGATGCAGACTTGGTGAAGCTCGACATCATGCTCAACGGAGAGTCCGTCGACGCCTTGTCGACCTTGATCCACCGTGGCCATGCCTACGACTTCGGTCGCCGCATGTGCGAAAAGCTGAAGGAACTGATTCCTCGTCACCAGTTCGATATCGCCATTCAGGCGGCCATCGGTGCCAAGATTATCGCCCGCGAGACGGTGCGTCAGGTGCGCAAGGACGTGACAGCGAAGTGTTACGGCGGCGACGTTTCCCGTAAGCGCAAACTGTTGGAGAAACAGAAGGCAGGTAAGAAACGCATGCGCCAAATCGGCAATGTCGAGGTGCCGCAGTCGGCGTTCCTTGCTGTCTTGAAACTGGATTAATCTTTGTAGAGACGTAGCGCGCTACGTCTCTACCAACCTAGAATTGAAATGACCGACCTCCAATATCAAATAGCATTGACATTACTCCCTGGTATCGGTGATATCAGCGGGAAGAAATTCGTGCAGTATTGCGGTAGCGCCGAGGCCATCTTCAAGGAGACGCGCAAATCGCTGGAGAAGATCACAGGTATGCGCGAGGCTTCTATCGATGCCATTTGTAAACCCAAGGAATACCTGAAAAGGGCAGAGGAGGAGATTGAATTCGTTGAGAAGAATGGCATTCAGCCTTTGTTTTTCTTGGATTCAGACTATCCGCGCCGGCTGTCACAATGCGACGATGCCCCGATGATGCTGTATTACAAAGGCAAGGCCAACCTTAACGCTAGCCGCGTGGTGGCTATTGTCGGGACGCGCAATATCACGGAATACGGCAAGGAGAACTGCAACCAGTTGGTGGAGGAATTGAAAGGTGACAATGTGTTGATCGTAAGTGGTTTGGCTTACGGAGTTGACACTTGTGCACACAAGGCATCTGTGAAGAATGGCATCCCGACTGTGGGCGTGATGGGCAGCGGCATGCAGCAAATTTATCCTGCGCCCAACAAAAAACTGGCTGCCGATATGGTGGAGCAAGGTGGCGGCATCCTGACGGAGTGCATGAGCGGCACCCTGCCCGATCGCGAGAACTTTCCGCGTCGCAACCGTATCATCGCTGGCATGGCCGATGCCGTGGTGGTTATCGAGTCGGCGATGAAAGGCGGCTCGTTGATTACGGCTGACTTGGCCAATTCCTACAGCCGCGATGTGTTTGCCTATCCCGGCCGTGTGATGGACATCTACAGCCAAGGCTGCAACTACCTCATCCGCACCAACCGCGCCCACCTCATGGAGAGCGTGCTTAACCTGCGTTACATCATGCGTTGGGACTCGGAGTCGAAGAGTGAGAAACAGACGGCTTTGTTCCGTGAATTCACCGCTGAGGAAAAACTGGTTATGGATTGTTTCGGTGCGAATGCCGTTGTCAATTTGGACGACATCATTGTGAAGACCGAGTTGCCGACCACAAAAATTGCAGCCATTCTTTTGACATTGGAATTTGACGGTGTGCTGATGGCATTGCCGGGGAAAAGATACCAGAAATGTTAGGCAAGGTTATCAAATCGACGGGCAGTTGGTACATCGTCCTTGACGAACAGGGACGGCAGTGGGAGTGTCGCCTGCGCGGGAAAATCCGCCTTGATGGCATCCGTTCCACCAACCCCGTGGCTGTGGGCGACAACGTGGAGTTTGAGCAGGAGCCTGGCAAGGACACGGGTGTCATCAAGAAGATTGAGCCAAGAGACAACGTGATTGTCCGTCAGTCGGTCAACTTGAGCAAGGCCTCGCACATCATCGCCGCCAATGTGGATTTGGCCGTCGTAGTGGCTACCATCGCCCAGCCGCGTACCTCCACGGGCTTTATCGACCGTTTCTTAGTCACTGCCGAAGCTTATCATATCCCCGCTGCGCTGATTTTCAACAAGTGTGACCTATACACCGACGAGCAGATAGGGGAGATGTGCGTGCTCATGGAATATTACCAAAGCCTCGGCTATACCTCGTTTGGTGTTTCAGCCAGGACGGGCTTCCAAATCGACCAGCTGAAAGCCTTGATGCAAGATAAGATTTGCCTGTTCTCAGGCCATTCTGGCGTGGGCAAGTCGGCCCTTGTGAACGCCCTTGACCCTTCTCTGAATGTCCGCATAGGCGCTATCTCCGACTACCACGAAAAAGGCAAGCACACCACCACCTTCGCCGAGATGCACCATCTTGACTTCGGTGGGTGGATTGTCGACACGCCCGGCATCAAGGAGTTTGTGTTGTACGACCTTGAGAAAGAGACCCTTGCACAGCGTTTCCCCGAGATGCGTAATCTGATGAGCGAATGTCGTTTCGCCAATTGCACCCACACCCACGAACCTGGTTGTGCCGTGAAGGAAGCAGTCGAAAATCACGAAATCGCCTATTGGCGCTATTTGAACTATATACGAATGATGACGGATGAGAGCCACGAATCGGTGAAAGAAGAAGGCCTATGAACATCGCTTTGTTTGGGAAAAATCTTGCCCCGGAAAATGGGGAGTATATGCGGCATCTGTTTACTGAACTACATAAAAAACAGGTCGTTATCAGTGTGTATAAGCCATTTGCCGACATCGCTGCCGCCTTTGTCCCCAAAGGTGTAGAATTCGGTGTTTTTAATTCTTATGACGACCTCCATGGTCGTGCCGATATGCTATTTTCCATCGGTGGCGATGGCACCATCCTCGATACAGTGCCTTTTGTGCGCGACTCGGGGATGCCTGTTTTGGGCATCAATATGGGACGTTTGGGCTTCCTCTCCAGTATATCGAAGGACGAGATAACGGAAGCGGTAAATGCCGTTCTTTTAGGCGATTATTCGGTAGAACAACGCACGCTTCTCGAATTGGTCTCACCCAACAATGTGTTTGGAGATGTGCGTTATGCACTCAACGAACTCAATGTCATTCGCAATCCAGAACATAGTTTGTTGGCTATTAAAGTCTTTGTCGACGATGTTTACCTTAATACCTATTGGGGAGATGGCATCCTTCTGGCAACCCCAACGGGGTCTACGGCCTATTCGTTGAGTGCTGGTGGTCCCATCATTGCGCCCAATGCGAAAAACTTTGTCATCACACCTATTGCCACACACAATTTGACCGTCCGTCCCGTGGTCATCCCTGATGACAGCGTCATCCGCATCCAAGTGGAAGGACGTGAACGCAAATTCGTGTTCAGTATGGATTCAAGAAACTGTACCTTGGATACTTCCGTGCAATTAGAGGTGCGTAAAGCACATTTCTGCCTTAACCTGGCTAGGATGCGTAATGAGGACTTTTTTTGCACCATCCGTAACAAATTGATGTGGGGAAAAGACAATAGAAACTGATTAATTTCGTTTTCATTGGAAAAATTCCTAATTTTGCAGGCTTGAACTATGTACAGAAAGATTCGTATTTTATTGATAATGAGTTGCTTGGCAATATTTGTCCAAGCCAATGCCCAATTTGACGACCCCAAAACACTGGAAATCGGTCCTCATGGAGGCGCGAGTTACTATATGGGTGACCTCAACCCAGTCGTTCCTTTTGCCATGGCCGACCTGCAATATGGAGGCCTCGTGAGGTTCAACTATAACAACCGTTGGACTTTCCGTTTCGACTACAGCCGCGCCAAGGTGAAGGCCGATGACACCAAACTCAACTGGCGTCCCGAGCGTGGATTGAACTTCACCTCCACGATCAACGACTTCAGTCTCGTGGCGGAGTTCAACTTCTTGGAATACTACACGGGCAACCCCAAAAAGAACGTGTCACCCTATATCTTCGGTGGCATCTCGGTGTTTCAATATACGGCTTACGCCAGCGTGGGTGATGTGCTGGTCGACTTGAGCGACCATGCTACGGAAGGCCCTGAAGATCCCGATGCCAAGTGGTACAACAAGATGTTCGGCAAGACCAGCCCCGTTGGAGTGTCGATTCCTTTCGGCTTTGGCGTGAAGTTCTCGCTATCACGTCACATGGCTGCTACGATGGAATGGCGCATGCAGAAGACCTTCACCGACTACCTCGATGATGTGGCCACGGTCTATCCAGAGGAACATGCTTGGTACAGCGACGATGAGGGGAATAAATACGATTTGACCGATCCGACGGGCAATTACCTTGCCGGCCAACAGCGCGGCAACGCGTCCTTCAACGATTGGTTTGGCATGGCGAGGGTATCGTTGACTTGGAAATTCAACCTGCCTGATGGTAGAGGATGTAACTTAAGCAAATTCTGACCATGGAACTGAAAGACCAACTGATGCAACAAATCGACCGTGAGCGTCTGCCGCAGCACATCGCCATCATCATGGACGGCAATGGACGCTGGGCCAAGGAGAGAGGGAAAGCACGCCTCTTTGGACACCAAAGTGCCATACAGTCGGTGCGCGAGGTGTCGGAAGGATGTGCAGAGTTGGGCGTTGGATACCTGACCTTGTATGCTTTCTCCACCGAGAACTGGAACCGTCCCCTGGCGGAAGTCAGCGGTCTGATGTCATTGTTGGCCACCACCATCACGAAAGAAGTGGTCACGATGAACAAGAACAGCATCAAGTTGAACGCCATTGGCGACCTGGGGAGTCTGCCCAAGGCCAACTACGAACAACTCATGCAAGCCATTTCCGACACGAGCCACAACACTCGCATGACGCTTACTTTGGCCTTGAGTTATTCGGGGCGTTGGGACCTCACCCATGCTTCGCGACGTATGGCAGAGGATGTGAAGGCGGGGAAGTTGCAACCAGAGGACATCAATGACCAGTTGGTCTCGTCCTATCTCTCCACAGCGGGCATGCCCGATCCCGAGTTGCTCATCCGCACCAGCGGTGAGGAACGCATCAGCAACTTCCTGCTGTGGCAGCTAGCCTATTCAGAACTCTATTTTACCTCTAAATATTGGCCCGATTTCCGCAAGGCCGACCTCTATGAGGCCATCCTCAATTACCAACGTCGTGAACGCCGTTTCGGGAAGACGAGCGAACAAATAACAAAAAAATGATTGATTGATAATATTATGCGATTGAAATATTTACCTATAACACTGTTGCTGCTGGCTTTTCTGGGTTTCGGGAGCAGCGTCTTTGCCCAAATCCAAATCGGCGATGACCTTTCGGAAATCGACTATGCGAGTCCGCAGAAATATGAGATTGGCGGCATCGTTGTCGAAGGTGCCAAATATGTCGACGCCTCCATGTTGAGTATGATTGCTGGCTTGCGGGTAGGCGAGACCATCTCCATTCCGGGCGATGAAATCTCGAATGGCATTCGAAAGATTTGGGAGCAAGGCCTGTTTGAGGATGTGGCCATCAACGCCACCGACATCGTGGGTGGCAAGGTGTTTCTCCAAATCGTCATCAAAGAACGACCGCGTGTGTCGAAATTCTCGTTCAAAGGCATCAAGAAAAGTGAGGCCGACGATATTCGCAACAAGATCAACCTGTCGCGCGGTGACATCGCCACCGATCATCTGCTGACCAAGACCACCCGCATCATCGAAAACTTCTATTACGAGAAGGGTTATCGCAATGTCGACATCGACATTCAGCAAGTGGCCGACACTGCCCGCGAGAACTATATCGACATGGTAATCAACATCGATAAGGGCAGCAAGGTGAGAATAGGGAAGATCAATGTGATGGGCAGCGACAACCTTACTGAAGGTCAAGTTCTTTCTGCCATGAAGGAGACGAAGCAACGCGGTCATTTCGACCCGCTTAACCCTCTGGGTCCGCTGGTGGTGAATACCATTGCCGATGTGTTCACCCTGCATCCCTTGAGGGCCATCAATGGGGTGGAGGAGTATTTCTACGATAACTATCGCCCGCGCATCTTCAAGTCATCGCGTTTCCTTGAAAGCAATTTCGAAGCTGACAAGAAACTTATTGTGGAGAAGTACAACTCGAAAGGTTATCGTGATGCCCGCATCGTCAGCGACTCGGTCTACATGATTGATGACAAGAATATGGGCATCGACATCGTCATCGACGAAGGCAACAAATATCACTATCGCAACATCACTTGGACGGGCAACACGAAATATAGCGACGAGACCCTCAATTCTATTTTAGGTGTACGTCCTGGCGACGTTTATAATAAGGAGTTGCTCGACAAGAACCTGAACTATAGCGAGACCAACCTCGATATCAGTTCGCTCTATATGGATGACGGCTACTTGTTTTTCCGCGTCGACCCTGTGGAGGTGGCCGTGGAGAACGATTCCATCGACCTTGAGCTTCGTCTCACAGAAGGCAAACAAGCTCGTATCAGCAATGTGACGCTTGCTGGCAACACGAAGACGTACGACCACGTGGTGCTGCGCGAGCTCTACACCCGCCCTGGCCAACTTTACAGCCGTAGCGACGTGGTGCGCTCCATCCGTGAATTGGCCACGTTGGGTTTCTTCAACCAAGAGAACATCACCCCCGACGTTCAGCCCAATATGGAAGACAACACCGTCGACATAGGCTACACCGTCGAGGAAGCTGCTGCCGACCAAATCCGTTTCTCGGCGGGTTTCGCCGCCGGCTACCTGATGCTGGAAGCTGGCCTGCAGTTCTCCAACTTCTCGATGCGCAATATCTTCAACAAGAAGGCATGGCGACCGCTGCCTATGGGTGACGGACAAAAACTATCGCTCAATGTGAGTACCTTGGGACGCTATTACATTCAATATGGAGTGTCGTTTACCGAACCCTGGCTCGGGGGACGCAAACCCAATGCCTTGACGGTCTCTTTCTACCAGTCGTTCTATGCCAAGCAGTACGAAAAGACGAATGTCAACTACGGTTGGTTCAACATGACGGGTGGTACCATCGGCTTGGGCCGCCGCTTGACCTGGCCCGACGACTACTTCTCGCTGTACCAAGGCCTCAACTTCAAGCGTTATAGACTGAACAACTACCAGTCGGCCCATCTGAATGTCGGTGACGGCAATGGCAAGTTCAATTTGATTAGTTACAACTTTGTTTTGTCGCGTAACTCGGTGAGCCAGCCCATCTATCCGCGCAATGGTTCCGAATTCCAGTTGAGTCTTGAGATCACGCCGCCCTACTCGCTGTTTACGGACAAGAACTACACTAACCTCTCGGAGAACGAGAAATACAAGTGGATTGAGATGCACCGCTGGACCTTCAAGGCGGCTTGGTATACGGAGTTGTATGAAAAACTCGTCATGATGACCCGTGTGCGCTTTGGCTACTTGGGTCATTACAACAATCAAATCGGCCCCACACCCTTCCATCGTTTCTTCCTTGGTGGTGACGGTTTGGCCACTTATTCAGTCGACAGCCGTGAACTCGTAGGTATGCGTGGCTATGCCAACAACTCACTCACGCCAGGCTTTTACAACAATTCCGGCACGGGCGGTAGTGGTGGTAACATCATGACGAAATACACCTTGGAGTTACGTTATCCGCTCTCGCTGAATCCTCAGGCCACTATCTATGCCTTGACCTTCCTCGAGGCCGGTAACTGTTGGCTTGGGTTCAATAACTTCAATCCGTTCGACGTGAAGCGCTCTGCGGGTTTAGGCGTGCGTATATATCTGCCCATGTTTGGTTTGCTTGGTCTCGACTGGGGCTATGGCTTCGAC
>Ga0310697_10004340_pt1 | contig 14050 bp, 17 predicted proteins | sample 172DNAGHGlowgp2_FD_203883 | JGI IMG/M metagenome (GOLD analysis project Ga0310697, IMG submission 203883) | Sheep rumen microbial communities from Palmerston North, Manawatu-Wanganui, New Zealand - 1728 DNA GHGlow gp2 (v2) (version 2) | ecosystem: Host-associated > Mammals > Digestive system >...
TTTCTACCCTGCTTTAGCACTTTAACGCACTAAAGTTTCCCACTTCACAGTGCTAAAGTGTTAACGCGTTAACGCGTCACCGCGTCAGCGCACTAGCACTTCACCGTGCTAAAGTTTCCTACTTCACCGCGCTAAAGTGTCAATAGTAAAAATGCACAAAAAATATTTTTTTCTTGTGTATTGTTGCACAAAAACTCAAAATCAATATCTAGTAGTTGACATTCTAGAAAATCAATATGTTGTATGCTAATTGTTACAAATTTGTTACAAATGTTGCAAAAATGAAATATATAAATTCGTTTATGTAATAATTTTAGGGGCATAAATACATGAAATAATAATAAAATGACATGAATAACACTTGACATTGTGCAATATACACAAAATATAACAGTGTTATTTAGTAAAAATAACGGAAGATATTACAGGATGATATAATTGCCTTAGCAAAGGGGCAAATATTGCCCTTTTGGGCACCTTGTCAACAGAATATGGGTTCCTAGGGGTCCGGCCCTGGGTATGCAATTTTCCGAACACCTGTTCGATATCGAACGTCTGTTCGGGTGCTACCCGTTCCGGCTCCGGTCTCAATTCTAGTTGGCTAGACAACCAACACTAGACTAGACAGTGACCACAACACTATAACAGGAGAACAGGAGAACAGTATGAACGAGATTTTAGTAAACACACAGTATGTATTATCTAGCAAGGAATTGACCAAACAGATGGAAATTATCCGCAAAGAGTGCAATTCCGTAATCCGCTCCGCCAATGTGATTGGCAAGGCATTATCCGAGATTAAAGCAAAAGAGTTGTGGAAAGAACAGAACGATTACAATTCTTTTGAGGAGTGTATCGGACAGTTTGGTATCAAGCGCGCGCAAGCCTACAACCTGATTAAAGGGTATGAAATTGGCGAAAAGAAATTCCTACAGATTGACGGAAAAGCAACCAAAATGAGCACCGAGTATTCAAACACGCAGTGCGTAGAATTATCTAGACTTGGCAAGGATGAGGACATTTTACACCTAGTGAGACAGGGCATAGTAAAGCCCACCATGTCAGCAAAAGAGATTAGAGAACAGGTGGACCTTTTCAAGCATCCCGAAAAGGCAAAAGAGACTGAAAAGGCAAAAGAGACCACCGAGACCACCGAGACCACCGAGACCACCGAGACCACCGAGACCACCGAGACCCTACTCACAATTAGCAAGGTCAATGATACCGAGTTGATTGTAAATGGTGAAAAGGTTGATGTGAAAAAACGGCCGGCCGTTCTTGAGTATATGAACAAGATACTTGAGATTATGAACGCATAACAACCGCATAAGGAAAATAGGTACTTTAATACACTAAAGCGCTGAAGTGCTGGCGCTTTAGTGTTTTAAGGCTTTCAGACTTTAGCACACTAAAGTATTAACGCATCAACGTATCAACGCATTAACGCATCAACGTACAAAAGTCTAGTCAACTAGAAAAGTATAGTTTTCTAGTCAACTAGACAAATAAATTAAAAGTCTAGTCAACTAGAAAAAATATGGCGGACTTATTTACCTAAGCACTTATTTACCTAAGAGGTTATTTGAAAGGAGAATAAAATGAAAGATGTTGTTATTTTTGGACAAAAATGTTCAATGTGTGGCGAATTGCACATAACGACTTATCCCTGGATAGGGTTTATGACCTATGTTAGACAAGGTAAACTTATTCAAGATGCCATGCCTGACGTATCAGCAGAGAACAGAGAGTTTTTAATATCTGGTATTTGTCCGGATTGCCAAAAGGAGATATTTATTACAGACGACGAAGGTGATGACTGTGGACTTATTACGGATGATGATGTTAACGAAGTTGATGAAATTGATTGGATGACTAATAATGGTCTCAATTAGGAAGGAGTTATTATGAAGAAGAGAAGAAAAAGAAAGCATTATTATGTAGTTAAAGTTACGTCTCTTTCGACTAATTTATATTTTGAGCATAAGAGAGGTACAGATTTACAATGGGCAAAAGACCTTAAGGAGTTATTTGATGATAGTGGTTGTTTCAAAACTGTAATTGCTGTGAGATAAGGAGAAAATAATGGAATACTTAATTTTGGTATGGATGATTTCAGCATTTGTTGCTTTAATAATTGACGGAGAAAGGAGTTTCAAAATGTCTAGTCAACTAGACGGAAAGGAGTAGAATGATAAACATAAGACGAGGCGCCGGAGTATGGTATGCGTATGATTTAACTGCAATATCTCCACTAGGAAAAACTTATAGGCAGAGTTATTATGAGGATGAATTGGAGGTTGCACAAATAGATGCAGAGACTTTGGTTAAATTAGGTTATCATGACGTGAAGGTAATTGAAAGAAAATGGCATAAAGAAAAAAGAAGGAGATACTAATGGTTACTGTAAAGATAATTGAGAAAACGTATTGGTATGATTATAAAACAGATACCGTTACGTTAAATGCAATTCATGTGGAGTATGTGCAAACATCACCAAGAGAGGCTATGGATTTAGTGATGGAAGTTAATTCTAAAATGACTGAAGGTGAACAGTTATTAGAATTGAAATCTGGTAATTGCAGAATGGTTGTTTGCTATGCCACCCTTTGAAAGGAGAACTATGAGCAGGTACAAGTTATCTCAAATAGGTAATCAGTATGTTATTGTTGATAAGTTTCCATTTGAAACAGTAATTGAGACATTCTATGAGGATGAATATGAAATAGCAAAGGAAACATACCAACTTTACATAGAAGAAGAAAAACAAAATAAGTCTAGTCAACTAGACAGAAAGGAGTAGAGATGAAAGATGGTATTACGTTAATGGCTGATGGTATCCGAAAGGAACAGGCTGAGTTGCAAGTAAGAAAAGGCAGCGACAAGAAATCCGGAGATGTTGACATCGGTAAGGAGTTAATGCAGTTTCTTAAGCGAGAAGGAGATGAACGTAAAAACGTTCGAGAAGAAGAACAAACAGAAAGAACTGATGAAGTTGACAGAACAGACAAAGGAGAAAACTAATTATGAAAAAAGACGTATTAGCAAAAATGCAGGAAAGATTTAATGGATGCCCTTTATTTATCGACAGAGATAAGGGAGACCTTGATGAATTGGTAGGAAAGAAAGTAATGATTGAGACTTATTACAAGTTGACCGGAGAGAATGGCGACTACTATGCTATTGCTTTCAAAGGAATTGATGATAAGTTCTACTTATCCGGTGGTGCTATCACTGACCTTATTAGTGAGTTTGGTGATGATGCAAAAGAAGTAGAAATCTTGATTATGGAAAAAGTAAAAACTAAAAACCGCAGAGAATTTCGTCCTATCAGAATTTTCTAATAATCTAGTCAACTAGATTTCCATGGGGGGAGTAATTTAATTACTCCCCTTATTTTGGAGAAAGGAGTAATATGGGTGTTAAAAACTTAAAACATTATTCAACATTATCAAAGAAACAGGCCATGGCAAACAAATACTTAAAAGATGCTTATGAAAGATTAGGAGACCATAGAGCCTATAATGCAGCGATAGACAGAATAAATATGTTTCAAAAGAAACATGGCCAAAAAGTATCATCAAAATTAACGTTAAGGAATTTAACAGATAACGATACTAAAAAATATGCTCAAATATTAGATAGCATACTGCAATCGACATACTTAAATCCAAAGAAATATGAAGAATACAAAAGAAAACAATATGGTATCGCTATTTCTGAAGGTTGGGCAAATGACGAAAAACAAGCAAAAGAAATATTTGATTTTACTAACTCGGAGTTAATAGATGAGTTAAAAGATATTGGCTTAAGAGATATGCCATCTAAAATAGTTGAAAAGTATGCTAAGTATGTACAAGAAAAACTATCAAAAGGTGAATTTGTATCTATGTCAGAATTATTTTTGTCTTTGTATGAAGAAAACATAGTAGACTATTCAGATTTCTTTCAGTTTGCAGATGACTATAAAGATTTTTCTGCTATAAATGAAAGACAAAATGAATATGGAATAATTCAATCCAATGCAGAATTTTTTGGTTCACTAGTAAGAAGTGGATACTTAACTTCTCCGGATATTTCCAAAGCAATATACGAATATAACGAAGAGCCTCAATTTAATGAAGAAGGTGATTTATTATCCTTTATTGAATATTTCGAGGAATACTATGCTAATAATATAGTCTAGTTGACTAGACAAGGAGAATATTATGTGTTATACAGTATATAAAGGAGTTCCGATAGAAGAAATAAACTTTAATATTGTAAGAGCAAAAAGTACAAAATACAAAAATAAATATATGTGTGATGATATAATGTGTTTTGATACAGAGGCAACTAATGGTTTCATTATAGACAATGAAGTAGTACCATTTGATTATGACAATCCATCTATATTTAAGGATTGCGAGAAACATTCATTAGTATATTTTTGGTCATTTGCTATAAATGATAATGTATATATAGGTAGAGAATTGTATGACTTTATCTATTTAATACATGATTTACACAGATGTTGTCCATTCTATAAGATTATCTACATACATAATTTATCTTATGATTTTAATTTTTTGTTAAATATATTAAAGTTTGATAGTGTATTTGCTAGAAAAACTAGGCATCCATTAGTAGCAGAAGTATATAAATACAAAATTGAATTTAGATGTTCATACTTGTTGACAAATTTATCACTAGAGAATTGGGGGGATGCTTATAATTTATCAATAAAAAAGAAAGTAGGAAGTTTAGACTATTCAGAAATAAGAACACCATTAACTCCTATGACAGACGAAGAAATAGAATATGGTGTGTATGATGTACTAACAATGGTGGCTGGATTAACACATTATAAAAATCAGTACGAACATATTTATAATATACCATTAACACATACCGGAAAGATGAGAAGAGAATGTGAAAAGATTATGTCAAATGAGGTATATTATAATAAGAAAATAAGTGACTTAATACCTAAAAATCTAGTTGACTATAAAGAACAATGTGATGCTTTTATAGGTGGTACTGTATTATGTAATTGGATATACAAAGATAGAATTATATTTAACTTAGAGGCTTGGGATATAGCATCTAGTTATCCATTCGTACTTATAACAGGACTTTATCCTATGTCAAAATTTTATACAGCAACTAGAAACTATGAAGATTATATGTACAATGACAAATATTTATACTTAATAAAGTTTAAGGCCACTAAAGTTGTATCTAATTATAATTGTCATTTTCTGAGTAGGTCTAAAGCAAATAGTACGGTTAAAGCAGAGGCAGATAATGGTAGAATTATAAGAGCAGATGAGATAGTATATACTTTAACATCAATAGACTATGAGTTATTCTTAAAATGTTATTCATGTCAATCAATAGAAGTATTGTCTTTCAAATGGTGCAAGGCTGGATACCTTAATGACAATTTTAGAAAGTTTATATTAAAATTGTATGCAGATAAAACTACATTGAAAGGTGTAGATGGTATGTACAATATATATATGAATAAAAAAGAATATATAAACAGTGCATATGGAGACTTTGTAACAAAAATTTTTGCAGATGATATTATATTTGATTTTGAAAACAGAATAGTAAAAGATACACCGTGGGAAAAGGATGCTTTGACAGATGAAAAATATCAAAAGAAGTTAAATACTTTATTGAAAAAACAGAATAAAAATTATAAGGCATTTATACATGGAGTATTTGTTACGGCCCATGCTAGAAAAAGATTATGGGATGCTATAACATATGAAGATATGGATGAACATATGGTATATACAGACACCGATAGTATAAAATGTACGGACTATGAAGGTAACTTTTTTGAATTAGAAAACAAAAGAGTAATGGAACTAAACAAAAAAGTTGCTGACGATTTAGGTGTAAGTATAGAATTGTTTGAACCAAAAGATAAATATGGAAATAAACATCCAATAGGAGTATGGGAACATGAAGATACTTATGAGGAGTTCAAAAGTCTAGGATGTAAACAATATATATACAAGTCAAATGGTAAATTACATTTAACGTGTGCCGGTGTTAGTAAGTTAGCAGTACAATGTTTCAATAGTGTAGATGATTTTGAAATAGATAGAAAGTTAACAGAAAAAGAACTACATGAATGTAGAGATGAAAAAGGTCATACTGCGGAAAAATTGATACCTTATTATTCAACTAGTTATGGTAATGTAACTTATCCTGATGGCTATGTCTCAAAATATAGTTGTGGTATATGTTTAATGCCAACTACATTTAATTTGTCGATGTCAATAACTGATATATATTATTTGTTTAATGAAGTAAGAGAAAAAGAAACCGAAATATTTTTGAAGTCTAGTCAACTAGACACAGGAAGGAGTAAATACAAATGGATGAAGGGCATATCTATATCGAATGTTACTACTGCAAATATCAAAATGTATGCAAAAAAGAAGGGAATAAGTGTAAAATAATACACACTGACAGAGGTGATAGAATTGACGAGAGTATGTTTGAAAGTAAGGCAGAAAAAATTTATAATGATTTTATGAAAGGAGACAAAAAATGAGTAAAAAATATTACTCAATAGATAAAATCAAAAAAGTAGATGCCCAATATAAAATGTTATTGGGTGGAAGAAACATAGGAAAATCATATGCAACAAAAGAAGATGTAATAATTGATTGCTTAAAAAGTGATACACAATTTACATATCTTCGTAGATGGGATAGGGACATAAAAGGTGTGTATGTTGTAAACTATTTTAATGATTTAGACTTCAAAAAGATAGAAAGCAAAACCAAAAAGAGTTTCAGTGGTGTTTATTATTGGCAAGGTAAAATATTCTTATGTAATTTTGATGAGGATAATAAGCCAATAGACAAATGGCACATAGGTTATTCACACTCACTATCTCAAAATGAAAGATACAAGTCGCAAATGTTTCCTAGAGTTAAATATACTATATTTGAAGAATTTATAACAGACCAAATGTATCTTCCGGATGAACCAACAATACTACAGGAGTATGCCTCTACTATATACAGAGAAAGAAAGAGTACAATCTATTTGATAGGTAATACTATTTCTAAACTGTGTCCATATTTTAATGAATGGAATTTAGGTAATATACTCCAAATGAAAACTAATGAAATAGCAGTGTTTGAAAACACAACTGAAGTATTATCTAGTGAAGGAAAAGTAGATATAGTTGTAAAGATAGCAGTAGAAATGTGTGGCGCTGAAGGTGTATTTTCTAAAATGGCATTTGGTTCAGCCGCAAATATGATTGTTAAAAATGAATGGAAACAGAAATCAGTACCTAGATTAGACAAAGAAGTTGTAAATGACATGAAAGAAATCTATCATTTATTTGTGTTATGTGATAACTTAACTTTCAAAATGCTATTATGTAGGTACCAAAAAGATGTATTTTGGTATGTTAAACCACACACAACTGAAATAAAAAATTTTGAAAAAGAAAGAATAGTATCTACAACACCAATAACTTCTAGGTTTCAGACAAATGGATTTATTGCACTTAATGAAAGAGAGTCAGCAGCATTTAATTTAATAAGACTAAAGAAAGTTTTCTACTGTTCTAATGAATGTGGTACAGACTTTCAACAGGCATTACAAAAATTCGTAGTTAGATAATAAAAAGGGGGGAGTAATTTTATCCCCCCGATTTATTTGTCTAGTTGACTAGACTAGATATAAATACCACTCTTAACCAAATCTATTATTTCTTGTCTTTCATTATCAGTTGCGATAGGACAAATAAGCATAACATCTTCGGCCTCAAGATAACCACTAAATTCTCCAATAGTTCCACTAGCATTAGTAGGTCTACCATAAAGTTCATTTAAGTATTTACTCTCATCTATCTCTTGTATCTCAAAAATAAACATCGGATACTGAGGTAGAAACTGGTTCAACATAGATGAACTACCGGGCCTAGTTTTTGTGTATCCAGCGATACCATTCCTTGCTAAATCAAAGTGTGTTTTCATAGCCGTTCCAACTACAACCCCACCTATCATAGCACCTGTCGCTGCACCGGCTGCAACAAAGGCTTGTGTACCATAAGAACCTGCACTTTGTGCTGCTAATGAAGATTTCAAAGGGTTCATTCTAGCAGCCTCTTGTATCATCTCTGCATTATTATTATAATTATTAGCAGCAATTAGAGACTTAACACCTAAATTACCAACTACACCTTCAGCAGCAACTCCAACACCAGCATTACGCATAATTATATTTATTTGATTTTGTGCATAAGTCGAGTAATCAGTAAGGGTTATAGGCATTTCAGTTCCCATAATACCATCAAACCAATCAAGTAGTACACCATCAACTATTAAACAAGCACAACAAGAACCTGTTCTTAAATCTATATAATATCTTACAGTTATGTTCTTGTCGTAGTATTTCTTTAAGTCTAATTGGTGTTTGCCAACATATGGTAAAAAAATAGATAACTTAGTATATGGTTCAAAATCTCTCCAGTCTTTGAAAGTTCTTTTTATTCGCACAGTACCTAAATCTATGTATCCATTAGGATATATTACACGTTTTGCAATAGGACCTTCCAAATCAAATTCATATGCACCTATCCATATACTTGGATTATCTTGTGTTTGAGTAAATACAGTTGATAAGTCTATAGGATAAAATCGTAACCCTTGTATAACTTCCATTGGATTAGTACCATATTGTTCGATACCTTTTTTAATTCTATCCCAAATACTTGATGGTGATGCTGAAGGGTCATAAGTAAAGAAGTCATTACTTATCTTATTTAACACACTTACATTACACAAGTACATCTGACTGAAAAACATTCTGGTAAATACTTCTCCAAAATCAGTTTCAACTTCCGGAAGTTCTGTTATATTGGTTATTATATTTTTATATGCAGGGTCATTAGAAATCCTTCTCCAGTTTTCAGCCTCACTTATATCTATTTCACCGTTTAAGTATTTTTGTGCTTTAGTATAATCACTGAATATAGGTATGTTCGTAGACCACACTGTTGCTAAAAATCCATCATAATCAGTAACTTCTAGTTGACTATCATATGGACTGTAAAAAGGCCCTGAATATTCTAGTGCAGCATATGTAAATTCATCATAAGGAACTTGTAGTAATTCTTGAAAACTACTATTACTATATTTACTAGCAACTAATTCATTACCAGTTATAAGAGTTAATTGAAACTTATTAGAAGTGTCTCTATAAAAGCATACACTAGTTCCATTATAAAGTATTCTTTCTCCTCTTATGTAGGTTGCCTGACCCGGTTGAGATTTTATTCCATTCTCTACAGTGTAATGATTATATTGTTCATTCACATAAAATTCATTCGTATCATCATTAAACACTATTGCACTTTTATAATTGAGTGCTAACTTTAAGTACTCAAATGCCTCTGCATCTGTCGCTGCTCTAACATATCCTTGGGCATCATTTATGTTTCCAAATATAGGTATGTTTGTAGAAATATTACCATCAAACGTATCAAATCCATAAAGTCCATAATTCTCAGGACCAAAAGGATATTCGCTCGTATCACCACTATTATCTGTATGGAATGTGAATAAACTACCATAACCACAATATGATATAGCATTTCCATATGTCCAACCAGTGTCAATGTAACCGGCTGCTCGTGAACCTGGTGTACCTAATGTAACACTAAGTACATTTCCTCTAACATCTCCGCCATATGTATTATGCCCAGATGCATAACCACTTGCTAATGGATAAGTTTTATATTCTTCATTTTCATCACAATATAAACCTTCTCCTAATGACCAAAAACCTATTACTGTACTAGTGCCATTTGTAACTTCAAATGTATGTGTCATACTATTTACCTCCCATGGTTAAAACATAACAATAACCACTAGAACTAGGTGTAAAATTAAATCCGGCCCTTCTAGTAAAAATTTTAGGCTGTGGCTTAAAGGGACTAGCCGTATCTACTATATTAGGGTTTACACTAGAACTAGACCTTCTTGCAATAATCTTGCTATCTTTGTACCCATCATAAAATGAACTTAGTGCATCTGATTTCATATGTAACCTAACTTGGTCTCCCTCAATAAGTGATACATTTATATAATAGTATCTATGGAACTCCGGAATGTAAGCATAATTACATCTGTAATAATCAGAAAAATATGTAACATTCATTACTATTTTTTCAAGTAAACAATTCTCTTTTAATTCCCCATTCATAGTTCTTAACAAACTTATTTTTTTATGAACTACATTATGTGCCGATGCGTTATTATATAATCTAACTTCCATATTACTCCTTTCTAGTTGACTAGACTTACATTTGACCTGTGTATAAATAAATTGAGTAAGTAATTGTATTTATGCAATCCTCTACAATATTTTTATACAAATCATCATTCCAATAGTCCTTGTATTTCTCAGCATTACTTGTAGGATTTCCCTTGTACCCATATACGTTATCAGTATGTTCTTCATATACTACATTGTCTTGATGTGCATTTTCTGTTTTGCTGATAGTATGTGCACCTTCTGTCATTGTGTCTGTGTAGGATGCATCTGTACTAGTATTGGTCTTACTTGCGTCTACTACAGTATCTACTGTTTGAATAGTAGCCGTAACATTGTGAGTTGTATCATAATCTGTGGAACTATCGAAAGTAGTTCTTTGGTCTTGACTATCTGTACTCCTAGGTGCTGTCGTGGTGGTTTTTTGTCCTTGACCTAGTACATCAGTTGTCTGTCTTTGTCCAAATAACGTAGTATCTTCTTTTTGACTATAAGCATCTTGTGCTGATTTATTACCATAATTAAAATGCTTTTCTTCTTCTCCATACTGTCTTACTATTCTGTAATCATCAGTTGGATTTACTTCTTGCATAGCCAAATCAGTAGCGAAGAAGGCTTTATATTTTCTTTCGTTCTTTAAGAAAGTCATGTATATAGCCTCTTGCATATCAAGAAGAATATAATCCAATTCAGTACTATCCAAAAACTGTGTTAATATTTCTCTAGCGCCATAGTCATACTTTGCAATTAAATCAAAACGATGAAAAAATTGCACAAACTGAGCAAATCGCTCATCATCATTTAACATAGCATTACTAGAAAAAAGTGTATGCCCATCTTTATATACATCGTTAATCCTGTGTTTTAACATCTTTATCCCCCCTGTTCTCTAATGCTACTTTTTCATTAGTAGTATAGTCAACTAGACTTGTAATGAATTTATATTCTTCAGCAAGGTCCACACTTATGTCAGTACCAAAAATTGCATTTATATCATCCATGGCCTTCTTTCTACAATCCAACATATCATGTAAATTGAACATAAGTAACTGACTATTGACATTAACTTCATCTACTACCATTCTTTCTTTTTTTCCACTTGCAACTGTTATACCAATTTCTAGTAAAAACGAACGTAAAATTTCATTTCTAGTTTCTACTAATGCTAATGGTAACGTACTCTGGCCATTCTTTTGATAATCTACAAAGTTACCTTTTTGTATAAACGATGCATCTGCTACTGTATCAACTTGACCTAACCTATTTGCAATCATATATGCTTTATAACTTTCTGCACTTTCTTCATCATCAAAAGAAGGAACTACATTTATTCTAGCATTTTCCAACGCAATAGTTATACTACTATCAGCATCTGCTAACTGTCTTGCATATCTCTCAACTAAAGGAATACAGGATAATTGATAAGTATTATTCTTTACTACAACTATATCTCTACCTACAACTAAATCTCTTCCTTGCATTAGTGGTGTACAATATTGTGCTAAAGGCTCATATCTAGGATATAATCCCACACCATATTTTGTACAAGGTACAGCAACCATTCCAAACTTTTCATTTTTTACTACTCCGGCAAACCCAAAATTAAGAACATAATCTTCTAATGCCTCTTGTGGTATTGTAGGTGGTAGGTTTTCATACTTAAAAATTTTAGTCAACTTCTCAAATAAAAAATTTTTATAGTATATATATCCCTTGAATACATCCGTAGTATCTTCCATCATATCGTACTTTGCCTTGTTGCCCAAGGTATTACTTTTCTGTTTTCCTTTTAATTTCATGAAATCTATTATATCAGATAATCCCATTTTTATCTCCTTTCAAAAATAGGGGTGTATCTCTACACCCCCATAAAGTAAATCTAGTTGACTAGACTAGGCAGTTTCAACAGTGTCTACATAGAATACCAATGCGTTGTGCCCCATATTGATAAAGTTGCAGATTGTACCCTGTTCCCAAACATTACGTCTATGACCATGCTTGTTAGGAATGTCTACAGTAAATCTGTCTTTAAGAGTCATTGACAAAACTCTATCATCGTGCATAACTGCAATTACAGTAGCGTCTACATTTTTAGCACTAGCACCTGAACCATACGTTACCTTAACCTGAAGCCTCTTGTCGAGAGATGCTCTCTTTCCAAGAGCCTGCCAAGAAGAAATCTCCTTGTATGCAGGAAGTCCAACAAGTTCTTTGTTGTAAACGTCAGACTGCATAAATCTCTTAATATTATCTGCAATTTTATTATTGATAACAAAATGTAACATATCTTTCGGAGTAAATGTTTCATAGTCATCAGTATTGAAAATTGTAGACATCTCCTCAAAAAGACCTACATAATCAGTAAATGTAGATGTAAGCCATCTTAAAAAGTCTGCATTATATTTCCATTCACCACTTGCATAATTCAATTCAATTCCGGTCTCATCGTAATACTGCTGAAGAACATTTACTGCATGAAGGGTATCAACACCATCAGCATCTTCCTCTGCCATCTTATGCGCAATTAGGTCTACATAAACTGTTCTAGCCGCTGTTTCAAGATATTTTACAATACTATTATTCATAGCAGTAAAAATACCATTGATAAATGCTGCTAACGTAGTCTCATCAGTAAACGCAGATTTAATCTGCAAGTCTGTAATCGTAACCTTGAACTCCCAGGGCTGCTGATTTTCAAACAACTTCTGATGAACAGTAGGAAGATTTACTTTGAAAATGTCTTCGTCAACATCATCCTCATCAAGATTGTCATAGATGCCACTCGTACGGGCCTCGAAATTATCCACATGAAGTGTTTGAAGAATGACTCCATAATGAAAGGCCTCCTTAAAGATGTAGGCAAATTTGTTCTCATAAGGTAATAAGTCAGTAATCGTCCTTCCAATTCTGTCAAGTAATGTCTTGAACACAATATCCTTACTGGCATCCTCGCTAGAAGTTACTAGTCTGTCTCCGAACGATGCAATATTATCAATGTTTACTTCTGAAATATCTTCTTTTCCTTCGCTCTGTGCTACTAAAGCATTTAATACTAAATGTGTGTCTGCATATGTTGCCATTTGTTTTCTCCTCTCTGTCTAGTTGACTAGACTTAAACTGTTTTCTTTGTTTTCTTTCTTGTTGAAGCAGGTGCTGGTTTAGTGTATTCAATGATGGCCATAAATATTGAATTAGATGTACTAACGGGCGCGATAACGTTAATCTTGCCACTGTGAACCCACGCAGGAACATCTGCCATAAATACAGCATCAACACCATTATCAATCATTAACCTACAACTAAGAAGTTTATCCACTACACTTGGAACATCCATCATTTCCAACACTTGTCCCTGACTAGTGCTATGTGTACCAGCAGAAAATATTTTTACAAATACTTCTTTACTTAAATAAGTTTTGTTGGTTAATGCTTCAGATGTACCTATATTATAGGTAGAAGATGTGCCTGTTGATAATGCGTCATTAACTTCTTTTGGTTTCAACCTGTTCCCCATTAAATTTAAGAATGACATTTTCTCTCCTTTCTGTCTAGTTAACTAGACTAATTTTTGATTATACGCAGTCTAGTTGGCTAGACTAGCACAGGCTATACCCCTGTCCCAATTATAATATAACATATCTTGTACTATTTGTCAATAGGCATACCGGATTTTGTATGTTAAAAAGTGACGAAATTTGTATATTATTTTTGTGCAAATTGCCACAAGAAATACTCGAACATATGTTCGGGTTTTGGG
>Ga0310697_10004344_pt1 | contig 14046 bp, 12 predicted proteins | sample 172DNAGHGlowgp2_FD_203883 | JGI IMG/M metagenome (GOLD analysis project Ga0310697, IMG submission 203883) | Sheep rumen microbial communities from Palmerston North, Manawatu-Wanganui, New Zealand - 1728 DNA GHGlow gp2 (v2) (version 2) | ecosystem: Host-associated > Mammals > Digestive system >...
CAGGAATCAGACAGTTATCAACAAAAAAACGGACAGTTATGAACAATGCTGTTCCGAAAAAACGGAGCAAATCCGTTCATAAGCGACCGACAAGATCAAAAGGAAAGAATTAAACGACAATCCCTAGCTATTGACCAATACTACTGATGCGATATTTTTTGAAAATCTCGTGCAATATATAGATTTTCAAATAGTTATAAGTGTATTTTTTGACTTTTTGATTTGAAATTGAAGTCTGTTTCCACAAGCGGTTACAGTTCCTTGTTCGTTTCCTTTAACAGAATAGGAGAAAAACCTGCGTACGCAGTAGTTTTCATCTCCGACACGGTGTTCCAGAGATGAAAAGACACTCATACGAAGCTTTTACTCAGCTCAAATAAATATCCCTGAAACCATCACCCTTCCACCAACTGCGTCGCCGCCATGTACGGCGAGATTTGCTTCGACTGGATGAGCGGAAGCAAGCGGTCGATTTCCGATTGGGTGTGCTCGCTGTTGTAAAAGCGGTTTTGTAAGGTGAAGTCGATCCAATGGTAGAAGATGTTGACTAATTGGGCGTTACGAGTTCTTTCAAAGCTACCGTTCCCTTTGGTCAGCGCGACGAAATCCTGGATGATCTGCCACACTTTGTCCAACGCGAAACATTCCCGGGCGGAGCAGACTTCCACGGGCACATCCCAGCCGTTGTCGTTCTTGGGGAAGAGTTTCAGCGCGGCGCGATACTGCGACGCGGCCCCCTTGGCCTTGGGCAGATTGTCGCCGTCGGCTTTGTTAATAACCAGTGCGTCAGCCATTTCCATAATGCCGCGCTTGATGCCCTGCAACTCGTCGCCGGCTCCGGCTAACATCAGCAGCAGGAAGAAATCGACCATAGACTTGACCGCCGTTTCGGACTGCCCCACCCCAACGGTCTCGACAATGATGACATCAAAGCCGGCGGCCTCGCACAGGATGATGGACTCGCGGGTCTTGCGGGCCACCCCGCCCAGCGCAGAGCCAGACGGCGAAGGCCGGATGAAGGCGTTCGGATCCACAGAGAGTGTCTCCATACGGGTCTTGTCGCCCAAAATGCTGCCTTTGGTACGCTCACTCGACGGGTCGATGGCCAAAACTGCCAACTTGTGTCCTTGCGCGGTCAACATCCCGCCGAAAGATTCAATGAAAGTGCTCTTGCCCACGCCCGGCACACCGGTGATTCCGATGCGCAGCGAATGGCCGGAATGCGGCAGACAACGCTCGATAATCGTCTGAGCCATCGCGATATGCGTTGGATTCTCGCTCTCAATCATCGTGATGGCGCGGCTAAGAACAGTGCGGTTGCCCTCCAAAATCCCCTTCACGTAATCCTCGACAGTAAGTTCCGTCTTCTTGTGCCGTTTGAAGTTCGGATTCACCTGCATGGGCTGTTCCACGCCCTCGCGTTCCGTCAAAGCCGATTCGTAATAGGGATTCGCCATATTATTTCCATTTAAAATTGAACATGACTGCCTCCTTCATCGATTCGAAGTAGTGGAAGGTCATACCGTCTATGAAATTCTCCTTGATGTCGTCGATGTCTTTTTTGTTCTCCTTGGACATCACAATGTCGAAAATGCCGCTGCGCTTGGCCGCCAGGATTTTCTCCTTGATGCCTCCCACGGGAAGCAGCTTTCCGCGCAAAGTAATCTCGCCTGTCATCGCAATCTTCTCACGCACTGGCGTTTGCGTAAACGCGGAGACAAGTGCGGTGAGGATGGTGATGCCCGCCGAGGGCCCGTCTTTCGGGGTCGCGCCTTCGGGCACATGGACATGCACCTTTTTGTTCTTAAAATCTTCAGGATCAACGCGATAGTCGGAAGCATGGGCTTTAAGGTACTCGTAGGCAATGGTGGCTGACTCTTTCATCACGTCGCCGAGGTTGCCCGTCATGGTAAGCTCGCCTTTGCCTTCGCTGGTGAGGGCCTCCACGAAGAGGATTTCGCCGCCCACGGCGGTCCAGGCCAGCCCAGTGGCCACGCCCGGCTCACTGCCATCCAGTGCCTTTTCAATCTGGAAGATGGGCGAGCCAAGGATGTCTTTCAACTCCTTGGGTTTCACCGTTTTGGATATTTTACCCTCTTGCACCAGCTGCGCGGCACGTTTGCGGATAATCTTTGCAAGGGTGCGCTCCAATGTACGGACACCCGCCTCGCGCGTATATTCGCTGATCACCGCCTTGACCGTCTCCTCGGGGATCGTCAGCTGCTTTGCCGTCAGTCCATTGTCCGCCAGCTGTTTCGGGATGAGATGCTTCATTGCGATGGCGAGCTTTTCCTCCGCCAAATAGCCAGGAATGTCGATGAGTTCCATACGGTCGAGCAGGGCGGGATGGATGTTTTGGATATTGTTGGCGGTGGCGATAAAGAGCACCCGCGACAGGTCGTAAGGGGTTTCGAGGTAGTTGTCGTTGAACGTGCTGTTCTGTTCGGGATCCATCACCTCCAACAGCGCCGCCGACGGGTCGCCGTTGACGCTCATGCCCGACACCTTGTCGATTTCATCAAGCACGAACACAGGGTTGGAATAACCGACCTTGCGCATACTTTGGATGATGCGGCCGGGCATCGCGCCGATGTAGGTCTTGCGGTGGCCGCGGACCTCCGCCTCGTCGTGCACGCCGCCAAGGGAGATGCGGACATATTTCCGTCCGATAGACTCCGCAATGGAGCGACCCAAAGAGGTTTTGCCCACTCCCGGAGGGCCTGCCAGACAAAGAATCGGCGACTTCATGTCCCCTTTCAGCTTCAAAACGGCCAAGTATTCGAGAATGCGCTCCTTCACTTTTTCCAAACCGTAATGATCCTTGTCCAGAATCTCGCGGGTCTTGGCCAGATCGAAGTTATCCTCGCTGTATTCGTTCCACGGCAGGTCGAGCATCAGCTCCAAGTAGTTGAGCTGCACGGAGTATTCCGGCGACATGAAGTTGGTTCGCTGCAGTTTCTTGAACTCCTTTTCGAAAAGGTCCGCCGTCTCCTGGTTCCATTTTTTCTTGGCCGCCCGCTCGCGCAAGTCGTCAAAATCCTTTTCGGTGGAGGGGCCGCCGAGTTCTTCCTGGATGGTTTTCATCTGCTGGTTGAGGATATACTCGCGCTGCTGCTTCTCCATTTCCTGACTCGACTTGGTGTGGATCTGGTGTTTAATCTCCATCACCTGCTGCTCATGCGTCAGCAAAGAGATAACTTTGTCGCATCGAACCATAATATCCTGTGTCTCAAGAATATCCTGCTTCTGACTCACCTCAATGCCAAGGTTGGAAACGATAAAATTGATAAGGAAGGAGTTGCTTTCGATATTGTTGACGGCAGTCATGGCATCGCGGGTGACGCCGGGGGTGAGCTGCAGAATGTTGCCCATCGTTTCGCGGATGAGCATCATTTTGGCCTGGAACTCCTCGCTCGAAGTGATGTCCGGGTCGAGATCGTTGGTGGGATAAGGGAGGGCGGTGCAGCGGTAGTAGGGTCGAGACTGGGTGACGCGACCGATTTCAAACAGTTTCATGCCCTGTACGACCATCATCACATTGCCGTCCGGAAGGTTGAGGGTCTTGAGGATGCGGGCAAGGGTGGCGACGCGGTAAAGATCCTTGATGGTGGGATCCTCCACATTGTTGTCGCGCTGTGTCACCACGCCTATAGGCTCGTCTGAGCCGGAGCATTCGCGGGCGAGGCGCAGTGATTTTTCGCGTCCCACGGTGATGGGGATGACCATGCCCGGGAAGAGCACGGTGTTGCGCATGGGCAGCAACGCTACCACTGACGGCAGTTCCTCCTCGCTCATTCTGACCTCGTCTTCGGCCGAAAGGATGGGTATCACGTTGGACTCCGCATTGAAAAAACCGCCAAGGGCAAGAATATCTTTCATCATTTCAGTAGGTTACAATACAAAAACTGACCTTTTTCGGGTATCGGAAAAGGTCAGCGAAGATACAAAAAATATGTATTACTTGGATTTGCCAGCTTCGAAGTGGCGGGCATATTTGTTGCGGAACTTATCCACACGGCCTGCCGTGTCAACCAGCTTCATCTTGCCGGTGAAGAAGGGATGCGAAGTGCTGGAAATCTCTAATTTCACGAGCGGATATTCATTTCCGTCTTCCCAAACGATGGTGTCTTTCGTGTTCACGGTAGACTTGGTCAGGAACGCATAATCGTTTGACATGTCCTTGAAAACCACCGTTCTATACTCTTTCGGATGGATGTCTTTTTTCATAATATCTCTTATTTTTTTAGCCGTTAAAATTGGACGGCAAAAATACACTTTTTTTGATATCAACCATATAGGGTTTGGAAATATTTTTTCAACACGAGTTTTGGTGGGTGGTCAAAGGTCAAGGGAGATGATCTGTTACCAAGTACCTGCCCTATGAAGTCACCAGCTTGGAAGGCAGGATTCTGTCAATAATCACAAAATCGTCCTCTACATGAAAAATCACGCACCAAACACCTTGCTTGACGTTGAAACGTTTGGCATGTTCATGGTATTGTAGAATAAACGGCGAAGTGGAGACTGGTAGCGAGTCAGCCAAATACGACAACCGGTTAATCTCAGCAACGAGTTCATGCACATAGCTCACGGCATGCTCGGGTGAGTTCAATCCAACAATGTAGTCTGCAATTTCGCCAAGATAATCCCTTACCGATAACGGCAGGATGACTTGACGCTTAATCATAATCTTTCAACAACAGCATTAACCAGTTCTTTTTCAAACTGTTGCAAAGACATATATCCAGCTGGGACACTTTGTTTTGTCAAAGCCTCCCGTTTGTAAGGTTTCTTTTTCCATAGTTTTGGTAACGTCGTAGAAGCCGCACTTTCAGTATAGACAGTATTTTCCATATCTTAATCTTAAAGATGAATTAGTTTGCAAAAGTACAATAATTTCAGTATAAATCAACAGTTGGTAACAAAAATTTCATCTCCGCGTATCGCTCGTATCTGCGCGTAATCTGCACGTCGGGGTTATCCTTTGAACCTCAAAACAGTTCACCCTGTCCGGAAACATATCTCGATTTTCCTAAATGGCTGAACGCCAGGTCGGTGGCTTCGCGGCCGCGGGGGGTGCGCATGAGGTAGCCTTCCTGGATGAGGAACGGCTCATAGACCTCCTCGATAGTGCCGGGATCCTCGCCCACTGCTGTGGCAATGGTGCTCAGGCCCACCGGACCGCCCTTGAATTTCTCGATAATAGTGCTCAGGATGCGGTTGTCCATCTCGTCCAGACCATGTTGATCGACATTCAACGCCGACAGGGCCACTTGCGTGATGGGCAGCGTGATGGTACCGTCGCCCTTGATCTGGGCAAAGTCACGCACGCGCCGCAAGAGCAGGTTGGCAATACGGGGCGTACCACGACTGCGACTGGCAATCTCGTAAGCGGCGTCATCGTCAATCGGGATGTCCAAAATGGAGGCAGAACGTTTGATAATATTGCCAAGAGTCTGGGCATCATAGTATTGCAAGCGCAGATTGATACCAAAACGTGAGCGTAAAGGTGCCGTCAGCAGACCCGACCGCGTGGTTGCCCCCACCAACGTGAAGGGGTTGATGGAGATTTGCACGCTCCGCGCACTCGGACCGCTGTCAATCATAATGTCGATCTTGTAGTCCTCCATCGCAGAGTAAAGGTATTCCTCCACCACGGGCGACAGGCGGTGGATTTCGTCAATGAAGAGCACATCGTGGGGTTCCAAGTTCGTGAGCAGACCGGCCAAGTCGCCAGGCTTGTCAATGACCGGGCCGGAAGTGACGCGCACGTTGACCCCCATCTCGTTGCCGATAATGTGCGACAACGTGGTCTTGCCCAGACCTGGAGGCCCGTGCAATAGGACATGATCCAGTGCCTCGCCACGACCTTTCGCCGCATGCACGAAAACCATCAGGTTCTCCAGAACCTGCTGTTGCCCCTGAAACTCAGTAAATTGCGCAGGTCTTATCGCACGCTCGAACTCTTTGTCCGAGGCCGACAGATGCTGTTTCGTAGGATCCAGATTCTCGTTCATACGCGGTCAGTGTTGAAGTTTATCCAATCGGTTCAACCCTTTGATGGCCGGCTCAAAATTGGTGGAAAGCTTCAGCGTTTCCTCATAGTCCTTTCGGGCGGCCGTATAGTTGCCCAAATACTCGTACGCCACTCCGCGATTGCAAAGGGCGTAGACAAACTGCGGGTTAATTTGCAACACCCGTGTAAAGAGCTGCACCGCCTCGTCATATCGGGCGATGCTATCGTCCAAGTACAAGTAGCCCAAATTGTTAAGCGATGGAATGTGGGTAGAATCTATGGCGATGGCCGTCTTATATTCCTGCTCCGCCTCCTCCAGCTTGTCCATATCCTGGAACATTTTACCAAGATTGTAATGAAGTTCCACATTGTTGGGATCCACTTTCAACCCGTTCTGGTAATAAGAGACAGCGATAGGATCGTTCTTCTGTTGATAGAAGTAGCCAAGCTCGCTGTAGGCCTTCAGCTCTTTCGGATTCTGGTCGATAACAAGCTGTAACATACGGAGATAGCCAACCGTATCCTGCATATCTTTCAGCATGAATGCCTTGATAAGGTAGGCTTTCGGGTTATGAGGTTGCCGTTGCACCGCCTCGTCAATGGTCTTTTCACAGTCCTCAAACTGCCGGGTATAATACTGTAATTCAGCCAGTTTCAATCGTGCTTCGTTATTATCCTCGTCTTTGGAGATGGCCTTAAGCAGCATCTCTTCGGTAAGGTCGGTCTCATGCTGGGCAAAGTAGAGGTCGGAGAGCGTCACATAGTACTTGCTGCTGTCGGGTTCCAGCCGGATGGCAGTCTGCATGTCGGCGATACCTTTGTCAATCTCCTTGTTCAGATAGTAGTAGTTCGCCCGTTTATAGTAATTCTCGGCCTTTTTGGGGTGCTTGTCGATATTGATGCACAGTTCGGCCAGCTCCGGCGGCAGGTCTGCGTACTTCTTTTTGTTATGGCAACCGTAACCGAATACTAACAACAGCACCAATAAGCAGTTGATAATTCTTTTCATCTTGTACATTTATTGGCTATTCGCTATCGGCTATTGGCAGCTGGCCGTCGTTAAGCCAACAGCCAAAGGCCAAAAGCCAACTATTTCATATTCTCCTTAATGGCCTCGCGGATTTTGGCCTCGATTTCGTCGGAGAGTTCGGGGTTGTCGCAAAGAAGCTGTTTGACGCTGTCGCGGCCCTGGGCGAGCTTGGAGTCGCCGTAGGAGAACCACGAGCCGGACTTCTTTATAATATTGTATTCAACACCCAAATCAACTATTTCACCGGCCTTGGAGATGCCCTCGCCGAACATAATGTCAAACTCGGCCGTACGGAACGGAGGAGCCACCTTATTCTTCACCACTTTGACTTTCACGTGGTTACCGATGGCAGTATCGCCGTCCTTGATTTGGGCCTGGCGACGGATGTCGAGACGCACGGAGGCATAGAATTTCAGGGCGTTGCCGCCGGTGGTTGTCTCCGGGTTGCCGAACAGGATGCCGATCTTCTCACGCAATTGGTTGATAAAGATGCAGCAACAACCTGTTTTATTGATAGTCGCGGTAAGTTTGCGCAGAGCCTGCGACATCAGGCGCGCCTGGAGACCTACCTTGGAATCTCCCATGTCGCCCTCGATTTCACTTTTCGGGGTAAGGGCAGCCACAGAGTCGATGACGATAACGTCGATAGCACCGGAACGGATGAGATTGTCGGCGATTTCAAGGGCCTGCTCGCCGTTGTCAGGCTGGGAAATCAGCAGTTCGGCGGTGTTCACGCCCAATTTCTCGGCATAGAAGCGGTCGAAGGCGTGCTCGGCATCGATGAAGGCCGCGATGCCGCCCTGTTTCTGGGCTTCCGCGATGGCGTGGATGGCCAAGGTGGTCTTACCGGAGGATTCGGGACCGTAAATCTCAATGATACGGCCTTTCGGGAACCCGCCGACACCCAATGCCGTGTCCAGCCCGATGGAGCCGGTGGAAATGACATCCATCTCCTCGATGTGCGTCTCGCCCATACGCATGATGGAGCCTTTCCCGAACGTTTTTTCGAGTTTTTCGAGCGTGGAGTTGAGAACTTTCAGCTTCTCAGCGTTCACATTGCTTTTGATTTCTTCTTTTTCCATTCTTGATAGGTTTTATGATTTCAGGGGGCAAAGGTACGCTTTTTTTCAATCGTTCCAAGCCTGAAATCAGAAAAATATTTCCTTGGAAACTAACTGTTTACCACAAATTTAACTAATAATAGTTAATTTAAAATGACAGATTTCGGAGGAAACCGGAACTATCGACGTATATCCGTGCAACCCAAAAAAATCGTATCTTTGCCCCGTTTTTCAAACAACAGAAATATGAAAATGGATATTCTGCTCGGCCTGCAATGGGGCGACGAAGGCAAAGGTAAGATCGTGGACGTTCTCACGCCCAGATATGATGTGATTGCGCGGTTCCAGGGCGGCCCGAATGCGGGTCACTCTCTCGAATTCAACGGCATCCGCCACGTGCTGCACATCATCCCGTCCGGCATCTTCCACAAGGAAAAAACCAACATCATCGGCAACGGAGTGGTCATTGACCCCATTATCTTCGAAGAGGAAATCAACGCACTGATTGCCATGGGGTTGACACCCACCGACAATCTCTTCATTTCCCGCAAGGCGCACCTCATCCTGCCCACGCACAAGCTCCTCGATGCCGCGCAGGAGGCTCACAAGGGCAACATGAAAATCGGCTCCACGCTGAAGGGCATCGGACCGACCTATACCGACAAGATCGCCCGCACGGGTCTGCGGGTCTGCGATCTCGAATCCCCTGATTTCGAGACCAAATACCGGCAGAAAATCGACGAGCATATCGAGATTTTGCAGAATTTCCACTTCGACTATGAAGCGAAGCTCGCCGAGTTGGACGCTCAATGGCGCAAGTCGTTGGAGACCATTCGCAAATTCCAATTTATTGACAGTGAATACGTTGTACATCAATATCTTACGGAAGAGAAATCCGTGCTGGCCGAAGGAGCTCAAGGCACGTTGTTAGACGTGGAGTTCGGCGCATATCCATTCGTGACCTCCTCCAACACCATCGCCGCCGGCGCGTTCACCGGTCTGGGACTGGCCCCGCATTACGCCGGCCGCGTCTTCGGCATCGTGAAGGCCTACTGCACCCGCGTGGGCAGCGGTCCCTTCCCGACCGAACTCTTCGACGAGACGGGCGAATTCCTCCGCAAGGAAGGTAACGAGTACGGCGCAACCACCGGAAGACCAAGACGTTGCGGATGGCTCGACCTCGTGGCACTCCAATATGCCCTGATGATCAACGGCGTCACCGACATCGCGCTCACCAAGGCTGACGTCCTCGACAAACTCGATGAAATCAAGGTCTGCACCGCCTACCGTGTCAACGGAGAACTCACCGATCGGATGCCCTCGGCCACCGATGTGGAGATAGAACCTGTCTATACCACCCTGCCCGGCTGGAAGACCGCCATCTCCGGCTGCAAGACGTACGAAGAGCTCCCGCAAACCTTCAAGGATTACATCCAATTCATTGAGGATAAGACTCATACGAAGATTTCCATCGTGTCTGTGAGCCCGGATCGCGAAGGCACGATTTTCAGGTAGTTTCAGGTTTCAAGATTCAAGATTCAGGTTTCAGGTTTCAAGTTTCAGGTTTCATGTCCTCCCACCCTAAAAACTGGCTATTGCGGCTTCTTTGCTGCGCACTGCTTTTGGTGGGTGCTTCGGTTGTTTTTGCACAAACGAAGCCGGAAGACGATGAGTTTTTGCAACTGCTGCGAGAAGAACTGCAATTGCAGTATGATTCGTTGCAGCGCACAGAGCATCCCCCTTATTTTATGGCTTATCGTGTGAAAGAAAGCACGGATCATCGTATTTCGGCCTATTTTGGAAAGACTTACGACAATTCGACCTCCAAAACGGCATTTCTAACGGTTGAAATGCGTGTCGGAACGCCTGAAACGGATAACTATCACTATCTAACATATAGAAACACGTACGTTTCACAGATTCCGCTGCCTTTGGAAGAGAACCCGGCTTTAGTCAGAAAGATACTTCAAAAAGAGACACGGAAAGCGTATCAAGAGGCAGTGATTCAGTTTGTTGAGAACAAATTGGCTACCACATATTTTGATGCGGAAGAGGATATTGAAAAGTTTCTCTACATGCGCAACGACAAGGATGGCTACTACGAAGCACCCGTTTCCATTGAGTCTCTTTGGAACGAGACCGTGTGGGAATCCAATTTGTGTCACTGCACTTCGAATATCCAATCGTCAGCGGATTTGCAGTGTCGCTTTTCTCGTAACTATCTGGTCAACAGCGAGAACAGCTTCTTTGTGCAAAACGAATCTTCAGCATTGTTAACGCTGCGGATGAACTTTCTGACCACTCAGGATCATATTCCCGAATATGTTGAACGACAGTATTTTGGACAACTTCCCGACCAATTGCCTGATGCTTCCACACTGAAATTGGAGATGACGGAGATGGAGACTTTGCTGTCGAATGTGCTGTTCGCGGAAAAATGTGACATTTCCCATTGTCCCGTTTTACTCTCCCCTAAAGCAGCTTCTGTGTTGATGCACAGTTTGTTAGGACACGATTTGGAAAACTCTGGAGACAGCTGGCTACGCGACAATTTTTTGCGTCAGGTGATGCCGGAGTCGTTTTCGGTTTATAGCGATCCTACCGTTTCCAAAGTTGGCGATCTCTGTTTTGGTGGAAGTTATATATTTGATGATGAAGGTGTTAAAAGTCATAAGGTGCAACATATAGACCATGGCGTTTTCCAGCAATTTCTCTCCACGCGAATGCAGCAGTCGAATGCTTTCAAATCCAATGGTAACGCTCGCGGGAACTATCTGCTGCCTTCCGCTCGTCAGTCAAATCTTTTTGTCGAATCTGATAAAACATTGGATAAGAGCAAGTTGTTTGAATTATTGGCACAAGAGGCAGGAAAACAGTCGCTTGAGAAAGCTTTGTATGTGGAGGAAGTGGAAGTTCGTTGCGACACAAATGGCATACTAAGCCTTTTTCCAACAGTATGTTATGAGATTTATGCTAACCATCGAAAACCTGATGAAATCGTGCGCGATGTGGTGCTGACGGGAACGAAACAGCAGTGGCTCAGCAATTTAGTGGCTGCCGGCGGCAAAAAAGACTGTGTGACAATGATTTGTCATAGTCAACAAGACGATTTGCTGACCAGCAGTTCCGCACCATCATTACTGTTCCGCGATGTTGAGGTTCGGCAGCGAATGAAGGAGCCGCAGTCCCCAAGAATCAAAATGGATGGAATCATAGCTACAGCCTCCAGTACGCCAATCCCCACGGCGGATCTTTTCCGGCTTTCAGCACAAAGCGAGTGGGAGGCAGATGTAAATCATTTGAAAATTGGAGACGAAACCGCGCCCTATTATGAAGAGTTTTTAATGACCGATGCGCGGATTTTTGCGGTTGAAGCTTCTGAAGGAAGTCTGTTTTACGCTAACGAAAAACCTGTCAGACAGCTTGTTCCAAGAGTATTGTTAGGCAGTGACCGCTTCAACAACGAGAATTTGATACCGACCATGACACCGCCTGCAAGTTATCCATTGCCTTTTGAAAATCGGTCCACTTTTGACATGGATTTCCGAAAAGCGGCAGAAGCGGAGTATAATAAATCGCTCAAACAGTGGAAGATCAAGCAGGCACTGCAACCCACACCGGAATCCCGCACCCTGCCCGACCGTTCTGCGGCACCGCCCACCCAGACGGATGATGAGCGCACTTTCGATTACCCGACGATGAACAATCTGGAGCATCTCGCCTGCGATGTTTCATCCGAACTTGCCAAATACGACTTCCTGAGCCGTTCCGGTGCCAATATATATATAATGATGGGGAATGCCTATTATTGGAACAGCGAGAAGACGACCTACAGCCGTCCGATTTCTGTTATCGCTTTGCAGATTTATGGTGCAGTGGAAAAGGCTGATGGCGAGGAATATGTGGACGGGAAGACCCTGTTCTTCCCCAATACAGATTCTTTGTTTTCTATGCTATACGTTAAAAATGAGATAGATATGCTTGTTTCACACCTTAAAAGTGTGAAAACGAAAAGCATGCCGTATGAGGCATATTGGACTGGACCGATGTTAGTGGAAGGAGAAGCAGTGGGCCAGATGCTGGTGACTGCGCTGTTGGATGGTTACCCGAACTTGCTGGCCGACAGGGAGAAAACAGGAGAAAAGTCCATTCAAGAAGAAATGTTTGAACAGCGTGGTGGATCTTTTTCAAAGATGCTGGATCAAATCGTTATATCCCCAAAAATCTCCGTTACAGCAAACAAATCCGGCGATGCTTTTGATAAGGCTACCTTCGTCCGCCATGAAAAGACGGATGCCGAAGGGGTGGAGATACAAGAAACGGAAGTAATCAGAAATGGCGAGTTGATTACGCTTTTGGGCAACCGAAACATCACGAAAGCAACGCCTTACAGCAACGGATTCCAACAATTGGCTATCCATAATGAGAGTTGTTTTGGCACGAAGGGGGCTTCCCGCATCGACTTCGATCATAAATCAAAGGTTCAACACGCCAAACTCAAACAAATGCTAATCAAGGAAGCCAAAAAACAGGGTTGTCAGTATGCCTACATTCTCCGGCAGGCCTACGATGACAACATGCAAAACATCATTGGCAGGACAACACCCTATCTGTTACTGCTTCAGCTCTATCGTGTGGATGTGCGCACGGGGGAGGAAAATCCTGTCACCGATGCTACACTAATTCGTTTCCATTTTTTCCAGTTAGACGAAATTCAAGCCGTATCCAACCGCAAAGCGGCTTACCCTGTCATGATGAACGTCGAAGGTACCTCCAGCAGCCGCGATTTCCCGTTCGCGGGCGTGCCTACGTGCATTGTCGCGCCGGATGGGATTCTGCTGAAATCAGCGTTTTTGTATCATCCGTAAAGACATTGCGCACAACGTCTTTACCACCTAACCCTTGTTCATTTTGGCGGGGATGATTCTATCAACAATCACCACATCCTCCTCTATGTGATAAACGTAAATCCATCGCCGATTGTGTGAAACCATTCGTCGGGCATCTGGATGTATTAATCTCAACGTTTTTGAAGAGCTGCGAGCATAGAAATTGGCATAAACCGACAAAGAATTAATCTCAGCCCGCATAGCATTCGCATAACGGACGGCACCTTCTTCGGACATCATTTTGTTCAGAAATAAGCGCAAAGCCCCCATGTCATTAATGGCCTCTTGGCTGATTCTAACTTCAAAGATTTGCATAGTCTGAACGAACCAAAGAAATTAACTCATCAAAAAACTCATCAACAGAGACCGTTTTCTTAGCAATTCCTTCATTGTGAGAAATAGATTCGGAGTCCTTTTTTATGCCGTACAACGGCTTAGGTTCTTCCGCCATAAGTGGCTTTTTTTGTTTTTTTTGGTATTGCTTTTTCATATTTGTTTAATATTTATTTTTGAGCTGCAAAAATAATATTTTTCTGTTTTGCTCAATGATGATTTATTCTTTTTTCCGTTTTTGATGCATTTCGAAAAAATCGTACCTTTGCGCCCTTAATTTCCGACTATGTTAAAGATTGAAGATTTACACGTATCCATCAAGGATAGAGAGATATTGAAAGGCGTGAATTTGGAGGTGAAAGCGGGGGAAGTGCACGCCATTATGGGCCCGAACGGCACCGGCAAGAGCACCTTGGCTTCCGCCATCGCCGGCAAGAGCGGCTACGAAGTGACACAGGGAAATGTCTGGTTCAAAGGCAAAAACCTGCTCGACCTCTCCATTGAGGACCGCGCCCGCGAAGGCGTCTTCATCGGCTTCCAATACCCGGTGGAGATCCCCGGCGTGAGCATCGCCAACTTCATGCGCACCGCCCTCAACGAGGTGCGCAAATACCGCGGCCTCGACCCGCTCAACGGCGCCCAGTTCCTCAAACTGATGGCCGAGAAGCAGAAAGTGGTGGAGCTGACCGACAAGCTCAGCAACCGCTCCGTGAACGA
>Ga0310697_10004345_pt1 | contig 14046 bp, 10 predicted proteins | sample 172DNAGHGlowgp2_FD_203883 | JGI IMG/M metagenome (GOLD analysis project Ga0310697, IMG submission 203883) | Sheep rumen microbial communities from Palmerston North, Manawatu-Wanganui, New Zealand - 1728 DNA GHGlow gp2 (v2) (version 2) | ecosystem: Host-associated > Mammals > Digestive system >...
CGCTGCTTGCTCTTTCGCTGCTCTTTTTGATCGGGCAAAGCTATAACCCGTTCATCTATTTCCGTTTTTAAGGAGAACGCCGTATGAAAAAACTGCTGACAGTTCTGTATACATGGTGCCTCCTGCTGCTGCTCGGCTGCGGCGTGCTGCTGCTCGTCACCGCGCCGAAGGACGCGACCCTCTCCGAAAGCGAAAATCGCATGCTGGAAGCGTTCCCCTCCGCCGATGCGCAGAATCTGCTGTCCGGCGCGTTCTCGACCGGCTTTGAACAGTATCTGTCCGATCATTTCTTTCTGCGCGACGGCTGCATCCGGCTCACAAACACGATCAAGGACAGTCTTTCGCTTCTGTCCGACGCCGATGAGCTGAAGCTCGCCGCAATGGATATGCGCGTTGACGACGCGCCTTCGGATGAGACCGAACCGGATCCCGAGCCGACCGCCTCCGACGATATCCCCTCGCCGGCGCCCGTCGAAACCCCGTCGCCGGAGCCCGTTGAAACGCCCGCTCCCGAAACGAACGAACCGTCCGATCCTTCGTCCGCGCTCCTTCGCGTGCCCATGGCGCTTCCCTCGCAGATGCCGCGGTCCCCGCTTCTTGACTATGACCGCGCAAAAGACAAGTCGCTTGCGGAGAAAGCGTACATCTATCTGGTCGGCACGAACGGCTCAAAAAAGCAGATCGCGCGGTATTACAAGAGCTTTATCCGCGACGCGGCGAATCAGTTCAACCGGCTTGCGGCGCTGCTGCCGGAGGACGGTCATATGTATGTTGCGCAGGCGCAGCGCGGCGAGCACGTCGTGCAGTACACGCTCGATCTCGACCAATACGCCGCTTATGAAACCGAGATCGAAGATTATCTGGAGCCGCTTCTGGATGAACGCATCAGCGTGTTCCGTACCATGGACATTCTCGAGCCGCATATCCGCGCAGGCGAATATGTGTACTATTATACCGATCATCACTGGACGCCGCTCGGCGCGTACTATATTCACAAAGCGATGATCGAAGCGCAGGGCAAGAAAGCCGTGCCGTATACGGAGAACCGTCTGACCCGGCAAAGCGGCTATTACCGGGGATCGAACGCCGACAAGATCGAGCGCCTGCTGCCGAGCGGTACGAAGGATTATGTGGAGGAGGTCGAACCGTCCCTCGCCTATGATTTCTATCGTGTGCAGAACATCAACCAGCTTACGCCGTATCCCCTGAACAGTCCGGATCTCAAGGGTTATCAGGCGCTTCTGTGGCTGAATCTGCGTCCCTGGAAGATGATCCGCACATATGAGAACACCGGCCGGAAAATGCTGCTCATCTGTGATTCGATGGGAATGGCGTTTGCGCCGTTCATGGCGTACTACTATGACGAGGTACACATCGTCCGTCCGCACAGCACATATTATTCCGTCAAGGAAGCCGGCGGCACGATCAAGCAGTACATCGATTACTGGGGCATTGACGACATCTATGTCATTCAATCCAATTTCTTCACCGGCGACCTGTATCGTGTGGAGCTGAACCGCTCGATCGGAGACTGACCATGAAAAGACGTTCCAAAACCGAAATCGCATACCCTCTGATACGCATACAGCTGATCGCGTTTTTCGTGCTGCTGTCACTCGGCGTGACGGCTGCGCTCTTGTACCCGTCGATCTGTCTGCGGCTCGGACGCCGCGCGATGGAAAAAGGCGATACCGAACGCGCCGTTCGGTATTTTCAGCAGGCGGGTTCCGATGACGAGGCGCAGAACTTGCTGAACGCATCCCGCGAGCAGCAGGCGGAATCGCTTCTTGCGGAAGGGCGGTACGCGGAAGCGCTAACGATCCTCCCGGAGCTTCCCGGGATCGCGCCGGACGACGCGCGCATCCTTGCCTGCCGATACGGGATCGCAAAGGACGCCGAACAGCGCGGCGCGTACACCGAAGCGCGCGACGGCTATGCGGCGCTGTCCGGCTACGCGGACGCCGCCGACCGGCTCGTCGCATGCGAGATCGCCATAGCCAAGGCTGCGTGGGCGGACGGCGATACCGAGACGGCGCTTGCGCTGATCGGCAAGTATCCGCAAAACCCGGACATGGCGGCGCTCTATCGGGAAATCCGGCTGAGCGACGCGCGTACGCTTCTTGCGTCCGATACGCCGGAATCGGGTTTATCGCTTCTCCTGCAGCTTTGGAGCGAGGACGAGTCGCTGACCGATGAAGTGATCGCCGCGGAGCGCAGGCTTTACCCCTATCTGTACGCGGATCGGGACGACGCATTCGTGCTGGAACAGCTCCGCACGCTCAACGCGGAGCAGGCTTCCCGGAAAAATGAACTGGAACGCGTACGCGAACAGATGCCGACCGGCGTCCTGGCAGTCGGCAATGCGCATACGGCGGCGCTCCGCACGGACGGGACCGTCCTTGCCGCAGGCGACAACACCTACGGACAATGCAATGTATCGGAATGGACGGACATCGTCGCGATCGCCGCAGGCGCGTTCCATACGGTCGGTCTCAAAGCCGACGGTTCTGTCGTCTGCACGGGCGACAACTCGCGCGGGCAATGCGACGCGAACGGCTGCGCCGATGTCGCGGAGATCGAAGCCCACGCAATGGATACCGTTCTTCGGCGCAAAGACGGCTCTATCGTCTGTTTCGGCGCGCACGATTACACGCCGAATACCTTGAGCTGGACCGATATCGTCCGGCTCTCCCCCGCCGCATACGGGCTTGTGGGGCTTGCCGCGGACGGCACCGCAATGGCGACCGAGGCGTCTCTTCTGACGCCGGCGTTCCGCGCGCTTTCGGAGATCTCCGCAGCCGGAGATTACGTTGTCGGCGTCACCGGGGAAGGTGATCTTGTGACCTCCGCGCCGGTCGATCCGCACTTTACAAACGTCGTTCGCGCGGAAGCAGCGTCAACCGGATTTTTCGTTCTGACCGCGGACGGCTCCGTGCGGGCGGTCCTGTGGACGGACGACGATTACACCCCGCTTCTCTCCCGCACCGATATCGCGGCGATCGCGTTCTCCGGAACGCATGCGGTCGCGCTGCTCAGAGACGGGTCCTACCTTGCCTGCGGCGAGAACGGCAGCGGTCAATGCGAGGTTTCGGACTGGCGCCGCTGATCCCCGTGAAAAAGCAGGTGTGATCGGTTGCAATTTTGCGCGCGGCGTTTACAATATACTATATAGGAATCAGAAGGGACGTGTGTGCATGAGAAAGACAAAGATCATCTGTACCATCGGACCGTCGAGCGACAAGCCGGAGGTCTTTCGCGCAATGTGCCTTGCGGGGCTGAACGTCGCCCGGCTGAACTTCTCCCACGGCACGCACGAGGAGCATCAGAAAAAGATCGACATGATCAAGGCGGTACGTGAAGAACTGAACCTGCCGATCCCGATCATGCTCGATACCAAGGGACCGGAGTATCGGATCAAAACGTTTGAAAACGGAAAGATCACGCTGAACGACGGCGACAGCTTCACGTTCACCACGCGCGACGTCGTCGGAAACAGCGAGATCGTGTCGGTCAGCTATTCCGGTCTTGCGGACGATCTTTCCGTCGGAGACCGGATCCTTGTCAACAACGGTCTCGTCATCTTTGAGGTGAAAGAGATCGAGGGCACGGAGATCAGATGCCGCGTCGTGACCGGCGGCGTTCTCAGTGACCGCAAGAGCATGAGCTTCCCAGGCAAGATCATGCGTCAGGAATACCTCAGCGAGCAGGACAAGGCGGACCTGCTGTTCGGCATCAAAAACGGCGTGGAATTCGTCGCCGCGTCGTTTGTGTCCTGCAAGCAGGATATGATCGATCTCAAGAGCTTTCTGCATGAGCACGGCGGCGACAACATCGACGTCATCGCCAAGATCGAAAACCGCCACGGCGTCGACAACATCGACGAGATCTGTTCCTGCTGCGAGGGCGTTATGGTCGCGCGCGGCGACCTCGGCGTCGAGGTCCCGTTTACCGAGCTGCCCGCGATTCAGAAGCACCTAATCACGAAATGCCGTCTTTTAGGCAAGCGCGTCATCACCGCAACGGAAATGCTCGAAAGCATGATCACCAACCCGCGTCCGACGCGCGCGGAGATCAGCGACGTCGCAAACGCAGTCTATGACGGCACGAGCGCGATCATGCTCTCCGGCGAATCCGCCGCCGGCAAGTACCCGGTCGAATCGGTCCGCACGATGAGCGAGATCGCCGAGGAGACCGAACGGCACATCGACTACAAGGCGCAGTTCGAATCCCAGAGCTTTACGATCCACAACCGCGTCGACGCGATCTCGCACGCTGCGTGCACGATGGCGATCGACCTGAACGCGAACGCGATCGTCGTGACCTCGTTGAGCGGACTTACGGTGCGCATGGTCTCCCGCTTCCGCGCGCCGATCACGATCCTCGGACTTGCGACCAACAAGAACGCGTGGTACAAGCTCGCGCTCAGCTGGGGCGTCGTGCCGGTGCTGACCGAGCAGTTCCCGAGCATGGAGGTCCTGTACTTCTATGCCGCGCGCTGCGCAAAGAAAACGCTCTCCCTCGCCCCCGGTTCGACCGTCGTCATGACCGGCGGCGACACGACCGGCGCAAGCGGCAACACGAACGTCCTGCGCATCGAAACGATCGTATAACGTCCATGAACGGAAAACGCCCTCACGGGATCCCGCGGGGCGTTGTTTTTTCGGTTACGGATTCCGTTTGCGTTTGAGCCGGAACTCCAGAAGATACAGTCCGAAGGCCGCCAGCGCGATCGCGCCGAGATAAACGACGATCTCGACTGCGACGCCCGCATGTTCGGCGATCGCGGAAAACACCGGCTGCGTCGACGGATAGAACGGCGTGATGTAGAACATATTGGCTTCGCGGTGAATGTCCCGGATGATCAGATGACTCGCGACGTTGACGCACTCCGCAACGGCCGCCATGCAAAGATACAGGATCAGCGCAGGGAAAAACGACGCTTTTCCGCGTTGTCTGAGGATGCGGAACGCAGTCAGCCCCTCGAGCAGCATGACCGCGTGATACAGGAAGCTGTGGCAGAACAGCAGGATCTGCGGGCGCATCATGTCCTCCGGAAACAGCAGTGCAAAGGCCGCGCCGATCATGGAAAACGTGCAGAGAAACACGAGCGCGGCGTCCTGCGCCCTGCCCTTCAGAAACATCGCGATCGCCGAACAGTACATCGCCATGCTGCACAGCTGCCACGGGAAAAACCACATGGAACGCGTGCCGCAATAGACGTACCGGATGACGAACCACTGCTTCCACGCTTCCGCTGCCAGCATGCAGATCCCGAAAACGAACAGCAGACGCATCAGCCGTTTGGGATCCGCCCTGCGGATCGCAAGCGCAAACACGACCGTTGCGGCAAGAATGCCGAACAGGATCAGAATGTGCGCCGTTCCATACGGCTGCGGCGTGATCGAAAAGGTCCAGTTCATCGCGCGTCTCCCCTTTCTGCTATACGCATTATACCATTTCCCCGCAAAAAAGCAAATACGTAACGCCCGCCGAACCGAAGGAAGGTGAATTGACTTTTTTCATGCGATTTCATATAATGTAAGAATGGAACAGACGAACTCCTCAAAAAAACATACGCGGATCCTGTCGTGGATCACGCTTGCCTGCTTTGCGGCGGGCAGCGTGGTCGGGCTGCTCTTTCCGCAATTGTTCTCCTATATCGGATTTATCGGCACGATCTATGTCAATCTTCTGAAGCTGATGGCGCTTCCGATCGTGCTGTGCACGGTATTCGGCGCGGCCTCCCGCGGGATGCGAAGCGCCTCCGGCACACTGGTGAAAGCGATCCTTCTGTTCGTCATCCTCTTTACCGTTTCATTCCTGCTGTCGGGGGCGCTCTATTCCGTCCTGACGCCCGGAAAGGACTTCACGCTTTCCTCCGGCGAAGTCTGGTCCGGCAGTACGGCGGATCTGTCCTGGGAAAGCTTTCTGCAAACGATCTTCTCTCCGAACATCTTTGCCTCGCTCGGCAGCGGCGCCATGCTGCCCGCGATCCTGTTCGCGTTCTTTATGGGCGCCGTTGCGGAAAAGGTCGGCGCGCACCGGGTCACGGCGCTGGTCGGAGAGCTCGAAACGATCTTTTCCCGCATGCTCTCGTATATCCTGTGGCTGACGCCGCTCGGCGTATTCGTGCTGATGGGCAAATGCACCGCCGATTTCGGTCTGCACGTGCTCGGCGGCGCTCTGTCCTATGTGCTTTACGCATGGGGCGGCTGTATTCTGATCATGCTTCTGGTGATGATCCTTCCGCTCTGGATCTTCTGCCGGATCGATCCCGTCACCTATTTCCGCAGGACCGGACGCGCGCTTCTTACCGCGCTTTCCACCTGCTCCTCCGCCGCCACGCTGCCCGAAACGCTTCGCACATGCCGGGAGGAGTTCAAGGTACCCGAACGCATCGTCGGTGTCACCGCGCCGCTCGGCTGTACGATCCATATGTGCGGCGGCGCCGTTTCCTTCTGCCTTCTGGCGATGTTTACGATGCAGATGACGGGACGTCCCATCGATCCAGGCACGTTCCTTCTCATGCTGCTGTTTGCCGAAGCGCTGAATATGGCGGCGCCCGGCATTCCGGGCGGCGGCATCGTGCTCGGCGCGACCTTCCTGAGTCTTTTGAGCATGCAGGAGATCGGTCTGTTCCTCGGAATGTACGCCGGGATCTACCGTCTGCTGGACATGGCGTATACGACCCTGAACGTAGCGGGCGACGTGGCCGCCGTTCTGCTGATCCATAGATGGGAGGGCAAAAAACAGAAGTGAAAGCGTTCCGACGAATCGTTCCGTCCTCGGTCACCATGTCGCTGGACCGGCAGGCAAAGGAGCTTGCCGCGTCCGGAAAGGACGTCATCAATCTGACGGCGGGGCAGGTCGATCTGCCCATGCCGGACGCCGCAAAGGAAGCCGTTCGTGCCGCGCTGGAAGCCGACCGGACCGGCTATGTTCCCGCTGCGGGCTCCGCCGACGTGATCCGCGCTGTACGGGATCGGATGGGCTGGCGGGACGGCAGCGTGCTGATCTCCGCAGGCGCAAAGCCGCTTCTGTCCGCCGCGATCGCATGTATTGCCGGACCGGGCGACGAGGTTTTGCTGCCGACGCCGTGCTATACGAGCTATCCCGAGATGATTCGTCTTTCCGGCGCAGTCCCCGTTCCGGTCGCAGGCGATCCCGAAAACCGGTTTACGGCGTCAATGGCGCGTCTTAAGCAGGCGGTTTCCGCCCGTACCACAGCGCTGCTGTTCAACAATCCCGTCAATCCGACCGGAACCGTGTATCGTGCCGACGAGCTGCGGCAGATCGTTGATTTCTGTATCGAACACGACCTGTACCTCATCACGGACGAGGTGTACGATACGTTTGTTTATGACGAACCATTCAGAAGTCTGTACGTGTTTTCGGAGGTGCGGGACCGGCTCGTTCTGGTCAACAGCGCGTCCAAGACGTTCGCCATGGCGGGTCTGCGGCTCGGTTATGCGGTCATGCCGGACCGCGCTGCGGACATGATCGGCGCCTGTCTGAGCCACATGCTCGGCTGTCCCTGCTCGCTTTCGGAGCGCGCGGCGATCGCGGCGTTGGAGGCGGACGAAGCATATCGTCTGCATCTCATGGAAGTCTTCCGAAACAGGCGCGACGCGCTGTATCCGCTGCTTTCGGCGATCCCCGGCGTCAAGGTTGAAAAGAGCGCCGGCGCGTTCTATTTCTGGCTCGATATCCGCAGTACCGGCATGGATGATGCGGCGTTCTGCCGTACGCTTCTCGATCGGGAAGGCGTTGCTCTGACGCCCGGCAGCGCGTTCCTCTGCCCCGGCTTCGTTCGTCTTGCGTACGCGCAGCCGGAGCCGGTTTTGACGGAGGCTGCGGCGCGGCTCAGGCGCTTTTTCGTCTGATTCCGGGCGATCGATCATGCTATAAACAGCCGATACCGTCATGCTGCCGCCTAAATACATATTTTTTGTGAATAACCAATAATTGTGATTGACAAAAAAAAAGAATGTTGGTATAGTATAGCACAGAAAGATAGTTGCTCGCATAGGCGTATTATGCGATGTACACAGGGGATTTTGAATGGAACAGTATGTCAAACCGAATATGGAACTTATTGTTCTGCCGGAAGATGTGATCACGGCGAGTTGTCCGACCGAGCGGCATGATGGTTGCTGCACTGCATGGGAATACTCGATCGAAACCCCAGCCTTGCCATAATAAACGGAGGTAATGATTATGAAGAATTACGAAAAGCCCAAAATGGAAGTCATCAGCATCAACGGTCAGGTGCTCACAGAATCCTGTGAGGGTACGTATCCCTGCGACACCGAAGGTCCCGGATTCTGCGTCATGGGTTACGAACCCGGCTCTGTTGTCGAGGAGTAAGTACGTCTTCCGGTAGATGCGTGAATCGTTTGATTCACCTGCAGTTCAATTGAGATCGTCGCTGACGGTCTTGATCGATTTGTTTTGATTACCGTTTGCGGTATGCGTGATTCCGTATACCGCTTTTTGCATATTTTGAATGATGAAAGAGATTTTCCCGCCCGACGCGTTTTTATTCAAGGTGCTCCCGAAAGCGACGCCTCTTGCCGGTGTCACATACGTGCCTTCCCGTTTCGCTTTTTCTTTTGAATGCGACGGCAGGCAGTATGTGACCAGCACGCTGACAAAACAATGTCTGGAGGCGGTGCTGCCGGAAAAGGTGAAAGCCGGAGAAGGCTTCGATTCCCTGATCGAAACCTATATGCTTGTTCCCGATGGAAAGGATGAGGTCGCCTTTTATGAGTCGATCTCGTCCATGATGCGGCTGTTTTCCAAAAAAAAGAAGATTAGCGGGTTTGTCATTCTGCCTACCCTTCACTGCAATGCACGCTGCGTCTACTGCTATGAGGAAGGCCGCGCGCAGTCGAAGATGACGCCGGAAACGGTCGAAGCGGCCCTTCGGTATATTTTAGACAACTGTGACAGAAACGGCGTCAAGCTGAATTGGTTCGGCGGCGAACCGCTGCTGTGCCCGGAGATCATCGATCGCATCAGCGACGGGATCCGGGAAGCCGATATTCCCTATCGCTCCACCGTCGTCACGAACGGCAGTCTGATCACGCCGGAGATCCTCGAAAAGATGCGGGGAACGTGGCATACGAGAAGCATACAGATTTCCATGGACGGCGCGGAGCCGGACTATATCGCCAGAAAACGGTATTACGGCGATCTCGACGCATATCATGCCGTGATGCAGAATATCAGCAAGCTGTCGGAGGCGGGCATCACCGTCGCCCTGCGCGTCAACGTGGACGAAGGCAACTGGGCCGGCATCCCGCAATTTTTGGACGATCTGAAGCAGTGGATCAATCACAAGGAACGCGTGCATGTATATTTCAGTCCGCTGATGGCAGTCCGCGCAGGCGAAGGCGATATCGCGTTCTGGAAAAAGGTGCTTGCCGCAAATCCGCTGATCGCCGAAGCCGGGTTCAAACCGCTCCCATATACGGAACCGGTCATGAAATTCCGCATCCATCGCTGCATGGCGGACAGCGGCAGCGTCGTCATCGGACCGGACGGCGGGCTGTATCCGTGTGAGCACTGCGCCGCGGAAAGCTGCTACGGCAATATCGTCACCGGTACGATCGACATGGCTGCGAGAGAGGAATACTGCCGGACCGACCGGACGCGTGCAATGTGCCGGGAATGCCCGATGCTCCCCGAATGCACGAGCTTCGCCAACTGCCCCTGGGTGGATTACCACTGCAGAGAATCCCATGAAATGCTCGCTGCGGAAGCGCTGAGACGGATCATTCGCCATCAGCAGACAATAACGGAAAGAACGGATGAGGACGACCTCATCTGTTGAGGAGATACAGAAAATGAAACTGAAATCCGATTTTATCGTACAGGACATCGACGACACGCAGTTTCTGGTGCCGCTCGGACACGAAGCCTTCAACGGGATCGTGCGCAGCAACAAGACCGCGGCGTTCATCGTAAACTGCCTGAAGAAAGAAACCACGAAGGAACAGATCGTGGACGCCATGTGCGCGCAGTATGACGCGCCGCGCGAAACGATCGAGGCGGACGTCGAGGAGATCCTCGGAACGCTCCGGAGCATCCACGCGCTGGAGGAATGACCCGCTTCGAGGACCTGCTGCAGAAAGACGGCAAGCTGGTGTACAAAACAAAGGGGACGAGCATGAAGCCCATGCTTCGTCAGAACAGGGATCTGGTGATCATCGAGGTCCCGTCTTCCCGTTTGCAAAAATACGACGTTGCGCTGTACAGGCGCGGTGAAAGCTATGTCCTGCACCGCGTGATCGGCGTCGAAAGCGATCATTACCGCATTCGCGGAGACAACACCTACGCCGTTGAACGCGTTCCCTTCGGAAACGTCATCGGCGTGCTGACGAGCTTTAACCGCAAGGGAAAAACGCACGCTGTGACGGAGCGCGGCTACCGGTTTTATGCGCGCTTCTGGAATGCGATCTATCCCCTGCGCGCGCTTCTGAGGCGCATAAGACGACTGCTGATAACAGTTGCGCGAAAGCTCGGGCTTCTGCCGCTGCTCAAAAAGATGCTCAGGCGCAAATGACGCCCATCGAAAAGCGAATCCAAAGAAAAGAGCGAACCGTTCTGTACGGTCCGCTCTTTTTGACTGTTTTGTTTCGCCGGTTCACAGCTGCCCTTTGAAAAATGCCTCCAGTTCGGTCTGATCGAGGCTTTTCCTCGCATACAGCAGTTCCGTCAGCGCATCCAGCGCCGAGCGATGCTCAGAGATCATCTTCGCTGTCCGATCCATCTGCTCCTGCATCAGCTTCTCGCACTCCTCGTCCGTTCCGGAGAGATACAGCTTGTCGCCCATTGCGAATTCATTCAGCGCGATCTTGATCAGCTTTCTTGCATTAGCAATATCGGAAGACGCACCGGAGTTCATGCCGGCGTCCTTTCCGTATACCTCGATCTCCGCCGCGCGTCCCGCCAGCGACGTACAGACGCGGTTCATGAGCTCCGTAAACGACGCCGTCATCTTTTTCTCGTTGTGCGCATGCTCCATGAAGCCGCCGAAGTTCTTTCTTGCAACGATCGTCAGGAAGGACGGCGTTTCTCCGAGCAGCCGGGCAACCAGCGCGTGTCCGGACTCGTGACAGGCTGTCTGTTTCAGATCCTCCGGATCGTATTCGTTCACTTCGCCGAACCGGAACGCATCCAGCGCATCCATGAGTTTCGCGCTCGTCGGCTCCCTGTCCTCGCACTCGCGCAGGAACATATCGACCACAACGGTCAGATCCGCATTGCTCATGCCGGAGCTGCGTTCCGCAAGATTCCGAACGATCGCGTCGTGATCCTCGCCGAAGTGTACGCTGTGGCGGGCAAGGATCTTGTTCAGCAGTTCAAAACGGTCGTCCGCGTCCGGCAATCCGACAAAGATCTTTCGATCAAACCGGCGAACGAACGCGGCGTCCAGCACGCGGGGACCTTCTCCGGAGACGTCGTAGTTCGTCGCGGCAAGAATAAACACCGGACGCCGTTCATCCGTTGAGAATCCGTCCATTTCCGCAATGAACGCATTCAGCGTATCCTCATTGTGCGCGGTGCTGACGGACCCGGTGCGCGCTCTGGCGATCGCATCCACCTCGTCGATGAAGATCACCGAAGGCGCGTAGCGTCTTGCCCGGTTGAACAGCTCCCGGACGTTTCGTTCGCTTTCACCGACCAGGGAACCGAAGAACGACGTCGCCGTTGTGGGAATGAACGCGGCCTTCGCTTCGCTGGCAAGCGCTTTCGCAAGCATCGTTTTGCCGGTTCCCGGAGGGCCGTACAGCAGAACGCCCTTCGGCGGTTTCTTTCCCTCCGCAAGCAGCCGCCGCGGATCCGAAACGAACCGGCAGAAGTCCTTGAGCGCTTTCTTTGCTTCCTTGCAGCCGATCACATCTTCAAAGGACACGCCGGTGTTCTCGTCAAAATGCGTGATCACACCGGTATCCTTGGACGCGGGCGCATAGCCGATCGAAAGCGTATCGAATGCGATCACAGCATGCTCCCGATCGAGCAGATACTGCGAACAGTTGTAGGAAAGGATCTTGCCGGACCGTCCGAGCGAGAAGGTCGAATTGTTGACCTGCGCTGCAAACGACAGGGTCAGAAGCTGCTCCTTCACCTGTTCCGGCGCGGACGAATCGATGCGGATCACGTCCTTGCCGCCCCTTGCGAGCAGCGTCCCGAAAGCATTGTTTCCATACCCCTTGACGTCCATGAAATAGATCGGGATCTCCGGGAAAAACTCCTTGAGGTACTCAAAGACCGTAATGCCGTCGGCGTCATAATCCTCCAGATCGTTCGGCGTGCGTTCCATCGGGCGGCAGCCGGCGACCGGATCCAGCAGGATATAGTCCACGATCCCTCTCGCGCGGCGCTTGAACGCATTCACGTCGCTGTAGAATTCATACTGCGCGTGCCCGTTTTTCAGGATGCTGCAGATCTGCTCGATCACTTCCTTGTCCGCAAAGACCGGAACGTTCATCGTCTGATGCCCGACAAACAGATTCACCACTTCGTCATCGCCCTGTTCAGGCGACACGACGATATCGATCTCCTTCAGCTGTCTGATGCCTTCTCCGTCCTTCCGGTATGCCTGCAGAACGATGTCCTGCAGCTCCTTGACGATCATGTTCTTTGCGATCCCGCGCAGCGTGCGCGCGTCCGAAACGCCGCCTGCCGAATACAGTACGAGGGCGGAGAGCATCTTAAGATCGCAGTTGACCCGGATATTGTACGTTCTCTGGAAGAAGGAGATCTGCAGTTCGATCTCGTCGCGTACGATCTGCATGAGCGCGTACGGTTCGAGGTGATTGAACAGAATGACGTGTCCGTTCGCAAACCGTGTCGTAATACACTCCGGGAAGAACGGCTCGTTGTTCGTGCCGGGCTTGATATCGGTACGCAGCGCCTCCAGGATCACGCGGCGCGGCACATTGGACAGATCGATCACCGTCGGATCGTCATACAGGCTTTGTCCTGCATTTGTCGTGATGAAGATGATCGTATCCCTGAACGAAATGTCCTTGTTCAGCTTATAATCCTTCAGCTTGCCGGAATCCAGGATCTGCAGGAACAGGTAGATCGTATTGATATGCGCTTTTTCGATCTCGTCGAATATGATGATGCCGTTCGGATGATTGCGCACATATCCCGTTACGATCGCCGGCTGACCGTGATCTCCGTTGAATTTCAGATTCGCAAGGTTGTCGGAATACTCGCTCATATCGACAACGAGCGGCTCGACGCCGAGCATTTCGGCGCACTGCGTCGCAAGGTATGTCTTGCCGACGCCGGACGGTCCGGTGAACAGGAATGTGGCAAGCGGTCCGCGGCGTTTCCCATTCTGACGGTTGAACGCGTCGCACTCGAAGATCGTCTGTACGACCTCGTCGACTGCGTGACGCTGACCATGCACCTTTTTCAGAAGCCTTTGGCTGATATCGCTGATCCGTGCCGCTTCCGATGCAATGTCCATGATCTCATTCTGATCCGCATCGCTTCTGCCGTGCGGATCCTGCTGCGGCGCCTTGTCCTCCCGGACGATAGCGGGCGCAGGCTTTTCTTCCGCTTCCCGCTCCTGCTCACGCTCATGTTCGGGCGCTCTGCTCCCGGAAGCGGCCTGCCCTGCAGACGCGCCTGCCGCGGCGGTATGGAGCCAGTCTCTCCCGGATTCTTGTCCGCCGGACGTCTTCTGCAGCTTTTCGATTTCCGAAGCGTCCATCTCCTTGACCGTGATCAGAAAGGTATTTGCATCCATGTCCAGCCCTGAGATCGCATCCCGCGTTTCCTCGATCGCGCTTTCCTTTTCGCCGTTGAACGGAAGATAGAAAATGTACTGTACGCCGCTCTGCTTTTCCATGATCAGCTCGGCGTGTTTTTTCTGCATCGCTGCATTCAGGTCGTCCCAAAAGGTGCGGCCCTTCTTTTGATAATCCAGCAGGGTGATCGGAGACCGTGAAAACACAGACAACTTGATATACTGCATATTATTCCCCCTTTTACGAATGCTGCTCCCGGGCGTTCCGATCCCGG
>Ga0310697_10004346_pt1 | contig 14044 bp, 8 predicted proteins | sample 172DNAGHGlowgp2_FD_203883 | JGI IMG/M metagenome (GOLD analysis project Ga0310697, IMG submission 203883) | Sheep rumen microbial communities from Palmerston North, Manawatu-Wanganui, New Zealand - 1728 DNA GHGlow gp2 (v2) (version 2) | ecosystem: Host-associated > Mammals > Digestive system >...
CTCCGTTTGCGCTCAACGTCCCTGATATCGACAGCTACTTTGGTCTGATGCATACCCTGTTTTCTTTAGAGGATTGCTACGGCCTGACTATTGAGACCAGGGATGGAGAGGTCCTTTTCCGTATCGATCCCCGGAAGGGAAAGGATGCTGCCCGCATCTCTGAGCTGGTCTGTGCCTGGGCCGTTGCTGCCGAGAAGTACCGCGCCGGAGAGACCAGCAGGGACGAGTACGACAAGTGGCGCTATCACTATCCACAGTACGATGACACGCAGATCACGGCAAAGGTGCAGTCCCAGGAACTGAGCGACGCTTTAGTTAAAGCGCTCAACGGAAAAATCAAAGAGTAATACAGATTGGCATTTGCGGAGAAGGATTTCATGCCAAGAGTAATCGCCGTCATCATAGAATTGTTTGTTTTTATCTGCATTTTAAGGAGACTGTAAAGATGGAAATTGAAGAGATGAACAGCACGAATTGGAGCCAGTCGGTTGCGGGGGTTTGCTTGAAGGACGGCAAGGTATTGCTTGCAAGACATACTTACGGGAGCGGAAAAGGAAAGTTGATCATTCCCGGTGGTTATGTCAAATTTGGAGAACTGCCGGAAGAGACCTTGGTACGGGAATATCTGGAGGAGACCGGAATAAAAGTCAGAGCAGGCAGACTGCTTGGAATCCGGTTTAATGAAAAGGATTGGTACGTTATCTTTGCCGCTGAATATATTGAGGGAGTGGCAAAATCGGACGGCGATGAAAACAGCGAAGTAGTCTGGATGGATATTGATGATGCACTGCACGATGACGCTGTTCCCGGACTTACAAAAGCGCTCGTCGAGTGTGCACAAAAGGAGTCCGGATTTCACTTGACACCTTATCAGACAAATAAGGTTAGGAATCAACTGTATGCGTAAAACGACACCTGTTTTTAACGGTTTCAGAGGACTTCATTAACGCACAATATTACTGGCTGATGTCTATGATTTTGGTGATTTCAAATGCGGATTTGCGGAGGAAAGCATGATACGAGAAGTAAAACGAGAAGATATACCATCATGCGTGAACTTGATACGAACCAGTTTTATGACCGTCGCAGACGAGTACGGATTTACAGAGGAAAATGCGCCGAGATTTACTGCTTTCGCCATCTCAGCTGATAGATTGTATTGGCATATGGATCAAGAGCACAGACCTATGTTTGCTGCTGAGGAAGACAGCATACTATGCGGATACTACTCTCTCCTGATTCAGGAGAACGGGGAATGCGAATTGAATAACCTTGCCGTTTTGCCGCAATACAGGCACCGTGGAATAGGCAAACAATTATTGGAACATTCTTATACCACTGCGAAAAGTCTGGGATGCCATACAATGAATATCGGGATTGTTGAAGAAAACACCGTCCTTCGCAAGTGGTATGAAGAAAATGGAGCCATCCATATCGGAACCAAAAAGTTTGATTTCTTCCCATTCACATGCGGTTATTTGAAGCGGGAACTATAACTTTCGGTTTGTCGTCCCTGTGATAACGACAAAAAGCCCTTCGCTGCATACCCACAGCGAAGGGCTTTCATAATATGGATCGTTCCAGCCACAAACCGTCAAGAATGACTTCTTACCCTGAAACCCCTTGATACGGAGAATAAAGGGAGATCATGCAACTGTTATCAAATTGTTATCAAAGGAACCTTTGCGAAGCCGAAAAGCCTTGATTTTACTGGGTTTTCCGGTTTTCGTACCTCATTCCCACTCGACTTGACGACCTTGATTTCTCGCGAAAAACCGCACTGATAATACGCAATTCGTCCACAGATTCCAAGTATTTCAGCCCTTATAAGGTGTCTTTGAAGTTTTTGTAGCCATTTTGTAGCCACGCGCTTTCTGCCTCACTGATGAGCGGCAAGTGGAAAACCCTTACCTCCTCTTTGAGCCTTCTTTCGGGTACCGCGAGCGTTCAGCCGCTTGGTCTCTTTCCAGTTCAGCCGGAACTTCAACAATCTACCCCCAGTTTTTCCACCAGATCCCAGCGGATCTCCCTGGGATCCCAGCCCATGACCGCCATGGTCTGGGGACGGAGCAAAACCCACCCTTCCCCGTCGGGTACGGCATGTCGCTCCACCCAGGCCAGGATCTCTGGATCGTCGCTCACCGGGAACACCTGCTTCGCCAGGGCTTCCCGGGTGGGGGCGGCGAGTCTTTTCACGTCGGTGACATAACGCACCTCCGGGTTGGCCCCGGCCTCGTACAGTAGATTGAAGTGGATATTCAGCCCGTATTTCCGTCCGTCGGGTCTAGGCGCAGTGTTCCGCGCCTCATTGGAGGACCGGAGCCAGCGCCCCCCGCCTTTTCTTCCCGGCAGGGGAAAGTCGTCCCGGGGATCGGTGGCCAGGGCCAGGCTATAACAGTATTTCGCGGCGAAGCGGCTGAATTTCAGGATGTTCCCCTGGGCGGGGGAATGGCGGGTGACCGCGATCTCCGCCGGTTGGAAGTCCTCCCCCGGCCGGATGGAATGGAAATTGCCCTGCAGATAATCAATATTGTCCGCCCCGGCCTCCGCCGCCTTCCGGCGCACGAAATCCAGCATCTTTTCATTGAAATCGAAGGCGGTGACGCGCTTTGCCTTCCGGGACAGGGGCAGGGTCAGAGGTCCTGTGCCGCAGCAAACGTCCAGAACGGCGGTATCGGCGTTTATCCTGTCCAGGGCATCCACCTGTTTTTGGGCAAACTCCAGTTCCCCGGCGCTGCGCCTTTCCCATTGCTCGGCGCCGTCGTTCCACAGGGCCGCCGTGGCGTCGTCCTTGTCCCGGACTCCCCAGTCGTTGTGTTTCTCCAGCTCCCGCCAATCCATCCAAAACATGCTTTTGTCCTCCTTAGTCAGGCGTACCCCCGCCTTTTGGGCGGGGGTACATATGGTTATCCTTATCCCTCCCGATGGAGGATCGTATCCAGCTGCGCGTCGGAAAGCGCGTAGCCGTAGAAATCCAGGAAGAAATCCCGGATGGTCTGCTCTGCGTCGTAGTGATAAAGATCCGGCTGGATCAGGTTCGCGGCCCACTGCCAGACCATGGGGTTCTCCGCGTTGGCCAGACCGGAGCAGGAGAGGCCGTAGGGCACGATGTATACGGCCCCGTTCTGTACGGCCTTCAGTTTCTGATAAGCCTCGTTCGCCAGGAAATCCAGGGTCAAGGCGCTCTCGCAGAAGATGATGTCCGGATCATACATGATCAGGTCCTCGGCGCTCATTTCGGCGGCATACTGGGGGAAGCCCGCCAGGGCGCCGATATTGATCCCGCCGGCGGCGGCGATCCAGTTGTTGGGCATGGAGTTCACGCCGCACACAGCGCCGTTAGAGCGGAGGTAGGCCACCATAGGCTTCTGCTCCTCGCTGAGACCGGCGCTCTTTTCCGCCACGTCGGCCATGAGGCCGCGGTAGAAGGTCTCATATGCCTCGGCCCGCATGGGGGCGCTGCCGCCCAGGGCGGTGGCCATGATCTTCATGGTCCGCAGCAGCTCTTCCTCGTTGCCCAGATTGCAGTAGGCCACGGGGAACCCCGCGTTCTGCAGATTCTCCCCCAGCTCGGTGCTGCGGGCATAGATCATCACCAGGTCCGGCTCCGCCAGCAGCAGAGCTTCCGCGTCCATATTCCCCTCGGTGAGGACGGTCATCCCCTCCAGCTCCGGGAACATGGCGTTCAGCAGAGTGCCCTTGGATGCGTCCGCCCCGTCCCCCAGGTTCGCCACGGGATCGCTGCCCGCCAGGATCAGGGTCAGCTGGGTGAGGTTCAGCTTGCCGGTGGAAATTTTCTTCACCGGGATGGGCACCTCCACCTCATTGCCGTTCAGATCCGTGATGGTGCGCTTTTCCGTATCCAGCTCAGGGGTTTCGTAGTTCAGGATCATCTGGGCCTGGCGGTCGCTGAGGGCATAGCCGAAGAAGCGGATGTAGAAGTTTTTCAGTTCCTCCGCCATATCGAAATCCGCAAACCGCTCGGGGTACAGGAGCTTCGCGCACCACTGGGGCTGCAGAGCGGCCTCCACGCCGTAACGGTCCCAGGCGAAGACGCCCCGGGGATTGGAATATACCCGGTGATTCTTCACCGCCTCCAGATTGGCCCAGACCTCGTCGGCCATGATCTCGTCCACCTGACTTTGGGGCCGACCCGTGATCAGCACATCCGGATCCCATTCCATGACCTGCTCGATGGAGATGGTCTGCAGGTTGCCCTCCAGTCCCTCCGCCGCGGCGTTGATGCCGCCGGCATAGGTGATCCATTGGTCGATGATGGTGTTGGCCCCGTCGAAGTCCAGCTCATAGATGCTGCTGCCGTGGGCTACGGTGGTGCGCTCCTCCTCCGGGATATCGGAGACCCGGGAGGAGACGAAATCCAGGCGCTCGGAAAGGTAATCCACGTAGTCCTCCGCGATGGCCAGGGCCTCTCCGCCGAAGACCTCCGCCGTAAGACGGATGGACTGGATCAGGGTCTCATAGGTATTGAAGGAGCAGTTGATGAAGGGGATGCCCACGTTTTCGAACATCTCCCGGTATTTCTCGTTGGAGCCGAAGATCACGTCCGGGTCGGCGGCGATGATCTCCTCCAGGCTCATATCCGTGGAGAAGGTGGTGGACTGGGCCTCCCAGAAGTTCGGGCAGACGATATACATCCACTGATGGGTATCCGTATTGGCGCAGGTGATGAGCATGCCCTCCGCCCGGTCCAGCATCAGGTCCACGGCGTTATGGGCAAACCAGCTCTCCACATAGGTGTTGACCTCCCAGGGGATCTCCACCACGTTGCCCTTCATGTCCGTCACGGTGCGGGTCTCGGGATGGTCCGGCTCCGCGGGAGTCTCCGAGGGGGCGGGTTCCTCCGTCGCCGCGGGAGCTTCCGTCGCTGCGGGGGCTTCTGTGGGCTTTGCCGTTGCAGCAGGTTTTTCCGTCGCTGCGGGCTTTGCGGTCTCCGCAGGCTTCGCCGTTGCCGCCTCCGTGGGAGCGGGAGCGGCGGTGGGTGTGGTTCCCGCGCCGCCGTTGCAGCCTGCCAGCATGGACAGGATGAGCAGCACGGTCAGCAGCATCGCCAGGGTCTTTTTCATGTCCTTGTTTCCTCCTGTGTTGTATTGATGATCGCCAGGGACGCTCAATTCAGCATGGGTACGCAGCTGCGCACGATCCGTCCGTCCGGGCCCTCGGTTTCGGTAATCTTTACCTCCACCCCATAGGCGCGGTGCAGGTTTTCCTCCGTGACGATCTCGTCCACCGGGCCCTCCATCACTTCCTTATCCTTGGTGAGCAGGATCACCCGGTCACAGCAGAGAAAGGCGTGATCCGGGTTATGGGTGGTCATGAGTACGCCCAGGCCGGAGCCGGAGAGACCCCGGATGCACTCCAGCACCCGGATCTGATTGCCGAAGTCCAGATTGGCGGTGGGCTCGTCCATCACCAGCAGCTTCGGGTTCTGGGCCAGCGCCCGGGCGATGAGCACCATCTGCCTTTCGCCGCCGGAGATCTGGGTATAGATTTTCTCCCGGAGATAGGAGATGCCCAGGGCCGCCATCACCTTGTCCGCGATGCGGTATTCCCGGATTCCGGGCGCCTCGAAGGACCGCAGGTGGGCGGCCCGGCCCATCACCACCACGTCCGGCACGGTATAGGGAAAGGGCGGCTCGTGTCCCTGGGGGACGTAGCCCACGGCCCTGGAAAATTCTTTCTGGCTGATGCGGGTCTTGGGGACCCCGTCCAGCAGGATCTCTCCTTCGATAAGCTTGAGGAAACCCAGAACGGAGCGGAACACCGTGGTCTTGCCGATGCCGTTGGGCCCCAGGATGCAGACGATCTCCCCCTGGCGCAGGCAGAGAGACACGTTTTTCAGTACGGGCACGCCGTCATAGCCGCAGGAGGCGTTTTTCACGGTCAGCTCCATCAGGCGTTCCCCCTTCTCTTGAACAGGATAAAGATGAAGAACGGCGCGCCCAGGAGACTGGTGAGCACCCCCAGGGGGATCTCATAAGGGAGCAGCGCCCGACAGAAGTTGTCGATGATGAGCATGAAGAGTCCGCCGATGAGGAGGCTGAGGGGCATGAGGGTCTTGTTGTTTGGTCCCACGATGAACCGGACCAGATGGGGGATCATGAGGCCCACCCAGCCGATGGTGCCCGCGATGGAGACCACGGCGGCGGTGAGCAGCGTTGCACAGACGATGCACACCAGGCGGATCGCCCCCACGTTGATCCCCATGGCCTTAGCCTCGTCCTCCCCGAAGGAGAGGAGATTCAGCCGCCACCGCAGGGCCAGGATGGGTACCACGCCGATGATGAAGGTGATGATGAAGAAGGTCAGGTCCCGGTATCCCGCCTTGGCGATGGAGCCCATGAGCCAGTAGGTCATCTCCGGCAGCTGGGACTCCGTATCCGCCATATACTTGATGATGGAGACCAGGGCGCTGAACAGGGTGTTCACCGTCATGCCGCAGAGTACCAGCAGCAGGACCATGTTCCCCCCTTTGCCGATGGCCTTGCTGAGAAAGTAGGACAGGGCCACGGCAGCGATGCCCATGACGAAGGCCCCCAGCTGGATCATGGCAGCCCCCTGGTCCAGCAGCATCATGAAGCAGGCGCCTACGCTGGCCCCTGCGGAGGCGCCCAGGATATCCGGGGAGACCATGGGGTTGCGGAACAGGCCCTGGTAGGTCCCACCGGAGACGGACAGGGCAGCTCCCACCAGCACCCCCGCCAGGATGCGGGGCATACGGACCAGCCACACCACCGTGTCCTCCCGTCCGGTCATAAAGGCGGGCTCCGCCGCCTTGCTGCCGAACCAGGTCCCCACGGACCAGGCCGCATGGCGGATGCCCTCCCACAGGGAGACCAGCACCCGGCCCGGCGCCAGGGCATAGCGCCCCACGCCGAAGGAGACGATGAAGGCGGCAGCCAGCAGCACTGCCGCGATCAGCGTGACCACCCGGCCCCGCCGCCGGGTCTGACGGTACTCCTCCTGAAACCGCTCCTCCCGCTCCGACAGTTCCCCGGACTCGTCCACGTTCTCCAGGTCCGCCAGATCCAGGACGGTCTTTTCGTTTTCGTTCATCAAAATGCTTCCTCCCGGTGAGATTCGGATACCCATATCGGGAAAACTGTGTTATACTTATTGAAGAATAATATCGGTCAAAAAAAGAAAAAGGGGCATTGACTATGAACATCGAGAACAAATGGACCCTGTATGATGAGCTGATCGAGGGGATCCCCGGGGAGCTCCGGGTGGAGGACTTCTGCGTCGGCCTCACCTGGACGGCGGTCCGGGCGGACTGCGGCTGGGGCGTCTCCATGACCGTGGACCAGACCGCCGGACCGGAGGAACCCCGCAGGAGGCTCATCGGCGCTTCTCTGCGGGAGGCGGCCGCCCTGGCGAAGAGCTGGGATTTCCGGGAGGCCTCCATCGGCATGGCAGCCATGAACGCATATTACAATTCCCCTGACCGGGCGAAGGCCCTGGGTTTCTTCCCTCCCGAGGGCGGACCCAACAAGAAGGCGGACGCCTTCGAGCTGTTCCGCAATGCCGCTTCCGGCAAACGGGTGACGGTGGTGGGGCATTTCCCCCATCTGGAACAGCAGCTCAAGCCCTACTGCTCCCTTTCCATCCTGGAGCGGAAACCTCAGCCGGGAGACTATCCGGACAGCGCCTGCGAATACATCCTGCCGGAACAGGACTTCGTATTCATCACCGGCGTCACCCTCACCAACAAGACCCTCCCCAGGCTCCTGGAACTGATCCGCCCGGATGCCCAGGTCTGTATGGTGGGGCCCTCCGTGCCCCTTTCCGAAACCCTGCACCGCTTCGGGGCGGATCATCTCTCGGGCTTCTGCGTCACCGACGGGGCTGCACTCCTGGAAATGATCCGGCGGGGTGCCATGATGGAACTGTTCTCCGCTGGGACCCGGGTGAACTGGTCCAGGGTGCGGGATGGAAACACGCCCGGCGCAAATTATTCTTAATCAAGAATAATATTCGCTTGAGAATAATACAGGAAAAGTCGGCATATGTCAATATTCCAGGTTATTTTTATCTGCCGGAACGCAGAATATCCGCCGAAAAAATGCGCCCATGCTTCTCCGATCCGGAGCGGCACGGGCGCATTCGTTATGCGGTTGTCTGCCGGGTTTTCCTTTTCAGCCGGAAACCCCGGAAGCCCCGGTGATCTGACCGGTCAGCTTACTTGCTGGTGACCAGCATGGTGCGGGCAGCTTCATCATAATCCACTTCGAAGCCCAGGACCTCCCCCAGCTGGCGCAGCTGGAAGTAGTTGTTTCCGCCCATGTTGTATGCAGCGATATCCACGTTCCCGCCGGCGATCCGCAGGGTCCAGCGGCTCTCCACGCAGGAGGCGGAGCGGTCCTCTCCGGCAGCCAGCTCACCGCCCACGGGGGTGTAGGCTTCGCCGGGGGTGACATAGACGATGCTGTTCTCCGTATCGAAGTCCACGCTGAACTGAGCGGGGGTGCCGTTCAGGAGCATGGCCAGATCCCGGAGCTTGAAGTAGTTCTTACCGCTGATGTTGTAGATATCGCCGCTCTTGTCCTCGCCGTTCACCTTCAGGCCCTGATTGGTGACGCGGACCTTTGGAGCGGTAACGACAGTGATCTCGATCACGCCGCTGGGCATGCGGTTGCCCGCCGCGTTTTTGGCCTCCAGCTCTTCCGCCGTAGCGCCGCAGACGAAGCGGAGTCTGCCGGTGTTTTTGGCCCCGGCGGCGATATCCGCCACGGTGCCTTCATCCAGATTGCCGTTGTCCCAGGTGATGGCCAGGCCGGTGGGAACCGGGTTGCCCTCATGGTCCAGGCCCCGGGCGTCGACGCTCGCGAAGGAGAAGTCGCCCTTGAAATAGGGACCGTCGTCGCAGGTGAAAGCCAGTTTGTCCCCCTCACCGAAGCTGACGCCCGCATCCGCCAGCAGGGCGGAGAGGGTCACGTATTCCGTAACCACAGTGGCGTTCATGGCGTCGCCCTTGAAGTAAGGGTAGGCATAGCCCGCAGTCTTTTCGGCCAGGGCAGCCAGCTCGTCAGCGGTGTAGGCCTTGGCAACCACCACGTCCGCGCCCTTCCCGGCCTGGGTGCTGATGGTGAGCGCCGGCTTCAGGGGGGAGACGACGGTGATGGCGACGACGCCGCTGGGCATGCGGTTTCCCGCCGCGTTCCTGGCCTCCAGTTCTTCCGCCGTGGCGCCGCAGACGAAGCGGAGTCTGCCGGTGTTTTTGGCCCCGGCGGCGATATCCGCCACGGTGCCTTCGGACAGATTGCCGTTGTCCCAGGTGATGGCCAGGCCGGTGGGAACCGGATTGCCCTCATGGTCCAGCCCCCGGGCGTCGATGTTCTCGAAGGAGAAATCCCCCTTGGTATAGGGGCCGTCGTCGCAGGTGAAGGCCAGCTTGTCCTCCGCCGCGAAGGATACGCCCGCATCCGCCAGCAGAGCGGAGAGGGTCACGTACTCCGTGGCCACGGTGGCGTTCATGGCGTCGCCCTTGAAATAGGGGTAGGCATAGCCCTCGGCGGTCTCCGCCAGGGCAGCCAGATCCTCGGCCATGTATGCCTTGGCCAGCACGGGTTCGCCTTCGCCGACCTGGGCGTAGATCTCCAGGGCGGGCTTTACAGGGGATACGACGGTGATGGCGACGACGCCGGAAGGCATGCGGTTGCCCGCAGCGTTTTTGGCCTCCAGCTCCTCCGCGGTGGCGCCGCAGACGAAGCGGAGTTTGCCGCTGTTTTTGGCCCCGGCGGCGATATCCGCCACGGTGCCCTCCTCCAGATTGCCGTTATTCCAGGTGATGGCCAGGCCGTTGGGAACCGGATTGCCCTCATGGTCCAGCCCCCGGGCGTCGATGTTCTCAAAAGAGAAATCCCCCTTGGTGTAGGGGCCGTCGTCACAGATAAAGGACAGCTTGTCCCCTTCGCCGAAGGCCACCCCCGCGTCTGCCAGCAGAGCGGAGAGGGTCACGTACTCCGTGGCCACGGTGGCGTTCATGGCATCGCCCTTGAAATAGGGGTAGGCATAACCCTCGGCGGTCTCCGCCAGGGCTGCCAGGTCCTCCGCCGAATAGGCCTTGGACAGGGCAGGCTCGCCTTCGCCGGCCTGGGTGTAGATCTCCAGGGCGGCTGGGGCTTCCTCATCCGCCAGCACGCCCATGCCCGCGAACAGGGACACGAGCAGAGCCAGCATGAGGAGCAGGGATAGTGCTTTTTTCATGTTCTCCATCCTTTCAAGTATTGTTTATGGAACAGACCGCTCACGCGATCGATTCGCCGTAATTCATGAGGATCACCGCCAGCAGGCTCCGGGGAGCCGGGTCGCCGGGAAGCAGCATAGCCTGCTCCTGTCCCTCCAGGAGGCCGCAGCCCAGAGCCCATCGCACCTCTGCCTCCGCCCAGGAGGAGAGGCTGCCCACCTTGCCGGGATAGGCCTCGGCTGTGAACCGGTCCAGATCTCCCATGGCCCGGGCATAGCGGAAGAGGAACACCGCCGCCTGCTCCCGGGTTACCGGAGTGTCGGGACTGAACTTCGTTTCCGAAACCCCGTTGGTGATCCCCAGACTGACGGCCCAGGTCACCGCGTCCTTGTACCAATCCTGCCGCAGGTCGGCGAAAGCATTCTCTCCCTTGGCTTCCGGCGTACCGGCCAGCCGGTGGAGCACCGTCACGAACATGGCCCGGGTCATGGCCCCCTCCGGCGCAAAGGTGGTATCCGAGGTGCCCTTGAACAGGCCGTTTTCATAGCACCAGGCCGCCGCGTCATAGAAATCATCCGCGGCGAAGAGATCCGTGAAGGGAAGGAAAGGGGTAAACTCCGTCTCCCCCGTGAGTCCGGGGACAGCCGCAGCGCCGGGATAAGCCCTGACCTCAGCCGCGCTGTTGCCGCTGTGCCCCCAGGCGGAGATTCTGCCGCCGGTTATGCTCGCTTCCCCCTGGATGGCGGCGGGGCAGCGCTCTGCCTGGACCAGGATCCTGCCGCCGGTCTGCTCCAGCTTCCCGGTGCAGACCACAGCTACGTTATCGCTCTCCGTATGGCCTCGGAGTTCCCCGCCGGTGACGAGAAGGGTGCAGTCCGGCGCATGGAGGGCGCCTCCGGCGAAGCCCAGCAGATCCTCCTTGTATACCGTCAGCCTGCCGCCGGAAAGGGTGAGGGTGCTGCCGGGAGTCTCCATGAACAGCGCGGTGTTCCGGATGCCCGCCTCCAGATAGGCCTTGCCCTCTCCGCCGATCACCAGGTCCCCGGAGACCCGTACCGCAGGCTGGCTGTTGTTCTCCGCCTCCGTTCGGCTCAGGAGCCGGTTTTCTCCCTCCAGGAGCCAGGAGTTGTCCCCCGCGAAGGTGATGAAGGTGGTCTCCCCGTTGAGCACCGTATCCTCCAGGGTCAGAGAGGCTCCCTTCTCCGCCCGGAAGGTCAGGCCCTCGAAGCCCTCGGCCCCGCCGTTGGAGCCGATGAGCACGGCCTTCACCCCGGGGGCGACGGTGATCTCGCCCGAGGAGAACCAGGCGATGAACCAGGTACCGTCCTCCGCGACGGTATCTCCGCCCCGCACCAGGCGCTGGCGGTACACCGCCTTTACGGTGATGTCCTTCTCCCCCAATGCATAATTGTCCCAATACCCCAGGTAGCCCTCCCGCTCCGGCACCGGGGGCTCCTGCACCTCTGCCGCGCCGGGGGCATACTCTGCCGTGCCTGCCTGAACCCCCTGGGCCAGGAAGGTGACGGTATAGGTATCCTTCTCCTCCCTGCCGAAGCTGCGCGCTTCCTTAGGGGTAAACTCCGGAATATCCGGTTCGATCTCCTGGATCGTGATTCCGTCCATGCCCTCCCGGCCCACCAGGTCTCCCGCATGGTCTGCGGGGAAGGCTTCCCCGGGAGTGACCTCTCCCAGGTTCTCCACCCCTGCCAGGGTCAGGTACTGGCCGTAGCCCACGATGCCCCCCAGGGCGGCGGTGGGCATTTCATTCGTGCCGGAAACGGTCCCGGCATTCCGGCTGTTTCGGACCTCCGACGCCCGCTTCGCGGTGGTATAGCCCGCAATGCCGCCGGTGTACCGGTCGGTACCGGAAACTTCTCCCCGGTTCTCGCAGCCCTCGATCTTCCCGGCCAGCCGCCCGGCGATGCCGCCGGTACCGTAGGTGCCGTTGCCCGTGGAGGCAACGCTGCCGTAGTTCACGCACTGGCGTACAGAATCCTCCCCGGAATCGGAGAGTCCGACGATGCCCCCCAGGCCGGAGGCGGCGGAAACGCTGCCGTAGTTTTCACAATCCTCGACCACCGCTCCGTCCCGGATCATGGCGGCGATGCCTCCGGCATGGGTCCCGGTGACGTTTACGCTGCCGAAAAAGCGGCAGCCGGTGATCCTCCCGCCGCTCACATAGGCCGCGATCCCCGCCCCATAGGCGGCGGAGGCGGAGTTCTCCACAGAGCCGTATACGCTCAGATCCCGGATCTCCGCGCCGGTGCAGCAGCCGAACAGGGCTGCGTAGCTGGAGGAGGCCCGGATCGCCAGGTCGTACACCGCGAAGCCCGCCCCGTCAAAGGTCCCCCGAAAGGTCTTGTTGGCGTTTGCTCCGATGGGCGTCCATGTGCGCAGACCCACGGTTCCGTCCGTATTCTCCAGGGAGATATCCGCGCCCAGACGGATGGTGACCCCCTCGAAGGCGATCCCCTCCCGGTTCACCAGCTGGGCCAGGCCCGCCAGCTCCTCAGGCGTAAAGAGGGTGTATTCCGTCTTTCGGGGATCCCGGCGGTACCAGTCCGTATCCGCCAGATTGATCCATGCCTTTTGCCGGGCCTGCCGGTCCAGGGAAATCTCCACGTTTTCTTCCCCGGTAACGGTATAGGTCCCGTCCGGATTCTTCACCGTTCCCGGCAGGGTGGAAACATAGGCGTCCACATACTCCAGATCCATGTCCGCCGGGCTGGCGTCGGCATAACCGTAAACGAGCACCCGGAGCAGGTTTCCCTCCACCAGGCTGTCCCCGGTTCGGAGCATCTCATCCATCACGTATTCCAGGCCGTTCTCCGTGAGCTTCCAGCCCTCCCGGGCCACCGCCACATAGTAATCCCGGCTCTCCGGGATGGTGATGCCCACGGTGCGCAGGAGCTTGAATACGGCGGAGACCTCCGCCTCCCCGGTGAGGGTGAAGCGGTCCGCGCTGATGCGCTCCCCGTTCACCGTGAAGTATTCCAGGCTCCAGCCCGTATCCGGCTGCGCCGTGAGGACTACCGTCTCGCCGAAATGTCCCTCTCCCTCCAGGGAGGCGGATAGGCTGCCCCCCTCCTCCGGCTGGGTCAGGGTGACGGAGCAGGTCCCGGTCTGTGTCTGCGCCTGGAACCACAGCAGGGGAAAACCGTTGTTCAGCCCGGCGGTATCCGGCACGAACACTGCCCCGTCCCGGTTCAGCACGGCCAAAGCGGGCTCGCTTTTCAGCTCCTCTGCCGTCATTTCCGTGACGTTCACGCTGATGCGCTTGCTGGAACCCTTATAGTAACCCGGATTGTTGGGATCGTCCCCGGTACCGGCCAGGAACAGGCAGGCGTCCACGGTATAGACGCCGGTATCATGACTGCCGATGGACCGGCCCCGTTCCTGGCCCCGGGTGTCGATTGTGCCCGCGTTGTAGCAGCAGTAGATGTCCATGCCCTCGTTGGTGCCGACGATACCCCCCGCCGGGGAGGAATAGGTGGTGGATATGGTCCCCGCGTTGTAGCAGCCCCGGATGGCGCCGGAGCCCCAGGCGGAGCCCACGATGCCGCCCACGCCCTTGGCGTCCGTACTGTGAACGGAAGCGAAATTCGCGCAGTTTTCCACCAGCACCCCATGGGAGGTATTCCCGATGCGGCCGATGATGCCGCCGATCATCCTGCGGCCCAGAACAGAGCCGGAGGCCAGCACGATGTTCCGCACTCCGGGCTGCCAGCCGTCGTCAAATACGGCAGTATCGTCGTCATGGATCCCCCCCAGGCCGCCCAGGTAACCCACGATGCCCACGGCCATACTGTAGGGGAAGCCCTTGGCGGCGTAGCGATAGCA
>Ga0310697_10004347_pt1 | contig 14036 bp, 13 predicted proteins | sample 172DNAGHGlowgp2_FD_203883 | JGI IMG/M metagenome (GOLD analysis project Ga0310697, IMG submission 203883) | Sheep rumen microbial communities from Palmerston North, Manawatu-Wanganui, New Zealand - 1728 DNA GHGlow gp2 (v2) (version 2) | ecosystem: Host-associated > Mammals > Digestive system >...
TCGCTCCGATACCCGCTATTGATGATAATCGGCTCGTCACCAACACATCTTCCATCAGCCTTCAGACATCTTACATCCGCGTAGCGACGGTTCCACTCATCGCGCAGCATCTCCAACCACCCGCAGAGTCGCTTCAAATTCTCAACATGTGCCTCGTTAGGCACGTTTTCAATTTTCGTATTCGTTTTGGTCATCTCCCCGAGCGTAAAGTGCTCGGAGAGATGAAGTGTAGGATTATAATTTTTTCTGTCCATTGTTCGTAAACCTTAAATTTCTAAAACTGTTATCTGTTATCTGTTCGATGTAGCCTCGCTGATCCCAAGTCCTTATCATTTCGATAGTACCCTTTTGCGGTTTACCCTGCTTACGTCTTACCTCAATGGCGTCGTCTATAGTAAACGTCTCGGGCAACAATTCCAGCATGTTTCTGGGGCCACGCTTGCCGACACGTTCCGAACGATATTCCTCATTGCGGATGTCCTCGGCAAAGAAACGCATCTTACACCATAGGTCATAATGCAACGACCAGCGTATAAAATCCTCTATCGACTTCTCCCACTTACAACCATTTGCCACATAGAGGACACAAGCCTTCAGATAAGCTATCAGATTGGCACGGAGCGACAAGTTCCAATACACGCGGTCCTGCGACAGACTGGCAAACTCGGCACACTCCTCCATCAGTTTCTTAGACAGTTTCTGAGCCTGTTTGCAGACGATGAGCCCCTGTGCAGCATTCAGATTGTCAATATACGGCTTCAATTCAGCGTCAAACTTTTCGTCGTAGATGCCGAAGACAGGTTGCTTGGCTCCAATCTCCTGCTCGGGAATGGTACTGAAGTTGATACGCGAGATGGGACCTTTGGTCAGTACCCTCGAAAAGTACTTCTTTACCGCACCTATCGTGCCGGCAGCATTCCAATTGAATCGGATAGTGACGGTGGCATTCACCGACTGCGAACTGGCGCGCGTCTGACCATAACGGTTACCTGGATCGAAAGCCTGACACATGATGACAAATTGCTGGCCTCCTGTGCCTTTCAGCTTGTCGAACAGCTCAATCTCGTTCAGCTTAAAATACAGGAAACGCTCCTGGGCCTCGTGCAGGCGTTGTACGAAAGCGGCATGGGTCACGTCCGAATGAATCTCTTGTATAATCAAATTGTCTGGACGCTCAGGGCTGGCCTTGTTGGCACCTTTTCTGTTGCACTCAGTATTATACTCGTCCAAGCGTCGCTCGTTTTCAGCATCCCGACGGCGGATGTCGGCCATGATACGGTTAATCATCTCGTCGATACAACCCTTACCGGAACTGGTACCGGCCATCAGACAGTTCATCAGCGTTGCCTCGTGCAGGGTATTGTCGGTATACAGGAACTGAACCTTGTGCAGATGGACGCCCAGTGGCGGGAAACACGAGTGCGAACCTGTAGGCTTATAAATCTGAGGCAGATTCCGTGTCAACAGCCTTATCAGCCTCGGCAGTGGGTCTGGTATCTCTGGTGGGTACTCACAAGCATATATCTCGCTCAGCGACGACTGCATGGTGGTAAATTTCGGTTCTGCCGGTAATCCTGAGGACGTCGTGACTTGCTGTTCCTCCGCCTTCAATGAGCGCAAAAAGACCTCCTTCTGCTTCAGGTTCATCGGACGGTAGGGGTCGACATATTTTTCGTAGAAGTTGCTTACCAACTTGTGGCAGTCATCCTCCTTCGAATAGTCGGGCATCCTCAGTGCCAGCACCCCTAACAGTTCTTCCTGAGGCATCATCTGACACAACGTTGGCAACATCAGTTTCAGGGTGTTATGCCGCACGCCCTCCTTGTTCAGTGTACCCAGGTCTAACCCCGTCATCGCCAGCGTTTCTTCAAATGCCACCAACGCCCGCGCACTTGGATCTACGGATTCATGAACGGACGGAGAATCTTGGGGACTGTCCCCGTGATGCGACTTCTGCATAGCAGAAAACTTCCGCACCACCTCCTCCGTCAGCTTCGCCGGCTTCAGCTCGTCACCGAACATCAGGTCTTCGTCGATGTACAGGATATACTCCCGACAGGGCAGATAGATGGCACGCTCCAATTCATGCACGGCCTTGTCGTACTCCACGTCGCCCATCTCGTGGCTGAGCCAGGCTTGTGCCTGCTGGCGGTCTAAGCCTTCGGGGATGTCGAACAACACGTGACCACCCGTACCACTCACCGAACGGTTTACCATGTCGATGCCCAGTTCGCGCTCACGCCCCATCAGGTGACGGGCGTAAATCTCCGCAAAGTTCGGACAACCGTCCAAGTCGATGATGGCCTTGCCCGAGTCCACCGGCTCGCCCTCGTTGCTCTTGTAGCCTTTTGCGAAGTGCGCATGAGGTGTGTAAAAGGCGTCGCCCAGCTTCACCTCGGCCTTCTTCGCCTTATACTCATCCTTGGTCAGTTCACCACGCTGGTGTTGCTCCAGAATGTCGGCCAACTCGGCACAAATCCTGCCCGCCTTGTCCACTCTCTCATAGAAACCCTCGACCGAGGCGGGCTCGGTCTTGGGCTTGCGAATGTTGTCTCCTAAATCAAATCTTGACATAAATATACTACTATTAAGGTTAAAATTGTGTTATGCGTTATCAATGATATACTCGTCCACCATGGTCTGCTTGGCCTGATGCTTGTCTGCCTCCATAGCCGACAGGATGCGACCCGTACCCATGCTCAACGGGAACTTCTCGCGCCACAACAGGTGCTTGGCCGACTTCCACAGGCTACCGTAGTCCGTATCGCCTACCTTACGGTAGCGGGTATTCTTCGGTGCCTTGCGGTTCCACAGCTTCAGGGTTAATACATGGGTCTGCTGGTCAATATACAGTCTGCCCTCAAACGATTCACCTCTCAACAGTCCGGCAACAACAGCCAGGAAATCTGGAATAAAAATAAACTTTTTCATAATCTTGTCGATAGTTTGTGAGTGTCGGGAGAAAGCGAAGATTTTAGTTTGAGCTCAATTCGTACGTACACGTTTTCTCCGCTCACACCTTCGACCCGATTACTTTGTTAATGAATTAAATAACGTGAGCCATACAGCTCTTCAAAATCCCTACGAATGCTCTCTACCGGAGCCTCTACTTCGTCGATGCCCTTGGCCTTGAGTTCAAGCTCAGCTGTGCGAACCTCCATCACGTAAAGCTGATAGCGTCGGCATTGTATCTTGCCACGTTCTTTACCACCCAGTGTTTTCAGCCTGTCGTCCATCTTCCAGTACTCACACACCTTGCTGCCCCTGACATGCTTGCCACTCAGCCCGCAACAGCGCAGGTCCTTGTCGTCAAAACACTTGTTAGCGCACGATGCGCAACATCTTTTCACCATGATGCCAAAATCGTTGGCAGTCATCATCTTTTCTTTGTTTCTCTTTGCCATTTTGTTTTAATGTTTAAATTAATAATTGTACGCGTGGGCAACCCCGTCGCGAATTGTTTTCTGGTGCAAAGGTAGAATGCGATTATCCGATTGAAAAATAAAAAAAAATCCGATTCCCAATCGGATAGGCAAAATCCTTTGGGAACCGCTGTAAATAAAAGGAAGAAAGAAAAAAATAAAAAATCCGACCGAATTTCTCAGCGGAAACTCAATCGGATGACTTCAATCGGAAAATGCTCGTTTTTTCAGCCCTTCACATAGTCGGCAATCCATTCGGCATAGGGCTGCTTCTTGCCCATACCCATATACTTCGCCAGCGTTGCAGGGTTCTCGTTGTCCATATCCAGCAGTTTGCCGATGGAGTTGTAGCTGCCTCGGATAACACCGGCATCCTTCAGCAACCCGATAATCATACATTTCAACCCCAACCGCTTGTCGGCCACAGTCCAGTCGGAGGCTATCTGGTCACGCCACTCGGAAGCCATCAGCGCATCCACAAAACCGTGAAGCCACTTGGTCGTAAAGCGCTTCTCGTCGGCCGTCAACATGCCGAACCACTCTTCGGTCAACAGCACCTTCAGGTTCTTCGCCGGAGCAAAATAGTTCAGTACGTTCTCCGAGTCCTCCTTCCGTGTGGCCTCGGCCTCCAACAGTTTTCTGCGCTCCTCCTGTGCCAACGTAATCTTGTGCATGTACTTCAGGAAGGCATTGCGGTGCCCCCTGGCGTTCTCCTCCTTCCGATTCGTATAGAAATGTCGCCCCACCTTCACTGGATTAACCACCAAAAAGCCGTCGCAATAATCCACCAACTTGCGCAACTCAGAATAGTGCTTGTGAATCGATTTCTTCAGCTTATGGTCGTCGTCCAGCAGACTGAAGTCAAATTCAGCAGGATAGCGCGTGGCACGCTGGATGTGCTCTACCTTTGAATCGAACACACCCTTCTCAAACATGTGTACCAACTTCTCCGTCACGTAAGCGTTGATGTCATCCATGCAGGGCGAGCCGTTGCACACGTCGTACAGCCAATCCTCAAAAGTCTGGCGAACCCGACGAGGTGTACCAGAACTCAAATAACGTCGCTTCTCCTGATCGTACAAACGAGCATACGCTTCGTCCTTATGGCGACGCTCCAGCTGACTGGCAATCTGTGTCAGCACGTCGCTCAACACGCCCAAAGCGTCGTTCACCTGCTGCGTCGGTTCCTGCAAAGCGTCGTTCTTTATCGTCAGTTCCCACGACAGCACCTCCTCGGCCATCACGTCGAAGTCAGCATCCACATCAGCATCCAGCACAGCCTCCTGACGAACACGTTCCAGCACCTCCTTCTGCAACGTCTCCACCACCTCCATGATGTCCGCCACCATGCCCATCAGCCAGTATCTCGTACCCGCCGAGGGGCGTTCAGTCCTCATTCGCTCAACCTTCTCGAACAAGGTATCCAATAAGTTCTTGTAGTCAATCATCCTTTACAATTAGGTATTAATCGTTATTATAGTCAAAATTTTTTATTTCGTCGCATTTTTCACGGCGAAAACGGTCGCAAAGTTAATAATAATTTTCCGAATAACGTGTCGAAAATCCTGTGTATTTTTCACCATTTTCATCCTTCCGTAGTTAAGGTTTGTTAAGCCAATTTTGTCCCCCTTTCCTAACCATCAATCCATCAACCACTTGCCCCCGATTCCTTCAACCTTTCCACCAAGAGCAACACGGAAGGGACCGGTTTCAATGCTGTTTTTTCGTCGTTTTGCTTGTTATTTCATTTTTTATTTGTATTTTTGCACCGGAATAAATAAATCGAGATATGACAGCAATACAGATGAATGCCGAACTGCTCCGTAACATGAGCATCATAGCAGAGGACGAAAACCTGCTGAGGCGTGCAGCAAAATATCTGCGCAAGCTGGTAGCAGAGAAGGAAGACCCGACGTTGATGACGAAGGATGAATTCTTTGCCCGTGTAGATAAAGCCGAGAAAGAAATCGCTGAGGGTAAAGGTATCACCTTTACGAATAAAGACGACATGAATGCCTGGCTAAATTCGCTCTGATGAAATACGCTATTACCTTTGCTCCCGAAGCTCAAGAGGGGCTTGCCAAGTTGAAACGTAGCGAACCGGCATCTTATAAGAAGGCCGTCAAGTTGCTTAACGAGATTGCCGACCATCCTCAAACAGGTACAGGCCATCCAGAACAACTGAAGGGTAAGCCCGAGAACCGATGGAGTCGTCAGATTACCAAGAAACACCGTTTGGTGTATCGCATTTTCGAGACAGAGGTCTACGTGGACGTGCTCTCTGCCTACGGCCATTATAACGACAAGTAAGCGCTGTCAGTATCTGTCCCTCTGCCATCTTTTCATGACACACTGGGGTCAGGAGAATTTGTGATAGACACAGAAAGGATCAAGTACACAAAAGGAACCGTCCCTTTTGTGTACGACATAATTGGAACGAGTTTTGTCGTGCACTATAATTTATTTAGTTCCCTTATTCAGACACTACTTTATCATATAAATTTAATTCATTTTTCTTAGCCGTAGTTATCAGTCGCTTGGCTTCCCGCATAGAAATTTGGGTAATTTCATAGTCATCAAGTTCTCTAACGAAACCATGATAAAGTTCTTTCTTCGTAGAAGCGTTTATTAGCATGAAATGGAATTCGTTGCTATCCATGCCAAACGCTATAGCGTATTTCTCGTCTTTGGAAAAGAAATTCACAATATCATTTTCTATATAATAGATGGGCTTAAGTTCTATCTCCATTTCCTTGATTACATCACCATCAGCGATCTTTTCTGTGACTGAAATAGTCGTTCCTGACTCACTGCAATCGCCCAACTCGACTATAAGCCACGTTTCTGGATTTGACATATTTACAAAAGCGAAACCGTAATCTAACTGTTCCTCTGAATCATCCATGTTAGGCAAATTACCTTTGGCTTGATAGAGGTTGAGTGAGTTGCCTGCAAGAGCTTTTATCAACTGAGGTATGACTTGGGCATTAAAATCTTCTTCTTCGTCAACACTGAGATATGTCTCTATAGCTTTTCCTTTCGTATTATCATAGACTTGAAACAATGTTGTCATTTTATCTCCATCACCAGTCAGGGCAATCACATAGTTACAGGGCCGGTTCTTGTCATGAAAGACTATCGTCATAGGGTCGTCAGCAGATTCCTGTGTGAAGTCATAGTCAACGTTTGATTTAAGGTATTTTGTTGATTTTGACAACTCTTTTTTCCCCGTTGCATCATACCTGGTGAAAGTGATAGATGGCTGGGTCTCCTTATTGTCGTTAATTGTAATCGTGGTAAGATTATTATTGTTGTTTTTGACGTCGGCCTCATTATGCAAAATGAATGGATAGCGCTTAATGTCTTTTCCCGACATGTCAATCTGAGCTGAGGTCGAATTCTTCTTAGCGTTATTGTTATCTGACTTTACCGAAGCCTTCTTCGCTTGTTCAGAAGGTTGCGTTTTGCTCGTCGCTTGTTTCTCTGCTGTTCCAGTGCCTCGTTTTGTATAGTCAAAAGAAACGGGGACAGTATAATATGTGCGAACAAACTGCCCGTCCTTTTTGCCTGCACTCCACTTGGGCATTGCCAAAACTACTCTTTTGGCTTCAGCGTCAATCAGCGACGACATTCCCTTCCTAATTTGTGGATTACTTATTTTTCCATCTTTTTCAACAACAAATGTCACAAAAACTTTACCCTTGAGCTGGGCTTTTTCTTTTGCGGGATATTTTGTATTCTTACTTAAGTAGTTAAACAATTCCACTAATCCTCCAGGAAAAGAGGGCATTGGATCAGCCATGTCGTATATTTTATCGCTTTGGCTATACATTGTCATCGGCAGCAAGGCCATCAGTAATAAAAACAGTTTCTTCGTCATAATTGTTTTGCGTTTTAGTTATTTCGTATGCAAAAGTAGTGAATTATTTTCTATTCACAAAATAATCTTCACCTTTTTTGTTGTAAATACACAAAAAACGTGGAAAAGTACTTCTTTTACTATTTCTTACATTTTGGGAAAGAGCTGCTCCATAAAGAAGTCAATGGCTTTCTTTAGTGGGTCGAGATCGTTCTTGATGATGTCGTAGACTGCATCAGGATCAACCTCGAAATAGTGATGAGCAATGACATCTCTGACTCCCATAACTCCTTTCCAGTCAATAGAAGGATATGTGGGTAAAAGTTTCTTTTCAGTCAGTTTATCAAGGGTCTTTACGCTCTCTCCTAAGGCAATCAATACCATGCAAGCAGCATCGAGCTTCTCCATTCCTGTGGGTGACATCAGATAGTCATTCACAGAATTTATTCCCACAGAGCGTTCTTGCAATCTTGTAATAGCGAGATTGATATTCTTGAGGGTCTCGTAGACTTGGGCTATAATTTCAGTAGACTCGAACTCCATACTTTTGAATTTGCTGTTTAAACAATTGATTCATATTCTCCCTTAAGCGGACCACATCAACTGGGCAACCTAATAATTCTTGGAGATAGACTTTTACACCAGCTTGTTTGAACAGATTGGGCTTCATCTCTACACACACATCGACATCGCTGTCTTCCTTTTGTTCGTTTCTGGCAACTGAACCAAAAAGAAGCATCGAACTCACCCCGTAGTGCTCGCTAAGGTACTGACGGGATGACTGTAGTTTTTCTATTGTCTGGGCTCTGTCTAACATAAGCGTATAGTCTTCTGCGTGCAAAGATACGAATAAGTGAGCAAAACGCAAAATAAATCAGCATTTATTTTCATTTTCGAACGAGAGATTGCATCGCCACACTCATACCTTTAGGTGTGAGAATCTTCTCGCAAAGCGAAAAGATAGGAAAAGTTTTTATAACTTCCAAATTTTCGAACAGCGAACAGTTGAACAGATAACAGTTTTTATTTGGGGTGGGTAAATGTGATAAATATGTATAATAATATTATACTATTATATGTAATATAATAGTAAGTTTGAAACGGACTAAAACTCACCTGCCGAAATAAAACTGTTCAACTGTTTACTGTTTGTTTATCCTGATTTTTTCAACAGTATGGAGTAAGGCAGTAAAATGCTCCTTTAATTTTATTAAAATTCGGGTTTAATTTTGGTAAAGTGCTGTTCGCGGGCGGGCGCTTTGCAATTAACATATATTAACCAAATAACCGAACAAAATCGTAGGTTAGCTGGAATTATTTTCGTAACTTTGCAGTGTTGAAATTGATAAGCTGACGCGCGAGCTTTGAGAGGACAACGTGAGACAAATTAACTTTAGTAATTAACTAACAAATTTATTAACATTTTAAACACACAAAATTATGGCAGTAAGAAAGATTGCAATGGTCGTGAATTTGCGACAGAACAAGAACCAGACGGCCGAGAACTTCGGCAAGTGGTATCCTGAGGTTGACACGAAGACGCCCCTGGATCTGAAGGGCTTCTGCGCCCACATGACGGAGCACGGCAAGCTGGCCGACTATCAGATGGTAGTGCTGGTGGTACAGCAGGTCGTGGAGTGTATGAAGGAACTGGTGCTGCAGGGTCAGCCCGTCAAGCTGGAGGGCTTGGGAACGTTCGGTCCCTCGCTGGAGAGCAAGAAGGGCGGAGCCGCCAGCGTACAGGCAGCCATCGAGGGCGGACTGGACACGCTGATCACCGGTGTCCACATGAACTTCACCCCCGAGAACACCAAGGGTGAGAAGCTCACCTCCCGAGCCCTGAAGGACGAGTGCGTGTTCGATGCGGGCTACGTCGTGGAGAGCATCAAGCAGACCGTGGATGGCAAGGAGAAGCGCTTCCAGAACAAGACCCCCATCTCGTTCATCCTCTCTCCCGCCAACGGCACCACTGGTAACAGCGGTTCGCAGAATGGCGGTGGCACCAACACCGGCGACAACGGTGGCAACCAGGGTGGCGGTAACAACGGCGGTGGCTCGACCGACCCGGACTACGGCGACATCGGCGACGGTAACTAATGGAGCAGCGAAGGCAGAGCCATGCTCGCATGAGCTCTGCTGAGTCGCGACATTAGTCGACCAAAGGTCAACTAATTAATTCCAACAACGTCAATGATTTAATGTCAAGAATTAGAGAATTAGAGAATTATCAAAATCCCATAGTAAGCACTTAACGCATGAACTGAAGAAAGAGAAAAATTCTCAAATTCTCAAATTCTTGATAGAAAAAAGATTAATCGTATGAGGACAAATCGTTTTATTGAGATTGCGGTGAAGGTGGTAGTAGCCGCACTCACAGCCTTCCTGACGGCCATTACGACCACGTCGTGTATGGGCCACGGTCCGATAGTGTTTTAGGGTGCTGATTCCGTAACAAAACAAATCCAGCCTGAGATAAACTCAAGCTGGATTTGAGATCATGGGGTCGATTACAGAGGACAGAATACGGTCAAATTTGTCCAAAACGAAAAATATTCCGCCAAAAGCGCTGATTTTCTCAGATTTTTGTTGTACCTTTGCCATGTCATTGATGATTTTGCTTGTCTTGATTTGCAGCACTAAGGTAAGTGAAAAATCTGACATGGCCAAATCCTGAGCAACAAAAAGTTGCTCAGGTACTTATAAAGAAAGTTAAATTAAAGTGCTGCGGAATTTGGGTACTTATGAATAAGAATGAGCAATTTGTCATTACGATTAATCGTGAGTTAGGCAGTGGCGGTCGCACCGTTGGCGAGATCTTAGCCAAGAAACTGGGCGTTAGCTTCTACGACAAGGCCCTGATAAAGGCATTGGAAGAGAAGTATAACCTCACAGCCGATGAAATAGAGAAGCTGAAGGGCCGCAAGACCAGATGGTGGGAAGACTTCAAGCGCATAGCTGATATCGGTAATGGATTGGTCGATAGCAGATCCTGTATTGCAAAATACGGTAAGGAGCCCAATGTGCTGACCACTGAAAACGTGTTTAAGGCAGAGACCGAGATCCTGCATGAGATTGCAGCGGAAGAGTCGTGTGTTATTGCAGGCCGTTGCGGATTCTTTCTGTTCCGCAACCATCCTAACCATTTGAGCGTCCTCATTCAGGCACCGCCATCTTTCCGTGTGGCACGTGTCGTCGCCAAACAGCATATCTCAGAGGAAGAGGCCCGTAAGATCATCGAGAAGGTGGATAAGATGCGCGAGAACTATGTGAAGCGCTTCACAGGTACCACGCGCTACGACACCCGTAACTACGACCTCGTCTTCAATGCCGCAGGCAAGACCGAAGAACAGATCGCCGATCAGATCCTGTCATATGTGGAGTAACGCTTAAAAGGGGATCATGGGGTCGGTTCTACTGATCACTTTTTGAAGTTTCTGTATTACACATCGTTCTTAACTCCCCATGATCCAACATCCAAATTTTCAACGTAAAAAATGATCAGTAGAACCGACCCCGTGATCCCAATACCCAAATGTGTCATTTGCAATCCAGACAGATTCTGTAATTGCCACCGTTAGTAAATTCCACCTGTCTTTCGTATCTCAGATGGTCTAATGATACCCCAACGTGTAACCAATTCAGTTTTTCAAATTCTTTGGGCCATTTGATGGTTACGTAACCCTTATTATCTACATAGAATTCGCTAGACCATGATTTTCCTGACCAAGCAGTTGAATATCCTACTTTTATATTTTCTCTGGCTATATAATCTCCATCTTTAAAATACAGATAAAGTTGACAAGAATTCATGTCAGCCGTATTCTCATTCGAACTGCTGGAGCTTCTGCTGCTGGAGCTGCTACTTGAGCTGCTGCTTGAATAGCTGCCTTTCTTTCCCTGCTCAGCACGATATTCAGCAAGTGCCTGCTGATAGCTTACTTCGCCCTTTTGCCGATTCTCCTTCAGCATTGTCTGTTTCTGCTCCAACTTTAGTTTATAACGCTGGAAGAACTTGCCATACTTCTTGTCCGTCAGCTTAGTCTTGCACAAGGAGATGGCATCGTCAATCTTTCTGAAGTCTTCGTCACGACTATTCCATTGTGGACCGTAATCAGTCTTGATCATGCCGAAGGGACCGGAATTCACAATTTTGTAGTGCCAGAAGTTTCTGGGTTCGTAATCCCTAACGTTCATGGCTTCTGATATTGTATTGAAGTTCAGAAGTGGCTTAGCCTTTTCACGGTAGCCATGCTTGTCAGACTCTGGGTGATTCTCGTAGTACTGATACAGTTTAAGATAATAAGCCATGAAGGGCAACTCTCCCGTCTTCAACCCCCTGGCAAGGCTGTCAATCTCAGCGTATACTGCGTCCAATTTCTTTATGTCGTCGGCACCCTTGTCATAGCCTGTCTTTGCACCAGCCTTGGCAAGTAGCTGCTCGTTGTCCTTGTCAACCCATTCCTGAGGGATTGTCTTTTTGTAGTAGCCTTCCAAGCTGGCAACAACGAGGTTCTTGCGCGCTTCTTGATCATTGTTGTTCTTTTCCCAGAAGGCAATGGCTGCGTCTCGATTCTGGGGAACGGCATTGGGTATTTCACCACTCCATTGCAGGTCGGCAATCCTGAATTGTGCCCATCGGTTTCCCTTGTCTGCACATTGTTGTACCATATTCACGGCCTTGGGAGTCTTGAAACTGAAATAATGCTCAAAAGGTTTTTCAATATTGGGATTCACTTTCCAATGGGCATAATCCAGCGCAAAGGCTGCATCGGGATATTTTTGGTAAAAATCTGTAAGATCACGGCTTCTGCCTCCCCAACCGGAGTTGACGGTATAAAAGTATTTATTATCATCGTTAACGATTTTCTCACATACATCATCACTTCTCTTTTCACACACGACAGCTTGGGCAAATAAGCGTGCAGCTTCTGCTTCGTCCTTCTGTACGCCTGTGCCGTTAAAATAATGCTGGGCCAGATTCCAGCCTCCCCAAGCATCACCTGCCTCTAAAGACATCTTAAAGTAACGGTTGGCCTCTTGGTAGTTTTTGAGATGATAGTTTGAGATGCCCAAATCGTTATAAACTTGTGCTTGGTCAAAGCCTAAATCTGCGGCTTTTCGGTACCACTCGATGGCCTTGTGATAGTCCGTGTCGGTACCAATCCCGCCAATGTAACATTCAGCTAATTCATAGCACCCCTTATTATACCCTAATTCAGCGGACTTTTTATAATACTTGAAAGCCTTCTTATAGTCTTTCCATTTGTAGGCTACCTGGGCCTTGTCCCAGTACTCTTTCCCTTTCTGCTGGTCAGCAGTCAAAGACTCCTGAGCTGATGCGCTCATGACCAATAAAGCTATCAAAGCCAATAATAATCTTTTCATAAAATCGACGTTTTAAGTTTGTATACAGATTCTGATATTGTAATATCTTTTAGTATTGCCCTTTCTTTATTATCTTACCATATTTTTGATAAACATACTCGGTGGCACAAGGGGTTTAGAACAATGTGTATGCGCAAACTTTGCAAATTTTCCAGACTCAACCCCCAAAGTTGTAGCTGTTCGGCAGTAAAGCCAAGTCTTCCTGACGCCTGGATGGTTGCTTTCAATTTTGTTGCAAAATGCTTTGCGCTTAAAACCTTATTTGCCATATCTTATGATATTTTGCTGCAAAGATAAGCATATTTCTCTTTTCTTTCAAATTATTCGACTCTTTTTTGCAGTTTTTTTGCCCCAAAGCGTTACTCTTTTCAAAGTTTTTTGTATCTTTGCCCCTTGAACACCGGCTGATGGTTCTAAAGGACTACTTGCCTGCTGGTTGCTTTTTGAGCGCGACTCCCGTACTGGCTACAACAATGAAACAAAAGGTATTACAACAATGAAACAAGTGGTCAATCATACAGAGCATAACCTAGCGAGTTTTCTTAAGAAACTCGCCTTTTTTGCATTTTTTTGAAAAAAACTTGTTTTTTTTCTAAAAAATCCTTATCTTTGCAGGGTCAAATCAATTTTCTGTGAGGAAGAACTTTTTTAATACCCTGTTAAATAATAATTAAGTATGAGAAAATTCAATTTGTTCGTCATTGCAGCCTTGATGGGCAGCATGACATTTACGGCTTGCACTTCTGAGGACGATGCCGTTGCGCCCAGTGCGCCCAGTGGTGAGTTGTCGGATGATATCGACATGTTCAAAACTGTAAAGGCAAATGAGGGCGACCCCGCCGTGGTGGCAGCCCTGAAGTCGATACCAAACGTCGCAGAGGTGAAGCCTTTCATCAATGTGGGAAGAGCCAATAACGAGGAAACTGCCCTTGGCCAGTGCTACTATATCAAGTACAAGCAGCCCATTGATCACGACAACCCCGCCCTGGGCACGTACGAGCAGCAGGTGGTGCTCACCTACGTCAGCCCAGATGCTCCTACGATCCTGCACACGCAGGGCTATGCGCTTGCTGGTGAGCACGGCATAAACCACAATCGCCTCGACAGCATCGTTGCCCCCATGTTCATGTACATGCTTGCCACCGGCCAGAATGCCGACGGCAGTTTCAAGTTCTCGACGAACTGCGTGCAGGTGGAGTACCGCTATCACGGCTTCTCACTGCCTGAGGGCGACGAGAACAGTTTCAAGTATCTGAGCGCCAAGCAGCAGTCAGCCGACCTCCACAACATCGTGACCGACCTGAAGAAGGCTCTGCTCAAGGGCAAGTGGCTCAGCACGGGTGTGAGCAAGAACGGCATGACCACCTACG
>Ga0310697_10004348_pt1 | contig 14034 bp, 11 predicted proteins | sample 172DNAGHGlowgp2_FD_203883 | JGI IMG/M metagenome (GOLD analysis project Ga0310697, IMG submission 203883) | Sheep rumen microbial communities from Palmerston North, Manawatu-Wanganui, New Zealand - 1728 DNA GHGlow gp2 (v2) (version 2) | ecosystem: Host-associated > Mammals > Digestive system >...
CTCTGCGTGATGAGCACCTTCTCCTCATTGGTCATCGTCCCCTCATCGTTCCACTCGGGCACCTTCTCGTTGAAATCATAGAGGTCGACGTGCTCCAGCGAGTGCTTCGCAGCCGCATCGGCATAGACCACTGCCTCAATCAGCGAGTTAGAGGCCAGACGGTTGCCGCCATGCAGACCCGTGCAGGAGCATTCGCCGATGGCATAGAGGCGCTCTATCGACGACAGTCCGTTCAGGTCGACCTTGATGCCGCCGCACATATAGTGGGCAGCCGGACGAACGGGGATATAGTCGGTGGTGATGTCGATACCCATCGACAGGCATTTCTGGTAGATATTGGGGAAGTGCTTCCGGGTCTCCTCCGGATTCTTGTGGGTGACATCAAGGCAGACATGATCCAAACCGTGGATCTTCATCTCCTTGTCGATGGCACGAGCCACGATGTCGCGTGGGGCCAGCGACAGGCGCTCGTCGTATTTCTCCATGAACGACTCCCCGTTGGGCAGACGGAGGATGCCGCCATAGCCGCGCATGGCCTCGGTGATGAGGAAGGCAGGATGGGTCTCACCGGGGGAGTAGAGCGCCGTGGGGTGGAACTGCACGAACTCCATGTCCTGCACCGTTCCCTTGGCGCGATAGACCATTGCCTCGCCGTCGCCCGTGGCAATGACGGGATTGGTCGTCGTCTGGTAGACGGCACCGCAGCCGCCCGTACACATCAGGGTGACTTTCGACAGATATGTATCGACCTTTTCGTCAGGGTTGAGCACGTAGGCGCCATAGCAGTTGATGTAGGGGGTGCGGCGTGTCACCTTCGCGCCTAAGTGATGCTGTGTGATAATCTCCACCGCGAAATGATTCTCTTTCACGACGATGTCGGGACAGGCTCTGACGGCAGCCATCAGACCGCGCTGAATCTCGGCACCCGTGTCGTCGGCATGGTGCAGGATGCGGAACTCCGAGTGGCCACCCTCGCGGTGCAGGTCGAACTCGCCGTTCTCCTTACGGTCGAAGTTGACGCCCCACTCCACCAGTTCCTTGATCTGTTCGGGGGCGTTCCTCACCACCTGTTCCACAGCCGCGCGGTCGCTGATATAATCACCTGCAATCATCGTGTCTTCGATGTGCTTTTCAAAGTTGTCCACCAGCAGATTGGTCACACTGGCCACGCCGCCTTGTGCGAATGAAGTGTTTGCCTCGTCGAGCGAGGTCTTGCAGATGATGCACACCGTGCCTTTCTTGGCGCGGGCCACCTTCAGTGCATAACTCATGCCAGCCACGCCAGCACCGATAATCAGAAAGTCGTATTTATAGACCATAGTGTTAGTATTTTGGTGCAAAGTTACGAAAAAACAAGAGAAACACAAAAGGAAAACTTGCTTTTCTTTTCATTTCCATCATGTCATCTTCATCTCACGTTTCTTTCTTGTTTTCTTCTGATTCCTGTGGGAAATGCGCACGAAGCCGCTCACTCCCACCCCATCCGCCTGCGAATCTCTGCGCAGACGGTATCGAAACGCTCCTGTGCCGCCACCCATTCCGGCAGGTCGCGGTTCATCCAGCCAATCACTGTCAACATCTCGGCATGAATCTCCTCCACACGAGACAGGTTCCAGCAAATGGACTCGTTGTGAAAAATACGGTTGCGGAACCGGCGGAACGTGTTGAGCGGAGCCGACACATTCCTGCGCTGCCGCTCACGACGCGGCAAATAGGGGAAGGCACGTCGCAACGCATGCCACAGCGTCCGCTCATACTCTGTGTTCAGCAGCGACACCCAGAAACCGAGCGTCAGTTCAGCCACAATCTTCGACGGCGTAATCACCTCGTGGCGCGCCGTGATGTGCTGCCCCGCCTCTGTGATGTACCGGTTCAGGCTACGCAATCCAGGCGTCGAGGGAAAGATCGCGTACCAGTCCTCGCGGCCCGTCATAGTCTCCAGCTCGCGGCACAACGCGTTTCGCAACGTCACCTCCAGTACCGACAGGCTCACATAAAGCGACTCAGACAACATCAAATTACACTCGTAATGACGTATTGCCTTTGCCTCGTCGTCGGGGTAAAGCGCAAAATACCGCTCCATCCGCTTCGTTGAGAAAACTTTTTCCAGAAATTGTTTGGTCAGTTCCATAATTCTTCATATCTTTGCATCGCAGTCCCGGTAGTTCCTCTCCCAGACATTCAGGTGCTGGTGATGAATCCGGGTTTTTTGTGCCCCTTACTTTACTGCGTACAAAGGTACAAAAGATTTCTTAGACAAGCGCAAGGAAAACCAAAAACTTGCAGACATTTTACCGTTCCTGTTTCTTTCTGTCCCCTTGATTTTGAGATATATGCGAAGAAAACGATTGTTTTGTCAGAAAAGTACATAATTTTTCTAAAAACATGAAGAGATTCTGAAGAAAATGTCTACCTTTGCAGTTACTCTAACCCAAACAACAACATCACATTATGGAGACAACACTCGTATTATTGAAGCCGAGCTGCGTACAGCGTCAGCTCATTGGCGAAGTAGTGAACCGTTTTGAGCGTCGCGGTCTGCGAATCTCAGGTATGAAAATGATGCAGCTCAGCGATGCCATCCTGCGCGAGCACTATGCCCACTTGGTGGAGAAGCCGTTCTTCCCCTCTCTTCAGGCTTCGATGCAGGCCTCACCCGTCATCGCCCTGGCACTGACAGGTGTCGACGCCGTGAAGGTGGTACGCCAGATGGCAGGCGTGACCAACGGTCGTGAAGCTGCCCCCGGCACCATCCGTGGCGACTATTCGATGAGCAACCAGCAGAACATCGTCCACGCCTCTGACTCGGTTGAGAACGCTGCCATCGAGCTGCGCCGCTTCTTCCTCCCAGAAGAGGTGTTCGACTACACCAGCAACGCACAGGCCTACATCTACGGCGAGGGCGAATGCTAAAAGGAAGACGCTCAGCTTTATCCACAGGAAGTGGTAAAGATGAAAAGTGAAAGATGAAAGATATGATTAGCCGTGCTACCTGAGGGGTAAGAAGGTAATCATATCTTTCATCTTTCACTTTTCATCTAAAACACATGAGGTTATCAGAGTATGAACTCAATTCCCATCACGAGCCTTGGGTGCTCTTTGAGGAGATCGTTTCCCCAGAGATAGAAGCTCCAGTTCCTGACGGTGTAGTAGAAGCCGGCAGCGATGTCGGCATCCTGATAAAGCTTCCACGAATGGATGGCTCCCACCATCGGGGTGATGGAACGGCCTTCCTTCAAAGGAATGGTATAGCCCAGATACTCATAATTAGAATAGGTGGCAGTAGCGCCTTTATTGACCACCCACCAAGTGTTCGTGCACCAGAACAGACGGCTGTCATGCGAAAGCGCCCCATTCAGGTATAGGCCCGATGTGAGATAGGAAAACCGGAAGCTGTCGTTCAGATTGAACGAGGAGATGACCTCGCCGCCCACGTTGAGCCACTTGCTGAACCTGTGACCATAGCGCACCAAGCCTCCCTAGTGGCTACAGCCAAGCCCCGTATAGAGGTCGATGCCGGCCGCCCATTCGCTACCCAGTCCATACTGGAACGTGCTGTAGGTCTCCTGGTGATTGATGCCCGGCCGGCATTTCAGCGAGGTATAGCCATAGAGTTTTCCATCGCCCACCGTCCCTGCAAAATAGGGAATCTGTGCCATAGCGCCCAAGGAGGGCAACCAAACAATCATGCTGACGACGAGCTTCCTCATGCTTCACTCCTCAATTTTCCGCTCGGCGCCTTGCGACGCTTTCTTGCGCTCCGTAGGTGCTCAGGCGCTTCGCGGAGGTCTTGCAAAGATTCCTCAATTATCAATCTTCACTTTTCCAGCGGCAGCTCCACGATGAAACGGCAGCCCTCGTGATAGTCAGTGTCCAGGATGAGCTGGCCGCCAAGGCCCTTGACATGCCTGTTACTAAGCGGCAGTCCGAGGCCCAGTCCTTCTGACTGGTCGTTCACCTTCATGAACGGCACGAAGACATGCTTCTGTGCTTCCTTGGACAGCCCCGGCCCCACGTCTTCGACCGTGAAGCGCACGGTGGTGTCGGTCTGCGTCACGCGCAGCGTGATGTGCTTTCCATCGGAATATTTCACCGCATTGTGTATCAGCTCCAGGAGCGTCAGTGTGACAAAGTTGTGATTAGAGCGTATGCTGACCTCGTCGGCCAGTTCTGTCTCGAAGCGGATGTTCTTGACGGGGTATTGCTTCAGTGAGCGGGTGATGCACTCTTGCGCCACATCGTTGCAGAAGAGGGTGTCGTTTCTGTCATAGCGCGTGGCATTGGCAATGCCGGTATCTGAGCTGTCGTAGAGCATGAGCGTGATGCGGTGCAGCTGAATGGCGTTATACCTCATGGTCTGGAAGATGTTGCCCATCTCGCCGCTCGGCGCCTCCTGCCGGTCAGCGTCACTGCCTCTACGCGACATGATCTTGTTATGCAGCACATTCGCCAGGCCGTTGACGACGTTGATGGGCTGGTCTATCTGGCGCTTCACGCTCTGTATGAATTGCTGCCTGTGACTCGACATCTCCTTTGCCAGGGGCAGGGTTCGTTCCAGTTCGGATGTCTCTGCGGCTATCTGCTCGGCCATCGTCCTGACATGCTGTGCGTGGTCAATGATGGCGAGCTGCATTTTGCGGAAAGCGTTCTGCATCTTGCCCACGATGTCCTTGTGGTCTGTGGCGGGTATCACGGTCTCATAGTTACCTTCTGTAATCTTCTCCGTGGCCTCCATCAGGTCGTTAAGCGGCCCGATGTTGCGCTGCACCACCTTTCGGGTGAGCCACCAGATGAGCCCCAGTCCGACGACGATGATGACAATGATGACAACGGTGAGGTGGTTGTAGTCCTCCAGCACGTCGTCTTCCTGACACACGAGGGCCATGCTCCATCCTGTTTCCGGCACTGGAGCATAGCACACATAGCAGTTATGGCCGTCGAGGTTCACGTGCATCACGCCGTGCTTGCCCGCGACCATCTCCCTCCCCAGTGCGATGATGTCCGGGTGCTGTGTGGAGTCTGTGGCCGAGAAGATGGTTTTCTTGTAGAGCAGGCTGGTCTCCGGGTGGATGAGGTAGCCTCCGACGGGACCGAGGAGCATGTAGTAGGAGTTGGGATAGGGATGGTGGGTGGCGAAGACGGTCTCCCGCAGCGTCTGGAAGGAGAAGTCTACCGACATCACGCCCTCGATGCGGTCCCCGTGCGGGCGGAGGGGTATGCAGAAGGAGCCGACGGCATCATGGTGATTGATGGTGCCCTCGCTGAAGTCGCTGAACGGATTGATCCAGCAGGGTCTGCCTGTCTGCATCGGCCGCTTATACCAGTTTTTCTTGAAATACTCATACTCCGGCTCGAGCTCGGTGATGACCGTGTCGCCCTCGCTGAGGGAATAGGCCGAGAAATAGCGGCCATACTGGGGGAAGGCATCCGGCTCTGCACAGACCGAGCAGCTGAGCACACTCTTGTTGAGCGAGACGATGCGGTGGGAGATGGCAGCCAGCGAGTCGGGGGTGAAGTTTTCCTCCAGCAGCCACACGTTCGACTGGGCCGCCGTCTCGATGGAGCTGACATAGTTGTCTACCAGCTGCACCGTGGTGTTGAGGATGGTGGTCGACCGGTCTATGGCCTCTTTGTGCAGGAGCTGGTGGGCATGCTGGTAGAAGACACCCATCGCCACGACGAAGACGGGGATGGCGAAGAGCATGATGGTGCGGCTGAGCCGCTTGGAGAAGAGACGGTTTTCTTTACTCATGGTGTTCCTCCTTTCCTTCTGTCCCGGCAGCGGGGGTGCCGGAGGGGATGGCGTTGAACTTATGGCGGAGCAGCTCACGGATGGTCTCGCTCTGCAGCTTGATGTTTTCCGTCTCTTTGTCTGCCTCTGCCAAGGTGAGGTTCTGGTAGTTGTCGCAGAGCCTGTTGACGCTGTCGAGGACTGACTCTGACGGTTTGATCATCTTGTCGGTGACATTATGGAGGAAGATGGTCTTCACGTTGTCGTCGTCATGAATCTGCTGCAGTGTCTTCTGCAGCTCCTCCCGGTGCTGTTCGAGGGTGGCCCCCAGCTGTTCGCGCTTGGCGATGTCGGCGGCGAGTGCCTGCTGCATGAGGCGGAAGTGGTCCTGGAACACGCCCACCTCGTCGGTGCGCTTCGTGGCGGGAATGGTCTCGTCGTAGTGCCCTTCGGCGATGCGCTCTGCCGAGACGGTGAGGTACGACAGGGGCTGCAGCTGCTTGCGGATGACCATGCGGCACAAGAGATAGAAGAGCAGCAGTCCTGCGAAGGCGATGACCAGCACATGGACAACCAGATGGTTGTACTCGCCGAAGATGTCTGACTTGGGATAGACGGTTGCGATACTCCAGTTGAGCGCATCCAACGACCGTCCGGGGATATTGGTCCTGACGAAGGGCTTATAGAACAGATACAAGGTCTGTCCCTTCAGCTGGAACGACCGTTCGCCGCTCTGGTTCCCCAGCATGGCCTTCGCCGTCTCCACGGCAGTAGGGCTTTCAGCTACTTCGGGCACGTCGAACACGGTCTTTCCCGACAGTTTCTTGCGATCGGGATGAATCAGATAGGTGCCGTCGTGTCCCAGCAGAATGCTGTAGCTGTTGGGCGTGGGCTTGCTCTCCAGCACAATCTGCGACAGCAGGTTGACCGACAGGCCTACGGCGATGACGCCGACGCATTCCTCCTTGTCGTAGATGGGCTGGCAGAAGGTGACGACCGACTCCAGGCTGCTCTGCGCGTTCTGTCCCGGATCTATCCAGGTAGGGCGGCAGGTCTTCATGGTCCCGGTGTACCAGTTCTGCTGTGTATAAGGGGTTGCGAGCGACTTCTGCGACTGCAGGAGCTCGGGGGAGTTGTAGTGCCTGCGGTAGACGAAGCGGATGAACTGCTCTTCCCCGGGATAGTAGCCGGGCTTGAAGGCGATGGAGCAGCCCATGACATTGGGATTGCTCTCTACCAGCCGCCGGCAATAAGTCATCATGCGGTCGGGCTCGTTGAGATGATCCAGCAGCTCGTAATAGAAGTTGCCCGCCGTCTGCTCCACGCTGAGCAACACGTTGTCCACATGCTGAACGGTACCTTCCAGCCGTTGTTCAGCATCTTTCTTTGTCTCCTCTACGAGCGCCCGGCGCGTAAAGTAGAACAGTCCTCCGAGCGATACCAACAGGAGTAGCACAATCTCAAGCACAACCAGCACGTTGAGCTTGATGGAGGGCGCTGAAAACACTTTTCTTAAAATTTTCTGCATACTAACCACACAATTATCATGCCAACGAACAGCACGGCGAGTAGCGTCAGGGCTATGGGGAGCATGGGTTTCAGGATGTCATACCTTGGCACGACGACGGCCAGCGTCCAGTCGATGAACTCTATCGGGCCGTAATAGACTGTACATGCCTCTCCGTCGATTTCAATGTCCCGCACACCGTGCTTCTGCTGTGCCAGATCCTTGAGCAGCTCCTGATCGGTCATGGCGATGAGCTTTCCCTCGGGATGTGCAATGCAAGTGCCGTCACTGCTGAGGATGACGCTATAGAAGGTGAAGTCGGAAAAGACGTTGTACTTGTTCAGGCTCTTGTCGGCCCTTCCCACCTCGTCGGCCCACTTCAGCTCCTTGGCAAGCCACTCAAACTTGATGTCGGCTCCGCAGACGCAGGCGAGATTACCCTTGCTGTCATAGACAGGCTTGACGAACGTGCTGTAGTGACCGCTCATGCTGGTGCCGTCGTAATAGTAGTAAGGCTCCGACCAGAAGCTGAGTCCCTCTTCCCTGGCCCGCACATACCAGTCGGACTTCGTATAGTTATGACGAGCGGAACCCACCTGGCGGTATTCGAAGCCGCCGTAGTCGGGCTGATAGATGTAAGGCTCAAACCACGTGCCCCTTTCGGGGAAGTAGTCGGGCACGAAGGCAGCGAAATAGCCTTGCACGTCGAGGTTCAGGTTGGCCTTCCCCCGCATGGCGGCAATCACGCCTTCTGAGTTGTTGAGGTTCCGCTCTACTTCTTCAAAGATGTTGTTGGCATTGATTTCCACACCTCTGATAATCTTGGCCACGCGCTCCGACGACACGTTCTTGACACCTGTGTAGCGGGCATACGATTCAGCCCTGACAATTTGGTAACTGGTGATGAATGCGACGGCAGCCATCACGAGGAATACTGCCAGCACCGTCAGCATCAGCCATTTGACTGGTCTTTTGGCTTTTGCGTGAGAAGTATCTTCCATTTTTTATCCATTCAGTTTGTTATTCATTCCGTAGGCCGGAAGTTGTTATTGTTAATTATACAAACTGCAAAGTTATCATTTATACCACACATATTGTTCAATTTATCCCAACATTTACACAAGTTTAACCATTCGGCACTGAAGGACAGAGGGAAGGGGCAGGAAAGGGAAGCAGGGGCAAGGCAGGGCAAAAGCTGGCGGGGCTGAGGCAAACGGGGCGAGACAGGGGCAGGTGCTGCGACAATGTCGCAGCTTACCGGACTTCGAACCAATGCTTAGCGCTGAAAGGGCAACTGGGGCCTGCTGCAAGGGGGCCTGGGGCCTGCTGCAAGGGGGCCTGGGGCTTACTGAGAGGGAGCCTTGGAGGCTTCTTCCGCATGCTTTGCGTTGTCGGCATAATTGGAGAGCATGAACTGCATCTTCTCAATCGAGTCGCGCAACTGGCCCATCTCGTCGTTGTATTTCAGCTCCGGCATGGGCGTGTCGAACTTGCCCTTCGCGATGTCATCGGTCGTCTGGATGAGCTGCTTGATCGGCTCCAACCCGTTCTTGAGCGAGTAGTGCCCCACGATGACGAGCAGCACGATGGCCAGGATGAACAGCAGGAGCACCCCAGCGCCATTGACATAGCTCAGCATGTCGATAGAACTACAGGGCACGAGCGTGACCAGCACCCAGCGGGTGTATTTCAAGGGGATGTAGAACAGATAGCACTCCTCGCCGTCGACGAGATAGCGGTCGAGGCTTCCCGCCTTGGGTCCCTCGATGCTTTTCATCCTGGCGACCAGCCCTTCCACATCGCTGCCGTCGCACGACTTCAGATGGTCATAGAAATTATCCTTCATGATGCGGTTCTCTTCGGCATGGGTAATGAAGAGTCCGTCATGGTTGATGATGTAGCTTTTCGACTTCACGTCAAAAAGGCCGGCCATCACCATCGACTGATTGTTGATGACGCTGTCGGTCTCGTCGAGCTTGCCGGTGAGCCAGTCGAGGGAGACGTCAGCGCCCAGCACGGCGACGACACGCCCCTCGGGGTCGTGTATGGGCACCATATAGGCTGTGAGCGTCGTCTGTTCGTCATAGCTGTCATAGAAGGGGTCCGACCACTGTGCCGAATCCGTCTCGACAATGTTGCGGAACCACTCGGCATCGAGATAATTCTGGTCTGCATCGCCCATATCCTCCTTCCAGATCACGTCGGGATTGGTCACGTTCCGCCAAGAGAAAGGACAGAAGTGGTGACCCTTCTGGGGGTAGTAGTCTTCGATGAAGCTGATGCCGCAACTGCGCACTCGTGTACCGCTCCTTACGATTCGTTCCATGATATCCTTGTGGCCTTCAGGTTTGTCAAGCGTATGTTCCAGATAATAGATGTTATGGGTCACGGCCACATAGACGTCGGAGATGACACGGCGGGTGTACTCGTACGTGATAAGCATCTTGTCATGATATATCTTGGCATAGAACTCGCGTGTTGCCTTTCCCTCGAAATGCAACAGCGCGTAAGAAAAGCCGAGCGCGATCAAGCATGCCCAGAATACGACTCTTCTGGTGAGTCTTCCAGCGAAGGTTGTTCGTTTCTTTTCCATAGTTATGGTTTTCTTAGCGGAGGAACGGGTGTGGGGGGTAATTTTGATACCTCGAAGTAGAACCGGGTGCCGTCGGTATAGGTCACGTCGCGCCAGAGACGTCCACGCAGCAGACGGGCAATCGACTGGCAGATGCTGACGCTCATTCCGATGTGGCGGGCGTTGTCTTCCTCTCCGGCCGACTTGTCACCCGAACTGCGATCGAATCCCTTGTACGTGTCGGTGACAGAAAAGCAGACGTTCGCCCCGTCTTCCGTACACCTGAGCCTGATCATGCCTTCACGGGTGAAGCGCGCCGAGTTGTCGAGCAGGCGGAGCAGCAGCTTCTCCAGTACCTCGACATCGGTCGTGATCTCGCAGTCGTCGTCGAGTTCTGTCTGGTAGACGGTAATCACACCCTTACTGCTATGCTCCTGGGTGAGGTTGGCCAGATGGTTGCAGAGCTTATTCACCTTCACAGGCACCGTCAGCGGCAGTTCGGTCTTGCTCTCATAGGCCGACAGTTCGTTGATGTCCTTCAGCGCCCTTTCGGCTCCCTGCTTTCTCGAGTAGAGCATGGAGTTGTCCTGTTTCAGCAGGTGGATGATCTTACGGCGCTGATAGATGATGAAGAGCAGCACGAGGATGATCGAGATACCCACGGCGAAATAGAACTGATAGCGCAGGCGCCCGTTCTGGTGCTCCAGCAGCTGCTGCTCCAGGCGCAGGCGGTCGTTGTTCATGCGCAGATAGATACTGGCCATCGCACCGCTATGAGAGACGCGGGAGATGGAGTCGGACAGATGCTTATACTGCACCATGTACTCATAGGCTTTCTCGTCGTCGCCCAGCCGGTGGTAGATGAGGGCCTTGCGCTCGGCACAGGTGTCGGCCGGCAGTCGGTCGGCGAGTATCAGGGCCTGCTTGTATTCGGCGTTGATGATGGCGTGGTTCACCTCCGTGATGAGGTTCATCGTCCGGATGCCAGAGGAATTCTCTAACCTCATCATCTCGTCATAGACCTGGTTGAACTCGTCGACATTGTTCTCGTCGAAAGCCATGATGCTGAGGCGGTTCAGCACCCTGCCCTTATGATGGGGCGTCACGTTCGGTTCGGCCAACAGCTGGCTGGCGAACTTCCTCGCCAACTCCCTGTCGCCACGGAGGTAGGCAATCTTCATCAGCTCACGCAGGTCTTCGGCGGCACTCTCGTTGGGGAAGCGCCGGTGGTGGAAGTCCACCGCCCTGAGGAAGGTTTCCTCAGCCTTATCATACTCATTCTGCTGCATGAGAATCATCGCCTCGGTGTGCATACCCGTATATTCGCCATAGACGCTGCCATTCTCACGGGCATGGTAGATCATCTCCTGAGCATCCTTTGTAGCCCTGTCATAGTACCGCTGCATGGCTTCGTAGACGCACTGGCTGCCCCAAGCCTTATAGAACATCCGGTCGTTTCCGAAGTCCTTACTGGCTTCCTTCAGCTTTTCCGCGGCTGCAGTGAAGGCTTCCCTGTCGTCCGTATTCATATACTTCAGCATCTCAGCTTCCAGCCTCAGCAGCTCGTCATTGCCCGAGGCACCAGAGGCGGCTCTCAGGCAGACGGTGCAGAGCAAGAAGCCCAGCAGGACAAACAATCTGAAATATACCTTTTTATATATATATGACATGGAGGCTACTGCTTGTATTCATTCATCTTTATGACTCCATCTGTGATAAAGTCAGCTGCAAAATTACAAAAATATTCCGAAAAGAACAAACAAAAGGGAGAAAAACGCCATTTGCTGCTTATATTTCGCACAAGTCCTCGCAGGAAAAAGCACGCTTGTCACCCCTTTGTCTAAATAACAACTATGCCTCAGTTTCGATTCCCGGTCACGAACTTGTCACTCGGATGGAAATAAGCCCATTTTGGGCATAGTTGTTATCTTGCTGATAATCAGCGGTTTGCGTTTTCTTGACGGGAAATACAGGCCATTTTCTCTCGTAATTCATACTGAATTGTCGTGTAATTTGGCCTGAATTGCGTCGTTCTTTAGCACAAATGGCACGAGTATTCAGCCTGAATACGATGTTTATTCAGGCTGAATGCTATATGCAATCGGCCTCGTTGCTCCTTTTTTGTGGTTTTTCCGGCCATAAAGGGTGTAACTTTCACAACCGTTTCAGTCTATTTCGCGATTTCATTTTGTCTTGAAAAACGAAAAAACGACCGCTTATTTAGACAGATTCCCCCACCCTTTTCTTTCTACAACGAATGAAGTCGAATAGCACGAATTTTTACGAATAACACGACCTATCTGCTATGCCATAATCCGTCTTAATCCGTTGTTTTAAAAAAGTTAGTTCGTTGTTTAAAAGTCTCGTTTGTCGTCGCCCTTGAATATCCCGGTGAGATAGTCGACATGAAGCGTATCACGGTGGTCAGGGCCTTCAGCATAACCGTCGGAGCCACTGCCCATGAAAAGGGCTACTGCCGGCAATAATATCTTCTTCATCGCGTACATATATTAGTTTGTTGCAAAAATACATACTATTTTCGAAAACACCAAACTTTTATCGTTTTCCCATTCTCAGCCCAAAGAAAAACGCTCTTTTGAGCGAAGCGGCTATGCCAGGCAAGGATGCCGAGTAGACCTACCTTTACCGTCTCGAAGTCTTAACGGTTGTTAAATACATGCTTTAAGGCACTTTTTTTGTTCTAAAAAGTAAGATATTTTAATAATTTTCCGTAACTTTGTAATCGGAAAGTCACCTGATATACATTAGGTGGCGACACAGGTTAGACGCTGACCGAAAGTGACGCCCCGCAGGCAGCCACGGAATTTCGGCAGGCCACAGAAGCCTCTCTGCAGCCACTAACCATCTGGAACACAACGAGTTAGCTTGCGCAAGGAAAGGCTGCACAGGCAAGGATTCATTATGAACAGCGACACAAATTCATGCTGGTTTGTCATGACCCACATTGAAATGAAACGTTTCATGGAGTGGCTCAAAATCGAGAACGCGCGACGCCTTCACGAGGGAGAGGCTATCATTGAGCCTTTCTACCCCCACGACTTCCTGAAGGAGACGGAGGGCGGCGTGTCGGCCGACTTTGCCCGTATCGTGTTTCTCAAGGCCAGCGAGCGCGACATCACCAGCCTGCTGAACGACCCGCAGAACAAGTTGTCGCACATCCGCCTCCGGCATTACCGCGACACGAACGGCGCCATCGCCACCGTTCCCGACAAGATGATGCAGGAGTTCCTGCAAGCCTGTATGAAATATCGCGGACGGTTCGAGATTATCCCGCCCATCAGCAGCATCGAGGCGAAGGACCGCGTGAAGATCACGAGCGGCCCGTTTGCCGGACACGAGGCATCGGTGATGCGCGTACAGCTGTCGCACGGTGCCATCCAGCTGGATCTGGCCATCGAACTGCTGTCGGGGGTGATGAACATCCGCATGAGCGACGTGGACAAGAGCATGGTGACCATCCTCAACCGCGACTCGGCCGACGCCATCCGTACCGACTTCATCGAGTACACCCAGAACCACCTGCTCACCATCCTGAAGCACCGCACCGACCGCGAGACAGACGACAGCGTCAACCGTCGCGATGCCGACATGCTCACACGGCTCTACCGATATCGCTACTACGAGGTGAAGAGCGAGGCTGCCCGTTGTCATTTCCAGGCCCTGATGCTCATCTGCGCCCATCTGTGCCGCTATACAGCCGACGAGGAGCAATTGCGCGAAGAGCTCATGAAGAGGCTCTCCGACCTCAACGCGCGGAGCGAGTCGAAGGCGGCCACCGACAGCCGCGCCTACCTCTGGATAGCGCTCTACATCTCGACCCGCAACCCTGCCTACCGCGATGCCGCCAAACAGTATGTGCGCGAACATCAGCCCAAGTCGGTCAAGCTGCGCAGTTTCGTGTCGCTCATCCGCACAGGGCGCAAAGTGTAAACCAGACGAGAAAGAATCTGTAATGAAAAAATATATACAACTATTATTATATATCTCCACGATTTGCTGGCTGAGCAGCTGCTCATCGCCCAGCAACGTGGCCTATTTCCAGAATGCCGAGGCCGTCATCGGCATGACGCTGCAAGACATCCATCCCCTCCGGCTGCATGCAAAGGACAAGATCAACATCATCGTGAACAGCACCGACCCGATGCTGATGCAGCAGTTCAACCTGAAGACATCCACGAGAAACCTGCAGGCTTTGGGGTCGAG
>Ga0310697_10004353_pt1 | contig 14025 bp, 7 predicted proteins | sample 172DNAGHGlowgp2_FD_203883 | JGI IMG/M metagenome (GOLD analysis project Ga0310697, IMG submission 203883) | Sheep rumen microbial communities from Palmerston North, Manawatu-Wanganui, New Zealand - 1728 DNA GHGlow gp2 (v2) (version 2) | ecosystem: Host-associated > Mammals > Digestive system >...
GAAGTCAGCGTTCTTAGCGATCTCGTCAGCTGTAAGAGCAGCTCTCGGGATCTCGATCATTGTACCAACTTCGTACTCGAGGTTAGCGCCAGCCTCAGCGATTACAGCGTCAGCAGTCTCAACAACGACCTTCTTAACGTACTTGAGCTCCTTAACGTCGCCTACGAGCGGGATCATGATCTCAGGCTTAACGTTCCAGTCGGGGTGCTTCTTCTTAACGTTGATAGCAGCCTTGATAACAGCCTTTGTCTGCATAGCAGCGATCTCGGGATATGTTACAGCAAGACGGCATCCACGGTGACCCATCATCGGGTTGAACTCGTGGAGAGAAGCGATGATGTTCTTGATATCCTCAACGGACTTGCCCTGTGAATCAGCGAGAAGCTTGATGTCAGCCTCTTCTGTGGGAACGAATTCGTGGAGAGGAGGATCGAGGAAGCGGATAGTGACCGGGTTGCCCTCGAGAGCCTCATAGAGAGCCTCGAAGTCGCTCTGCTGCATAGGTTCGATCTTAGCGAGAGCAGCCTCTCTGCCTTCAACTGTATCGGAGCAGATCATCTCACGGAAAGCAGCGATTCTGTCAGCCTCGAAGAACATATGCTCTGTACGGCAGAGACCGATGCCTTCTGCGCCGAGCTCACGAGCCTTCTTAGCGTCAGCAGGTGTATCAGCGTTTGTTCTTACCTTGAGAGTTCTGTACTTATCAGCCCAAGCCATGATCCTGCCGAATTCGCCAGCGATCTGAGCGTCAACAGTGGGGATGATACCGTCATAGATGTTACCTGTTGTACCATCGATAGAGATAGCGTCACCCTCTTTGAATGTCTTGCCGCCGAGCTCGAACTTCTTGTTAGCTTCATCCATCTTGATGTCGCCGCATCCGGAAACGCAGCACTCACCCATACCACGTGCAACAACAGCAGCGTGAGAAGTCATACCGCCGCGAACTGTCAGGATACCCTGAGCAGCCTTCATACCTGTGATATCCTCAGGAGAAGTCTCGAGACGAACGAGAACGACCTTCTCGCCCTTAGCAGCCCACTCTACAGCGTCATCAGCTGTGAATACGACCTTACCGCAAGCAGCTCCGGGTGAAGCACCGAGGCCCTTGCCGATAGGAGTAGCAGCCTTGAGAGCCTTTGTATCGAACTGGGGGTGGAGAAGTGTATCGAGGTTTCTGGGGTCGATCATTGCAACAGCCTCTGCCTCAGTCTTCATACCCTCATCAACGAGGTCGCAAGCGATCTTGAGTGCAGCCTGAGCAGTTCTCTTACCGTTTCTTGTCTGGAGCATATAGAGCTTCTTGTTCTCAACAGTGAACTCCATATCCTGCATATCGTGATAGTGATTTTCGAGAGTCTGGCAAACTTCCTTGAACTGAGCGAAAGCCTCAGGGAATGTCTCAGCCATCTGCTGGATAGGCATAGGAGTACGAACGCCTGCAACAACGTCCTCGCCCTGTGCGTTTGTGAGGAACTCACCCATGAGCTTCTTCTCGCCTGTAGCAGGATCACGTGTGAACGCAACACCTGTACCGCAGTCGTCGCCCATATTACCGAATGCCATTGACTGAACGTTAACAGCAGTACCCCATGAGAACGGGATATCGTTATCTCTTCTGTAAACGTTAGCACGGGGGTTGTCCCATGAACGGAATACAGCCTTGATAGCGCCGATGAGCTGCTCCTTGGGATCGTCAGGGAAGTCTGTACCGATCTTAGCCTTGTACTCAGCCTTGAACTGGCCTGCGAGCTCCTTGAGGTCGTCAGCGTTGAGCTCAACGTCCTGTGTAACGCCCTTCTTAGCCTTCATCTCATCGATGAGCTCTTCAAAGTACTTCTTGCCGACTTCCATAACAACGTCGGAGTACATCTGGATGAATCTTCTGTAGCAGTCCCAAGCCCATCTGGGGTTGTTGGACTTCTCAGCGATAGTATTTACAACAGTCTCGTTGAGACCGAGGTTGAGGATAGTATCCATCATACCGGGCATGGAAGCTCTTGCACCGGAACGAACGGAAACGAGGAGCGGATTCTCCTTATCGCCGAACTTCTTGCCGGTGATGCCTTCCATCTTAACGATGTATTCGTTGATCTCAGCCATGATCTCGTCAGAGATACCGCCGTCCTCGTAGTACTGTGTGCAAGCCTCAGTTGTGATCGTGAAGCCCTGGGGAACGGGGAGACCGATGTTTGTCATCTCAGCGAGGTTAGCGCCCTTACCGCCGAGAAGCTCTCTCATGTTAGCATTACCTTCTGAGAAAAGGTAACAATACTTGTGTGCCATGGGATTATACCTCCATTTTAAACATTACCGGATAAGGGTACAAAATGTGCCCATTCCGACTTAGATATATTATACCATAAAATGCAAAAAAAAGCCATATAGAATAAGTTAAAAAATCTCGTCCGATTTTATTGCATATTGCACAAAAAATCAGCAAAGCTAATAAATTCCTGGCAAAACGCTTGCATTTGCTTCGTATTTTTGCAATAATTGCAAGTATGGCTGGAAATCAGCAAAAAAGAAAGAGGTGCAGTTGCTTGACAGATACACTTATTATAATTATCGGAGCCGTGACAATAGTCCTGCTCATAATGATACTGCTGGTGCTTTTGTCGCCGAAGGAGGACAAAAGGAGCGAAAAGCTCGAAAAATCGCTGAGGGACGGGCTTTCTCTCACCCAGCGCGAAATGCGCACCGAGCTCAGCGGAGGTATGCAGACCTTCAGCAGGCTCCTCACAGACAACCAGAATCAGGCATCGGAAGCTCAGCTCCGCCAGCTTATGAACCTTGAGAACCGATTCAAGACTCTCGAAGCCGCCAACAACGAAAAGCTCGAAAGTATGCGCTGTACGATGATGGTACAGCTCAGCGGCATACAGGAGGAGAATCAGAAAAAGCTCGATGCGATACAGAACACCGTCAACGAAAAGCTTGAGAGCCAGCTTCAGAAATCGTTCAAGCTCGTCAGTGAGCGGCTTGAAAAGGTGTATGAGAGCCTCGGCGAGATGCAGAGCATCGCTTCCGGCGTCGGTGACCTGAAAAAGGTTCTCTCAAACGTCAAGACCCGCGGTATCCTCGGCGAGATACAGCTCGGCAGCATACTCGAAGAGATACTCGCGCCCGAGCTCTATGACACGGAAGTGCCCACCATTCCCGGCAGCAAAGAGCACGTCGAATTCGCCGTAAAGCTCCCCGGAGCCGCCGACGGTTCGGGCGTTTATCTCCCGATAGACTCGAAATTTCCCGGCGATACATACGCGGCTTTGCAGGAAGCATACGCTTCCGGCGACAAGGAGCGCATCGATGCCGCAAAGAAAAACCTTGTCGCCGTTATCAAAAAATGTGCCGGCGACATACGCTCAAAGTACGTTTCGCCGCCATATACCACGAACTTCGGCATAATGTTCCTGCCGTTCGAGGGGCTGTACGCAGAGGCGGTGAATCTCGGGCTCGTAGAGACACTTCAGCGTGAATACAGCATAAGCATAACCGGCCCGTCGACGATGGCGGCAATGCTCAATTCGCTGCAAATGGGCTTCCGCACGCTCGCGATACAGAAGCGCAGCAACGAGGTATGGGAGGTGCTCGGCTCTGTCAAGAAGGAGTTCGGCACGTTCGCGGACGCCCTCGAAAAGACACAGCGGCACATCCGCCAGGTCGACGAGGACCTTGACAAGCTCATCGGCACACGCACACGCTCGATAAACCGCAGCCTGAGTCAGGTCGAGCTGCCCGACAGCAGCGGCGAATCTGAACTTCCGGATACATAATATAAAGCAAAGGCGCAGAAGGGCTCCCCTTCTGCGCCTTTTATCAGTTCATTGTCACTATGAAGCACACGCTCTTGCCCTCGGCGTTGTCGACGGTGAGCCTGAACTTATGCCTGTCGATTATGGAGCGTGCTATCGCGAGCCCAAGCCCGTAGCCGCCTGTAGCGCGGTTTCGTGACGCATCGCTGCGGTAGAATCGCTCGAACACCTTCTCCTTCTCGGACTCCTTCAGTCCCGTTCCGGTGTTGTATACCGAGAATCTCACCTTTCCGCCCTCATTTGTCAGAGAAACGCGGACAGTTCCGTTCTCTTTGGAATATTTCAGTGCATTGTCAATGAATATCGCCGCCATCTGCTTGATGTGCTGCTCGCTTCCGGTAATGCGTATCCCCTCCTCTATATTGAGGACGAAATTCTTTCCGGACTCGAATGCGCGGCACTCAAAAGGCAGAGCTGTATTCTCGACAGCCTTGCTGAGGTCGAACTCAGCAAGCACGAAATTCGATGTGTTGTTCTCGAGTCTTGTCAGGTTCAGCAGATCATTCACGAGCACGTTCATTCTGTCTGCCTGATCCTGGATATAGTTCAGCCACTTGTTCTCGCCTATCTCACCTTCGAGGACGTCTGCGTTCGCAGAAATGACCGTGAGCGGCGTTTTCAGCTCGTGGCTCGCATCGGATATGAACTGCTTCTGCTTATCGAAAGCCTCCTGTATCGGACGCACGATGATCCCGCTGAGGTAATACGAAGCTGCCGAGAGCAGTATTATACTGATGAGCCCCACGATAACCGTGGTGCGCTTGAGCTTCTTCATCATATCGATCTCAGCGCTCTTGTCGGTGAATACAAGAAGCGTACCGTTCGCCTTCTTTTCTGTGCAGAACTGGTAATTGTTCGCCATTCCCGTATCCGACTTCTGAGCCAGTATCTCGTCTATGTACTGCTGAGCGACCTCCTCGGTCATATCGTCATTGTTCTGTATGCCGACGCATTTTCCGTTCTCGTCAGCCATAACAAGAAAGAAGTCGATAGAACCGAGTGTCCTCGGAACGCTTCCTCCCTCGCCCGGATCGACCGGCGGAACGTGCCCGCGCTGCTCCATCGAGCTGTCAGCGGTCGTTGTCTGCGTTTCTCCTGAGCTTTCGCTGACTACAGTATATCCGTCCAGCACCGGCACCTTTTCATCGTCGGACATCAGCATTATTGCGCCGTGCCAATACTGATTCCCGTCACCGTTGTCGTTGCCGTGCCAATACTGGTTATCGTCGCCGTTATCGCGCTCGTTCCTGTCATCATTACCGCCGCCGTTCACCCACGGCGGAGGCTGTACCCACGGTGGGAACGGTCCCCACGGTCCCCAGAACGGCGGTTTCCCGCCTCCCTGAGCAGCAGTCGTTTCCGGCGGCTGAGTCTGGGACGTTCTCGGCGGAGCCTGTGTCTCGGGCGGACGTGTTGCCTGCGTTGTCCTCGGAGGCTGTGTCTCCGGAGTTCTTGTCTGCGGCGGACGTGTCTGTATCTCGCGTGTCGTCTGTTCAGGGACATACGCCTGTGTCGGAGCCTCCGTCTGACGCTCTGTCTGAGCCTCAGTTCCCGTTGTTTCCTCCTGCTCAGCCGTTACCGTTGCAGTCACAGTCGTTGTTTCTGCCGCAGTGGAAGATGTCGTTGTCTCCGTCGGCACCTCGGGGTCATCGGACGGCTGGCGTTCCGGCTTGGACGGCGGCTCGGCACGCTGATAATCGTCGAACCTGCGCCAGTTTTCATCGTCCGGCCGCTCTATGAAGAATCTCCCCGATACGCCGTCGTACTCAACACCTGCCGCGACCTGTTCGAGGACTATCCTTGTCTGATGCTCCATAACAGTGTCCATAATGATGTTGACAGAGCCGAGCACTGCAATGAATATTGCGAGGAGAATGGAAATGATGATGCTGAAGAATTTTAGCTGTACCTTTCTGAACAAAGGTCTGCACCTCCATTTTTTACTCTAAGGAATAGCCTATGCTCCGGGCAGTTTTGATCTGCGCCGGCGCCGAGATAGCGTTCAGCTTTTTTCTCAGGAACGATATGTAGACCTCGATGTTGTTGTAGTCGACATCGCTCTCATATCCCCATATTTTCTCGATTATACGCTCTTTTGTCATTATCTGCTTCGGATTCGCGATGAGAAGCTCCATTATCTGGTATTCCTTCAGACTGAGCTTTACGTCATTGCCGCCGCAGCTGATAGAGCAGGTGTTCTTGTGGAGCTGCACTCCGTTGAATTCAAGCCTGTTATCGTCCTGTATCTCGCCCCTTCTGCGTGTGAGAGCGCGTACACGTGCGAGCAGCTCGCCCGTTACGAACGGCTTTGTCAGGTAATCGTCAGCGCCGCAGTCAAGACCGTTTATCTTGTCATCGACCTCGCTCCTCGCCGTAAGCAGCAGCACAGGTGTGCTTATCTTCTCCTGCCGCAGATTGCGCAGCACCTCGAGCCCGTCCATCCCGGGCAGCATAATATCGAGTATTATGCAGTCGTAAACGCCGGTGAGGGCGTTGTCGAGCCCCTCTATGCCGTCATACACCGTGTCGACCGAATACATATTCCTCTTCAGGATCTCACTGAGGGCGTCAGCAAGCTGCATCTCGTCCTCTACCACCAATAATTTCATAATCTGACCTCCAGTTTCAGAGATACCTATTACATCCCTGCTTATTATTATACCACAATTCCTTTAAATAAGCTTAAAAGTTCAAAAGTTAAAAAAATCAATTTGGAAAAAAAGCAGGGACTTTTTTGTGCAAATCACCAGTTTTGTCGGAATTACATAAACAAATGTTGACTAAGTTTAAGATTTATGCTAAAATTATTGAGTGAAGACTTGCGCATACAGATATATAGTGCGCATAAAAATAAAATTTTTACAGTGGCAGAAGATCTGCCGCTTATGATAAGGGGTGTTGATAATGCTGTCACCACAGGAACGCGAACGTAAAAAGGGCGTGTTCGCAAAGGCTCTCCGCTCCGGCGGAAATGCCGAAACGAAGAGGTATATGGAGCTCTACACAGAGTTCAGCAACTCAGGCTACAGCCGCGAGCTCGCTGAAAATTATGCCGATGCCTTCGTGAACGAACACAAAAAACCGCTCGCGGAGGATGTTATCCAGACCGCCAAGCTCTTCGACAGGATACGTGACCTTAGCAGCGCCGAATTCTACCTCGAGATGCTCAAGGATAAGAAGCTAAGCAATGAGGATAAATTCGTCTATTGCATAGAAATGCTCAAAAACAAGAGCAAGCTCGGTCACTGGCGCGATGCCGAGGACTTCCGCACAGAGAACATCAACTTTATGCAGAACTACTCCGAAAAAGTGGATATGAAGCAGCGCGCTGACCTGTACATCGCTCTCGCGCTCGTGGACTGCGCTGCAAAGCACTATACACAGGGCTTCAAGCTGCTTATGAACTTCGGCTACAAGCCGCAGGGCAGAAACGATGCAAAGCTGCTTGAGATACTGATCACAGGTATCTACATCTGCTCAAAGACCGGAAATCAGGAGAGCATCGACAACGCCGTTGAAAACGCACACGCTGCGATGAAGCTCTTCACCGAGTTCGAGCACCCGTGGACAAAGGCTTTCTATGAGAAGCTCATCGAGGACGCAGCACAGGGAATAATCTGAGTTAGAATAATATTGCAGGAGCCTTCGGGCTCCTGTTTGCGTTTATTTAAGTTCTCTTTCAAAAAATGTGTAATTTCTTACGGAGAAGAGATAGCTATAAATTATAACTTTATCAGGTAAAAGTCCGTTTTCGTATGTTCCGGGCTGTATATGTCTGTGTGTACGCGCAGGGAGGTCGGACGGGAACGGTCATCACATCAGGCTGTATTTCGCCAATCGCGCTTACTGAGAAACATATTTACCAAATACACAATCAGTATAAATTTGCGGATATTAACGAAATATATATCAGCTATATTTTATGTTTTATTTACAGTATGATAATAAATATCATTCATCTTTTAATCGCAATTTTGTCCTAAAAATGAGCAATATTATAGGTTGATTATCTCGGCGGATTATTTTATAATACAAGTGTCGGGTGCGAAAAACTGCTATATACAGGGCTTCGCTCCGCAACACAATAATTATGTATTTTATTGTGTCCTGTGATCAAACGGCAAATACATTTCATTCTGCTTTCCGGTTCAAACTCCGCCGGATCAAGGTCCTACCAGTCGTCACATCAAACATTCGGGCAAGAAAGCTGTTTATTAAACATTAATGCCTATAATATGTTTAATCGCCTAAACTCAGCTTCAGTCAGTTTACACGTTACGGACTCGTTCTGAAACAGCAGTTGGATGTATGGATACTTCGGATCGTATCTGCCGTTGTCGGGAAGGCGTATAGAGGGTGCGCTTTTCCGGCTCTGAGAGACGTTCTTCACTGACTTTTGAGAGGGTTGTCGGTGAAGAGCGTCTTTTCATTTTCAGCGCCTTCGGGCGCTTTTTTACGTTTAAAGTTGCATTTCCGGGCGTTCTGTGGTATAATTAAAGGATAATGTACACCAAGGAGAGATTTGATGAGTATTTTTGATGTGTTCGACCGCATTTCCGCAAATTCGACTGCGGCAAGAGGTAAAATAGAATATGTGATAGCAGGTCTCGGCAATCCCGGTCTCGAATACGAGGGCAGCCGCCATAATGCCGGTTTTTTCACCATTGACAAGCTCGCGGAGCAGCTCGGCGAGAAGATAGACCGTCTCCGCTTCAAGGGCAAGACCGCCGAGGTCACCATTGAGGGCAAGCGCTGCCTGCTCCTCAAGCCTACGACTTATATGAACAACAGCGGTGAATCCATCGTGCAGGCGCTCGAATTCTACAAGATAGACGCCGCAAATCTCATCGTCATCTACGACGACATCTCCCTCGAGCCCGGAAAGCTCCGCATCCGCCGCAAGGGCAGCCACGGCGGTCACAACGGAATGAGGAGCATCATCGAGCTCACCGGAAGAGACGATTTCCCGCGCATTAAAATGGGCGTCGGCAAAAAGCCTCACCCCGACTACGACCTTGCAAAGTGGGTGCTCGGAAAGTTCGGCAGGGAGGACGCAGAAAAGCTCAGCGAAGCTGCCGGAAACGCCTGTGAATGCGTGAAGCTCATGGTCAGCGGCAAGACCGATGAGGCTATGAACAAGTACAACTCATGACAGCGACACTTTGAACAGTTGGTGCGATATGAAGATATTCAAAGAACTATTCAGCGAGCTTTCCGGATATAAAAGCGTCCGGGAAGCCATAGATAAAAACATCTCACCCGTCTCCGTGACGGGTCTTTCGCATATACACAGGGCTCAGCTCATCAGCGCCGTGAATTCGGGAAAGACTGACCTCGTCATCACCGGCACCGAGGCGGAGGCGAAAAAGCTCTGCGACGACATAAATATGATGTCCGGAAGCGAGACCGCTGTGCTTTTCCCGTCTAAGGAACTCGTTTTCACGCCCGTTGACAGTGCGAACCACGAATACGAATATATGCGTATCGCCGCGCTTTCAAGAGCTGTGAACGGGAGCTGCTCAACGATATGTGCGAGCATAGAAGCCGTTATGCAGCCTGTAATACCTGTCGGTGTGCTCATCGCAGCAGGTATCGAGCTCGTCTCCGGTCAGGAGATAGACCGCGACAAGCTCTGTCTCTCGCTCACACGGAGCGGCTATCAGCGCAGCGAAAAGGTCGAGGGCGCTTCACAGTTCTCCGTCCGCGGCGACATCATCGACATCTTCCCCGTGCAGGCATACAAGCCGGTAAGAATAGAGCTCTGGGGCGACGAGATAGAAAGTATATCCGAATTCGACACCGACACTCAGCGCCGTTCAGATGTGCGGCTCGAAAAAGCCGAGATCTCCCCTGCCGGCGAGATACTCTACGACGGTGCTGAGCTCGCAGACAAGGTCGAGGAGCTCAGCAAAAAGGCACGCGGCAAGCGTATGGAGCTCATACGCGAGCACCTCGGCGCTGACGTCCGACGTCTTCGTGCAGGCGAGATACTCCCCCACGGAATGAAGTATTATCCGCTCGTTTACGGCGAGCCGTCCACCGTTTTCGACTATATCGACGGAACGGTCATATACAGCGATTTTTCCAACGTTATGGATACAGCCTCAGGTGTTTCGATGCGCTACAACGAGGACGTGAAGGTGCTCATCGAGGACGGTCAGCTCTGCAAGGGGCTTGAGGGCTACTGCCTTGAGCTCCCGAGGATACAGCAGCTCGCCGAGAAAAAAGTGTGCCTCTACCTCAGCAATTTCCTTCAGGGCGGCGAGCGTATCGAATATCGCCGTCTCGTCAGCTTCGAGGCTATGCAGACAGCCTTCTGGGGCGGCGAGATGAAGCAGCTGATGGAGGACATCGTCGACTACCGCGCACGGAAATACCGTATACTTCTCTGCGCAGGAAGTGAAAAGACCCTCCCGATAATCCGTCAGGACCTCGAGGACGAGGGTATCCCCTGCGACATCGCATCTGACGGGCTCGAGCTGCGTCCGGGACGTGTCGCACTTATGTCGGGAAGTCTCAGCAGCGGCTTTGAATACCCAGAGAACAAGACCGTCCTCATCACGCAGGGACGCGCTATGGACCCCGTCCGAAAGCGCAGGCAGCATAAGAAGAACAAAGCAGAGGAGATACGCAGCCTTGCCGACATCGCCGAGGGCGACCTCGTCGTTCACAGCGCACACGGCATCGGACGCTTCATCGGTATCCGCAAGCTTGAATTCGACGGCGTTGTCAAGGACTATATCACCATTCAGTACGCCGGTACAGACAAGCTCTACATACCCGTCACACAGCTCGATATGGTGTCGAAATATATCGGTCCGCGCGATGACAGCGGTGTCAAGCTCAGCAAGCTCAGCTCCGGTGAATGGCAGCGCACGCGCAGCAACGTAAAACGCGCCGTGAAGGATATGGCGCGCGAGCTGATAGCACTCTACGCAAAGCGTGAGAAAAGCGAGGGCTTCGCATTCTATCCCGATGACGACATACAGCGTGATTTCGAGGAGCGCTTCCCCTACGTCGAGACCGACGACCAGCTCACGGCTATCGGCGAGATAAAGTCCGATATGGAGCGTATCCGCCCGATGGAGCGCCTTCTTTGCGGAGATGTCGGCTTCGGCAAGACAGAGGTCGCGTTCCGTGCGGCGATGAAGTGTATCCTTTCCGGAAAGCAGTGCGCTATCCTCGCACCCACGACCGTTCTCGCATATCAGCACTATCAGACGGCTCTGCGCCGTTTCGAGCACTTCCCCGTAAATATCGAGCTGCTCAGCCGCTACCGCTCGCCCAAGCAGCAGATCGAGATAATCAAAAAGCTCGCTCAGGGACGTATAGATCTGCTCATCGGCACTCACAAGATAATCCAGAAAAGCGTCAGGTTCAAGGACCTCGGACTTGCCATAATCGACGAGGAGCAGCGCTTCGGCGTCGCACACAAGGAAAAGTTCAAAGAGACCTTCACCGGCGTGGACGTCCTTATGCTCTCCGCGACCCCGATACCGCGCACACTGAATATGGCAATGAGCGGGATACGCGATATGTCCGTCCTTGAGGAGCCTCCGCAGGACAGATACCCCGTTCAGACCTACGTCATCGAATATAACACCGGGACTGTAGTTCAGGCGATAACGCGCGAGCTTCGCAGAGGCGGACAGGTCTACTACATACACAACCACATCGAGAGCATACTCGGCTGCGCAGACAAGCTCCGGCAGCTCCTTCCGGAAGCGCGTATCGCCGTGGCTCACGGTCAGATGAGCGAGGACGAGATGAGCGACATCTGGGAGCAGCTCGTCGAGCACGAGATAGACATACTCGTCTGCACCACCATTATCGAAACAGGCGTTGATGTGCCGAACGTGAACACCCTCATCATCGAGGACTCCGACCGTTTCGGACTCTCTCAGCTGTATCAGCTCCGCGGGCGTGTCGGACGCTCGAACCGCCGCGGCTATGCGTATTTCACCTACAAGCGCGACAAGATACTCACCGAGATAGCCACAAAAAGACTCAACGCGATGCGCGAGTTCACACAGTTCGGAAGCGGCTTCCGCATTGCTCTCCGCGACCTCGAGATACGCGGCGCAGGCAGCATTCTCGGCGGAAGTCAGCACGGTCATATGGAGGCTGTCGGGTACGATATGTACCTCCAGCTCCTCTCCGAGGCGATAGCCGAGGAAAAGGGCGAGCAGCCGGAGAAGGTGCCGGACTGCCTCGTCGATATACAGATAGACGCGCATATCCCCGAAAAGTATATTTCAAGCCTGAATCAGCGCATCGACCTGTACAAGAAGATAATGCACGTCACGAACGACACCGACAAGCTCGACCTCGTCGACGAACTCATCGACCGCTACGGCGAGCCGCCAAAGTCCGTAATGGGACTGATAGAGGTCTCACTCCTCAGAAACAAGGCTGCACACCTCGGTATCACCGAAATATCGCAAAAAAACGCTCAGATGTACTTCTACACCGAGTACCTCACGATAGACCAGATACAGGCTCTCTCCGCCGCATACAAGGGAAGGATAACCTTCAACGGCTCGGGAAAATCCTATGTTTCGGTAAAGATAGACCCGAAGAAGCGTCCGTTCGAGATGATGAAGGAGGCAGTCGGGATAATAGACTCAGCAGCAAAAAACTGTTGAAAATAGCCTGATTTGACCGTTTCAACAGTTTCAACATTGTGCACACTGCCACTTTACAACGAAATGCTTTTATGCTAAAATGATTTTATAAAAATAAGTGCGCGTTCTTCTCTCTGTTTTGCCCCAAACGCACGAAAGTTAGGAGTTTTTTATTATGAAGATGAACAAGGTACTCGCAGCTATGGCTGCATCAGTTGTTGCAGCTTCCGCTTTCGCGGCAACAGCCCTCTCTGCCGGCGCAGCAGCTGAAACTTATCCCGAGAGCTTTACAGTTATGCTTGCCGGTCAGGCTGGCGGTCTCAACCTCGGCTGGGACGACGCTTCCGCTAAGGACAGCAATTCTGTCAAGGTAGACAAGAACGGCACATACACAATAAAGGTCGACGCTTCTGAGGGCGGAGATCAGGGTGAGTCCACATGGGCTATGGCTATCCGCTCTGTTGGCTTCAACATTTTCGACTACGGCGAGGAGGGACAGGATTTCGCTGCTATCGCTTCTGCTGCCGGACTCGACGTTAAGATCGACTCCGTAAAGATCGGCGGCGAGGAGAAGCTCAACGGAACTCCTTCTCAGTTTATCGCTAACGACGACGGAAACAACTTCCGTGTAAACATCTACAACAAGTGGGGCAACGATTATGCTATCGTTGACGCTGCTCAGTCATTCACAGGTGATGTTGAGGTAACATTCACAGTTTCAGGCTTCAAGTTCGGTGATCAGACTGCTGAAACAACTACAGCTGCTGCTGGGACAACAACTGCTGCTGCCGGTGAAACTACCACAACTACCGCAGCTGCTACAACAACTACCGGCAAGGCTGCTACAACAACAGCTGCCAAGACCGGTGAGGCTGGCGCTAAGGCAGGAGATGCCGGCGTTGCAGTTGCAGTTGCTGCACTCGGTCTTGCTGCTGCTACAGCTTTCGCAGTAAGAAAGAAGGACTAATATAGTCTGACTGATATAGCCAATAATGCCCTCTGTCTCATCAGGGGGCATTTATATGTAATGTCCGGAAACGGACTTCCAAATGGACCGAAAGGGGATTTACGAATGGAATATAAGAAGGTTCTCGCAAGTGCAATGGCTCTCACTCTTGCAGCTGCTTTTGCAGGCTGCGGCGACAAGGAGTCATCGAGCTCCGAGCAGGCTACGACCGAAGCCACAACTGAGGCTGAGACAGTCGCTGCAACAGAGCCCACAACAGAGGAGCTCGAACCGCCCAAGCCCGTTGAGGCTTCCGACCCGAACGCCATAACGTTCGATGACGGCGATTTCTCATTCGCTGAGCCAAAGACAGGCGATGAGGACTCCGCACAGGGTACTCTTGAGGTCGTTGAGGTAGAGGGCAACAAGATGCTCCGCTTCACTGATGACGGCAAGAACCACGCAAACGGCACAGTCCAGAAGATACAGATAGACGCTGTAAAGCTTCTCAGCCACGAAAACGTCGCAAAGGTACGCTCGATTGAGTTCGATGTTTACGCTGACGCTACAGCTTCCGATTTCAAGAACGATAACGGCGATCTGCTCAAGGCTCCCGGCTGGATAGGCGGAGGCGGCGGAG
>Ga0310697_10004355_pt1 | contig 14015 bp, 14 predicted proteins | sample 172DNAGHGlowgp2_FD_203883 | JGI IMG/M metagenome (GOLD analysis project Ga0310697, IMG submission 203883) | Sheep rumen microbial communities from Palmerston North, Manawatu-Wanganui, New Zealand - 1728 DNA GHGlow gp2 (v2) (version 2) | ecosystem: Host-associated > Mammals > Digestive system >...
CAATGGCACACCGAATATACTAACAAAACGAACGCGTTCTGTCAAGAAAATTTTTCAAGATTTTTCGGATATTTTCCGGGTTTCTCCGTCCCCGTCCACATGCGGCGTTTGTTTACGACGCCATTGCGGTTGTCGGATGCCTTCCGGTGTGCTATTCTGTATGAGGGAGGATCGCATCCTGAAATAATATATTCTCCGTTGTTGTAACGAAACGCGCTGTTTCGACATTCACGGTGCAGAAAGGAGGTGAGCGCGTGACGGATCTGGATGCCGTTTATCGCGAACATTCCGCGTCCGTATACCGCTTTCTGTATGCGAAGACCGGCAGCGCCGAGCTCGCGGAGGAGCTGACGCAGGAAACGTTTTATCAGGCGGTCAGGAACATCGGACGGTTCGACGGTTCCTCTAGGATCACGACCTTTCTGTTCGGTATCGCAAAGAACGTCTGGCTCAATGCATACCGGAAACGGCAAAAGGCGCCTGTCCCCATATCGGATACGGAAGTCCTCAGCACGCCGTCCGCCGAAAGCGACGTCCTTGCCAAAATGGGCCGCGAGGAGATCCTGAAAGCGATGCACGGTCTTAAGGATCCGGGGCGGGAAGTCCTCTATCTCCGTCTCCTGGGATCGCTCTCGTTTTCTGAGATCGGCTCGATCCTCGGACAGACGGAAAACTGGTCGCGCGTCACCTACTACCGTGCCAAACAACAATTGATAAAGGAGATTGAAATCCATGAAAAATAAACTGAGCTGCGAAATCGTAAAGGATCTGCTTCCCTCTTATATTGATCAGCTGACCTCCAAGGAAACGAGCGAGGCGGTTGCCGCTCACCTTTCCGACTGCGAATCCTGCCGTGCCGCATATCGCGAAATGACGAACAGCGAGCCGCCGAAAGACGAACAGCCGGAAGTCGATTACCTCAAGAAAGTCCGCAATTCGCGCCGCCGCATCCGCAATATTGCGATCATCGCCGCTTCGGGCGTACTTGTGCTCGGTCTCGTCTCCGTGCTCATTGCGACACAGTCCAAAAAGAAATCCGAAAAGGATGCACAGACGATCACCGAGCTTGAACAGCAGGCCGAGGCGGACGCGCAGACGATCACCGAGCTTGAACAGCAGATCGAACTGCCCACCGTCACATACGATCCGGAAACGAAAGCGCTGGTCATCATCGGCACCGGGCGTTACGATGAAACGGTGATTCCAGAAGAAGCGGAGGACGCGATCTCGCTTGACGTACAGGATGACGAATTCCATCTGACCATGGACCCAACGGTGCGAAATAACAAGGACGAAACGCTGAAGGACTTTATCCCCGGCTTTCTCGATCGCACGGAAAAAAGCCTGCAGTTTTTGCGTGGATGGTTCCGGGAGAATGCAGGGGAATACTATGATCCTGCAAGAGTCGAAAAAATGATCGAGTTTTCCATCACCGAGAGCAACAGTTTTGTCAGTCAGAACAACCGGGACCGCATCAAGATCAATACCTCCAGACTGTACTGGAACCGCGATACGGCGCTCGTATACGCCATGATGGACTGCAGCTTTGCATGGCCGCAGATCGGCTATATGCAAAACCTTGCTTACGCGACCGATCCGTACAATGAATGGCTGCTTGTCATGGACGATTCGGCCGAGGAATTTGCCTCGATCCCGTACTATCAGGCCGCGGTGAAAGCAGGTCTTGACCCTGAGCATGTGACGCCGGAAGGATACGCGATCATGACGGATACGATCGCCCTGTATGCCGTCAAGGAGGATTGGATCCACACCGCCGACGGCCGCACAATGGAGTATCTGCCGGTAAGCAAAACCGCTTTCTTCACCGTCTCCCCCGAGACGTTCGCCGACAAAGCAAACCATGAGATGACAGGCTTTATGGCAGGATCGTTCATCCATCGGCTGACGGACGTTTATGGATTGGACGCAGTCAACGCGTTCGTCTTCGGTGCAAAGACCTTCGACGAGGCGTTCGGCGTCGATTATGAGACAGCCCGCGACGCATGGGTCGCATGGCTTTACGAGACCTATCCGATTGACTGAACAGCGTTTTTTACAAAACCCGAAGGATCAAAACGGTCCTTCGGGTATTTTTTTATGAAAAAAGCGCAATGTAAGGATATCAAACGAATCGGAGGTCCGTATGCGTCGATTGCTTCCGTACGTCGCGTTCGGTCTGACGCTGTTCGCGCTCGGATTGCTTGTACTGATCCCGCTGCTGTCCTGTCGTCCGACACATCCCGCTTCGCCCGCCCGGTTCGTGCAGGAGGTATCTATGCCGCATCATACACGTATCTATCCCGTTCCCGCGCACGGCTGCGGCGGTGAAAATCTGCCCGCCGACCGCGAATCAAGATTGCCTGTTCCGACAGAGAAAGGGGTGCGACCGTGAAACAGCCGTTCGATGCAAAGGCGTATCAGAAGGAAGTTGCGCGCCGCGCGCCGAAAAGTCCTGCCGCTCTTCAGTGCCTGAAGGCGTTTCTGGTCGGCGGTCTGATCTGCGTACTCGGGCAGGGCATCCACGATCTCGCGCTGCTCATCCCGATCTCCGATACGGACGCGTCCACCGTCTCATCGATGACGCTGATCGGATTGACCGCGCTTTTGACCGGGCTCGGCGTGTTCGACCGCATCGCGTCGTTTGCAGGCGCCGGCACCGTCGTTCCGATCACCGGGTTTGCGAATTCGATCGTCGCGCCCGCAATGGAGTATCGCCCGGAAGGGTTCGTGCTCGGCGTAGGCGCAAAGCTCTTTACGATTGCCGGGCCGGTCCTGGTTTACGGCATCGCATCGTCCGTGATTGTCGGATTGCTTTCACTGTTGTTCTGATAAAGCGGGGATGCTGCCCCCGCTTTTTCCTATGCCAGTGTTTTCAGTCTTGTGATCTCGCGTCGCACATAGTCGACCGTTTCGCCGCTTGCGGTGTCCCACTGTTCCTTTAAAATCACGATCTCGCGCTCCAGCGCTTCGATCCCGCGCTTCGGATCGCCCATGCGCTCAGAGACCTGCGCAATGGATTCGAGCGCGTCCACCATCTTCGGCGGCTTCTGAATCTCGAGCGCCTTTTCATACAGTTCAATCGCTTTCCCGAACTCGCCCATACGCGCATACACATCGCCCATCGAAAGCCATGTCATCCACTCGTCCGGATACGTTTCGCACATGCCGTTCCAGATTTTCATTGCCTGTTCGCGATTGCCGGCAAACCATTCGATATTGCCCTCGTAGAGCGGATTGCGGAAACTCGTTTCATATTTCCCCATTTCCTTCAGGTACTGCCGCGCCTCGTCGAATCGCTGATCGTCGATCAGGCAGCCGATCAGCCATAGATATGCGCGGGACGCGTCCGGATACGCCGCAATATGCGTTTTCCAGAACTCGATCTCCCGATGGTGCGACCAGCAATACCAGTCGGACGCGCGTCCGCCCATCGCGCTGCTCAGCTCTTCAAAGCCGGGTCTGCCGTAAGGATCGCGGCGAATCGCTTCCTTTGCCGCAAGCTCCGCGCGCGCCTTGCACTGTTTGGCAAGGTGGTTCTCCAGATCCGCAAGCAGCGCATACGGCTTCGGATTGTCCGGCTCACGCATACCCTTTTCAAGCAGAAAGCGGCGCTCGTTTTCCACGACTGCGGGATCGAACACGCGTTCATCCCAGAGCATGTTCTGGATCCGTTCCATGCGCGTATCGTCCGAAAGCGCAAACAGCGCGTCGATGGTCACGCCGAAATACGCCGAGATCTCCGGCAGCAGCGAGATGTCCGGCAGGGTCTCTCCGCGCTCCCATCGGCTGATCGCCTGTCCCGTTACGCCGAGTTTTTCCGCTACGGTCTCCTGCGTCAGTCCGCGTGCGATACGAAGTTCCTTGAATTGTTTTCCGAATTCCATGATTTGTTCCTCCTTCTCTCATCCTCTGCCGAAAGCATACCAGATCAATACAGCAACTTCCAGCGCTCCGATTAACAGGCGGTTCAACGCGCAGTTGAGAATCGGTACCCAATCGTATGAACTCGTATGTATTGTATCAGTCGTATCATGAAATCACAAGCAGGTTTTCTGCACGCTCGGTTTTGTTGTCGTTTTTCTCTTGTTCCTGTCGAAAAAAAGTGATAGAATCAGTATCATGAAACGGAAACATGTTCTTTTGATCCTTTTGGTTACAGTGTTCTTGTTTTCAGGTATCCCGGCGGCATCTGCCGACTCGGAGGAAGCGACCGATCTGACAAAACAGTTCACATTCGATTTCGGATCATACGAACGCGCAAAGTATCTGTTGTTCACGGATATTGAACGCGCTCAGGCGTTCGACGCCGACGCGTCGTTCGCGGTTACCTGGTCTGACGCTGTCCCGGACGCGCGGCTGTGCATTCAGTTCCGTACGCTTCCGGAGGATGTGTCCGTCCTGCAGTACGATGCGTCCGACCGCCTGCTTGCCGAAGATCCTCTTCCCGGCTGTCCCGGCGCAATCGTCCCGCTGATGTCCGAAGCGCGCAAGGCTGTCATACAGTCCGGAACGAACGGCATGAACGTTTCGCTGCTCGGCATATTCGGTCCGGGCGAACTGCCGGATCCGTTCCACGACTGGCAGGCGACTCCCGCATACCTTGACTATCTTCTGATCTCGACCCATCCGGACGATGACGTGCTGTATCTCGGGAGCATTGTTCCCGTATACGGTGCCGAACAGGGATATACAGGAACGATTGCCTACGTCACGAATCCCAGCCGGAACCGCATGATGGAAGCGGAAAACGGCGCGTGGGCGATGGGGCTGAGAGTTCAGCCGCTCTTTTGGATGTTCCCGGACGTCCCGCGCAATGCGCCGCAGGAAAAAAAGGACACGTTCGTTTACGAAGATGTCCTGCTCGAAACCGTGCGCACCTACCGGATCTATCACCCGCTCGTGGTCTTTGCGCAGGACGAGAACGGTGAGTACGGACACTGGCAGCATATCATTTCCTCCAAGGCCGCACGCGAGGCGTTCACGCTGGCCGCCGACCCGTCCTATGATCCGGAATCGGCAGAGCGGTACGGCACCTGGCAGGTTCAGAAGCTGTTCCTGCATCTGTATGAATCCGATCCGCTCACGGTTGACGGTGACGCGCCGCTGACGTTCTTTGACGGAAAAAGCGCGTTTGACGTCGCGAAAGCCGCATTCAAGAAGCATAAATCCCAGTTGCTGTACGGATATGAAGTAACGCGCAACGACGAACTGTATGCATTCAACCGGTTCGGCATGGCGGAAGGCGTCGTTCCGCTCGGCAAGGATGTGTTTGACAATATTGACGAAACGCTGCTTTCCACATACGTCCCGCCCGCAGAAACGCCGACGCCCGAACCGACCGAAGTGCCGACGCCCGTACCGACGCCGCAGACGACACCTTCGCCGAGCGCAAGCGCAGCGCCCGTTCCAGAGCCTGTTCAGCCGAGTACGCATTCTCCTCTGCTTTGGGTCGGACCCGGCGTACTGATCGTCGTTCTGATCGGCGTTGTGATCGGCATCGTATGCCGGAAGAACGCCCGCTCCTGATTTGCTAAAAGGCGCCGTGCGGCGCCTTTTTAATATGTTGCTCTGTTTTCCGTCAGCCGCCTATCATGACGCCGATGTTCCCGTTGAGAATCAGCCGCAGAACGCCGACAAGCACCAGATGCGCCGGATAGTAGATGTAAAAGAGCCATTTCATCCCGTTCCATCTGCCGCGCTGACCGTTATAAAGCCAAAGCAGCGGAATCGAAAGCGCCGTGCATAGCTGCAAAATCCCGTAAGCCTTGTCGATAAAGAGGAAATACACCAGCGCATACGACGCGGTCCAGACCATCATCCATGCCATTCTCCGTGCAAACGACCGCCGTTCCGCCCAAAGGAACAGGATCGCCACGACCGCAACGCAGGACCAGTCCGCCGGAAAGCTGACGATCAGAATCGGAACCAGCAGCAGGTACTTCTGCCACCCTTTCAATCCGGAATCGAACAGACGGATCGATATCAGCCCCCAAAAAAGCGCCCAGATAACGCTCGTCTGATTGAACACGCTTGAGAAGGAGATCCCGAATGCAAAGCAGTACGGAACGTGCGAAATGAGCGCAAAGAGCAGCAGTCGCAGCGCATACTTCCTGAAATCACGCGTATGCGTATACCCCTCGGCGATGAAAAACCACATGATCGGCGCCGTGATCCGTCCGATCGCATGCAGGGCAAGCAGCCACCACATCTTCTGATAACCGGGGTACACGACCCACAGCACGTGATCCAGCGTCATTGCCGCAATCGCGATCAGCTTCAGCGCGTTGCCGGACAGTCCTTTTCGGTTCATTTGCTCCATATCGATCCCCCATTTGTTTGTCCAAGTGTACCATATCCGTATGGAATTGTCCAGAAACGGAATCGTTACAGAGCGGTTACAACCTATTCGCGTTTCTGTGACAATTTGTACGCATTTTTATGGTATATTTTGGGCATTCTGAGATTGTGAGGGTTCTATGACGTATCTCCATACCGCGATCGCCATGCTTCCTTTGACGGCGCTCGCCGCAGCGATCCTGTATCTTGCGCCAGCGATTTGGCTGCATCGCAAAAAAGCGCTCTATCCGTTCATCCGCCACGCTGCAAACTACGTGCTGATCGGATACTTTCTCGCGCTCATCTGGGTCACGTTCCTCTGGTGGACAAGCCCGGCGGGCGCGCTGCCGCTCTCGGTGCGCCTGCACCTCGTTCCCGGCAATTCGTTCCTTTTCGCCCTACAGTACGACGACGGGCTCTGGTCGAGTCAGATCATGTGGAACGTCTGTCTCTTTATGCCGCTCGGAGGACTCTTGCCGTGCGTTTTTCGTCCGCTGCGCAAGGGCGCGTGGAAAGCGGTGCTCATCTGCCTGCTTCTGTCGCTCTGCATCGAGACCGCGCAGTTCTTTATCGGGCGCGTCGCAGACATGGACGATCTGATCTGCAATACGCTCGGCGGCGTGTTCGGACGCGCGCTGTACACCGTTTGCGCGTGGGCTTTCCGCAAATTGCGCTTCACAGAACCGATCTTTGAGGATCACGCCAAAACCGCCGGGCATATCGGCGCAATCGCCGCGATGGTTCTGATCCTGCTCATTCCGAGTGTGCTCGATCTCATCAACGCCGCGCTGCCAAACGGGCTGTTTCCGGTTATACAATGACCGGACGAAAACGCCGCCCGTGAACTTCTTCACGGACGGCCCTTCTCTCTTGAACCAATTTTTATGACCACAACTATCCGTCAAACTGAGCGTCAGCGAATCGGCTCGAAGTCCTGAGCACCGTGCTTGCACAGCGGGCAGATGAAGTCCTCGGGCAGCTCGTCGCCCTCGTATACATAGCCGCAAACCTTGCATACCCAGCCCTTCTTTCCCTCGGTCTGGGGCTTCGGCTTGACGTTCTTTTGATAGTAGGTGTAGGTCATGGTCTCGACGCGGTTGATGACGCGCGCTTCGGTAACGCTGCAGATGAACATGCCGTGCGTGCCGAGATCCAGGTAGTCCTCTACCTTCAGCGACATAAACGAATTGATGTAGTGCGGCAGGAACACCAGGCCGTTGTCGGAGCGCATCGGCGTGCAGTTTGCAAACTTGTCGACGGTTCTTCCGCTTTGGAACCCGAAGTTCTCAAACACCTTAAACGGCGCTTCGGTGCTGAGACAGTTGACGTTCATGATGCCCGACTGCTTGATGACATGATGCGAATAGTTCTGCTTGTTGATGCACACCGCGACGCGGTTCGGCTGGCTCGTGAGCTGCGACACCGTATTGACGATACAGCCGTTGTCCTTTTTTCCGTCGTTGGACGTGACGACGTACAGTCCGTAACCGATGTTGAACAGCGCGGTCAGATCGTTTTTATTTGCCGTTTCATTGTTGCGCGCTTCGTATTCTTCGCAGAGCTCTTCCGCCATTGCTTCGATCTGCTGCTTGTTCTCGTCGTTCATCGCGCTCATGATCTTTACCTGCGCGTTGGTGTATTTCAGGTCCTTGCACGGCTCCAGGATCGCTTTCATCGTCTTTGCCGCCATCGGCGCCCAGCTGCCGTTCTCGATGATGCCGATCGTGCGGTTCTTATAGCCGCGCTCGACAAGATGTTCCAGGAACGTGCGCATGAACGGGAACACGTCGGCGTTGTAGGTCGTGGACGCAAGCACGAGCTTGCCGTAGCGGAACGCGTCCTCCACGGCTTCCGCCATATCCTCGCGGGCGAGATCGGTGACGGTGACTTTCGGACAGCCCTTTGCCTTCAGCTTATCGGCCAACAGCTCGATCGCTTTCTTCGTATTGCCGTAAACGGACGTATAAGCGATGACCACGCCCTCGGATTCCACGCCGTAGCTTGACCAGGTATTGTAGAGGTTCAGATAGTAGCCGAGATCCTCTTTGAGAACCGGACCGTGCAGCGGGCAGATCGTCTGAATATCCAGGTTCGCCGCTTTTTTCAGGACCGTCTGCACCTGCGCACCGTACTTGCCGACGATGCCGAAGTAGTACCGCCGTGCTTCACATGCCCAGTCTTCCTCGACGTCCAAAGCACCGAACTTTCCGAAGCCGTCCGCCGAGAACAGGATCCTGTCCTTGGTATCGTAGGTCATCAGAACCTCCGGCCAGTGTACCATCGGCGCGGTCACAAACGTAAGCGTATGCGCACCTAAGACGAGCGTATCGCCCTCGCCGACGACGATGCGGCGATCCGCAAAGTCCGTACCGAAGAAGTTCCGCATCATGGTAAATGCTTTCGAAGACGCGACGATCTTTGCGTTCGGATACTGGTTCGCAAACGCCGTGATATTTGCCGAATGATCCGGCTCCATATGCTGCACGATCAGATAATCCGGTGTTTTTCCATCCAGCGCGTTCTCGAGATTATCGAGCCATTCATGCTTGAACCGGGCATCAACCGTATCGAACACGGCGATCTTCTGATCCATCACGACGTAGGAATTATACGCCATGCCGTTCGGCACGACGTACTGCCCTTCAAAAAGATCGATCGAATGATCGTTGACGCCGATATACAGTACGGAATCGGTCACATGAGTCAGGTTCATACAAGTACCCCCATTTATGTTTTTCAACATCATATCACAGTCCAAACACGGTTTCAAGCTTGAATCCGATCAGCGTATCATCCGGTGTCATTCGGGCATACTGGCAAAAAAGGAGGGTTCGGATGAATCGAAGAATCGGGAAACGCACACTGCTGTTCCGTTCGGAACCGCGCATTCTAAGCGCGGCGGCAGTCGTGGCGAAGAATGAAGGCGACGGCGCCTTCTCCGGACGGTTTGATCTTGTGCTCGACGACGACAAGTTCGGCGAGGACAGTTTTGAACGCGCGGAATGCAAGATGTTTGAAACCGCGGCGCTGCTCGCCTGTCAGAAAGCCGGCATTGCGCCCGGCGATGTGCGCGCCATGCTCGCGGGCGACCTTCTAAACCAGCTGATCACGGCGAACTATGCCGCGCGTGATCTCGGCGTACCGTATTTAGGGCTGTACGGCGCATGTTCGACGATGGCGGAGTCGCTTCTGTTAGGCGGCATGCTCGTGGACGGCGGATACGCATCTCCCGTTCTCTGCTGCGCGAGCAGTCATTTTTCAACCGCGGAACGGCAATACCGGTATCCGCTCGAAATGGGAACGACCTCGCCGCCCACCGCACAGCGTACCGTCACCGGCGCGGGCGCGCTGCTGCTTTCGTCGGAAGACGTTCCGTCGCCGGTGTTTTCTCATATCGTTCTGACCGCTGCCACGATCGGTCGCGTGATCGATCTCGGCATCACCGATATGAACAACATGGGCGCGGCCATGGCGCCTGCCTGCTGCGATACCATTCTTGCGCATCTGGAGGATACCGGATACAGCGAAGACGAGTTCGATCTGATCGTGTCCGGCGATCTCGGCGCGTTCGGCAGTGAAATGCTCTTAGACCTTGCAAAAAAGAAGGATTTACACCTTAACGGGCGCTACCTCGATTGCGGTGCAAGCATCTTCCTGCCGGAACAGAACTTCTCCTGCGGCGGCAGCGGCGCGGGCTGCTCGGCGGTGGTGCTGGCCGGCGAGCTGCTCAAACGATTGGAACGCAACGACGTGCGCCGCGTGCTTTTCCTGGCGACCGGCGCGCTGATGAGCCCGACCTCGGGCATGCAGGGCGAGAGCATTCCCGGCATCGCGCATGCCGTGGTGCTGGAACGGAGGGACTGATGCAGTATCTGTATGCTTTTTTGATCGGCGGGGCGATCTGTACCGTCGGACAGCTTCTGCTTTCGTTCACGCGGCTGACCAGCGCGCGGATCCTTGTCCTGTTCGTTGTCGCCGGTGTCGTGCTCGGCGGACTCGGAATCTATCAGCCGCTCGTCGAATTCGCCGGTGCCGGCGCAAGCGTGCCGCTTTTAGGCTTTGGCAACGCGCTTGCAAAAGGCGCGATCGAAGGCGCAAAGGAACACGGCGTTTTAGGCGCGTTTTCGGGCGGAATTTCGGCAACCGCCGCGGGCGTTGCCGCCGCGATCCTGTTTGGCTGGCTCGCCGCGCTGGTTTTCCGGCCCAGGACGAAATAACGGAATGATCCTTTCTGAAAAAATGGTTCTATACCAGAAAAAGGGCATAAATGCCCTTTTTTGATGTTGATCGCTGATCATTCCTCGTCTTCGTCTTCTTCCTCATCGACCCAGTCCGGATCCTGTTCGACAAGCAGGCGCAGGATGCGCATACGCTCCTTTTTCAGCACGGTTACGGTCAGGTCTTCAAAGACAAAGCTGTCGTAGAGCTTCGGGTAGCCTCCGAGCATCTCCACCGCCCAGCCGCCGACCGTCGCGTTGTCGTCGTCGAGGTCCTCCTCTTCCTTGTCAAACTCGTCAAGGAAGTCGGAAAGACGCATATCGCCGTCAACTTCGTACCGGTTTTCTCCGACTTCGACAAACTCCTCCTCGATCTTGTCGGTCTCGTCCCAGATCTCGCCGACCAGCTGTTCGAGCACGTCCTCCATCGTGAGGATCCCCATCGTGCCGCCGTATTCGTCGGTGACGACGACCATATGGCTCTTTTTTCGGCGCATCGTATCCAGCACGTCCGGCAGCGGCATCGTTTTATGAACGTAAACGACCGGCATCAAGAGCTTTTGGATCGGCACGTCCGGGTCCTCGACCAAAGCTTTATAGAAGTGATTCAGATGCAGAATGCCCACCATGTGATCCGGTGTGCCGCGGTAAACCGGGATGCGCGTGAACGGCGACGCGAACGCGATCTTCATCTGCTGCTCGCGCGGATCGTCCAGATCAATCGCCACAAGATCGACGCGCGGCGTGATGACCTCGTACGCCAGCACTTCGTCAAAATCGAACGCCGACTGCAACAGATCAGCCGTATCTTCGTCGACGATCCCTTCGTCCTCGACGGTATCGAGGATCGTTTCCATGTCGTCCTCGGTCACACCGTCGTCGCTTTCGTTGTTTTTCCAGATTCCGCTCAGCAGTTTTAGAAACTTCTCCAACAGCCAGATCAGCGGGAATAATAACAGCCATAGCGCACTGATCGGAAGCACGACAAGTTTCGCAAAGCCCTCTGCGCGCTCCGACGCAAAGATCTTCGGCAGGATCTCTCCGAACGTGATGATCAGCACCGTCATGATCGCAGTCGCAACCCATGCGCCGCTCTCTCCCATCAGCGCGATCGCAAGTGCCGCCGCGATCGAGGATGACCCGATGTTCACAAGATTGTTGCCGATCAGAATCGCAATGAGTCCCGAGTCGAACCGTTCGCGGAAACGAAGCGCCAGCTTTGCAAGCTTGCTGTGTTTCTCCTCTGCGTCATGCTTCAGCTTGACCGGATTCAGCTGCATAAACGCGATCTCCGCGCCCGAAAACATTGCGGAAAAAACGATACAAATCACGATCAGGATATACCGCAGGGTGTTACTCATCGGGCTCACCCCCTACGTCGTCCTCATCGTAGATTTCTCCGACAAGCTCTTCCAGGATATCCTCGACCGTTAAAATGCCGAGCACGCTCCCGTCATTGTCCTTGACGATCGCAATATGCGTCTTGGCCTTGCTCATGCCGGCAAGCTGATCATCGATCGGCGTACCGACCGTCACGTAATACGGCTTATCCATCACGCGCGAAAGCGACACATGCCCACCGCGGCGCAGGTATTCCTTCAGGTATTTTCGAATCTGGACCACACCGACAATGGCGCCGTCCCGATTGACGACCGGCAAACGGCTGTGATTCGTTTGTTCGATGATCTTCACGATGGTGCCCGGCTGCATGCCGAGCGTAACGGTTTCGACGTCTTTGAGCGGCACAAAAATCTTGCCGACCGGCGTTTCGGTAAAATCAAGCGCGGATTGCATCAAATCGGCGGTATCCTCATCGATATCGTCCTTTTCATCAAGCGTCTCGATGATATCATGCAGTTCCTCTTCCGAAACGGTGGGTTCCTCCGCGTCTCGTACGCGAAACAGCTTTTTAATGCCGTTTGTCAGGGACGTGAACACGAAATTGATCGGGTACAAAACACGCATCAAGAACCGCAGCGAAGGCGCGACAAACAGGGCAAAGCTCTCGTTGCACGCCTTTGCGATCGTTTTGGGAATCATTTCGGCAAGGAGAAAGACGATCAGCGTCGTCACAAGGGAGGTCGCCGTCGTCCCGGCGCTGCTCCAATTGAGGCGTACAGCAACAAGCGCCGACAGAGAGGCGCAGCCGATGTGCATGATGTTGTTGCCGATCAGAATCGTCGTCAGAGCCGAATCGAAGTGATCTAAGATATAGAGAACGCGCTTTGCCCGTTTAGAACCGTTATCCGCACGGCTCATAACCCGAATCCGGTTGACCGACGCAAGCGAGGTTTCCGCACCCGCAAAGTACGCACCGCCGAGCAAGAGCACAAGAAAGAACACGCAAAGTCCGATGACGCTTCGAAAATCTCCGGCTTTTATCTCATTCGCCGCTGTTTCCGAGAGCAGTCGTATAAGAGGACTTGGACTACTGTCCACTTCAAAACCACCTGCCTTGTATCATAGAATAAAGATATTATAAGCGAAAACAGAGAAAAACGCAACGATTATTTCGATTCGTACCGGTGCACGTACATCCGCGAAGGTTCGCTTTCGTCCATTCCGAGCACCGGACAAAGAAACGTCCAGCCGTAACGCTCATAGAACGAGTCGTGATCGGTCAGGAGATACAGCGTATCGATCCCGAACGTGTGCATATCCTCGCACACGGCGCGCAGGAGCCGTCCCGCGATCCCCCTGCCGCGGTACGACGGCTCGGTATAGACCGCGCATACGTTGGGCGCAAGATCGGGGCGCTCATGAAAATCGTTCTCGATCACGCCCAAGCCGCCGACGAACAGGTCGCCGTCCGTCATGACATACCACTGCGGAACTGCCGCCGTGCCTTTTATGCACGCCTCCATGCTCTCGCGGTACGCCTGCTCGTCGATGCCCCATTTTTCATGAAACCACTTCGCCATGCGGTCCAAAAGTTCGGGATGCTCCCGAAGCAGCATGATTTGCAAATCCATCCGTTCCTCCGTTCTTTCCGTGCCGATTATAGCAAATAGCACGCAACGATGCAACAAAAAGAAAAGAGACACTCATCAGAGTGTCTCATGGATCCCGGCAGCTGCCTATCTTCCCGGGCCGTCTCCAGCCAAGTATTGTCGGTGTATGTGCGCTTAACTTCTGTGTTCGGTATGGGAACAGGTGGATCCGCACAGCTTAACCACCGGAAAGGTGTCGTTGCTCCAAGCAACTTGAAAACTGCATACTCCGTAATTCACTTTGATCAAGCCCTCGACCGATTAGTATCGCTCAGCTCCGTACATTACTGCACTTCCACCTGCGACCTATCAACCTTGTCGTCTTCAAGGGGTCTTACTTCATTTCTGAATGGGAGATCTTATCTTGAGGTCGGCTTCACGCTTAGATGCCTTCAGCGTTTATCCGTTCCGCACATGGCTACCCAGCTGTGCCGCTGGCGCGACAACTGATTCACCCTTGGTGCGTCCATCC
>Ga0310697_10004357_pt1 | contig 14007 bp, 29 predicted proteins | sample 172DNAGHGlowgp2_FD_203883 | JGI IMG/M metagenome (GOLD analysis project Ga0310697, IMG submission 203883) | Sheep rumen microbial communities from Palmerston North, Manawatu-Wanganui, New Zealand - 1728 DNA GHGlow gp2 (v2) (version 2) | ecosystem: Host-associated > Mammals > Digestive system >...
GCGGTTCCAGCTTTTCTATAAGATTCATATCAAAGCCTTCGCATAATAATTTCTGTCCATTAAAAGAAACAGTTATTTCTTCTGTTTTCTTTGGTCTTGCGTAGCTCTTGTCGGACTTGCGCTTCTCCAGGATGTAGCTTACTGTCCTGGCGTTCTTCTCGCGCTGCTTCTGTTCAGCTACATCCAGGATTGCTATTGCCTGGTATCTTGTTTCCTGGTCTGCGCCTGGCCTTAAGGCTGCACGGATCTTGTCTGCTTCTTCAAATGTTATATTCATTTTCTTCCTCCTACTGTAAGTTGTACTCTCTCATTTTTCCCTGCAGCCATTCGTCTGCTTCGTCGCTCTCTACCGGATAGCAGTCGAGCAGGGCGACTCCGATGTACAGCGCGTAGTAGGTCTTGCCGCTGGCCGCTTCCATGACCATGCTGTAGCCGCCGTTCTCTCCTAAAAATGCCAGGATTGTGTTTTTCATGTTCGTCTCCTTCCTGGGCTTTTCCCCAGGCCAATTAAAAAGCCACCGGGGTGGTGGCCTTATCTACTTTATCTTTCTTCCTGTTCTTGTTTCAAAAATCCAGCTTGTAGTTTCTTCGGGGATGCAGTAATCTTTTTTGAATATTTCTTTTACCAGGTCAAAGTCTACGCTGTCCCAGTTTGCTATAACAAACTTGATATCCTTATTTAAGGCTCTTGTTCGCTTTGCTCTAAAAGCTCTTACCTTCTTGCTGTAGATGTCGTATGCTTCCAGATAAGTATCGGCAAATCCCAAAGGCTCGCAGCCGTTGCTGATGTAGTAGCGGCCGGACTTCATCTTGCTCAGTTCTACTCTGGCGTTCTTGTATCCGATTGTTGTTCTTTTTAATGTTTCCATGTTTGCCTCCTCCGCAGGTCTTTTCCCCTGCGCTTCTATAAACACTATAAAGGGTTATCGCTAACCAGTCAAGCAAAATATTAAACTTTTTTTATTTTTTTTCTATTCCCAGCCATTGTTCTATCGTCCCTTCCGGGATTCCGTTTTTGTACTTCTCGCGTATTGCTTCCAGCTTCTCCTGGCTGTTCTCGTAGTCCAGGCCGCTGTATCTTCCTCTTGCTGTCTTTGGTACGCGGTAGTTGTCCGAGAGCTTGCCTCGTTTTAGCTGGTAGTAGTACGCGCCTCTTTTTAAGCCGAATTGCAGCCAGGGTTCTTTCTTCGGTCTCATCGTTTTTCTGCCTGGCTTACTTTGTGCTTCAATTTTGCCAGGAGGATTCCGGTCTCGGTGAGCTTCGGGTCCTCGCTGCGTAAGCCCTGGACGTTCATTATTGCGTTCTCGCTCTTGGAAATGAGCGCCAGGTTTTCTATGCTGCAGTTCGCGTGGTCCTGGTCTTTGAAGGTTACCATGAAGCCTTCTGGGATCGGGCCATTGTGCTTCTCCCACACCAGGATGTGCTTCTGTCTCCACTTGTTCGGCTCGGCTATCTTTACTTTGAGGTAGCCGTCGGTGGTCCAGGCTTCGTCTCCGACTTCTGCGTGGTTCCAGGAAGGCTCGCCTTTTTTGAACCAGCCTTTTTCGCTTCCTGGCGCGTGGTAGCCTTTCTGCGGGTGGAAACATCGCGGGTCGTCTTTTACAAATCGTCCGGTGAGGCCTGAGTCTATGTGCAGCCTTCCGCGGATCGCTTTTATCTGGGCGGCGTTTATTTCCTTCTGGAAAGTCCGGGAGACCAGCTCGGCCATCTCTTTGTGCGTGCGGCCTTTGTTATTGGCGATTACAAAGTCGGCCATCTCTTTGGTCCATAGCGGGCCGCTCCACAGTTCTTTTCCCTTCTTTGTTCCGCTGGGGATGTGGTGGTTCATTTTGTAGCTTTTTACTTTGGATGCCGTGAGCTTCGGGCTGTCGTATCGCTTATTGAATGCTTCTACTATCTCGTCGGCTTTATGTCCCGGGATAAAGGCTGAGAGCCATTCGTGCTGTTCCTTTGTGTAAACTCTTGTCATCGCATTGCCTCCAGGAGCTTCTGGGCCTCCTTCTTCTGCTTGAGCTTTTCGGCTTTGCTGTCTTTGGTGGCAATTAAAGCCGGCATGTCCTCGTTGAGCAGGCCGCAGCTTTCGGCGGTCTTTATGGCCAACACCTGGATTCTCGCGATGTTCAAAATCTGCGAGCTTACCTGGGTCATGGCCTTTGCGCGTTTAAGGGTGCGCTCGGCTTTTTCTTTGTCCTGGAATACCTCGTCATCCTCGAGCTCCTCCAGCATGCTGAATAAATGGTTGTTTAAATCGGATAGGTTGTTTTTCATCGTTTTGTTTTCCTCCCTTTGTTTTATTTTATTTGAGCTTTCACTTTGTCTCTGAATTCTTTATATGGGTCGGGCAGTTCTATTGTGAGTGTGAGCGAGCCGCTTGCTTCTTTGCGTGTTCTCATTTTTCTCCAGGTTGCCTTCTCCTTCTTTGTAAGTTTTACTTCAAACTCCGAGCTTCTTTTTACCGGTATTCCATTTAAGTAAATTTCCATTTTATTGCTCCTTCATTATTATCAGTCCGGGTCGCGGGTAATGGATCCGCTTATATAGATTCGGAGGGTGGGTGTGGTGGTTGTCATTTGTCTATCTCCTTAATATTTTACATCACCACGTTCAAAATCGTAGTTAGCAATCCACTGTCTTTCCATTTCTTCTGCAAGAAGGTTCATATCATTCCTCATATTTTCTTGATATTCTGCCATTTCACCTTCTATTTCTTCTTTCGTTTTATCACAACAACAATCACCGTCTTTATCTTCATAGCAATAATTATCAAGGTATTCATCACCATAAAAACAACCGCTGGGTTGATAACCGTCTATTTCGTTGCTATTCTCAACACAACAAGGACAAAATCGACACTTCATTTTTCTATCTCCTTGTTTCTTCTTTCTAATTCGCACTCTAAAAAATACCGACAGTTTGCAGGACTTGGGTGATGTTCTCCGTATATCTCACAGTCTCTATCTTCAATATTCCAAGTACCACAGTAGTGGTCACATCTTGCTCGCTCTTTTCTCATTTCGTCTGATAGTTCTTGTATTGTCATTTCTCCACCTCACTTAAAAATTGCTCTGCTTGTTCCATCTTCTCTGCATTTTCCTGTGGGTAGTTTCTGCAACAAGACAACAAGCCTTTAATTATTTCTTTTGCTTTGAAGATTTGCTTATTTCGTGCGATTGCCAATTCTGCGAGCTCGTGGTTTGTCTCTTTGAATTCCTCTATTTCGGCTCGCAGCTGCTTCTCGGTCTTCTCGCTCATCCTGGCTGCAAACTTGAGCGCTTCGTTTTCGTCGACGAGCTCTTTGTTTATTTCTTTTTGTTTTTCGTATTTTTCCTGTAGGGTCATACTTCTACCTCCGTCCTGCAGTTGTTTCCGTACTTGCAGTGCGCGTGGTCGTGGTCGCAGATCTTGCAGGCCTCGACGGTCTTCTTCGGCTGTGGTGGCCCTGGCCATTTTATCTGGCTTCGGACCAGGGCCGTGTCGTCTCCGAGCATTTCGAAGTTCTCCACTTCCTTCACGTCCGCTCCGGTTATAAACATGAGCCTGGCCTGGGCGTGTCCCTGGTGGCAGAGCTCTGTCAGTTTGTCACATGCTTGCTGGATTGTCATTTTTCTTCCTCCAGCTTTTTTGCCTCTTTTGCTATTGCGCGTGGAATGTAGAATTCTTCCCACTTCCATTTGTTCTCGCGGTAGTACTTTTTATTGTAGGCCTGGCGCTTTTTCTTTGTTTTTTCGTAGTAAGCCTTCGCCTGTTCTTTGTGTGTGTGGTAATAGTTGCGCTGGTACTCCAGGCGCTGCACGTGTGTCATTTCTTTCCTCCTGTTACAAATTGGCTATCGTAATACCAGCAGCACCTTCTGCATGGTCCTTCTACCCAGTCTCCATCTTCTTCGTGTCCTGTGTCGTATGCTTTTTTTTTCTTCCAAATGTCACAAAGCCTGCACGGGTCAATTACGAGCGGGATGTCGTTTATGTATCCTTCCAGGCTTTTGAGCTGGTCGCTGATCTTCGGTTTGCTCATTCTTCTTCCTCCTGGTCGTCGTCATTGTCTTCCCAATCGCTCGGGTGCTGTCTTGGCTCGTCGAGGAAATCCTCGGCGTTGTGGCCGGTCTGTTCTTCCAGGTCGGCGCTTCCTCTTGGTCTTGGATAGTTCATTTTGTTTTTACCTCCATCTTTCGTTTGTTATTATGTCTATGCAGGTGTCAGCGATCCGCTGGCTCCTGGCTTCTGTTTCTGCCATCTCGCGCTCGAGCTTGACCTCCGTCTCTTTCAGTTCGCTCTGGGCGTTGTGCACTCGGATGTAGTTCCCTGCTTCCAGGAAAAGCACCAGGCCCAGGAGCAGAAACTCCAAAATGTGCAGGGTCTTATCTAGCATTCTGTCCTCCTGGTTACGAGCTCGTCGATGTAGAAAAGCTCGCCGGTCTTCGGATCTTCTACCGGTTTTCCGTCCTCGATTACGTTCAGCCATTTCTCGTTGCTCGCTATGTAGAAGTAATCCTTCACTTCGGTCTGCGAGTTGAACGTCAGCGTTCTGTCTTCTCCGTATGCTACGTATTTTTTCATAGCTTCTATCTTGTCCTCCAGGTTTTCTTCTTCTGCTTCCGGCTCGGATCCTTCTTTGAAAAATCGGGCCAGGTCTACAAAGTCCACTATCTTGTCGACCTTCCTGTGGTAGAATAGCTCGTGCATTACTCGGAGCCATACGTAGGCGCTCGGGGTCGTCATGGCAAAGTCCGACCGTTTAATCAGCTGCACTACGATGTAGGTGGCCGCGTCGGTCGCTTTGTTCTCGCGCTCTGAAGCCGAGAGGATTTTGACCTTCTTGTTCGTCTTGCTGATCTTGTTTATGTACTTCCAGGCGATCTGCTTGGAAAGTTCAAAAATCAAATCAAGCGCTTTGGAGTCTCCCTCGCGGTACTCCTTCTGCCAGTTAATCAGCTTCTGGTTGTCGGTCCTCGGTCTGTCGTAATAAGGCAGCTCCTTCGGTGCTCCTGGTTCCCGTTCTCCTTCGATGTCTTCAAACAGGCTCTGTTGTACTCCGTACTTGAGCAGGGTCTGTTCCCAGCTTGTTTCTCCCACCATTTTTTAATTTCCTTCTCAAAGTTTGCAGTAGGCCTCGTAGAATGTCTCGTGGGTTATGTTCTTGTTCCCGCACTTCGGGCATTCGTAGTGGCTGTCGATGTATTCGCGCTTGGTGTCTTCTTGCCATTCGGATGTCACCACTTTGAATAAAGGCGGCAGATTGTCTTTGAGCTCTATGCCGGCTTCCAGTAATGCTTTGGCGCAGGCCGGGCAGTAAGCATACTTGCTATCCGGTTCAAGCTGCTTACGTGATAAAATCTTCTTGTTCGCCATTTTCAGCCTCCTGTTATTTGTTCGTAGGTGTAGGTCTTGCCGCATTTTGTGCAGCGGTAGATCTGGGCGTCGTTATCCCAGGCCAGCGCTTTGACGCCACATCCTGGGCATTTGTCCTTCCAGCTTTTCTTCTCCGGCGGATCTGCGGACGTGGTTTTCTTCGTGTCTTTGAAATTTTCCGGGTTGTAATTCGCCGGGAGGAAATCTACAAAGTTTTTGAATGTGACGAACCGGTCAAAGCTGTATTTTCCGGTTATGAAGCTCGCGCGGTCGTTGACTGTCCTGGCGTAGTTTTCGCATGCGCCTATGACTTCGTCGCTATGAAGAGGTCCGTAGGTCTTGCGGATGTATGCCATGCCGTTTTTAAAATCGCGCTGCAGAAAAGAAACCAGGTTATTTCTCGCGCAGGGCAGACCTGCTTCGTGGAAAATATTAAATATTTTTTGTGCGTAAGCCTGGAGGGAGGGAGTTTCGCGCCTGGGCGCGTTTTCTGCATCAGATTCAATCTCTCTCTCACTCTCATGTTCAAATTCAGATTCAAATTCATATTCATATTCACCGTCCGATTTCGCTTTCTCGGTCTCCGAGATTTCTTTGTCGGTGTCCGACAAGTCGTTCTCGGTGTCCGACGGAGCTTTGTCGGTGTCCGGTGCTTTTTTCTGTCTCTGCTTAAGGTTGGAGCACTTCTTCTCGTAAATCTCGCGCTCTGCGTCGATTCGGTTCTTTATGGCATTCCACATCTTTACGTCGCGCCAGTCTGTGAGCTCTGGTTCTATTCCTTTGAGCGCGTAGTTGATGGCGTGCATTGCGTACTGTGGTTGCAGCTCCTCTGGAATGTCTGCGATGTATTCCGCGTGAAATATAAAGCTTTCCCTTACATCCATTTGAATTTCTCCCTGTTAAAAACTTTTTCTACTACTTCCAGGCAGCGGCCGGGGTTGTATCCTATGTTGCAGGCCTGGTTGCATTTGAGGCTACAAACTATGGCGATGTTTTCCGGCGCGTCGATTATCCAGCTTCCCCATTTTTTTCGGTTGGCTTCGGTGTTTGCGATCCTGTGGGCGCCCTGCCAGGTGCTCTGGGTGAGGGTCTTTCCGCAGACCTCGCAAACTCCGCCGCTTACGGCCAGGGCTCTCATTCGCTGTTCCTTCTGGGCTTCGGTCATGATGCTCTCCTTAGCCGGCTGTATTCTTTCATGTTCTGGGCGTGGCTGATCCATTCCAGGTTGGTGTAGCTGTTGTTCTTTGTGTTTCCATCGATGTGGTTAACGTCCAGGCCTTCTGTGTCCGGTGCGTCCAGGAAATAAAGCGCTACAAGCTGGTGAATGTATAAGGCTCTCCTGGTTCCTTTGGTGTCGATTATTTTGGTCTTGAGGTATCCCTGGCCGCGCTGGTTTGAATAAGTCGCCAGCTCTGTCTTGGTGGTCGCGTTGCGGATATTTCCCCAGGAGCTTATTTCGTACTTTCCTGTGAAAGTAAAGTTTTTGTAATGTGTTATGGCTTTCCATTGTTCGCCTGTTGTTTTTGTCATTCGTAGTTCCCCTCTATTAGAATGATTCCATGAAAGGCAGCCCATACGTGTGCGGCTTCTATGAGCTTTGCGCATTCTTCCGTACTGCTGTCTCTTTCGCCTTTTGGCCATATATGTCCGTCGATTATCTCGTATGGGTAGCCCATTTCCTCAACGGCTAACATTTTTATGCAGTATTTAATTGCTTCATAACTGTTTTTTGTTTCGTTACAAATTTGCATTATGTGTCCGTTGAGGTGGTGATTCTGGCTTTCCGGGCCGGTCGTCCTGGGTGTAAAAGGTCGTGCCAAGGTTACGGATACGTAGTCGTTGTTTTTATCGCGGCATGTGCGGAGCACCTTCCTTATCGCTTCCTGGAGCTCCGGCTCCTTCGGTGGCATAAATGCGATTCTGCCTTTGATGTCTACTCGCTGTAAGGTAATTGTTACTCCGCTCATGTCGTTCCTCCCTAATCCCTTTTTACTTTTTGATTACTACACTTTTTTGGGCATGGCGATTCGGAGTTCTTCGCTCCGGTCGCTTTACGTGTTTTCTTACCTGGCCATTTCTGGTGTGCTTTGATACTGGCATTCTGTCCTCCTAAAATACATCAAATGCTTGCTGAGCTCCGGCTTCTTCTTCTGCTGTTGGAGCTTCCTGGCGATTCTCTACGGCTTCGTCGTGGGTCTTCTTGGCCTGTTCGAAGTAGTCAGCGCTTCTGCGTTCCTGTTCGCCCTGCAGGTACTCGATAACCTGGGCGGCTGTTCGTTCTTTTCGCCAGCCTTCGACCTGGCTCTTTTCTTTCTCAAACATTGGCTTTCCGTCTGGGTATTTGGATCCGAGCAGCTGCTTGATTGTTTCATGCTGTTCTTTTGTATCCGGTCCTCCGGCAAGTGTCGGGCCTTTTGTCTGCTGCTTTGGAGCCTGGCGCTGTTCCTGTGGCTGGCTCTGTGGTGTAGCCGCATCTGTGTCTTCGTCCGAGCTTATTCCAAGAATTGCGCTTAATGCGTAGCGCTTCATGTAGGTTATGGCCGCTCCCATGTTCTGGGCGGCGTTGGTCTTGGCCATGGCTACGTCCGGCAGTGCTATGGTGTCTTCTATCCATTCTCCGGCCGTGTTAAAAAGTCGGGTTGTAATGCCTGGGCGGTTGTCCTCGGTCATTGTGAGGCTCTGCATAAATCCCAGGTTGTTCTTGGCCAGGATCGGGCGTACTGTTGTGATTACGGTGTCCAGGTCGGTGTATTTATATCCGTATCCGTCTTTGTCTTTGGGAAGGGTTACAAACTCCTTCTGTGCTTTTACCATGCTGTCGAGCAGGGTCTTAATTGATTCGCTTTGTTTCATATCCTGTCTCCTAGTAATAGCTTGGATCGTCGCTGTATCCGGCGTCCTGGTTCTGGTTCTTGTCCTTTGGTGTGAGCAGCTCGATGTCGTTTGCGTTGATTGTTACCTTTGAGAATTTCTGGCCGTCCTTCTCCCAGCGGTCCTGCTTGAGGTATCCGTCAATGCCGACCATTTTTCCCTTTGTCAGGTAAGGCTTGAGGCTCTCTGCCGATTTTCCGAATAGCTGAACGTCAAAGTAGTTTGCTTCGTCGGCCCATCCGTCTCCGCTCTTTACGCGGCGGTTTACTGCAATGCAGAATTTAGCGATTGCCATTCCGCCTGGTGTGTAGGTTACTTCGGCGTCTCTTGTAAGGCGTCCGATTATTGTTACTCTATTTATGTCTGCCATAGTTGTATCTCCTAAAAAAAGGGGACCGGGGCGGGCGATTCATCCGCTCCGGGTGGTATCCCCATTTGGCCGTCTTTCCGGCCTGTCACCAAAATTGCTTTTTTTATCTTGCTTGCCGGATTTGTTCCCTCCGACGGGGGTTATAATTTTCCCTCATACGAGGTACTTGCCTGTTTTAAGCGCTTTCCTGTTCGTCCTCTGGCTGCTTGACATGCTCCTTATAAAAGTTGCAGAATTCGCAGCAGGGGCAGTAATCGGCGCATTTCTTGGATTCGCCTTTGCGCTCCTGGACGTATAGGCCGCTACCTCCGGTCTGTTCGATGTATTGCTTGGCGGCTTGTTCATCGTCGCAGACTTTAACTGCGGTCTTGCGTCCTTCTTTCATGACTGCGTACTTGGTCGCGGTCTCCCACCTTTCTTCGGCCGTGCATGGCTCGATGTCGTCGTCGCCGAGCTTGTAGGCTTCTGTTACTGATTTAATCTTGGATCTGATTCTTGCCTCGGTTGCTTCCAGGTCGGCTTCTGTTACGTCAAAGGCGTATTTGTAAACCGGCTTTTGTGGGTAGTCGCTCTTGCGCTTGGCTTCTGTCTTTGAGTGGTCTTTGAGGAATGCGTAAAACTCGCAGCGCTTTACGTTCAGTCCATGCTGCTTCATGAGCCAGGCGTAGGTCAGGCCCTGGTCTTTCCAGTCTGCAAAGTCTCCGTAGATTACCTTCCAAACGCTGACGGTCTTGTAGTCGCCGAGGATCTCGTTTTTCATATCGTAGAAATCTACGCGGCCGGTAACCTTCCAGCCTTCTACTTCTACCTCAAAGGCTTCTTCTTTGAATGCTTCCGTGTCCTGCTTTTCCATGATTGCGTGGAAAGCTGTACCAAATGAAGCCCATACCAAATCGGCGGCGTCCTGCTCCAGCTCGTCAAAGTGGCGATCGTATAAAACGATTTCTTTGTCGCCTTTGAGCAGTGTTGTGGCACTTAAAGTGCCGGCTCTGTTGTGTCTTACGTTGCTTACGAAATTCACAAAGGCCTGAGGCAGGCCGGCGTTATTTGTCGTTGTCATCGGCTGCCTCCTTCTGTTTTCTTGGGAGTATGTGAAGTTCCCAGCTTCCATCTGCATTTCTCTGGGCACTTGTTATTACCCAGCCTGCTTCGTTGTAGCCTTCCAGTTTGTTGGCTATGTCCTTCAATTCGTTATCCATGGATAACCTCCTCTTGTTTTGTTTTCCGGTCTTGCCGGTATAGGTGCGGGCAGGAGTTGAACCTGCCGAGCTCTGATGGTTTTGGGTGGAGCTCAACTTCGGGGGACCGGTTCGCACCAGGTATTTATTGCACAAATTGTGCTTCAAAGATTTTCTTTTCGTATCCCTTCCTGGCGTTCTCGTAAAAAGTCGCCAGGAGGTAGTCGCCTCTTTTTTTGGCGACTGTTGCCATTGCTTTGGCTACGTTCTGCTTCTTCCTTAGTTCCAAGACCTTTTTGTCTGCTTCTGTCATTTCTTTTTTCTCCCTTAAAAAGAAAAGCCCACTAGTTGCTATCTTACTAGTGGGCTGGTTTTCTCCTGTTGGAGTTCCATCGCAGAGCGATGGGTCAAGATAGCAAAAACTCAGCGCTCTGGGTTTCTGCTGTTAATCTTAAAGGGTTAAATTGAAAATGTCAAGTAAAAAATTAAAATTTGACAAAGTTTTTTATTTTCGGTAAGGTTTCGGGTGGTGGCAGGGGTTGGAGTGTCTATGTCAAATTACCAGGCTCTCCAGCGCCGCAAAGCCTATTATATTCCGCTTGTGGCTGCTGGTACCCTATCTATCAGAAAATGTGCTAATTTATTAAATCTTTCCGCTCAGTCCGTTTTTGTCCTCAAACACAAATATTTGAAAAAGGGCGAGGCTGCTTTCGTCAATGGCCATCGTGGTCTTGCGTACCAAAAAAAGAAATACTCGGACGAGCTTCGTGCAGAAATCGTCCGGCTCTATCGGGAGTTCTGGCCAGATGCTCCGTTTGCGACCTTCTGCGAGCAGCTTCCAATTTGTCACAGTCTTGTTATCCCTTATCATGTGGTCCGCCAGGTGCTTTCTGATGCTGGGATCAAGCCTCCGCGGTCCTGGTCTACAAAGGAAAAGCTCGAGCATAAAAAGCGCGATGAACGTCCGCGGGAGGGCGAGCTTGTTCAAATGGACGCCTCGTGCCATGACTGGTTTATGAATGGCTCTTATGTTACCCTGCATGGCGGTATCGACGACGCTACGCATCGCGTGGTAGGTCTGTACTTCTGTCTCAATGAGTGCCGGCTGGGTTATAATGAAGTCCTCCGGCAAACCTGGCAGCGCTATGGGGTGCCTCTGTCTTATTATATCGACCGGCATTCTTCCTTCGTCCGGTCGACGCGTAAAAAAAATAAAACCATCGGGCAGCGCCTTCTTTATTCCAAGAACGAAAGTACGCATTTTCGCGATTTGTGTGATGAATTGTCTATTGAGGTCATCCTGGCTTTATCGGCGCAGGCAAAGGGCCGCGTGGAGCGCTTGTGGCAGACTCTCCAGGGTAAGCTCCCATTTATTTTCCGCTTCCTGAATATCCGCGATATTGATTCTGCTAATGCTTTTATCCGCTCATGGCTGGACTCGTTTAATCGGAAGTATGAAAGGCTCGCGGCTTCTCCTTCTGCAGCGTGGCGGTCGCTTCCTTCCGGCTTTGATTTTGATTATAAGCTGTCGGTCAAATTCTCATGTCGTACCGATTCGGGCGGGTACTTTACTTTCCATGACTGCGATTTTCGCCTTATCGCTCCGTCCAGGTCTTACGTTAATTTTGAGCTCTGCCTGTCGGAGCAGTTCGGCATCCGGGCCTATATGGGCGGCCGGTGGTTCCCTGTCGAGCTTGCGGTCGGGTACCTCCAGGACGTCCGTGGCGACGAAATGCCGGCGGTAGAGAAGGATCTTATTTCTCGCTTCCTTCTTGCGGATCTGCATCGGGATTACGCGTAGGCTGTTCTTCTGGAAAGTCCGGCGCTATCGGATCCTGGGCTGGTTGTGGTGGCAGCGGCTTGTAGTCGTACTTCTCGTAGTGCTTCTGGTGTGGGCGCTTTACGTGTGCGAGCTTCTTCTTGCCGTCGTCTGTCATGACCGTTGCCTCCAGGATGTCTGGGTGCATGTCTTTGAGCGGTCCCATGATGTACTCGTTTGTGTGGAACATCTGGCGGCGGTTGCCTGTCAGTTTTACTTTTACTAGCATTTTGTTTTCTCCTTTGGCGCTCTTATGCCGGCGCCTCGGCGGGTTTCCTATGAGACTCTTTCCCAGCAGTAATAAGCTACGTATGGAGGCATGTTATTGTGTGCGCCGCTTCCTCCGGTTGAGCTTGTGTTTCCGCTGTTGCCTCCGCTGGTTACGGCCGAGCCTGTGAATTTATAAGCTCCTCCGCTGATGCTTCCTCCCTGGGTTGCTTTGAGAGTTGCTGCTGTTCCTGTGAATGTTGGCTGTGCATTGGCTGTGGATCCGGTAGCGCCTCCACTTGTTACTGCTGTTCCTGTGAATGTTGGCTGTGCATTGGCTGTGGATCCGCTCATTGTGTGGGTGTGGGCTCCGTCTGTCTTCACGATTTCTCTTTTGTAGTTATTGTCTCTTTTCGCTCCCCAGTTAGCGTATCTTGCGTATCCGGCAGAGTTCGTTGTTGTACTTGCTGTTGTGAAACTTTCCCCTGTATCAAACACATTTGGTGAGCTTCCGAACGGTATAAAGGCGTGGGAGTTTGATTCTATAGAGCCTGACACTGTATTTGGCGGGTATGTGTTCGCAAACGTAGACCTGTCTGATCCGGTATAAACAAGCAGCTGGTGCGAGTGTCCACCTCCGCTTCCTGTCGCAATTGTTCCTACTCCGTGGCTGTGGCTGCTTACTGTTCCGGCAGCTGTTACGCTGTGGGTGTGGCTGTTTAATCCGTGGCTATGGTTGCTTACAGTTCCGGCCGGTGTGTAAGAATGCGAGTGTTCGCTTCCTGTAAAAGTCGGGTTAGTTGTTACGGATATAGTTCCGGCTGCCGTTACGCTGTGTGTGTGGCCATTGAGTGTGTGCGAGTGACTTGGGATCTGCGTTGTGTCCAGTGTTACTGTTGCAGCGCCTCCGGTTGCTCCCTGGGCGTATGTGTCGCCGGCTGCAAGAATGAATTTGTCTTTTACTCTAGCCCAGGTGCCTCCAAATAAAGTTGAAGGGTCGGTGCTGTTCTTTGACCAGTAAAGGCTGCCGACCGGATGAGCTGCGAGCTTGGCTCGTGTCTCTGCGTCGGTTATGAGCTTCTGGATTGCTTCGAGGAGCTGGTTGTTCTTTGTAGCGTCCGGTGTCTTGTCTGCTCCATCGAGTACGTTGTTTATCTCCTGCTCCATCATGTTTATGCCGGTGTTGGCCTTTGTGATTCCGCTTGAGCTTTTATTCCATACGTAGTTTACCCATTCGGCAGGGTAGACGTCCGCCGGTTGAAAACCTGCAGCGTATTTGGCGTCGTCCGGTTTTACTTTTGTAGCGTTATCTCCAAAAATCGGGAAGTTCTCGAGTGTTTGTGTTGGTACCATTTTATTCTCCTTCGTCGCTTACTATCATGACCTGCGGCTCTGTCGCAATCCGATAGAAAAGCTGGGTTAATATCCATATATTTTTAAAGCCGATGTTTTCGTGAAAAGTAATAATTATGTCCTGGGTGTCTTCGTCCCATTCTATGTCGTAGTTCTCGCTTATGCTCGAGGCGATAAAGTCTATTGCTTTTATCGTTACGCCGTATCGCTTGAGCTCGGCCATGGCCTTTAAGAATTTCCTATAAACTCCCAGGCTCATGTAGTTTGTCTCCGATGTCTGGATCGTAGAAAGTTGGCCGCCTATCGTGGAGTTTACTGTCGCGAGTCCTATGTCTACGTCCTGGGCTAGCGGCAGGCTTCCAAAAAGAAGCACATTTTCGCTGTCGAAGCCTTCCGGTACAAGCGGTCTTAAATATCCGATTATTCGGCCTATGTTCTCCAGCTCGGTCTCGCGGGCCGTGTCTATCGAAAGTGTGGCGAGGTAGTGCTCTATTGCTTTGGCGTCGTTCAGCTCCTGTTCCAGCGCTTCTGCATTTGCAGAAAGGATGGGGCCGTTCATTTGCCTGGCGTAGTATTTACTCGGCTCTATCATTCCTCATACTCCTGCACGGTGATGGTCGCGTCTACGACGGCCGGTATTATGTTGCATCCCATTTCGAGCGAGTCGGCCCAGGTTGTTCCGTCGGCGCTTATCTTCACGTAGGCCACCTTTGTGTACTTGCAGTCGGTGAACGGTGCGCAGGCGAGCACCTGGGTTACCGTGTCTCCGATTTCCCAGTTGGCGCTTGCGTAGATTAAATCCTTCTTTATCTGGTTTTCTACCTGGCTTCCTACTTCGGCATCTTTCTCGAGGTAAACTT
>Ga0310697_10004359_pt1 | contig 14004 bp, 1 predicted proteins | sample 172DNAGHGlowgp2_FD_203883 | JGI IMG/M metagenome (GOLD analysis project Ga0310697, IMG submission 203883) | Sheep rumen microbial communities from Palmerston North, Manawatu-Wanganui, New Zealand - 1728 DNA GHGlow gp2 (v2) (version 2) | ecosystem: Host-associated > Mammals > Digestive system >...
GGGGCCGCGCGCGGCTCCCCCCCCCCCCCACCCCCCACCCCCCAACCCCCCACCCCCCAAACCCCCAAACCCCAATCCCCAATCCCCATCTCAAATTGTTAATATTAATAATTAAAAAAAATAAAATATTTATCAATAAAATATATATATAATTTAATGTCCAAAATTGAAAAAAAAGAAATCCAAGAGATAGCAAAAGAAAAAACATTTTACATTTTTGTTATTTTTTCAAAAACCAAAGATACAGATATAGCTTTTAAATTCTCCTCCAACAAAACAGAACTATTTTATTCATTAAAACAAAAAATCGATGAAGTGTTCAGATATATCACCATATTTAAGCATATTCATACCCCAAAAAATCTTTCCGAAACAGTTAATATAGTATTTAATAGAGAAGGAGAAATATTCAAAGTCAGCTTTAAAATCGATGAAAGTACCTTTATCTTCAATCCTATTTTAAAGATAAAGAAAAACAAAATATCAAACGAAAAGAATATTATACAAAGGAATGTTATTAAAACTATCGAAAAAATTGATATTTTCTCAAAATGTCTTGCAGAAAAAAAGGAAAATGAAGAATTCGGAGCATTATACAGAGATAGTGTGGACATTTTAAAGTCAAATCAAGATTTCGAACTACTAATTTATTTGTTCATAAAAATGTTGGAGATTGATAAGAACAATAAAGATTTATTTAAGAAATTCTTAGATATCTTCTGGGATATTACAGAATATGACAAAATCAGTAGTTTAAATAATCAAAATGAAAGTTGCAAACAATATTTGAATAGAATAATAGAAATTGAATCAAATTCAGAGAAAATAATATCTGAAAATAATTTGGATAAAGTAAAGTTTTATGGCTTCATTCTCTTTTATTTGAATACCTATGAATATGAGAAATTTCAATTAGTATCGAAAAATTTACAAGAAAATAAGGGAAAAGAAAATTTTTTCTTCGATATTCTGTTTCATTTTTCTTCCACTTTTTCCAAAGACGTTAACATAAATTTAGAGGAGTATATCAATTATCTGACTGAAAAAGACTTCAAAATTCTTGAAATATCGGGCTTTTCATATTTCAAAAAAATAGAAGAATTTATTCATGTATTGAATAAAAAAAAGGATAAAATGATAAAAATGTCAGGATTCAAGACACTCAAAATTCCAAAGATTTTGAACTACAATTTGGAGAATTCTGAACAATTTATAAATGAATTAGTCGAAATTATTTCATTTTCTGAAAAGAATAAAAAATTATTACTGTTTTTATCAAGTACTTTCTGGAAAAAAATGGCTGAAGTTTTAGGAAATCCTTCCACAGATAATATTTCCGATCTCTTTCAATTGAGAGAACAATTTAAATATTATTTGAAAATTGTAAAGGCTCAATATGAAAACAATAAAAACCATATATTTTACATAAATGCAGAGGAAACAAATGGGAATGATGAAATTGCATTAACCTTAAATAAAATTATTGAAAAATATATTGAAGAAAATAAAGATATTACAAATGATGAAATTATAAATCAAATAGCAAAATTTAATATTTATTATATTGATGATATTTATATAAATAGAAGAGAGCTTTATTTCTTGGATAAGATTAATTTTGATGAAAATGATAATGAATGGATGGATAATTACAAAAAAGCTAATTTTGAAAAAATTTTTAAGAATGATATAGAAAAATATATAATTAAAATAATTTCGAAAATAAAGAAAATAGAAGATTTGGGTAAAGTTATAGCTATAATAAATGAAGATGAGATAAAAAATTTGGATAAAATGGAATTTTTGATTAGAGAGTTAAAGAAAAAAATCTTTATTATAATGAGAAATTCATATTCAAATAATAAAGCTAACATAAAAAATGGTAAATTATCAGCTTTAAATTCCTTATTTAGATTTATCTATAAATATATACAAAAAGTAGAAAAAATAGAAGACATTTTAGAGAAGTTAGACTATGAATCTAGACATTTAATTTTCATTGAATTATTAAAATCTTTTCCAGATGATAAAATATTAAAAAAATATATTTTTGATTTTTATATAAATAACATGAATATCTATTATAAAAATATTAGTGAATTATTCGATATTTTGAATGAAGAGGATATTCTAAATTTCATGAGTAGAATTTCAGATGATGAAGATAATAAAAATTATAGGATTATTTCATACAAAAATTTTTTTTATGAAAAAGAAAGTATAAACATAAATTTGTTACAAGAATTGAGTAAGAAAATTGACAAAATCAAAACTACTGCATTTTTTGGCAAAAGTAAAGAAGTTCTTGAAAAAATTTATACTGATATAGAAGATAATAAATTAGAAATAAAATATTTAAAAAGCCTCCGTTCTTATCCAAAAATTAATTTTGTAAAAAGACTTGAATTATTGAAAATTTTAAATCATGCCTTTAATCCAGAAGATAAATATGATGAATTGGAAAAAAAATATAAAAAAGCTCTAAAAGATATAGAGGATTTAAAAAAAATTTCACAAGCACTCAAAGAATTTCATGGAGATTTCTATAAAGAAGAAATTAAAAAAATAAAAGAAGCATGTGATAAATTCAACAATGGAAAAATAGAAGAATTTAGTAATATATCTCAATTAATTGTGATGCTTGGAGAAGACATGAAAAAAAAAGTGGAAAAGATAAATAAATTAAAATTAATTTCAATTTTCAAGAAAAAATTTCATAATATCCAAGGAGCAAATGAAGATATCAGATTCGAATTGGCTTTTAAAGAGCTTGAATCTGAGTTTAAGGCTGGAAAAATAAAAGCATCAGATAAAGAAATTAAGATAATGATAGAATTATTTGGATTAAAGAGTGATGAAAAAACTCAAAAAGAATTGAAATATATAGAAGATTCTAATGGTGCTGAAAAAGACATTAATAGTATGATTTATTTTTGCGAGAATTTCAAACTTAAATCTGAAGAAAAAAAACAAGAAAATGAAAACGAAAAAAAATCTGAATTAGAAGACACATTGGAAGAAATATATAAAGGCATCAAAAGCAAAAAGCCAAAAAAAGATGCTTGGAATAAAATAAAGGACTTTTATGACCTCAAAAATAAAGGAAATAATGTTGAATTTTTCAATCTATTTTACAACCAAAAAGAAGCAATAGGTTTTTTGCTTGAAAAAAAAGATGTAGATATTATAAAAGATAAACTCATAAATATTGATAATATTATAAAAGTAAACGATATTGATGAAGTTGAAAACTGTATGAATTTTTTTAACAATGATTTGATATATTGTAAAGATAAACTTGAGTTATTCCAAAAAATAAAAAAGATAGATGAAAATATTTTAAATAATTTCAAGAAATATATAAAAATATTTCCATATTTGGAAGATTTGTATAATAATTCCGATAATTCCTATAGTTTATATATTAATGCAAAGAAATATTTTAGTAATGCAACTTATTATATAAATTTAAACTATGAAGAAAAATATATTTATAAAGATAAAAGCGAAGAAGAAAAAAGTGTTAATTTAAACACTATTAAGAGTATTAAACACAAAATAAACATTCCAAACGATGTGGAAATTAGATTAAAAGAAAATAAAGATCTGCCAGAAGGGCAGGATAAAATAGCCATAGAAAAAACGCAATTATTACTTAAATTTAAGGAAATAGTTAGTAATATTGAGCTAATAGAACAATTTACCTCGTTTTTTGAAACAAAAGGTTGTAGCCTTCCTATAGAAATTGAAATAAGGATAAAATACCCAGAGGTAACATATTTTTTAAAAGATGAAAAAGTTCCTTATTTTACAGATCTGTCTACTTATCTTTTGAATGTGAAGAATTATCTAGAAAAGACATTAGATTCTAATTATAAAAGCCAGAGAAATTTAAGATTTTTATATGGAAAACAGTTTGATACTTTTAACAAACATATTTCTGGCTCTTTAGATATTCCTTCATTTTTAAGATACATATTAAACAATTTAAACGATGAAATAATTATCAATGAAGGAGAAAAAATTTATCCGGAATCAACAACAAATTATGTTCATAGATTTAAAGATTATAGTGATGATTGGTTTAAAACCTATGATAATTATATTACTTCTGTTCTAAAAGAAAACGGAATTAGTTTTGAAGAACTTTACGAAAAAATGAAAATAAAATCAAATGATGGAAAAACTTATAAAGGAATTTATTTATATAAATCTGATAAAAATTCAATGGAAGAAGATATTCTTAAAATTTTTATAGAAAAAACAAAAAATATTCCTATTGCTCAGAATATTCTTATAAGCAATAAAGAGACTTCTTTTGAAGAGATTCAAGCATTTTTTCATAGGGCATTTTTATGTGGATTTAATGCTTTATTTGCAATTGAAATAAATGATTCTTTATCCGATAATCAATTAAAAATAATAAATAATTTCATTACTCAATTATTAAAATATCAATTAAATAAATATAATAACAAAAATAATACAAAGGTTGACATTACTGAAACAAGTAAATATATAGAACCATTAATTATTTTTGTTTACAACGTTAATAAATTAAATGAATCTTTTTTAAATGAAATAAATAAGTTTAATCCAGGAGAATACCAAAAAATAAATGAAGATATTTCCTCAATTGATAGAATAAGTTCAATATCTTCAAAAAAAAATTCATCCAAAAAATTAGAATTGAAATTGAATCAAATTTTAAAGAGTAATACTCATATTTATTCATCGGAAATATGTGGTTTAGGCAAGACAGAAAAAATAAAATACGAAATAGAAAAAACAAATAAAGAATATATATATTTTCCATTGGGTGGAAAACTATCCAGAAATATAATTTTCAAAAATGTTGAGGAAATATTAAAAAAAGTAAAAGATATAAAAAAAACTGCGATTCATTTAGACTTATATGAAACTGAAAATATATCAATTTTGAATGAATTTTTATTTTCTTTTTGCTTTACAAAATTTTATGTTAACAATGAAAATGTTCTATATATTCCAATAAAAATTGAAATTTATATTGAAATTCCAAATTGTTTTAATAATTTTCTAGAAAATTATCCTATTTTAAACTATTTTGGAATAAATAAAATTGATTTTAACAATAAAGAAAAATTGAGACTTGATGAAGAAAAAACTAAATTTTTTAATTGGATGATTCCAAAAGAGGATGAAAAAGGTCAACCAATCAAGACAACACCAGAAGAATTTATTATAGATAATATGCTCAATCTGCACAAAGAAGACTTCAAAGGCACCAGAGAAGCCAAGTTTTCTTATCATCAAATCAATATTTTCATCAAATTGTTTATGAATCAATACAAGATTGATAATAAAAAATTAAAATTCTTAGAAGATGGGGAGGATGTAACTGATAAATGTATAAAAAACTTTGCAAAATGTACCAAATATTTTATTTTAGGAGTATATTCAAAGTTTTTGACTGGAACTTTAGAAGAAGAGAATTATACTTCATTAAATAAAGATACAAATAAAAATTCAGGAAAAATAATTAGTGATGATACATCAAATTATGAATCAAATATAAAAATTGATTTAGATAACGAAAAAAATAGTATTAATAGTAATAGCAACCAAAGTGAGATTAATGATAATAATAATAATAATGCTAATAATAATAAAAGTTTTGAATTAAAAGAAGAACCGAAAAAAGAATTCAACAATGAAATTAAAAAAGATTATGAAACATTAAGAAAAAATTATATAATGAAATTATCTCAGCTCTATAATAAAGATTTAGAAAATGAAGAATATAAAACTCCTCTTATATTTAATTATAAAAATAAGGATTATTATAGAACAATATTTTTATCAGATACTGAATTAGAAAAATATAAATCAGATATAGATTTTCTAGAAAAAATTAAAAATATTTTAGAACTTGAAAATCCAGTATTAGAAACAAAAGATTCAAACTTAAAATCATTAAAGCAAATAATAGATCGTGATAATTATGTGATAACTAAAGATAATTTTAGGAAAATGATATTAATTATATATAGGATTTTAGCTGATATTCCTGTTATTTTAATGGGAGAGACTGGCTGTGGGAAGACTGGATTAATAAGGATGCTATATCAATTATTAAATAATGGGGAAGAAATGGATCCAAAAAAAAATATGGTAAATATTGATTCAAGTATAAGCGATGAAAAATTAATTGAGAAAATGGATGAAATAAATAAGGAAGCTAAAAGGTTTAAAAAAGAAAAAAATAAAGATTTTTGGGTTTTATTTGATGAAATTAACACATGCAATTCACTCGGAATACTAAATGAAATCTTTATTAATCGCTCATATAAAGGAAATAAAATTGAAGAAAATATCCGACTTATAGGAACTTGCAACCCATATCGACTAAAATCTGATAAGGAAGAAAGTTGTGGATTATCTCATCCTTACAAAAATAAGAATTTAGCTTATGATGTAAATATATTACCTCAATCCCTAATGTATTTTGTATTTAATTTTGGATTTTTATCAAAAGATGATGAAGATAGATATATTATCAGCATATTATCGAAGCATTTTGTAGATTTTGATAAAGATTTAATAAATATAGTGAAAGAAATCATAAGTGAAAGCCATCTATATCTAAGGAATTTATATGGTCCTTCCATAGTTTCATTAAGAGAAATAACGAGGTTCTTAAAATTATATGATAATTTAATAAAATATTATAGATATAAAGATGAGTTAAAACAAGAAATAAAAAAAAAAGAAAGGGAAGGCGATAACATAGAAAAAAAAATTAATAAAAATATAAAAAAAATTGTTAAAAAAGATAATAAAAATGAAAATATTAAACTCTATCAAATTAAATCATTAATTTTAGCTACATATTTAAGTTATTATATAAGATTGATAGATACAGACAGGAGAACCAATTTTGAAGCTAAAATCAAATTAAGATTAATAAAATTAGCAAATTATTATGCAGAAAAAGAAGAAAAAGAAATAGAACAAAATAATAATAATATAGAAGGTGAAGAGTCAAAATATAATGAAAAAAAAAATTATGATCAAAATAGTTTCAATAATCCTTTAGCCATAAAATGGAATCCTTTATTAAAAGAATATCTAGATAATAAATCCGAAAGTCGAAAAAATTTTAGCTTTTTTTTAAAAATTGAATGTAACTATATAATAGATAGTATTAATTTAGATAAAGGAATAGCTAAAAATCGAATTCTAAAAGAGAATATTTTTCTCCAATTTATAGCAATAACTTCAAATATTCCTTTGATAATTATAGGAAAGCCTGGAAGTAGTAAAAGTCTAAGCTATCAACAATTAAAGAATTCAATGCGTGGAAAGTATTCAGAAAATCTTTTTTTCAGAAAATATCCAAAAATATCTCCAACTTATTTTCAAGGTTCAGAATCAACTTTAGCTGATGACGTTGAAAAATTATTTGAAAGAGGAAAAGAAATATTAGATAAATGTAATCAGGGAGAAAAGCCTATTTCATTAATTATTTTCGATGAAATTGGATTATCTGAATTAGCAAAGGATAATCCTGTGAAAGTTTTGCATAAAAATTTGGAATATAATGGTGTTGAAGAAGGTTTGAGCTTCGTAGGTTTTAGCAACTGGAAATTAGATTCTAGTAAACTAAATAGAATGCTTTATTTGTCCGTTCCAGATTTAGATAAGCAAATTGATGATCTTAATGAAACTGCGAAATGTATAGCAGAAAGTTTGAGAGAAAATAATATAGAGCTAAAATTATTGGAAGTGCTTTGCAAAAGTTATAAATCATATAAAGAAATGGTAAGGAAAATAAAAGAATTTGTTGTTTATAAGGAGTTGGAGATACAAGAAATGAAAGTAGATTTAGATTCATTAACTCAAGATGATATAAAAATGAAATTCAATAAAGACAAAAAAGACATTACTTTTGAAGAATATAAGATAGTAAGAAAAGACATCACTAAAAAAAGTTTTTTGTGGAAAATAGAAAGTTTCTCAGATTTAACAAAAAAAGATGAATATAAGACTTTATACACAAATAATCGATCTGTAAATGAAGAATTTCATGGAAACAGAGATTTTTATAATTATATTAAAGGAGTTTGTAATATTAAAACTCTTTCAAAAAATTTTGAAAATATAGATCCTGATGTAAATAAGCAAATTGAAAAAGTGATTGAAAGAAATTTTGGTGGTGTGGATATTAATTTAGATATAGATTTAGATATGGACAAATGTTATGACGATGAAAAAAAAAATATAAAAAAATTAAAAGATATTCTCAATAAATGTCTTAACGAAAAAAATAGATTAAGACTTCCTTCAGTTTTCCTTTTCAAATATATCTATAATGAAGAATTAAAAGAATTATATCAAACTGGCATTAATAATGAAGTCGAATTAAATGATTCTGATAATTTGGATTTCGAAAAATATCAAATAAATGAAGAAAATTTAAATAAATATGACTTAATCCAATGTATAAATGGAAACATTAATGATAATGATGCACGATTCTTATTATTAGAAATAGAAGAAGGATTGAAGTATTTACTATGTCAAAATATTATTAGTCAAAACAAAGATAAAGTTATAAAATATATGGAAGGTTCACCATTTATTAATGATATTCAAGATAAAAATGGAGAATATAAATTAAAGAAAATATCAGAAATTCAAAATTATTGTAATAAGGAAATGGTATTAATATTAAGTAATTTAAATCAAATTTATCCATTTTTATATGATTTTTTCAATAGAAACTTTAGTATAAAAGATGATAAAAAATATTGTAGAATTTGCCAAGGAAATGTCACTGAACAATCAACATATATTCATGATAAATTTAGATTAATAATAATGATAGATAAAAGTAGTATTCATAAGCAAGAATCTCCTTTCCTTAATAGATTTGAAAAGGCTATAGTGAAATTTGAAGAGCTTTTAAATAATCAACAAAAAACCGCATCAAAAGAAATATACAACGAACTTGGAATAAAAGAGCATATTCAAAAAAAAATAAATTATAATATTGGAAATTTATTGATAAATTGTGATAAAGAAAGTATTGATAGACTTTATTTCTATTTTTCTAATCCAAAGTTAAAACCTAAACAAGCAATTTATGAAAAAATTGCTAGAACCCTTCCTCAGGATATAATAATAAATTTAGAAGAAACTCATCCTCATAAAACTATAAAATCTATTTATAAAGAAAAGAAAATTTTTAATTTCAGAGACTATATAAATTATCTAAAAGAATTAACAAATGATAAAAAAAATATTTTCAAATTTTCAATTATATACACATTTACTAGTATAATCAGTAGTGATATAGAAGGAATTAATTTAAATGATTCCTCACTAATAATTTCAGAAATAAAAAGAGAAAATTACTTGATTGATCTTATAAAAGAGAAAATATTCAAGAAAAAAAAAGTAGGAAACAATTTTATTATAATGCATTTCTACCAGAACGAATTAGATAAAATTAATTTTATAATATCAACAATAAAAAATAACAATGCAGAAGAAGATATTAATTTTATTTTCATAGTACATATTAAAAGGATTATGGACAAAAAAAAGAAAGAAAAAATATATTCGATTCCAGATATAGATGAAACAGTTGATCAAATTTTTATTGATAATCTTGAAGGTTTAAATATTTCTTTGGACACAATTGCAAAGGAAGGAATTAAAAACATATTGGAAAATTCTGAATTAAAATTATTTGATAAATATTTTGAATTTTTCAAAGCACTTAAAGCATATTATGATAATTATTTAAATAATTTAATTTATGTTGAAAGTAATTTTAAAAAAGTAAAAAGATACTTTGAAGAAAATAAAGAATTTATTGATATAATTTTATCAAAGGTATTTAATTTAATACATAAAGAAAGTAAGTATAATAATTTAGATTTTTTTAATGAAATTAAAAAAGAAATTTTTGATAATTCTTTAATAACTTCTAATACAGTTGATATTGTTTCTTCAATTATTAATGATGTTATTATTGAGAGAAGATTAAGAGGAAAAATAATGCAGGTTATAGATGCTTTAGAATCAAATAATTTCCTGACAACATTATTAGCTTTAGATAAAAATTCATCTAATAAGTCCTTTTCTTCAAAAGAAAATTTATGTCAAATGATGCAAAAATATTTAAGCTTAACAAAGATTACAGATATTCAAAATAAAGCTATTTTTAACAATAATTATTTAATTCCAGGATTCCTTTCTTTTTATAATACCATTTCAAATTTTATTTCAAAAAATATTACCCAAGGATTTTCCAAAAATGAAAAAAGTTTTCGAGATTTTTTAAAAGGAAATACTATAAAATTAAAAGTTAAATTTCATTTAGAAGAGGTAAGACTATTAGATATTGCAAGTAAAGAAATAATTATAGATGAATCAGATAAATATAAGTTTATCAATGAAGTAATAAATAAATGTCCAAGCGATTTATTATTGAATGATTATATTAATTTTTTTTTAAATAAGAACTGTGAAAATATATATACTATTCCATTAGAAGAAGAATTTATTGATATTGGTAGCAATATAAGCATTAATGAAAATGATAATGAAAAAGGAGAAGAAGTCGACGATTTTTATATGGAAATAATTAAATTAATTATAAATTTAAGATATAAAGATGACTCAAAAATTATTTTTGAAAATAAAGAAAATGAATTAAAAAAATTTTTAATCAAAATAATATGGTTAGAATCAAATAAGAATTACATTTCCACAATTATCCAATTATTTCATGAGGTCAGAAATAGAATCTATATGAATAAAAAAAGCAATATTCTCTTAAAGCAGGTAATTGATTTAATTAAAAGCAATAAAATTAATTATATAACTGATGAAAATAGAAATCCTGAACATACTACAGAGGTAAATGAATGCTATTATATAATTATAGGAGCTTTATATTTAGCTATAACAGATTTAGAAAAAATAGTATTATATGATCCAAAAAATAATAGATATTATGTTGAAGTTGGAGAAAATCAAATTCGAGTTGAAATAGAGCAATATTTGGAATGTTTGCAATACATAGTTAAAGTTAGTCAACCATTCAATGACATGTTATATTTGTTTTCAAATGAACTATATATTATTGTTAATCTTAACTCTATAATAAATTTATTAAAACTACAGAAAAAAAAATATATTGACGCAAAAATAGTTGAAAAAATAATTGATAATTTACGCACAAATATTGATATAATTAGAGAAAGTAAATTTGTGAAAACAAAAGAACTCTATCAAAATATTGGAAATTTAATTAATTTAGTTTCCCAAAACTTTCCAAATAAAGACGAAAATTATTATTCTTTACTAAGAAGTATACTATTACAGGAAATAATGAAAGTAAAGGATAAAAATTATCGTTTTGATTTATTTAAAACTTATATAATAAATGAAAAAGAAATACTTAAGTTTTCAAATGAAATATTCGATCTACTTCTTAAAGGGTTTGTTATTCCCTTAAAAGATAAAATTTTGGCTTCAATAGAAAAATTTGAAAATAGAGTAGAAGAAATTTTATTAATTATGGAAAATAAAATTAAAGAAAAGAAGAATGAATATTTATCCCAAATTTTGCTATATTATTTCGAAAAAATATTCCATATATATCTAGAGAATTATTTCAAAAGCAAAATCGAAAAAAAGAATGAGAAAAATCTCCTTGAACTTGAGCCTTTGAAAGTCTTTGAAAAATGTTTGGATTTATTGTCAAAATTTGATTTAAATGGAAGCAAAATTAAAAATGTATCAAAACTCCTTTATATAGGATACATAAGAGTATTTTTATTTAAATTTGAGGAATATGCAAGAGATAGATCAGATAAATTGAATGATCCTAAAAAAATAATTAATTCTATAAATTCATTCAAAAATAAGATATCTTATATAATAGAATTATTTATTTATAAAATTGTCTATAATAAAAATAATAAGGATATCAGTATTTTTTCACCAAAAAATAATTCATACAATCTTGAATCATTAAATAATTTTAAAGATTTTTTCAATTTTGATGATGACTATTCATATATAAATTTGTTAGAAGAAAAAGTTAATATATTAAAAAATCAAAAGGAAGAATATCCATTTAGAGAATTTTTTTACTATTCAGATTATATAGATGAAAATTATTTGAGTTCAATTATTAATAATGAAAATAAGGATTATCCAGTTTTGGCTGAATATTTAGAACTAAAGAATAATGGAAATTTATTAAATGATTTTTTTATATATAATAAGATTCTTTGCGATATAAATGATGAATTTTCTAAAAAAATTACTAGAGAATATACGATTAAAGAAACTTTAGATAAGCAAACAATATATAATGAAAATAAAGAATTGTTTACTAAATTTTTTGATATTTATAATAAATTATCAGACAATTATGGTAACGATAGCAATGATTATCTCAATGAAGATGATAATGAAAATGATAATAAGCAGGTAAAATTAAATCCAAAATTACCCTTATTAAATTTCTTAATCGTTGATGAAAATGAATTTAGTGAAAAATATAAATATTTCTATAAACAATTTATAGATAAACATAATGAAATTGTCGGAAAATTAGTAGATGCTAAACCAATAATTAATGAAGAGCAAAATCAAAGCCAAATTAATATTCAAAATATTACCAAAGAAGATGAAATTTTCATTACAAAAGATAATTTTTCTATGAAAAATATTTTATTTAATTATAGCTATCGTAAAGTTATTATAAATAATAAATATTCAGAATTTAATAAATATGAAATTAACCTGGAATATATTGAAGAAATGATGACAGATAAACTTCTAAAAAATAAGAAAATAATTAGTGATGAAATATTCATATTTAAATATAAAAATGAAGATTTGGAATTTAAAAATAAAGATATTTGTACAAAATTCAAACAAAAAATTAATGAAGAAGAACTTAATATTAATGATAAAATAATAATTTATGAATACTTCGAAAAAAACAAAGGAAATGTGGATTTGCATCTAAGGTTATTAGATGATTTTGCTTATTTAATATATTATTCATGCGCAAATATAGATAAAATAATAGATCCATCACAAACAAATATAAACAATTTATTAGAAGGGCTAGAAAAAATTTCTAAAAATTTCAAAGAAATTTTCAAAGATAGAAATAATTTTACAGTGAATAAATTATTAAATATTTACGAATATTACCAAATATTATGTTTTAATAAAGTAAAAGAAAATCTCATTAAATATCAGGAGAAAAAAATTAATAAAGAATTAGAAAACTCAATAAATAATTATATCAAAAATGATTTAAAAAAAAATAAAAATGCTGTAGAAACAGCTCTAAGAAAATTCATTCTTTGTTTTTTGGCAAAAGAAGACAACAAAGAAAATAAAATTAAACCAAATCAAAGTAACATAAAAAATTATTTAGAAATTGAAGATTTATGGGATAGAGAATTTTATAAAAAAAATGAATTCTATCAAGAGCTTAAAAAATTGAAAAATTTGGGAATAAAGATAAATAATGTGATTCCCTTTTATGAAAAATGTTTTAATAAAAATTATAAAAATTATTTTGATGAAGTTAATATAGAATTAAAAAATAGAGAAGAAGAGAGAATAAGAAAGGAAAAAGAAAAAGAAAAAGAGGATATAAATAATTTTAATCCTAATGATTATGGTATTGATGATAATCAAAATGAGATTGAAGAAAATAATAATATTGACAATAATTATAATGGAAGCAATGAAAATATTGATGATGATAATGGAGATGATTACCTGGATCAAGATAATGGAGAAGAAGAAGATTATAATTTAGGAAGGTATTGAATATCGTGATTTTCTAATTAACTAAGATTATAGCTAATTCTCAGTTTACACTATATTGAATATAATAGGTTATTTTATTTACTAATATATAATAAATTAAATTATACTAAAAATTATAAAATAATATTTTTTTTGAGTGGATGG
>Ga0310697_10004362_pt1 | contig 14002 bp, 9 predicted proteins | sample 172DNAGHGlowgp2_FD_203883 | JGI IMG/M metagenome (GOLD analysis project Ga0310697, IMG submission 203883) | Sheep rumen microbial communities from Palmerston North, Manawatu-Wanganui, New Zealand - 1728 DNA GHGlow gp2 (v2) (version 2) | ecosystem: Host-associated > Mammals > Digestive system >...
AATTCACATGGTATGATGCAATCGGAAAAAGGAGGCATGGACGAATGAAGCGGATGGTTTGCGCGTTCTTTGCACTGCTGCTTCTATGCGCCTGCGCAGGCACGCCAGATCTTTCGAACGCGCGGCCGTACGAACCGATCGAGGACACGGTCATGCTTGAGGAGATCGAGCCGACAAACGAGCCCGATCCGATGCGCCGCGCGGTCGTTCGGGCGGCGCTCTCGTTGGTGGGAAAGGTATCGTACTTCTGGGGCGGCAAGAACAAGGAGATCGCGCCGGATCCCGCATGGGGCGAGCTAAGGCTGGTGGAGAGTCCCGGCAGTGAAACGACCGGCACGATGCAGCCGTGGGGACTCGACTGTTCCGGCTTCACCTCCTGGTGCTTCATGCAGACCGGCATGGACTGGGAAACGATGCTGAAGCGGTTCGGAAACGGGACGAAGAATCAGTATTACAAGTCGCATGCGATCGACTGGGACGACCTTTTGATCGGCGATCTGATCTTTCAGTACAGTCCGCTCGAGAACAAGGGCAATCACGTGGGGATCGTCGTGGGATTCGACAACGAAGGCGAACCGCTGATCGCGCACTGCGCCTACTCGATGGGCGGCGTGGTCATCACCGGACGCGGCGCGGTGTTTACGCGCCCGAGACGCCCGAACTGCTATGGCGACGGCGAATCGGCTTCGCTGAGCTTTGCCGAGTCGGAGCTGGTGCTTTCCTCCGAACAGGAGATGCAGACCTGGCTTTCCGTCCGCGCGGAAGTCGCGGAGGACGGCGCATACCTGCCGGTCGAGACGCTGGTTTCTCTGCGGATCCGGGGAACGGCGGACACGATCCCGGACGCGGCGTTTTCGGACTGCGTGAACCTTGAGACCGTGTCGATCGCTTCGGAGCTTCGTTCGATCGGCAAAGACGCGTTCAGACACTGCGCGATCGAAACGCTCGTGCTGCCGGCGTCGCTTGAGACAATCGGCGAAAACGCGTTTGCGTCGGAACATTTATACGCCGTACTGTTTTTGGGCGCGCCGCCCGAGACGCCGGACGACGGAATCTTTTTCGTGCCCGCTGAGGACGGGGACAAGCCTTCGGTCACGGTGTACTATCTGAATGAAAACGCCGCGCTGTGGGCGAACGAAGGAGAAACGGTGTGGAACGGCGCGCCGATCGTCGGGATCGATTCGATCGAGGACCTGCCGAAGGACCCGGCGTGAGTCCGCTTTGCGCAACCGTTTGCGCATATAGGGGGTATTTCAGATAAGAGGCGGCAGGGTCTCTTTGCAAAACAGGGGGGACGTGGTATACTGTCACGTATGGGACGACAGACGGAATCCGGCGAACGCAGAAGCGTTCGGATCAAATGGGCGGCATGGATCGGCACGGGGATCGTGCTGACGCTGTCCGTTTTGCTTGCCGTCGTTTCCGGCGTTTCGGGACGGAACCGCGTTGAGATCGATCTTTCGCAGTACGTCAACGTCGGAACCGATGCGGGCGGGAATCCCGCGGTGCTGCTGGACGTGGACGCGATCCTGAACGACCTGCACCTGCCGAACCCGAACCGCCCCGGCGTGCGCGCGGAGGACTATCCGGACGTGCTGGCGCTGTGCAGCGCAAAGATGCATCTCAGCCGGCTCGACGAAGACCACATGCGCGTCACGATCGAAGCGGACACGGACACGCTCGCGCGCTACGGCATCACGTTCAAGGCGCTGAGCTGGGAACAGCAGGTAAAGGGATTCGTGGAAGGCGCGACGCCGACGCCGATCCCGACGCTGTCGCCCGCAACACCGACGCCGGACAGCTCACCGCGCGAAACCGAGCCGGACGGGTACTTGAACTCGCTGCTCGATCCGAACGGGAACGGACGAAACCTTAGGTCTGTGTGCGAGACGGTGCAAAGCGAGCGGGATTCGCTCTGCGAGGAGATCCTCGGCGGCAGCTTTGACACGACAAAGACGCAGACGGCATTCGTCGTGCTGGACGGCGGGCGGCATCACAATCTGTACCGCGCAAGCTATACCGCAACGACGCGGTCCGAGGACGGACAGGAACCGGTCACGGTCTGGTTCACGGTCGACGTGTACGACCTCTATCTGCTCGACGGGCAGATCGGGTTCGGACTTGTGGACGTGACGATCGCCGGAAGCGAGGAGGAAAGCAAAGCGCTCCCCTCCGGAACGCATACGGAACGGCTGTGGGGCGGCGGCGTCAAGGTGGACGGCAAGAACGGATTCGACCAGAACGGCTTTGTGCGGTTTTTCGACTGCCCGACAAGCTTCCGGCTCGCAAACGGCGTGTACTGGTCGCCGACCTACGACGCGCTGAGCGAAGACATGGTCTGGGGGCTCACCGCGGTGGAGGGACATTCGCTGGCAAACCTGCTGCGGTACGCCCGCAAAGAGATTTACGCGCGCTACTACGTCGCGTTCGATCCGAAGACAGAACGCGAGTTTAACGAGCATTATCGCGCATATGATTGGTATGAGCCGCGCGACCCGGACTGGGAACCGCGGATGACGGAAACGGAGCGGAGCAACATCCGGCTGCTTCGCGAGATACAATCTTTGATCGAAAAATAAGGAGACCTCAATGAAAACGATTCGTACCATCCTTGCGACCTTCGGGGTCACGACTTTGCTTTACGGCCTGTTTGCGCTGATCGCGATGCGGCTGGATCTGACATTCACCGGACGGTCGATCTATCAGCTGTTTCGCAGCACCGGCTTTGCGGCGCTGGTGCTCGGCGTCGGATGCATTCTGTCGTTCGTCATCATGACGATCGCGCTCGTTTCGTTCCGCGAGGACGGAAAGAACAGGAAGCGCGAGTTCTTCGAGGACGAGGACGACGAGGACTTCATCGAGGAGGAGACCGTTCCCGCCGAGCGCGCCGATGAAGCGGACGAAGCATGGTCGCCCGAGATCAAGCGCAAGCAGCGCAAGGCACTGTTCGCCACCGACGAGCAGACGGAACCGGAGATCCCCGACCTGTTCGGCGAGGACGTCGAAGACGAATCTCCGATCATCCCGATCCGCGAGCCGCAACCCGAACCGGCGCCCGAACCGGAAGCGGCGGAGGAACCGGAAACCGAACCGGAGCCGGAAGCGGAGGAAGAGGATCTGACGGATAAGAAGAAATGCATACACTGCGGCGAATGGATCGACGCGGATTCCGCGTTCTGCAACCGCTGCGGGAAACGCGTCTGAAGGAGGGAGCCGTATGAACAATCAATCGGTGAAAAGACTGATCGGCGGACTCGGCACCGCGCTGATTCTGCTGATCTCGGCCGCGCTCATCGGCGGATATTTCCTGACGGAACGCAACTTACAGCGCATCGACGTGCCGACGTACGTCGACGTGCGCAGCAACGGCGAAGGCGGATACGACTTTACGCTGAACGTCGAACGCATGCTGTATGAAGAGCATCTCATCGACCCGCCCGACGCGGAGCTGGACCGCTATCCCGAGATCCGCGCGTTAAAAACGCTCGGCGTGCGCGCAAACGAGCAGGACGGCATGTACGCCTTTGAAACGATCAGCAGCGCGTCGGACGAAACCGGATTCTCCGAAGCGCTGAAGGCGGGCGGACTGAAGCTCGTCAATACGCAGTGGACCTGGACCAAAGCGCAGGTCGAGGCGAAGCGCGCCGAAGGCACGAGAGGACTGAAACTGCGCTTTTCGGATTACGTGAAGACCGAACGGCGTTCCGACGGCAGCTTTACCGCGGCGCTGGACACGGCGCAGCTCTTTTCGGACGCGGGGATCGATCCGCACGCCGATCCCGCCGCGGACGCGGGTGCGCGCGCGCTGCAAAGCCTGGGCGTTTCCTGCACGAAGAACGCGGACGGATATCTGATTCAGGCGACCAGCACGTCGTCGACGATCACGGAGGACCTTTCGGCGGTCGGTCTGCAGATACAGAACACGCAGTGGACGTGGAGCGAAGCGGAGATGGAAGCGCATCTCGGCACGGTCGAAACCCCTGTCCCCGAAACGCCCGCGCCCGAAACGGATGCGCCCGAAACGGATGCGCCTTTGCAAACGCCCGACGCTTCGGCGGACACGCCGGATACGGCCGAACCGCAAACGCCCGCCGCCACACAGGCGGCGGACGCGCAGACTCCGCAGCCGACGCAAACGCCCGAACCGGACAAGCAGGAGCGCAATCCGAACGCGATCACGTCTCTGTACGGCTTTGATCAGACCGAACTCAGAAAGGCGATCCGCGCGGCGAAGGAAGCGCATTACGGCAGCCGGTTCGAGAGCGGATCGGTCAAATACAACTACTTCGCGGTCGGAAACGACAGCACGCCGCACACAAACGTGTTCCGGCTCGTGTACGCGATCACGACCTCGAGCGGCACGGAATACCTGATCGCGGACGTGTACGATCTGGAGCTTGAGACCGGATACGCGCAAAGTGACGTGCATCTTCAGACGGAGACGGACCGCAGCAAGGCAAAGAGCACCGACGACCTCAAAGGGTATACGGTCCATGCGCTCGACGGCGGCAGCATGGTGTTTGCGGAGAACAAGGACAAGAGTCCGTTCAACGGCGACGGACTGGTGATGCCCAAGAGCATGAGCGAAAAGCTGACTTACGACGAGCTGTGGGATATTCCACAGACCGGCGACATGACGCTGTTGCAGCTTTTAGGCTATGCGCGCAACGAGATGTTCGCGCGCGGCGGACACAAGTTCGGCGATTCGAGCAATTATTATAAGTATTTCTCGAAGTTCGACTGGTATCAGCCGACCGGCACGGTCACGGCGGACGATCTCGCGGCAAAGTATCCCGCGACGCAGAAGAACATCACCGTGATCAAGTTCCTTGAAAAGCTGATCAAGGAAGGTTGAAAGGCTGTCGTATAAGGGGGCAGACCGTTTGCGGCGATCTGATTGCTATGAATACTGACCGGTTGAAAGGGCGCAGAACGCGCCCTTTCTTTTATGAGTTCGCCGCAAGCGATCCGCGTTTTCGCTCAGTCGCATACTGTAGTATAGCTCCGTCGCGAAGAACGCGGATTCTGCCTCCCTTCTCAACAGCCTTTCTTCGCGAATCGCGGCTTGTACCGCAATTCATCTCAACGGATCGATGAATTGCCTTCGGCGTGATACAGTGTCATGAACGTTCAAATCATCCTGTAAAAACCTGCCGAAACTCGAAAAAAGGGGTTTACAAACCTATTTATTTCGGTTATAATGATTCAGTTAAAAACGGTGAGCGGGAAGAGTAGCGCCCGGAAAGTCTCAAGCGAGCCGCGTTGGTGCGAGGCGGCGGCGGAACGTGCGTGAAGATCACCCGTGAGCGGAGCGGTGAAGGCGGCGTATCGCTGGGTAGCCGGTCCCGTGTCCTCGCGTTAAGGGGGAACGAGCGGGCAGGGGGAAACCCTTGTCAACCGAGGTGGTACCGCGAAATGAAGCTTCGTCCTTGGATTGGGCGGAGCAGTTTGTTTTTTTGGAGGAGTGTATGTACAAAAAAGTATCGACGGACATGGACTTTGTTTCCCGTGAGAAGGAAACGCTGGCGTTCTGGAAGGAGAACCGCGTCTTTGAGCAGAGCCTCGAATGGCGCAAGGGCAAGCCTGCCTTCACGTTCTTCGACGGACCGCCGACCGCAAACGGCAAGCCGCACATCGGGCATGTGCTGACCCGAAGCATCAAGGATCTGATCCCGCGCTACAAGACCATGAAAGGCTACGACGTCCTGCGCAAAGCGGGATGGGACACGCACGGGCTCCCGGTCGAGCTGGAGGTCGAAAAACAGCTCGGGCTCGACGGCAAGGAGCAGATCGAGGGCTACGGCGTGGAGCCGTTCATCAAGGCGTGCAAGCAGTCCGTGTGGAAGTACGAATCGCAGTGGCGCGAGATGTCTGACCGCGTCGGTTTCTGGTGCGATATGGATAACCCGTACGTCACCTATAAGGACGACTATATCGAGTCCGAATGGTGGGCGTTAAAAACGATCCACGAAAAAGGACTGCTCTATAAGGGACACAAGATCGTCCCGTACTGCCCGCGCTGCGGAACGGCGCTTTCTAGCCACGAGGTTGCGCAGGGCTATCATGACGTCAAGGAGACCTCCGCGATCGCGCGCTTCTATCTGAAGGACGGAAGCGGCACGGCGATCCTTGCGTGGACAACCACGCCGTGGACGCTGCCCTCGAACGTCGCGCTGTGCGTCAACGCGCACGAGACCTACTGCAAGGTCGTACAGGACGGAAAGACCTATATCATGGCGGAGGCGCTGGTTCCCTCCGTGCTCGGAGAGGACGCCGAAATCGTCGAACGCTTTTCGGGCGAGTCGCTTGTGGGCACCGAGTACGAGCCGCTGTTCGATCTGCCGGTGAAGTTTGGGAACAAGACGGGCTACCGGGTCGTGGCGGACGATTACGTCACGCTGACCGACGGTACCGGCGTGGTCCACATCGCGCCCGCGTTCGGCGAGGACGACAACCGGGTCGGCAAGGTCTGGGAACTGCCGTTCCTTCAGTTTGTCGACGCGTCGGGGCATATGTACGGCGGAACGCCGTGGGACGGACTGTTCGTGAAGGATGCGGACAAGCCGATCCTCGAAGCGCTCAAAGCGAGCGGGAAACTGTTCGCCGCGCTGCCGTTTGAGCACAGCTATCCGTTCTGCTGGCGCTGCGACACGCCGCTCATCTACTATGCCCGCGAGAGCTGGTTCATCAAAATGACCGCGGTCAAGGACAAGCTGATCGCGTTCAACAAGTCCGTGAACTGGATCCCCGAAACGATCGGCGAAGGCCGCATGGGGAACTTCCTCGAGAACGTCATCGACTGGGGCATCTCGCGCGAGCGGTACTGGGGCACGCCGCTGCCGGTCTGGATGTGCGAATGCGGACACGTCCACGTCATCGGCAGCCGAAAGGAACTCAAGGAGATGAGCCGCAACTGTCCGGACGACATCGAGCTGCACAAGCCGTACATCGACCGGGTCGAGGTCGTCTGCCCGAAGTGCGGAAAGATCATGAAGCGCGAGCCGGTCGTGATCGACTGCTGGTTCGATTCCGGTTCGATGCCGTTTGCGCAGTGGCATTATCCCTTCGAGAACAAGGAGGAGTTCGAGCGCCGCTATCCCGCCGCGTTCATTTCGGAAGCGGTCGATCAGACCCGCGGCTGGTTCTATACGCTGATGGCGGTCGCTGCGTGCCTGTTCGACAAGGCGCCGTTTGAGACCTGTCTCGTGCTGGGGCTTGTGTGCGACAAGGACGGCAAGAAGATGTCCAAGCACATCGGAAACGTCATCGCGCCGGCGGACGTGCTCGAAAAACAGGGCTCGGACGCGGTCCGCTGGTATTTCTACACGGCGTCCGCACCGTGGCTGCCCTCGCGGTTTTCGGGCGAGGCGGTCAGCGAATATCAGCGCAAGTTCATGTCTACGCTTTGGAACACCTACGCGTTCTACGTGCTGTACGCCGAGATCGACAAGTTCGATCCGACCGAGCACTCGCTGAAAAAAGAGAACCTCTCGCTGATGGATCGCTGGATCCTGTCTAGATTGCAGACGCTGTGCGACCGCGTCGACGGAAACCTTCAAGCGTACCGCATCACCGAGGCGGGCAGAGAACTGACCGACTTTGCCGACGAGCTTTCTAACTGGTACGTGCGCCGCTGCCGCGACCGTTACTGGGGTTCGGACATGACGCCCGACAAGGAAGCGGCGTATATGACGCTCTATACCGTTCTGAAGACTGTTGCGCTGCTGACGGCGCCGTTCTGTCCGTTCATGACCGAGGCGATCTATCAGAACATCGTGCGAAGCGTCGACAAGACCGCGCCGGTTTCGGTGCATCTCAATGATTATCCCGAAGCGGACGATTCGTTCCGTGACGCGGCGCTCGAAGAGGAGATGGCGCGCGTGCTGAACATTGTGACGATCGGCAGAAGCGCCAGAAACGCGGCGGGACAGAAGACGCGCCAGCCGCTGAAGAAGATGTACGTGCAGGGCGAAGCGCTTTCGGAAGCGGCGACGAGGATCGTTGCGGAGGAGCTGAACGTCAAGGAGATCGAGTTCATCGAAAACGCGGACGCGCTGATGAGCTATAAGGTCAAGCCGCAGCTTCGCACGCTCGGCCCGCGCTACGGAAAACTGCTCGGAAAGATCAGCGCGTATCTTGCCGAAAACGGCGACGAAATCGTGCGCACGCATCATGAGGGCAAGGATTACACGTTCACGCTCGACGGCACGGACGTGACGCTGTCGGCTGACGACGTGCTGGTATCGACGCAGCAGAAGGAAGGTCTCGTTTCCGAAACGGACAACGGCGTGACCGTCGTGCTCGACACGAACCTGACGCCGGAACTGGTCGAAGAGGGACTGATGCGCGAACTCGTTTCCAAGCTGCAGACGATGCGCAAGGAAGCGGGATTTGAGGTTGCGGATCACATCCGCATCGGGTACGCAAACGGCGGAAAGGCCGTCGAGGTGCTTTTGAAGAACGCGGCGGCCGTGCAGGCGGACACGCTTTCAGAGCGCATCGAAGCGGGCGTATTCGGCTATACGAAGGACTGGGATCTGAACGGCGAGACGATCACGCTGTCCGTCGAACGGGTTTGAAGAACACAACCGGTGACAGAAGGAAAGGAGACACGACATGCGCGTATTGATCGTGGAAGATGAAGTGAATCTGGCGGAAACGCTCAAACAGATTCTCAAGGACAACCGGTTTGACAGCGACATCTGCCTGGACGGAGAGAGCGGGCTTGCGCACGCGCTGGAGGGCGTGTACGACCTGCTGATCCTGGACGTGATGCTGCCGAAGATCAACGGGTTCACGATCGTGGAGAAGCTGCGCGAGGCGGAAAGCGCGACACCGATCCTGATGCTGACGGCGAAGTCGAGCGTCGAGGATTACGTGCACGGACTCGATCTCGGCGCGGACTATTATCTCACGAAGCCGTTCGAGATGCAGGAGCTGATGGCGTGCGTGCGCGCGCTGACGCGCCGCCGCGGCGAAGTGATCATGGACGAACTGAAGTTCGGCGATCTCGTGCTGAACAAGTCGACCTGTGAGCTCGAATGCGGAGAGCGCACGATCCGGCTCGGCAAGAAGGAGTTTACGATCATGCACCTTCTGATGACGAACGGAAACGTCGTGGTCAGCAAGGAGCAGCTCTTAAAAAACGCGTGGGGATTCGACTCCGGCGCCGAGGACAACAACATCGAGGTCTACATCTCGTTCCTGCGCAAGAAACTGCGTTTCTTGCACACCAAAGTGGAGATCGAAACGCTTCGGAAGTTCGGGTATAAGCTTGCGGAGAGCAGAAGATGATCAAACGGTCGCACAGCCGGTTCTTCTGGACGCTGTTCTCGCTGGTCTGTCTGATCCTGTTTGTGGTCTTTCTGACGGCGGGGATCGTGATCGTGCGGTTTGTGGACCGCAGCATCAAGCGTACGCTGGATGAAACGCTGCACTATGCGACCGGAGAGATCGGACGGGTGGAGACCGAGACGAAGATCGATTTCGTCGAGTTCGTCGATCCAGACGAAGACGAGCCGAAGGTCGGCGGCACGCAGTTTCCGGCGTACCTGTTCCGCATCGTGCAGGCGAAGCCCGATCCGAATGCGACCGAGCTCTCTGACGACGATGAGATCCAGATGCTGCGCGGCGATTACGCATACTTTGACGATCCCGATTCGTGGCGCGCGCTGTTCGATATCATGCTGAAAAGCAAGCGCCCCGTCAACTGGATCAGCTCCGAAACGCTCTGCTTCGAGGTCGAGCGTGATGAGGATGGGATTCTGCTCATTGCTGTCATCGATTACGCGGGATACCGGTCGCTGCTGGTGCGGCTTGAACTGTCGGTCGCGGCGGGCGTGATCGCGCTGGCGGGCGCGTTCCTTCTGATGATGAACGCGGTGGCGACACGCATTCTCGAACCGGTGGAGCTGGCTTGGGAGAATCAGGAACGGTTCGTCGGCGACGCGTCGCACGAGATCAAGACGCCGCTTGCCATCATCCTGTCCACGTCGGAGCTGTCCGCATCGGACGACCCGGTCGAAAACGAACGCCGCTTTGCCGTGATCCGCGACGAAGCGCGGCGGATCAATCTGCTGGTATCGCGCATGCTCGAATCGGCGCGCATCAAGAACAAGGCGGCGCGCCACAGCAACGACGCGGTGTTCTCGCTCTCGGACGCGGTCATGGAATGCACGCTCCGCTACGAATCGCTGCTGTACGAACAGGGCGTTGAGACGGTGACGGACGTGGAGGACGGGCTCTATATCTGCGCGGAGGAGAGCGCGTTCAAGCAGGTGCTGTGCGCGCTCTTGGACAACGCGGTCAAGTATACGCCGAGCGGTCAGCGCGCGTCGGTTACGGCGCACCGGCACCATCATGAAGCCGAGATCACGGCGCGCACCGAGGGACGCGGCATCAAGGAATCCGAACGTGAGGTTATCTTCGAGCGCTTCTATCGCGCCGACGTCGGGCGTCTGCACGTGGAAGGCAGCTACGGACTCGGACTCGCCATCTGTAAGAATCTCATCGAAACGATGGGCGGAACGATCCGCTGCGAAAGCGACGGCGAGACCTACACCTCGTTTGTCATCACCATGAAGCTCGCGCGGCATCCGCAGGAGAAAAAGAAGCGGTTGACAAACGCGCGGGGTATGGTATAATGTTTTCATCTTTGAGATGAATTCGGAAGCAGTAGCGTTTATCGGCTTTTGAAAGCGAGCGGCGGACGGTGAGAGCGCCGCAAAAAGTACAGCGTGAAGACCGCCGGAGGATCAGAGCGGGTACGCCCGTTACAGCGGACAGAGCACCAAATAGGGTGGAACCACGTTTTTTGACGTCCCTTGTACCGAGGGGCGTTTTTGATTGCAAAACGACATGGAGGAAACAAGCATGATCATTACCTTTCCGGACGGTTCGAAGCGCGAATTCGAAACCGGCATGACGGCGCTGGACATTGCGGGCGCGATCAGTAACGGACTCAAGAAAGCAACGCTGTGCTGCGAGATCGACGGCGAGCGCGCGGACGCGTTCCGCCCGATCGAGCACGACTGTTCGCTGAAGCTCTGCACCTTCGAGGACGAAAACGGACGCTGGGCGTACCGCCACACGGGCGCGCACATCCTTGCGCAGGCGGTCAAGCGCCTGTTCCCCGAAGCGAAGCTTGCGATCGGTCCCGCGATCGCCGACGGGTTCTACTACGACTTCGACGTGCCGGTGTCATTCACACCGGACGATTTCAAGAAGATCGAAAAGGAAATGGAGCGCATCGTCAATGAGAACCACAGGCTGGAGCGGTTCGAGCTGCCGCGCGAGGAAGCGATCGCGTTCATGAAGGAGAAGGGCGAGCCGTACAAGGTCGAGCTCATCGAGGACCTGCCCGAAGACGAAACGATCAGCTTCTACCGGCAGGGCGAGTTTGTCGATCTGTGCGCGGGCCCGCACGTCGCGAGCACCGGCAAGGTCAAGAACATCAAGATCATGAGCCTTGCGGGCGCGTACTGGCGCGGCTCCGAAAAGAACAAGATGCTCCAGCGCATCTATGCGACCGCGTTTGAGAAGAAAGCCGATCTCGAGGCGTACATCACGCGCATCGAGGAAGCGAAAAAACGCGATCACCGGAAACTCGGCAGAGAGCTCGGGCTCTTTATGATTCTCGACGAGGGTCCGGGCTTCCCGTTCTTTTTGCCGAAAGGCATGGTGCTTCGCAACACACTCATCGACTACTGGCGCGAGGTGCATAAGCGCTACGGCTACGTTGAGATCAGTACGCCGATCATCCTTCGCCGTACGCTCTGGGAGCGCAGCGGACACTGGGAGCACTATAAAGAGAACATGTACACCACGGTCATCGACGAGGAAGATTTCGCGATCAAGCCGATGAACTGCCCCGGCGGCATGCTGGTTTATGCGAGCGAGCCGCATTCCTACCGCGATCTGCCGCTGCGCTGCGGCGAGTTGGGACTCGTGCACCGTCACGAACTGTCCGGTGCTCTGCGCGGGCTGTTCCGCGTGCGCTGCTTCACACAGGACGACGCGCATATCTTCATGACGCCCGACCAGATGAAGGAGGAGATCAAAAACACGGTTCGTCTGTTCGACGAAGTCTATTCCACGTTCGGGCTCGATTATGAGATCGAACTGTCCACCATGCCGGAGAGCCATATCGGCACCGTGGAGGAGTGGGAGCACAACCAGGATATTCTGAAGGAAGCGATCACCGAGATGGGTAAGAGCTTTGTGATCAACGAAGGCGACGGCGCGTTCTACGGTCCGAAACTTGACTTCCACATCGAAGACTGCCTCGGACGTACCTGGCAGTGCGGCACGATCCAGCTCGACAGCCAGCTGCCCGAGCGATTCGAGCTTGAATACGTCGGCGCGGACGGCGAGCGTCACCGTCCGGTCATGATCCACCGTGTCGTGTTCGGCTCGATCGAGCGGTTCATCGGCGTTATCACCGAGCATTTCGCGGGCGCTTTCCCGACCTGGCTCGCGCCGGTCCAGGCGAAGATCCTCACGATCACCGACCGCGCGAACGAGGCCGCGGAAGCGATTGCGGAAAAGCTCGACAGCATGGGCATGCGTGTGGAGACCGATCTTCGAAACGAAAAGATCGGGTTCAAGATCCGCGAGGCGCAGATGCAGAAGATTCCGTACATGCTGGTGCTGGGCGACGCGGAGGTCGAAAGCGGCACCGTCGCCGTGCGTTCCCGCAAGGACGGCGATCTCGGCAAGATGACCGTCGACGCGTTTTTAGAAAAAGCGCTCGAGGAGATCCGAACCAAAGCAAAATAACCCGGAAGCATTCGCCGGTACCCTGAGGGGGTACCGGCGTTCTTATTTTCGCTTGACGGCTTCCCCAAAAGTGCGTAAAATGAAATCATGGATATTTCTCGACAATCCGAACGGACCGGCATGCGAACGCTGTGGGCGCTGCTTGCCGCGGCGGGTACGGTTCTGCTGGCATTCGCGCCGAGCACGGCGTGGCTGTCCGGCTTTGACGGCACGCTGTTCGCGTACGGCGTCAAGGAGGCGGCGACCGTTCTGCTGCTTCTGATCGTTCCGTCGCTGTGGGCAAGGAGCGCGCAGTGCGTATCGGTCTGGACGCTCGTGCCGCTTGCCGCGATCGCGTACGGCTGCGGACTGTGGATCACAAACGACGCGATAGAAGCGCTGTACACACTGCTCCTGATCGCGCTGCCGGGCGTGGGGCTTTTTGCGCTCGAACGGATACGGTGTTCGAACTTCCGTGCGGTGCTGTATCTGACGGTGCTGACCCTGATCGCGCTGTTCGGGTACGTGTGCCTGAACGATCTCATTCAAAACGGCGACGCGTACCTGCCGTTTCGACGCGTCATTGCGCTGTACGAACAGGCCGTGCGCGAAGCGGAACAGCTGCTCGGCATGGGCGAACAGCCGTCGGCGGTTTCGGAGCTTTTGACGGAGTACCGGCTCAGCGCGAACGAGATCGGCGTGCCGATCCTGCTGCTGCCGTCGATGGCGGCGGGTCTAAGTAACGTGCTGTTTTCGCACCTCTTTAACCGGCGCGGCGGCGCGGAGCTGAAAACCCTTCCGCCGTTTTGCGAATGGCGGTGCGAGCGCCCGTTTGTGATCGCGATCGCGGCATGCGCGATTGCGGGCATGCTGCTCGAACTGACCGGATGGAACGGCATGACTGCGCTTGCGGGCGCGGCGTCGATGCTGTGGCGGTTCCCGTGCGCGCTCGCAGGGCTATGCGCGGCGCGGCGGATCTCGCTTCGGCTGAAGAAGGGCTGGATCTTTGCGATCGTGTGCGCGGTCGCGGCGGCAATGCCCGCGATGGGACTGCTCATCCTGGCGATGCTGGGCATGCTTGCCTCCTTACGAAAACAGACGAACGTCGGAGAGGACGGAACACGGATATGAAACAATACAGCGGCATCTTGATCGCATTCGGCGCGCTCGTTGCGCTCGGCGCGGGCGTGGTCGCGCTTCTGACCCGACAGTACTGGGTCGCGCTCGGCATGCTCGGCGCGGGACT
>Ga0310697_10004365_pt1 | contig 13996 bp, 26 predicted proteins | sample 172DNAGHGlowgp2_FD_203883 | JGI IMG/M metagenome (GOLD analysis project Ga0310697, IMG submission 203883) | Sheep rumen microbial communities from Palmerston North, Manawatu-Wanganui, New Zealand - 1728 DNA GHGlow gp2 (v2) (version 2) | ecosystem: Host-associated > Mammals > Digestive system >...
TTGTCGTAATATTCCGTTTCCATATTTTAAAACATTTTTTTAACAAACACTATTCTTTCTGAAGCGTATCCTGAAAGTGAATAGCCATCAACTCCATCATAATATTCAGTACCAGACGGTATTTTACATTCAAACACATGAAAATTTTTCTCGAACAAATTTGTACAATAATTATACATTCCTTCTGCAATCAATAGTGTCTCGTATGTGTGAATATAGCCTTCAGAAATGCTTGGAAAACCGTTAATATCTTTAATTGACCTATCGCCAAGTCCAACATATGGCCATAATCCACATACAATTTCATCATTTATCGGATACTCTTTGACAGGAGATTGATATGTATACCCTTCCAGTTCACATTCTTCAAGCATCTTATAACAGATTATGTCTTCTTCTGCCACTTTTGGCACACTGTTTTTTATACGTAAGCACATATTGTTCTTTATTTTTAATGTTAATTTAATGCATGTCGTTGAATGCTTCTTTGTCTATCTTATCCCAATACTCATCAAAAAGTATGCCAGAAATTACATCTATGTTCATCATTATTTGTTCATGGACATCAATCTTGTGGTCATTTTTTCTAACCGGCCATCCATGAACAATCATTTCATATTCACAACGTGACCAAAATTGGTACAAGGATTCATCTTCAACAAACTTTTTGAAATCATTGAATGATTTTGGTACAGTGAAATGTTCATTATAATTATTTTCACTTTCTTCAATGCATTCTTCAAGCCTGTCTCTAAAGTAAGGCAATACATCGTAATGTTCAATCTTGTCCCTATTGAAATCCCAAGTAAGGACATGGAATTTTGCTTTTTCTTCCATAATCTACAATACCGTTTCTTTAACAAATTTTATTTTTTCAGAAGCGAAAGCCGCCTCATAATAGTCATCTTCTCCTTCATAGTATTTTGCACCTTTTGGAATTTCGCATTCAAAAATGCGGCAAACATATTTTTTAGGTATAATAAGCACAATATGACTCATCAAAAGCAATGCGCTTGTTAATGACTTATAAGTGTGTATGAATCCGTTTCCGATAAAATATTTGTTTGAGCCGTCCGAACTATAATCAATTATTATGCTTTTTTCTCCATCAGCAAAAAACGGCATTTTACCATCCACTACATTTTTTTGTATTTGCGTTTTTAGATATGGGGTCATAAATTCGCCATCACCCCATAAAAGAAGTTTATAGCATTTAATGCCGCTTTCAGCAACCGAGCATACAGATGTTTTAGTGGTTAAGCACATGTTAAAATTCTAATTTTACATCATTAACAGGTTCACAGTTTTCAGGGTTTTCAACCTCTTCGATGCCTCCGTCATCCATTTCCCAGTCTGCATATACGTCATTTCCTTCCATATATTCTTCCGCAAGCTCAATTGCTTTTTCTTCAGAGTATTCACTATCAGGCACTTCAACAACAATTGATTTATGTGCCGAAAAATCAATCCTATATTTAACTGTTTTCATTGCTTTGTTGTTTTTCAATTATTAATGTTATTTTTCCAGTATTATCGCCTGAAATCCGTCTTGAAATTACCTTATATTCTTCCTCTTTTTCATTATAGTCACCGAAATGTAATAAAACAATATCTCCAACAATTGGTATTACGCCATCCCAGTATGGCCATTGCTTGATGTATACATAATCTGGTGTCAAAAATTCTAATGTAACACTAACCATTTTTCTTTTTTTTTAACAATTATACAAAATAATTTACACAAAACCAAACTATTTATTAGAAAATATTGAAAGAATGATAAAAAGAAACAATAATAAAATTGTAAAAATTAATGAATCACAATTAAAGACATTAATAAAAAATTCGATAAAGAAAATCTTAAAAGAAGATTTTTCAGCAGAAAGGCCGGAAAACAAGTTCAATGCAACAAATCCAAGTTATTGGAAAGACAACCATGGTTATGACGATGAAAAAGCAAACAAGGCATCTGATTGGATGAGTAGGCATTATGGCAATTTGGAAGAGGATTACGATGATGTATATGATGACGGAGAAAACGTGGAAGAGCAAGATGATTGGCGTTCAGAAGAGCCATCTAAAAACGATGTAATGTTAATATTACAAAAAATTCAAGAAAAATGCAATGAATGTGGAGCAGTATTTAAAGACCTTGGAGAAAACGAATTTGGCGTGATTTCAAGAAACGGTAATTGCCCTGAAGTCGAAAACTTGTTGCAAATGTTAGAAAACAATGGGGTAATATACAACACAGGTGGAAAGGTGTCAACAAATGGGCCTTGGCATGCAAAGTTTAGGGTGATAAAGGCACTTAATGAATCAACAGGACGTAGAACAAATGTGAAAAAAGCTAAAAACAGGATTAAAATCAATGAATCCTCATTAAAATTTTTAAAAAAACTTGATGAGCAAGCAATAAGAAAAATTATCAGAGAAAACATTAAAAAGGTCTTAAAAAAATAAAATGAAAGGGCTTCGATTACTCGATGCCCTTTTTTGCGATTCGTTCATGTTAGTATTAAAATTACAAATACTAGATTTGCAAAAATTATGGCTATTGGCATTATTATTGAAATGTTTGCTGCTATATCGCAAATTACCCAATTAATAGTTTTAATCCAATATAATTCTTTTTCAAACGATTCAAGCCAATAAGCGATTAATCTTGTTGCATAGACAACTAATACTAAAAGCACAAAAGCAAGAATGAGTATAATATCTATTTTGAACAATAAAGAAAATGTGAACATATTTTTAGTTTAGTATAATATACAAAAAATATGATAAAAAAACAAATATTTGAAACTATTTATTAGAAATGATTTTATAATGAGTAAGATTTTATTAAACGAATCAGATATAACTTATTTGGTAAAAGAGGCTGTTTCTCGTGTTTTGAATGAAGTTGGGGACACGATAAAGGGCCAATATAGGCTTGGTAGGCTTGATGGGAGATATATAAAAAAAATGAGGTATTCAAAAACAGATGATGAATCATTAATGAACGCCAAAAAAGCTGGAGATATAAGCGACTATGCGCACAACCAATTATCTTCATCAATATCATCAAACAAACTTAATAATCCTGATGATTTGTCATTATTGTTAAAAGCATACAAACTTGGATACGAAGATGAAGTTTATGGAGATACATTAGGATATAGCGATGATGAAAATGACATTGAATTTAGAAAAAAATATCTTGACGGTGTAAGCATAAAATGATTAAGAAACTAACATACGACACTGATATATGAACTACAAGACGATTGTAGTAGGTGACTTAAGCATAAAGAAACTAATGCAAAATGGAAGTAATAAACTAACAAAAACCTCTCGTAGTTTTAGTGAAAGTGCAATAGCCACATTTATGGAATTTTTAACTTATAAATGTCAAAACAGCAACACTGGACTGGAAACCATTAACGAGAAATGGACAACACAGCAGAATTGTTTAACGGGTAAGTTATTTAAAGATAAAATAGAATTATCAGACAGGGTAGTTCAACTTTCGGATTCCATAGTAATTGACCGTGATTTAAACGCTGCGATTAATATATTAAAGCGATATGAACAGAATCACCTTGCGTTGCTGACAGCGCCATTGGATGTATCCAATGTGGTTAATAAGTATAATTTATTAACAAATACATGTTCTTAAAATTGGTTAAGAACCCCACGATTTCAATCGTGGGAGTATGTCAGTATCTAATAACAGTAGACGATTATATATTTGGAGGATATAGTGATAAAAAGAATTTGATAGCAGCATTTGAAAAACAAAGCAAAATAACACACGGAGAGCCTGGCAAATATAAAGAATGGGACTATAAAAACCAAGGAGTTGGGTATTTAGGGTATCATTTAATGACAAGGCAGGATGAAAGCAATGGCCAAAAAATGGTTTTCACAGAAACTGACATAAGGCATATGGTTAATGAATGCATTAAAATGATACTTAATTATCTACCATAAATCATAGTCAGTTATATCTTCTTCCTCTCCACAAAACCCACATTTAATAAAAACAGCAGTTCCAATTGCATTTGGCAAGAATTTGTATTCAGTACCACCGCCAATTGTTGTTGGCTTGTAGCATTTTTTGTGCTTTTCAATGAATTTTTCAGCTTTTTTTATTTCGTTTTCGTGTAATTTAAATTCAGTTATCATAACAGTATCTTGTTTTATAATCAATAAGATTTGACACTTGTTCTTCAAATTCTTTGTCAAATTCCTCTTTTGTTATTATTTCTATGTTTTCTAATTGTTTTTTTAGAAAATCTATATCATTTGATTCTATATTGAATTCGTGCCAATAAGACCAATTAAACGATGTTGCGTCACCATACCCAGTAAATTCCCCACAAAACCCATGCCCACGTATCAAATATGAGAATTTCGTATTTCCTTCAGATTCAACAGATGTTACATCAGTTACATAGCAATAATGTTCAATCCCAAACATACTTTTGTATTTAATGAACTTGCCTTCGATATCAAGATTTATTTCATCCAATCTAATTTGACGTATTTCTTCATTTATATTATTTATTCTATCATATAAATTTTTACGTTCTTTTATCAATTCGTCTATCTTTTCTTGCATAAATTAAATGTTTATTATTAGTAATTTACAAATAAAATTGGATTTTATCAACTATTTATAATAAAATAACTGTTTTATGAAAACCTTATGGGAAACAATATTGATTTTTTTCAAAACATTGTTTGGCAAAAAGCCTGTTGTAGAAAACACAACAAATGACGAGCAGATATCAAATGAAAATGATACGATAGTAAATAATGAGATATACAATGAGCCCATTGATAAGCCTAATAATGAGCCTAATTTGGGTCAATCATGTGAACAAGTATCAAATGATTGTAAGATGGTGATTTTAATTGATAATGGCCATGGAAACAATACGCAAGGAAAGAAAAGTCCATATTCTTGTTATGGAGTAAAGCCTGAAATTGAATTTTATGAATATAAATGGAATAGGGAGATTGCAACTGAAATCCATAAAAGACTTGCTGCTCTTGGATATGACGCAAGATTAATTGTACCTGAAATCACAGATATTTCATTAAAAGAAAGAGTTAATAGGGTTAATAAAATATGTGCTGAAGTCGGTACGCAAAATGTAATACTTCTTTCTGTACACGCAAATGCAGCAGGTAACGGAAAAGAATGGAAAACAGCAAGAGGATGGTGTGCATTTACGACAAAAGGAACAACAAAAAGTGATGCATTTGCAGAATGCTTATATGACGAAGCAAAGAAAAACTTTGTAGGGCACCAAATTAGAACAGATAAAACAGATGGAGACAGCGATTGGGAATCAAACTTTTATATAATCTACCATTCGTATTGTCCTGCCGTTCTTACAGAAAACTTTTTCTATGACAATGTTGAAGATGTAAAATATATATTGTCAGCAGAAGGTCGTGAAATGGTAATAAAGACTCATGTTGACGGAATTATAAAATATTTAAACTCATTAAAAAAATGAATAATAAATCATATATAAAGAAATTAGTTAAAGAGGCCATTGAAAGCATGGAAATTCAAGAAATGATAAATGACTTCATGAACGCAGTAAGAAGCAAAGGAACTTTATCCAATTATGTTGAGGATGATAGCTATGTCGAGATAGAAGGAAATAAATACAAATATTCGATTAACATCAATATTAGTAATAAGCCTGGATTTGTAAAAACAAGAGATGAGGTTTCATGGCCGGTTGATAATGCATCACCCGCTGAATATGATATTGAAGGCGAATTAGAATTTGATATTGAGGATATCTATGTTTTTGATTTAGAAGGTAATGAGGTACGCGATGATTTATGTCAATATCTAAGTAATGAGCAAAAGCAAGAATTATATGATGCTTTTGATTTTGATGATGAAAAATGGGCAATAGATGCAGATGAATACAGTAATAGGCATGGCCGTGATATGTTTGATAGAGCAGATGAATGGTGGGATGAACATAAAATGAACGAATCAAAAAAAATAAACATCACAGAACAAGATATTTTATATATGGTAAAACGTGCAATTAACGAAGTTACTTCCAAAAGAAAAGCATGGTGTAACTTTGGCTGTTGATGCAATTGAATCCGTTGGTCATGAATGCAAAGTTAGCATTGAATTTGAAAATACACGGTAAACTTAATTGTCATGCATCAGGAACTGTTGAAGACACATTTGATAGGCACAACATATCATTAATAATGTTGTAAATAATTTGAAAAAAAAACAAAATATATAATGAAAAGAAAGACAATAAAACTAAATGAAAACCAATTGAAAAGAGTAATTGCCGAAGCAACAAAAAGAATTTTAAGAGAAGGAACTTCTTTTAATGATAACATAGAAAAATGGCAATATTTAAAAGAAACAGCAGGGGAAGAACAAATGCTTGAATGTTTGTTTCAATGGGCTTCTTCAGACCAAATAGAACAATGGCTTGAATGGTTCGAGGAAGAAGGATATTTCGAAGGTTCTCCTTTCGAAAGAACTGAAGAAGAATTCGGCGATGAAGACGAATTAGAAGGTGATGGCAATTAATATTAAAAAGTAAATTTACGAAATAATAGGGACTATATACCAGTTGGCAGCAACTAATTGAAAGCATGCTTGAAAAGGCATGCTTTTTTTGTTTTAAGGCACTATTTATATATGTAAATAAAAAAACTGATTAATTATGAAGACAAATCATCAAATGAATTATTATGACTATGGCAAAAACCTTGACATACAAGGAGTTATGCCTGTAATTGTGGGGGTGGGGGTAAACACTGATACCCATGAATATGTAGACCTTGGATTGCCGTCAGGCACATTGTGGGCAACGGAAAACATAAAGGATGCTGATGGGAATGAGTTGTATTTTGCTTGGGGTGAGACTCAAGGGTATGCATCTGGACAAGTTGGGACAGATAAGTATTTTGCAGGGAATGGAGAGCATGCGGACTATAAGTATGGTACTTATAACAATAGTGATTACCAAAATTATGGTATGACCAAGTACAACAAAACAGATGGGAAGACTGAACTTGACTCAGAAGATGACGCTGCAACCGTAAATTGGGGTGAAGAATGGAGAATGCCAACAGAAGAAGAATTTGAGGAATTGACAGCGAACACAACCACGGCTTGGACACAAGTTGACGGGGTTAATGGTATGTTGTTTACTTCAAAGGCTAATACTAATACCTTGTTTTTGCCTGCTGTTGGCAGCGCAAGCTACGGAAAATTTTACAGTGTTGGGAGTGGCGGCGGATGTTGGTCTATTTCTTTGAATAAAGGTAATGTTGGAAAATCTAACCGACTCCTCTTCACAAGTGAACACTGTTTTATGGAAAGCGATTCTACCCGTTACGATGGCTGCTCTGTGCGTCCTGTTCGTTCAAATAACTAATAGTAAAAAGGATAATGCGAAAGAAAAAAAGCGCTCCAAATTATTGGAACGTTTTTTTTATGCCAAATAGTATATGGTTACAAAAAAAACCTCACAATCGTTTCATATTGTGAGGCAAAAACTAAAACATTATGACATCACTTTTTAATAATAGACTTGTACCATTCTGCACGTGTCTTAGTAACATTTTTTATATTGTATTTATCCTTTACGGTTTCATACATATTATCTGTCATTAACTTGATATATTCGGGATGTTCAACAATTTTCTTTATTGCTTGTCCCCACGCTTTGTACCTCTTTTCTGGTTCAACCAAAATGCAATTTCCTTCATGGTCAATTTCTCCACCTTTCTTGAAAATTGATTTACTTCCAATTGTATATGGACCAAAATTAGTAGCAACAACAGCAGTTCTTGTAAATCCTCCCTCGATGAATTTAAGTTCAGATTTTACTTCATTGAATGGATTACATTCCAAAGGAGCAAATAGAACATCAATATTTCTATAATGTTCTGCAAAATTTTTTACATCTTTGGTCCATTCTCTTCTATATGGCTCTTGGCCAACCATTGGCCATTGAACGTTTTTCAAGAATTTCAGCAAGAAATCCTTATATGCCGGGCTACAAATATTATAGTTGTCAGTAACAGTCTTTTCATATGAATACCAAACGGACTCAGTTGGCTTTATTGGCCTTTGCCCTTGAATGCTTCCATCAGGATTCATTAATGTCATTGTACCCCTAAGGTCATATCCGCAAAGAACAATTTGTATTTTATCCAAGATTTCTTTTGGTAATGCATTTACAACACCTTTAAATTGCTCCATATCCTTTTCGTGAGAAGAACCCATGACAAAACCGAATCTAATCCTATCTGACGGATTCTTTTCAGAACTATATTGTGGTTCTTCCGGGTCAATTGCGTTAGGATACACAAATACATTCTTATTGTATTTTTTTATTTTGTTTGCAAAAATCTCAGTCGTTGTCGTTACATAATCAGCGCGTTTAAGACTTTCTATGATTTTTTCAGCAACGTGCATTGATTTGTTTTGAGCATAAAGAGGGTGATTGGGACCAACTTCCCAATTATCGTCTATATCAATAATACTTACTATATTATTTTTCTTAAAGTAATCAAGAGCAGCCCAAAACGGCTCCATTTGCCCAAACAAGCCTTTGTGAACATGAACTATATGAAATTTATCAAAATAAGACAAATCCTGCCAATTTGGTTGATAGTTTATCTCAACATCGAATTCATTTCCGTATAGTTTATCCAATTGAGTATGTGGGCTTAATGACCTATAAAGGCCAACACCAAACGTATCACTTGGAACAACAAGTACTTTTATTTTATCGCTCATTATAATTTCATTTAATTAATTATTAAGACAATAAATCATCTGCATTCAAATTATTTTCATTTGCATATTCTCTTGTAGCATTCTCACAAGATTCAGATAATGAAGTTGTAAATGCAAGCCCCTTTTCTCCTACATCACCACATGCACCTCTATATGCGGTAATTGAAGTGTTAATTATGTCATAATTTCCAAGATATGCTGATTTCTTTGCAAATGCTCTTGTTTTAATTCCAAGGCTGTTTGCATCTTGTGCATCTGTCAAATCGCTTCCCATATACACAAAACTCCAATTATATTTGTCTTCTTGCTCTTTAATCATTTCCCTAACTCTTGCTGCACTATATTCAACTGAAGAATTTTCACCTCCGTCAGTCATAACGACAACAAGAACTTTTTCTGGCCTGTCTTCTTCATTCATATCACTAAGCCATTTTCCAGTATTATCAATTGCAACACCAACGCCATCGAAAAGTGCTGTCATTCCATTTGGATTGTATTTATCGTCAATATATTCAATATATTCAACATTCTTTCCAACATACACTTCATCAACTTTTCCATTGAATTTATAATAAGATACTGAGCAACTGCCTTCTTTATTTTCACGTTGTTCATCAACAACCTTTTTGAAACCTCCAATAACATCGGCTTCAGTTCCTGTCATACTGCCAGATGCATCTATTACAAAAGTTACATGCACATAATTTGATTTCATACCTTTTTTTTATTACAATTATTCATTTATTTGATTTTAATAAAAAAACTTAAATTGTCAACTATTTATTTGTAAGAATTATAATATTATGAAAAAAGAATACATAGATTTTATATGTGCATTGCACGGATATACAATAAGAGTAAAAGAAATACATTGGAACACAACAAATAATTCTGAACATTTGTTATGTGATGAAATAAATGATTGTATCTTTGATTGCGAAGATGCTTTTACTGAATGTTGTATGGGAATTGAAGGAAAACATTTTCAAATAGGAAAATTATTACCTATTTTGCCAAATTCAGAAAGTCTTTTGCCTATGTTAAAAGAGCTTGAAGAAGATGTATTGAAAATGAAGAAAAAATGTAATGATACAACTGAAAGCGGGCTTACAAACGTATTAGATGATATGATGCAAAACGTTAATAAATACAAATATAGAGCAACACAAAAATGAATAAAAAAACCATCATATTAACAGATAAGCAGCTTGACGAAATTGCAAATGGCGTAAGTAGTTACTTAGACACGTTGGGAACCACACCTGATATGCCTGATGATTTTGCAAGCCAAGTAAGTGCGCAGGGTTCTGGCGGAGAAGGAGAATCATATGCCGACCCTGAAACAACAGATGACTTTGGTAAAAGGCATTATCCTGAATATAGGTGGGCAATTGGCCCAAGAACATTTGGTAAAGGTCCGTCAAATATCCATGAAATGTCAAAAAAAGATTGGGAAAGAAAATATGTTTTGAATGAAGTAGAAAAAAACGGACAACATTTGTCAAATATTAAATTCGGAAATTCAGACAAGCAATATTCAGACGATGCAATGACACAATATCAATACAGAAAAAGGAAAGCTGCAAAACAAGCATTGAATGGTTCAACCCCTGAAGAAAAAATGAAAGGGCTCCAATCATTACAAAGAATAAATAATAACAATGGAGAAAGTAGGTATGTTGCTGAAAAACAATTTAATGCCGCAAAAGCATCTGCAAAAGTTTTACCAAAAAAAATAAAATCAGCGCCAAAACCAGGTGTCAGAACAACGCATGATAAAAACATTAAAAACGGTATAATAACATTACCAAATAAATAAGACTAAAAAAAAACTATTATATTATGCAAACTTGTTTAGAAGTAAAAGGTATTCAATCAAGAAATAATTTAATCACTAGAAATGATTACACAAGAGCTGAAGAATATTCACCAACACACCCAGACGCATTATCCACAGGTGACCCTCAAGGTAAAGGTACCGGACATGGTGGACATACACACTCAATTCCTGATTGTACAGCGCCATCAACAATCAATTATTCAAACTTCGACACCAATGGAGGTGGAGGTGAATATGATATTAATGGAAGAAATGGCGTTGGCGGAAGAATTTTCTGTCAAAACATATCAATGTACAACGAATCAAACAGTTATTGTAATGTATCAATAGATACAAGTGCAAATGTAGCAGATGGACAAATAGTAATACCAGGTTAATGAAAAAGAAAATAGAAAATATAAATGAGGCTTCTTCATTGTCTAAAAAAAGATTCGGAAAAGAAACTTGGCAATTAAGCAAAGAAGAGAAAATCCAATTTGCAATTGAAAATTGCCGTAGAATCCGAATTACTTATGACGATAAAAAAGGTGGAAAAGGTAAAAATACAAGATACCTTTTGCCATTGGTATATGGTATTACAAAAAACGGGAAAAGTGCAATTAGGGCCTTTCAGACTTATGGCTCAACAAAAAGAGGTGTTCCAAAATACAAACTATTCCTAACTGACAACATAGGACAAGTTGATTTAGGACGTGTAAAATATTATGATTATGAACAAGAATTACTAAGAACTGGATTTAACGATTCTGGAGATAAAGGATTCTCCGACATTTATTCGATAACTCCACTTGCAAGAAATTTCAATGGGGCAAATCTATCAAATCAAAATCAACCAATAGATTCAAAACCGGTTCAAAAATCAGATATTGACAAAGGAGAAAAGCCACAAGCAACGACAATACATCAAACACAGCCAACACAAACAATAAATGTTGCGCAAAAAAATATTGACAATTTAGGGCAAAAAAGTTACTTTCAAAATAAAGTTGAGGCACCAGATACTGAGCCTGTTTCAAAAGGAGAAGTCGAAAACGGGGAAAATATGCCACAACCAACACAGGTAAGCCAATCGCCAATTGATATTGGTGATGAAACGGAACCCGTAGAAAAATCAGATATCGAGCCTCAAATTAATACAGATAATGTTTTATCTAAGTCTTATAAAGATATGATGGATAGAATGGATAATCTTTATAACGATGAAGATGAAGAAAATGATGAAGATAATTTATAATTAAAATGGCAGTTTCAAAACAACAATTAGCACAAATTATAGGAAAAGCAAGGGATTTATGTAATCCTGAAGGCGACAGGCTTGTTGAATCATATAAAGGTGATGGTATGGGCTCATATGACATGAACAATCCAGACCCGTCTCAATTCACTGATTATGAACAATTCGATAGAATGTATCTCAATGAAGAAGAGGATTATCAGCCGCAAAAAAGAAATGTTCAAACAAAAGACATTCGATATAATCAGCAAACGGCAGCAAATAGCAAAATGCCTGACAAAATCAAACAATCAATGCTTAATGAAGTCATAGATGTAACTGCATTGGACAATCAGTCTGTTTTATCAGGAATGGAAATACCTGGCGGAAACAGAAAACCTAAACAAAGTAGAAGGCCCGTTAATGAACAACAATATCAGGCACAAGGCGGAAACATTGACTATTCAATAATAAAAGCAATTGTAAATGAATGTCTTAATGAATATTTTTCAAGACAGCCGTTAAACGAAAGCAATTCAATAAGCACAATCGGGCTAAAAGCCGGCGCAATAAAGATTGTTGACAATAAAGGAAACGTTTATGCAGCTAAACTTGAAAAAATTGGAAATGCAAAAAATTAACGAAATAATTAATTTATAAAGAAAAGTCGGTCAGAAACGGCTGACTTTTTTGTTTATAACAAACTATTTATAAAGAAAAGTTTTAGAAATGAGTAAAAAACAAGTAATTAAAATTAACGAAAATAAACTTAAACAGATAGTAATGGAGTCTGTGAAAAGGGTGCTAAAAGAAGAAGTTGATATTGGACAGATTCTGTCTTCATATGATAATAAAGTTGCAAGACAGAATAGAATGAATCTTGAAAATCGCCCAGAAATAACCGCTGCCAGAAAAGAACTAAGACGTTTAAGAAATTCCATTGAAGATGTAGAACAAAAAGGTGGTGATATTACACCTATAAGACAAAAGATGATAAACATATCAAATCATTATTTTGATAGAAATTACATTTGGCATTTGCAAAGAGGTGATAAATGGGTTGATTTCAAAGGCTGGTTTGATATTGACGGAAATCCTGCTCCAGGAAATGAAGAATTGGAATGGGATTAAGCAGCGCACTTGACAACTTTAACTTCCTAGAATGTGACAACATTCAGGGCGTGTTCCATAATAGCAGCGAATCTTTCGCCGCACTTCTTTTTTCTAATTTTGTGCCATCATGTATATAGTTCCCTAAAAAAGTCGGCCATTTGACCGGCCTTTTTTGTATTACTGACTATTTATAAAGAAAAGTTTTGAAAAATGAACAAGAAACAAAAAATTAGAATTAACGAGAACCAATTAAAGAAAATCGTTACGGAATCTGTGAAAAATGTTTTGAAAGAAGAACAAGAAAATACATATGAAACATTAATAGAAATCATGAATAAACTTGATATGATTATGCATAGCGGATTTATACCATTTTCTTCACCAAGTCCATCATCGACAGAAAAAAAAGTCGCTGATTCAATAAGGCAAGCAAATGAATTATTAAAACAAGCCGCTATTGGTTGTAAACAATTAGGATATGGGCTTAATTAAGAAAAAAAAGTCGGCCATTTGACCGACTTTTTTATGCTTCAGTTTCTACTTCATTTTCAAATTCAAGAGCATTTATTTTTTCTTCTTTGGCATCCAAAACATCAAGTATTGTACCGATTACAATGTCTTTATATTCTTTTGACATAAACTTTCCTGTCAATGGGTCAACATCAACAATTTCAAGCATTGCTTTTGGCATGTCTCCATCTTCAAAATCCTCAAGTTCTTCAAGAGTCATATTTGATACTATTTCATTGAATTTTGCCTTTACCTTATCAATTCCAAGTTGTCTTTCAATTTCCATTCTTTCAATGTAATCATTTTTGATTTGTTCCCAATCCATTTCACAGTAATCCAAATACGGTGGTTCCCATTCAGGATGTGACATCCAAAACTTAATTTCCCTATCATCAAGAGTCATAAGTTGTTCATATGTGTCTTGGTCGGTTTCTTTATTTGGGAAGCCATTGCATAATTCACATTGGTCATATGTGAAATATTGTCTGTCATCAGGATTTGTAATTAGAATTTTATTTCT
>Ga0310697_10004366_pt1 | contig 13994 bp, 15 predicted proteins | sample 172DNAGHGlowgp2_FD_203883 | JGI IMG/M metagenome (GOLD analysis project Ga0310697, IMG submission 203883) | Sheep rumen microbial communities from Palmerston North, Manawatu-Wanganui, New Zealand - 1728 DNA GHGlow gp2 (v2) (version 2) | ecosystem: Host-associated > Mammals > Digestive system >...
CTAAGTCTGCAGTTTTTATTATATTTGCAACAAGAAATACAACGCCACTATGGCGTAGCAGGCCCGTCTGCCAGCGGCCGTCTCGAAAGGGGCAGCCGTTCATTTTTGCCATTCATTTTCTATATATGGAACACTTGTGACACACTGGTGGACGACCATTTGCCTATAAAGATAAGTCAGTAGCCTTGTTTTTAAGCAAAAGGCCTAAATTCGACGGTTTTTTTTATGTAAATTTGTTTTTTGAGCTGGTAAAGTGTCTTTAGAAATATATGAGAAGGATTGGATTCATATTCTTGGTCACTCTGCTGTCATTGGAGGGGTGCAAGGAGCCCGTGGCTCCTGAACCGGAACCCACTGATTTCATCATACTCTCTCAGACAGAGGTCGCGCTTTCCCAGACCGCAGCTGAGATCGAGATCAGTGTTGATGCCAATTGCCGGTGGACCGTCTCCTGTTCGGCCGACTGGCTTGCCTTCCAACCATCCCTCCCTTCCTATCAGGGGCCGGTTATCCTTACCCTTACCGCTACTACGAACGACGATATTGAGCCGCGCAGCGGATCCATTGTTTTTACATACAGTGGAGGAACTATAACGTGCGCCATCCGCCAGGATGCCTTCGTTCCTTCGCTGGACATTTCAGAAACCGAGCTTTCCTTCGGTTACAGGACTGCTGAGAAAAGTATCCGAATTTTGGGGAACTGCCCTTGGGAGGCCAGGGCCGAGGATGGCTGGATTGCCATCAGGCCGGTTACCGGTCTGGTCGGTAGTTTCGACATGACGGTCAATGCCGCAACGAATTCATCCCACACAGGGCGGTCTACTCGAATCCGCTTTTGGAATGAACGCTATCGCCTGGAGCAGTTCGTTACCATTTCCCAAGCCGGGAAACCGGATACGGAAGACAAAGATTACATTGACGAATACGGTATCAACCACGGCGCTGGAATCACATTGCGGGGACTGACCTGGGCCGCAGTCAATTGTGGTTTCGAGGAAACTGCCTATCCCGTGGGCAAGATGTACCAATGGGGGCGGAAGCATGGACTCGGTTACCAAAATGAGACGGAGAAAGATGCGACAACGCCGACACCAGCACCCCTTTGGGAAGGGAATAACGGGGAAGAGGAACCGTCCTATTTCTATCGCCCGGCAGATAACAGTCATTTCGGATATGATTGGATCAAGGTCGGCGATAATGCTTTCTGGAACTTAGGAACGGAAGAGTATCCCGTCAAGAATGTCGCCTACGATCCCTGTCCGGACGGATGGCGCGTCCCGACGGCCTTCGAATTCCAATCCTTGATTGACTATGTCAAATGGGGGTGGAAGGAGTCCAGTCTTCTTTTCGAAGACGGAGAATCTCTGGCTCTTCCGGCCGGTGGTCGCCTCAACGCATCGGACGGCCTGGCCCTTGACCGTCGCATCGACGGGTATTATTGGACTGTATCCACCCCTGTCCCGGGGACATCTGCTTACCTGCATTTCAGCGCGGATGGCTGCAGCGTAAATCAACAAGGAAGCAGGGCCGGGGGCTGCCTGGTCCGCTGTATCCGGGAATAGGAAAGGCGGCTAGATTTCGCCGCCTTCATCCATTTCCCCACCGCCTCCTCCGCCCGGATTGGACTGAAGGAAGCTGCATTCGTACTGGATTTCCCGGACCTTGCAGGTTGGTGTAAGATACTCTTTCTTCATAATCATTATCCATTGACGACGATATCTATCCGGTCTGTGCCCATTGTATCCTCATCCTCTGTATCGATATCCACGTTGGAATCGTTCTGGCTGGATTCTGTCCTGAAATTGTTGAAGAAGTCTTTCCAGCCATCAGCAGCCTGGTAAGCTGCCACGGCTTCGTCGGCAACTACGAGGATAACATTGGCAGAGAGCCCGGAGAACACATCCTGTCCCAAAGCAGGTGGATCCAAAGGCTTCAGGCGAATCTTGACGAGCGTGCTGCAGCCCAGGAACATTTCGTCTGGAATCGATGTGATCTGCTTCGGAATCGTGATGCATTCCAACTGGCGTTGTGCCCTGAAGGAAGGGAGCGAGGTCAAACCATAGAAATACTCCAATTCATTAAACCGACGGATACCGGCCGGAAGCGGCTCCGGGAAGGAGGTCACTCCGGCGATTTCCACCATGGACAACTTCCCGTCCCCATTGGCGTCAAAGTGAGCTAGGCAGTATTCACGGATGAGCGGGTCTTCGGGGATGAGATCATCCACCAGGAAGCCGGACACGTTGGTGTTATAGGCATAGCCGTCCTGCAAACGAGCAGAAGTGAAAGCGGTCGTGAACGTGGTCGTGGACGTCTCCAGGATGACGGAACGATCGGCGGAAGCCGACCCTGGGACTGCTGCATAAACGGTCTTCACGCCCGTGGCGGAGGCGTTCTGGCCCGGGGTTAGGACAATGTCTCCGGTGTGGGGTACGAGGTCGAAACCGGTCTTGGAACTGTTGGGCTTCACCTCAAACACATCGGTGACCTGGGTGAGCGTCACGCTACGGATGACCGTCGATGCCGGAATGTCTGACAGGCCGATCATGATGTAGCTCATCAGGAAGGCGAAGGAAACCGCGGCGTTTGTGAAAGACTGGCTATTGGCCTGAACGACCGAAAACACACATAGGGGGACCGCACCCGTCGTTCCCCGCTGATTGGACATGTCCACCTGAATGCCGTTGAAATCCACCTCGGAAGCGTTGTCCTGGGCCGGATAGAAATAGGCGATGGCATCCCCCTCGCGAACGGTTCCCGTTAGTTGTCCTGAGAATGTCGTGGACGTTCCCGAAGCGTTGGCGGTCATCTGCCCTCCAAGGATCTTTCCCGTCGTGAGGTTGATGACGGAAAGCCGGTCCCCTTCCGCCCACTTGATCCGGACGGTATACTGGGTGGATGCCCTGGTGCTCGGAACATCGACCACCGGACACTCCGGAAGTGTGGCGGTGACAAGGGCTTCAAAAGGACCATCCGCAACCATCCCTGTGCCGGTCTTGTTACAAGAGGCCAGCACTAGGATGGTCAGCGATATGAGAAGGAGCCGACGCATCCTTACTGAACGGGTATGGTATCCGTAACTGCCCCCATCGAACTCTCTGCCTCGGTACTCATGTTCACACCGGCACCGCGGTCATCGCTGCCCAGGGTAATCTTAATCTTGTTCAGACAGTTGCGCTTTACCTGCACCGTCTTACTCCCTAAATCCTGTGTCACGCCGATTCCCCGCTTCCAAGACACGGAAACGGTAAGGTTCTCTGTATAGTTGTCGGCATACTGCCAAGCGCTATAGGTGTCGTAGAAGGCAATGAACTTTTCAGCGCTGGTGTAAGAGGCGGTGTTGGTGGTGGTGTTGAAGAAGGTGCGGGAACTGTTCGAAATAGACACCGTTACCTCTCCATCTGTTACGCCTTCGAGTACATACTGTAGTTTGAACCCCGTACGGTAAAGAGTAATGCTCTTTGTCTCCTTCTCTCCATTAGGGACATAGTTATTGATTTCTCCGTAGAACCAATCGGCGCATTCTGGATAAGAAACACCCAAGAGCTTTCCAAAACGGATTTCAGACAATGCGGACCCCCAAAAAGAATCAGAGGAATAAGATGTCGCCGTGCTACTGGCATAATACCAAATACTATTATTGGAATTGTAATAAAACTTGTTTAAATACAAATAACGGCTACTACTATTCCCAATTTTAATATATAAAGGGCCGACATCTGAAGCATAAGTCCTCAATCCGTTGTTCGTCAAGCTGTAATAGTCTGTCAAAAGAACTTTGGCATCCCGGACCAGACAGAACCGCACAGAATAGGTGGAACCTTTCTTCAGATTCAGGGTCATGCTTTGGATATCATCGAATATCCCGAATGCAAAGGCATTATTTTCCTTGTAGACTTGGACGGCATAAAGGTCATTGGGGGATCCGGCCCTGGTCAGCGGTGATTCCGATGTGGAAATATCGCCAGTAAGGGCAAAAGTGACCACACAATCTTCCCCGTTTTCTGTGCCGAGAACATCCGCCTTCTGGCAAGCAAGAGCCAGGCCCAGGAACATCGCTAATATGATGGAATACTTTTTCATGGCGTCTTAGTTGTTAGGGTTCACGATGATGTCAATGAGGCCGTCCGTATTGATGCCCATGTTGATGTCGTTCTCGTCACCCAGAGCCTCTTCTTCCAACTGGAAGATGATGCCTGACAAGTCCGGAGATAATTGGACATTAACTGTGGTCATCACATTACGCTTGAATTGGATATCCTTGGTCTGTGTGATATTCCACAATGAACCCCGATTGCTGGTGTAAGTGACTGTCGCCGTTGCGACCAGCGGGAGTTCATTCTGCCATACATCACGGACACCTGGGAAAGTGTACAACCGCTGAGGGCCTTCCGCATCAGCGGAGAAAGATACATCGTAAAACTCACCGCACTGAATTCGGGCAGTTCCTTCCTGCAGGCCAGAAACCACGAACTGGGCGCCAAAGACGGTACGCTTCAGGTATACATCGATAGTTCCGTTAGGAACGGGCACATATCCGTCAGTTTCGCCATAGAAACGGTTCACGCCCGGAGCATATTTGGAGTAGTTGGATGTCGAAGGAGACGTCGTTGCGGCCAAATGCGAATTACTGGTCCCGATTCCCGTAAAATAGGTGGTTGTACCAATGATGAACTGGTTGCCTACGAGCGTGGAGTTCGACGCGCTGGTCTGGAAAGGATAGCAGTATCCTGAATAGGCATTGTTGAAAGCTTGACCGTAGTACAGGGTTGTCTTAGCATCCTTGACCAGAGAACAACACACACGATACTTGTGGTTGGAAAGAAGGGTGATGGACATGTCGGCCACGTTGTCGAAAAGACCATAGGCATAGAGATCATTGGTGGTTCCGTCCCCTTCCTTGTCATAATAGACATTGATGGCGTAGGCATCGTTGCCCCCGCCGGCGCGGGTAAGCGGATCTTGGGAAACCTCAACGTCAAAATCGCCTGATACATTGAGCGATACCGTCACTTCCCGGTTTTCTGTGGGTTTGGATACCGACTTCGAGCATCCCGTCAAAACCAGAAATGGGACAACAAGGAGCGTCAAAATGGTGGAGAAATATCTCATAACAAATCAATTTGATGCGTAAAGATACATTTTTCCTTTCAATAATAAAATACCAAGTGTTAGACAAGATTGACTTAGCGCACCAATATGGCACAATTAGGCGCTAACTTCGTACCGTTAGACATCGAAACAAGATGAGAATAATTGATTTCGCCAAGGAGTTTCCCAGCGATCAGAGTTGCGAGAGCAAGGTGAAAGAGTACCGTGAGGCACAGGATATCGTCTGTCCACCTCCCCCCCCCTTTCGAGGCGACCGTTCTTTCAGGGGGATGGTGGAAAAAGGTGAGGCCGATCCAAAAGAATCGGCCTCTTATTGTGATGAGAGAATAATCGATGCGGGAATCGAACCCGCACGCCCTTACGGGTATCTGCTTGGCAAGCAGACGCGTCTGCCTTTCCGCCAATCGGACATGTAACAAAGGTACAACTAAAAAAGCAAAATAACAAATTTGTCCTCCGTTCTTCCTAAAGTGTTCAGTTTTTGTGCATTTTTCTCAAACGGTTATAATAAGTAGTAGTTATAACGATAACTACATAATGCTTTTCAGAATAATGGAAAGACCCGCATCCTTAATCAGATGCGTGTCCTTCCGGTAGCCCTCATCAAACACCTCCATCATCCTCTTCATCCATGTCCAAATCTAAATCAAACAATCAATTTCCGGCCGTTTTTCTTCGCTATACAGACCAGACAGAACACCTCCCCGAAATCGACCCTGACAACCTCTTCTTCACGGCCGATACACACTTCTACTGCTACAAAGTCCTCCCTCATCGGCCACAGTTCAAGGACATTGACGAAATGAACGAAACCTTGATACGCCTTTGGAACGAGACAGTGCCGGAAGATGCTGTTGTTTTTCATCTTGGCGACCTTGCATCTCATCTTCCAAGGGATATCGCCACGGAATTGATGAGGGGGCTGCATGGGACGATACTGCTGGTCAAGGGCAATCACGACGACATCAGCTTGTATCGGAATAATCAGTTCTGGCAGGATACGGGGATGCAGGTCCTGGGCTATCATTGGTGCATCTGGTTAGAGGGCATCAAAATCCTCATGAATCATTACCCTTATCTCTGCTACGAAGGTGAATACGATGGGGTCTGGCAATTGTTCGGTCATGTTCATAGTGGAAGTGATTCAGGTGGCTTCGATATTCCGCGTCTCCAGTACCTCCTTCCATTCCAGTACGATGTTGGTGTTGATGCGAATTCTTACCGGCCCATCAGTTTCCGCCGCCTTCAGGAGATTTTGGGTACGCGGAGATGTAAGAAGTGAGCGCGTGGGTAAAGAGGGGTGAACAAGCGGCGGTTTAGGTGGGCCGGATATGAAGAAGGGCAACCACATTGTATTGTAGCTGCCCTTGTCGCGTAGATTCTTTGGGGTGTGTCTTGGGGTGGAAGGATGGGTGGAGAGGGTTTGTGCTCTAGCCGCTCTTGGAAGTAAAAGTTTTGTATATCAGCGGCTTAACTTTTACACCCCTCCTATCCACCCCCTAATTACACCCCGGAAGATTCATCGCAGTTCTTCTTGGAGTATTTCCCGTGCAGATAACGTACACGGTCGACGGGGATACCAAGCTTCACCGCAACACTATCCCATCCATGACCGGTGACACCGGGCTGATACTCTTCGATGATCTTAGCGGCCAGCTCTTCTTCCGACATCTCCTCCGCTCCAGTCTCCTCATCGTCTTCACCATCGGGCACAACCACCGTCACCATTTCGGATTCCAGATGCGCTTTCCGAACCTTGTTTTCCTCCGCGCCGAACAACTTGATATATCGTTCAAGGCAGTAATTTGCAATATACAAGGCCCCTTCTATGACAGACTTCCGTGCTGTCCGATTCGCAGAAGTTGGCTCACCATACAGCATATGAAGGGTAATGGCGCAGTTGAACGCTATCGATGCCATCCGCCGGGCAAACCCCTTCCGGCAGTAGTCCTCGGTATCCTCTGCAATCCGTTTCTGTTCCTCAATCCAATTTGCCAAGGCATCGGAAACGTAGCTGAGGTCAATATGGTACTCATTGCAGGGGATATCCTCATCGCAGTCGTTGGTCGTGTAGCAAAACTTCGTTCGCAGTTCGAGTAATTCCGTGCGAATATCCGAGAGCTTATCCTCGTCAGGAATCACCAAGGACGGTTTTTCGACTTGCTCTTCAAACTCGCACCATATGATTCTGGAAGCATTTCCGCCCTGCATGCTGCCGAGAGGGGAATTCTTGAACCTCTCTGCATCATCTGGCGTTCCGGTTACTGCCAGGGAAAAACGGAGTGTACAGACCGCCGCACCTCCCGCACTTCTGGCCCTGGTAAGCCTTGTAGTGGTATCGCCATCGTGAGCTTTTCTGAGTTGTTCGGCGGTGGGGCCGTTTCCCTTTTTCCGGGCTTCGAGGATGGTGCTGATTTCTGGCTCAAAAATGTACGCTGGCACGCCGTCATTGTTGTTAAGAATCTGATACAGAACCGACTCCGTCATATTGTAACCTACCACTTGGAGAATCTGGCGGACAGGAAGGGATTCGGGGTCCTTTGGTTTGGCGTTGATTGTGTTGACCTTTTCCTCATCTGCAACTATCACGCGGCCGTAGAGCCTACTGAAGAGCTGACCAATGATGCTCTTGCCAATACCGGCGTCGCCGACCGTGATAAGTTGCATCGTGGGCGCGTGGGTCTTCCCATCCAAATAAAGAGAGCGGACCATTGGTAGGCTCAGCGTTCCCACCATGGAGATAAGATGGAAAAGGACGGAATCCTTGCAGCCATCCGGGCAGTTCTTGAGGAATGGAGCGAGTATTGGTGGCAGATTCGGGAAAGGAAACTTCTTGTGGAACCACTTACTCCACGGAACCTTCTTGATCTTGACGGGTGGCTTGGGCGGTTCCGGTAGCTGTTGACCACTGGCCTCAGGGCTTTTGCCGTCTCCATCACCAGCCTTCTCGTTCTTCTCCTCCTTCTTCAGTTCTTTGTCGCGCAGGATCTCCAGGGTTTTGACGGTGAAGTCGATACCCTTCCGGCGGGCGTAGGCGTTGGTCAGGATATTACTGGCGTTCTGGAGCATCTCTGGCGCGTTATGGCCTTCCACTTCAAGGGTCATGTCGCCAATCTTGCCCTTGATATGGTCCTTCTTTTCCCGATGAGTGCGCCGACCGGAACGGAAAGAGGGGGTCTTGATTTCACCGACAAGGGGAACATCGTCGGTGCTGGTGGAAGATCCGAGACCTTCGAAAAGGTCCCGGATCGCATTTAGCAGGTTGAGGAGCTTACCGTTTTCCATATCTTCTCCTCCCATTGTTGCGGTAAGGGTGCTGACGACGGTACTCCTGACGACGCTGCCAGTCGTTGAAGCGCATGTCCATGAGCTGTTGTTCAGCCCGGACGTTACTCCGGTTCTTCGCATCATGCTTCTTGCACTCGATGAAGGGTGCGGCGATGGTGACGATACCGGTTAGAATCGGTGTGACCTTGAGCAGGACGTCCCCGCACTTGGTCCAGAAAGATGGTTTATTTTCTGTCATCTTTTTGATGATTTTCAGGGTTATTGTTCTTCTTGAGACGCGCGTAGATGGTCTTGGGCGAAACACCGTAAAGGGTCGCGATCTCCTTTACGGGCTTGCCGCCGTCCTTCATTGCGCGGATAGTTTCTACATCCTCGTCAGTGAGCTTGCGCTGTCCGGCGGGGGCATGGAGGTTTTCCGGTACTTCAGCCGTGCATCCGTCGTTGACATCGTGCACATCATCATCGACGGGGAAGGCGGTTGAAGGAAGTGGAGTCGGTTCACCCTCGGGCATGGGACAGGCGCTCCCGGATCCATTGGAACGCTTGCCCTTGCCTTGGGTGACGACGTAGAGGATACCCGCCGTTGCGAGCCCCAGGATATACCCGAGGACTCCGGCCTTGGTGGTAGAACGGGACCCGGAGCCATTGGAGGTTCCGAGCGCAGCGCTTGAAGGCGCAGGGTTTGTTTTGATATCCATAGTTTTATGGTTAATTTATTGCAACCACGGGTGGTATCACCCACCGATGGCCGGAGTGGGCGATGGCTCTGTCATTATTCGCGTTGGATGTGTAAGGCAACAAAAAAAACGAACCCAAGATTTGGGCTCGTGTATGTTTTGAATTGAAAACCGACTCATTCCAAATTATCAGAACACACACGCAAACTAGACGAATACCATCAGGACACAGTAATCCTGTGCGGAGTAAGATCCCTACATCATAACGACCTAAAACAGGCCGGCAGAAATTGTTATTCTGTTAGGGTGATTCTTGTTAGGCATGGGGTTTCATCATCAACTTCGAAGACCTTGACATCTCGAAGGATACCATGCTTTATTAGAATTCGACTAGCCGGGGTGTTAATCCGGAAAAAATCAAGTTTTCAATGAACTCGGCGTTTTTCTGCTGTTGCAAAGGTAAGCAAATAATGGGAAACTCAAAAATTTTTTCATTATTTGCTATCCAGTGCCGCAATGGAACTGAAGACGGTATCACGGATGAGGTGGGCGTAGTGCCGTGTCATGCGGGTGTTGGTGTGACCCATGATTTTGGAAACGACCTCGATGGGAAGGCCTTTGTTCAGAAGATAACAGCCAGCGGTGTGGCGGCCGAGGTGCGTATGGAGGGTTTTCGCAATCCCGCACAAGTCGGCGATTTCTTTCAGATAGCCATTGTAACGCTGGTTGGAGATGACGGGGAGGCGGAAGTCGTATTTCCTGGCAATGTCAATGGCGTCTTCGAACAGGACTGTACAGAACAACACTTTCGTTTTGGCCCGGCATTTTTCAATGTATATCTGCCCAAATTGGTTTTGCTGGAAGTCTTCAGGTACCAGCGCAGCCATGTCGCAGTAGGAAAGCGCGGTAAAACACTGGAACAGAAACAAATCCTTGACCCTTTCCAGCCGCTCATTGGGCATTGTTTTCTTGCGAATGGCATCAACCTCCTGGGCGCTGAGAAAGTCTACCTCCTTAGCCTTCTTTCTGATGTGAATGCCCTTGAATGGATCAACGGCAATCCGCTCGATATTCATGCCGAAAAGGACAATGCTTCGGAACTTGGAAAGCATATTGGCCGCAGTGGAATCGGCAAAATGGGTTTTGAGGTGGCGCTCGAACTGGAGTACATGGAAATGGGATAGCTCGGAAACTTGAGTATAGGGAGGAAGGATTTTGGAGAAGAATACCTCCATAACCAGTTCGTATTTCCGTTCGTTGCGAGGAGTGGTCCCTTTTTTACGGAATGAAGTGAAAAAGTCATCCCAAAGTTCCTGCATCGTATAGTTAGCATTGAATCCACCCTTGACATACTCTCGGATAGTGTCGATGGTATAATCTAATCCCTCAGAAGCACGTTGTATCTGGTATGCTTTGATTTTGGATTCAACCTCCGCCAGATACTTTTTCGTGTCGTTTTCTGTCTTTGCGTAGATTTGTTTCTCGAATAGCTTTGGGTTCATCGTCACAGGGAGACTGATGAATTTTCTTTCCCCGTTCATGCTGATTGCGAGTTCGATGGGAGCCAGACCTTTTTTGTTCGTTCGGCTCTTTCGACAGTAGAAGGTGATGTCAAAAGTGTTACGCATACCTAATTGTTTGTTAGTTAATTTATTAGCGTAACTTTGTGACGGTTTGGCTACCAGGGGAACGTCAGTCACATATAACGTCACAACAACCCCGAAAAAAGGCCTAAAAACAGAACCGCCTCAAAATCTAAGTTATTGATTTTGAGGCAGTTGATGTTTGCTCTGGGTGGATGATGGGGCTCGAACCCACGACACTCGGAACCACAATCCGATGCTCTACCAGCTGAACTACATCCACCGTGTATTGGACTGCAAAGGTACGAAAAATTTCGTTCCCTGCAAGGCATTGGCCTAAAAAACCGACAAAAATCAGAATTCGGGGCTGTAAGAGCCTTTCCGCTCGTACAGCATGAGGGGACCGTTGTCCAGGGCGTACCAGCTCCATTGGAGGAGGACGGCCACGGGGAAGGTCGCGAGGGGTTTCCGGATCTCCCGGTAGGCGTTGACGGGAGACTCCATCGGGACAGACAGGAACACGTCTTCCTGTTTGTTGCCGACGCCGCCTTCATGCAGGAGGCGGAGTTTGATTCCGTCCGTTCCGGCCATGTAGGCAGCCGAAATCTCCTGGGTGGCGGGGTCGTCGCAGGGGTAGGAGGCCAGGATGTTCAGGTAGCCGGCGCTGAACCAGGCATCGGTGACCTGGACCGGGCTGCCGGAAGGATCGGCAGGAAAGCTCTCGGCCGGGGAGGGATCCACGATCCGGGCATCCCAGATGCCTTGTACGTCGATATCCACGTCGCCTTTCCCCGTCAGGGGATGTGTCCGGTACGACAGGAGGACCCGGCGGGACGTATTCACATCCAGCTTGCCTTCATTGCCCACGACGGTCATCCGGACGCCATTGTCCGTGGTGAAGACGCCGGACTCGATCCGGCCGGATTCGAGACCGGAATAAATGACGGAATCGCTTTTGCGGCAGCCGCTCAGCAGGAAGATCCCGCAGAGGAGGGCCAGTATCATCCTTTTCATGTGTTCTTGCTTTTACGGGTGGGTCTGGCGATGAGCTGGATGTCGATGTCCTCCACGGTGAAACCCTTGAACTTGCGGCGCTTCAGGTGTGATTGCACGAGGTCCATGAGTTCTTCGTCGAAGACGTCGCGGTAGTGATGGTTCTCCCGGTCGTAGAGGTGGATGTGGCGGAAGTTGTTCACATCGAAATACATCTTGTTGTTTCCGCTGAGGCGCCGGTTGTAGATTCTGAGGTCAGCCAGCTGGGAAAGGATGTTGTACACCGATGCGACCGTTACCTTGACGTTGCCCCGGCGGCCGATCTCCTCGGAGACCATGTCTGCGGAAGCGTGTCCGAGGGCGCGCATCGCCTCATGGACTTCCAGGCGCTGCCGGGTGGCCTTGAGGCCGTGCCGCTTCAGACGGGTGCGGAACTCGTCCAGGGTGGGCATGGAAAGAATCGTATTCTGGGTGGCCATAGTTTGCAAAGTTAGGATTAATTTGGAATGATTCCAAATCAGAACAGGGAGACGCCCAGCAGGGATTCCGCGTTTGCGACCGCGGCGTCCGTAATGACGGACCCGGAAAGCAGGCGGGCGATTTCCTGCACCCTTTCCTCCGGAGAGAGCGGGCGGATGGAGGTGATGTCGTTTTCCTTGGTTACGAGGTAATGGGCCTGGCCCTTGGCCGCCACTTGCGGAAGGTGGGTGATGGCAAGGACCTGCATGTCCTCGCCCATCCGGCCGATCATCTGTCCCATCCGGTCCGCGGCGCTGCCTGAGACGCCGGTGTCGATTTCGTCGAAGATGAGCGTGGGCATGGCTGTATAGCGGGCCATCATCGCCTTGAGGCTGAGCATGATGCGGGAGAGTTCGCCGCCGGAGGCGACCTTCGCCACATCTTGCGGGGCTTTCCCCGTGGATGAGAACAGGAAGTGGACGGTATCCTTTCCGGAGGGCCCTTCGGGGGCCTCGGTGAGGACCACCTTGAACAGGGCACGATCCAGCTCCAGGAAGGTCAGCGAATCTACGATAGCCCCCGCGAAACCTTCCGTGGCCTGCTGCCGGCTTGCGTGCAGGGCTTCCGCCGCCGCACCATAGGTACGGGCGGCCTCGTCGGCCTCTTTCCGGAGTTCGGCCACCCGCTCTTCCAGGGCGCCGGTATCAGTCAGGTCGCGGGAGAGCCGGTCGCGGACGGCAATCAGTTCGCCCTCCGTAGCGGCCCCGTGCTTTTTCATCAGCTCATACAGGAGGGACATCCGGTCCTCCACCTGCTCCAGCCGCCCGGGTGAAACTTCCAGGCGGACATTGGCCGAAGAAACCTCTTCTGCGATGTCCTCCAGCTCCAGCCGGACGGATTCCAGCCGTTTTTCCAACGGCTCCAGGGAGGGGATGAAACGGCCCGCCCGGGCCATCTGCTTCTCCGCTTCCTTCAACTGGGCGGTCAGGGGCGCCCGGTCGTCCGTCGGGGTCAGGATCTGCTCCGCGGCGCTCAGGTACTCTTTCAGTTCCTCCGCATGGGCCAGCTGCTTCTGTTCGGCCTCCAGTTCCTCCAGCTCACCTTCCCGCAGCCGGGCTTCGTCCAGCCTGCGGAACAGGGCCTCGTTGTAATCTTTTTCCTTTCGGAGGCCGGCCAGCCGCGCCTCGCAGTCGGAGAGCGCTTTCCGCGCATCCTGCCAGGCCGACCAGGCCACGCGGCAGGACGCGAGCCGGCTTCCGTTTCCGGCGTAGTGGTCCAGCATGGCCATCCGGAAAAACGGATCCCCCAGGCGCAGCGTCTGATGCTGGGAGTGGATGTCGATGAGCCTTTCCGACAGCTCCTGCAGGACGGGCAGGGACACCGGTTCGTCGTTCACGAAACTGCGGGAACGGCCGGAGCGGTTCACCACCCGGCGGATGGTCAGCACATCGGCCGCTTCCAAGTCGTTGCGCTCGAGGATGGCCTGGACGGCGCTGTCTCCGCCCACGGAGAACTCGGCTTCCACCACACACGTCTCTCCGTGCGCTCCCACGAGCGTCGCATCGGCCTTGGCACCGAGCACGAGTTCCAGGGCGCCGATGAGGATGGATTTGCCGGCCCCGGTCTGCCCGGTTATAATAACGAGACCCTCCGGAAAATCAATTTCCAGAGAGTCGATGAGTACGTAGTTGGAGACGTGGAGGGAGCGGAGCATTACTCGCCGTTGATGTCGATCGGGTTCTCGCTCTGGGCCCGACGGTAGTACAGTTCACCGTTCTCGAACTCGGAAATGGCCACGAGGTCCGGTTTGGGCTGGCGCTCATAGTACTTGGAGATTTCGATCTGCTCCTTGTTCTCGAACACCTCTTCCATCGTGTCGCGG
>Ga0310697_10004367_pt1 | contig 13993 bp, 6 predicted proteins | sample 172DNAGHGlowgp2_FD_203883 | JGI IMG/M metagenome (GOLD analysis project Ga0310697, IMG submission 203883) | Sheep rumen microbial communities from Palmerston North, Manawatu-Wanganui, New Zealand - 1728 DNA GHGlow gp2 (v2) (version 2) | ecosystem: Host-associated > Mammals > Digestive system >...
CCCCACGTCTCTTTTGCTTTTACAAGCTCGCTTCTGCAAGCGTCCCAAACAAATGGTTCGATAATCGTTTCTTTATTCGTTAGTCCAAAGTCAGGAAGGGAAAACGAGACCTCATGAGTTCTGATATCAATATCAACGGAAATACGAGTTAGTATCTTGACCCGCTCGTTATCAACTACAATCCGGTCTTTTATGGCAATCCAATCCGCTTTAGAAGGTATATATGTTCTTACAAAGTTAGTTACTTCTTCCACGTCAAATTTACCTTCTTCATCTTCGAACATTTTAAGGAGCCAGTCACGTAAAAAGGATGGTAGTTTTAACCCACTGAAGAAGTTGCTTTCTTTCAGATCTTTGAAAACAACCATATCCTCGAAATATCTTTTCAGCTTATCTTCCATGATTATATTCGATTAAAACAATTTATTCTCACTTGCGCCTTCTTTCTTGACTTCAAATTCAAGATCTCGGCCAATTAAAGCGCCATTAAGATACACGTTAAAGTTATAATGCCCTGCCTTCTTTAAATCAGGCATTTCAATTTGATATTGATAATTAATTTCGGTTGACTCGGCCTTATAAATCTTGCCATTTATAGAAATTGAAATCTCTCCTGAATCAATTCCGACAAACAGTAAAAGTTTAGCTATCCGTTTATAACTTACAAATATCGGTTTGTCTTCGGCAAGTTTACAACTGATTTTCTTGGAAGCCTTAACGACACTTATAACCGGTACCGTAACTTCTTCAAGTGTTGCTCCGCCATGAACTTCAACATTGGCCCTGCGACCTCCTTTAAAACGATCATAGTTTGCCAAACACCAGAAATCATTCTCTTCAGTAGCAAATTCGGGCTTTTCGCTTATATCAGACTTGGGGCAGCATCGTCCAGAGTGTTGCCCTTTTTCGGACACCTCCCACTTATTTTCACTTTCGTTGATTACCGCTAGACGAGATGCACCATGGTCTGCAATCACATAAGCTGTCTGATTTGCATTTAAAGCTTTCAACTGGTCAATAAGCTTATTGAGAATGTTGATTTCTTCAACTATGTGAATTGGCAATTTTGTATTCTCATAGTTATAGGTGTTCTGACCCTCATGCTTAAGATCGTCTAATTCCTTGTTGTCTATTACCGTGCACTTACTATTTTTGAATTCTTGCACAAATCCTTTATTAATCGATGTGATTGAGGGCAACTCGCATCTGGCGATGTCAGCATGGAATAGAAGATTGTATTCAAAACACTTTTCTTGCATATAACCCAAGAATTCAACACCCATTGCGTCCATGAAATACAAGATGTCGTTGGGTGACTTTGCCTTAAGATTGTCCACAATCTCAGAACGAGGGCGCAGCCATTCGTTATACTGACGTTGTTGGGCCTGTTCCTCTACCATTTCTCTTAGCTCTGGTAGAATCTGATTGGTGACTTTACAGTACTTATAAAGGCGGAAGTATTTGTTCAAGTAATCGTTACCAAAGTCAAAAGTTGATAAGTAAGCTGCAAGATCGGGATATGAGCTCTTTAAAATCGACAACATCGAATCCTGGGAAGGCTTGTATATGTGCAGTAGTTCAATGGTCAACTCTTTCTCCTTCGTACTTAGATCTGTCAAGTAATACAAAGCATTTTCTTTTTTGCCATATACTTGTTTGCAGAAAAAGGATAATTCATCAACATAATCAAGCAACTGGGCAACAACTTTTCTCCTTTGGTTGTATAAGGTAATAAAGTTTTTGTCCCTTGGGGAATGATTCAATATTTCACAAAAGCAATTATTGATGAAGTCTGCAAAGGTTTCTGATTTGGAAACAACTATTGACAAATAATCGTTTCCTTTCGCACCATAGACCAGAAGGCAAATGAAATAAAGCCACTTATCAAACATGCTGAGATTTGAGAAATGCTCAATTGTAAAAGAAAGATTAGAAATACTCCCGAATCTTTTAGTTACGTATTCACTTAACTTCTCATACCTTGCGGTTTTTTGTAAAAGACTTATCCATTGTTCCTGAGATCCTGCTTTTTCATTTATTGAAGCTAAATCTTGGTAATAACCGGCAACTACTTGAAAGGCAGAATTCCGTTCTTCAATATCAAACATCGAGTTAGGAAAATCCTCGCGCTGCTTTTTCGTCAGAATATTCACATAATTTGCACCACTTTCCAAAAGCACAATCATCTTAGGAAGCCCATTAATCCCATCGATTGATTGTTCAATATATTCTCTTAGTAAGGGAGATGTGAAATTCAAAGTAGGCAGAGGCTGCGGCTTTCCCGCTCCGATAAGGATGCGTCCAGCTTCAAAGAAGCGTTTATCAAATGCCTTCAATAAGTCAGAGCAAGCCAATGTGACGATGATAAGTTTCCCAGCACATGATAGCTGCATTAGAGATTTTATCTCGCTAATGACAACATCACGGCCTTGTAACTGTAAAAACGGTTCAAGGCCGAAAAGGAACATCGTGTCCTTTTTGTTGCCAAGGTCGTTTTTCAGTTTATCCATCATAGGAAGATTATCATGTCCGCAATAATGGCCAGCTTCAATTATCTCATGATGACCTACATTGTAATGCAATCGATACTCAATGAGCATGTCGGCATTTGGCAGATCCACAAGGATTGGCAAATTACTTTGCCCATTGATATAACGATTCGTTTTTGCTATTATTTCTTTAATCTTCATGAGTTGATTGATCTCAATTATTCATAATGATTTGAACACCAACATTCATGTTGTTTTTAATTAGGTCTTTTAAATACCGCTTAACGTCCTCGGCATTCATTGAATCAATTTTTTCCATTGCCACAAGATAGCCTTCTTTTACATACTTGGAGTTGGCTAATGTTTTCAGGACGTTTTGGACTTGTGAATTGCCCATCCAATGATAAGGGGTATCAGAGACATGGGAAGACAAATAGTCCTTCACATCTTGAATGTCGCTAAGCATAACTGCATACTCTCCAAGAATCTTTTCATTGAATGCCTTATTCCGTGCATTCTCATCGTTGAGTAAAGTCCAGTAATCGAACTTCTCCAAATAATTGAGAGCTTTTTCAATCTCTTTATCCGATGGGTTGCCCATGTTGATAGTTCCAAAAACTTCACGACACATGGGCACATCATCATCAGGTATTAAAGCAAGTATCGGCATTTGATACTTGTTGCTCCAATCGTTAGGAGATTCGCTGTTGGTTTTTTCTTTCCACAAAGACTTCAAGCGGATTGAGCCAAGTTCCTTACGATAAGCGGCCACTGTGTCTTCAACAGTCTTGCAATACGTGGCGTTGTCAGTAGTGAACTGACCACTTGTAATCCTTTTATAGACCTTTTCTTTATCGGAGTCACTTAATTCCTGCAAATAGAAATTGCACGCCTGCTTAAACAAATCAAATTGACTTGTATAGAATTTATTAAAGGCTGCGCCATAACCCCGTAAGTAATTTAAGAATTGCTCCTTCTTGTCTTCTTTCAATGTTCCAGATTGTTTAATCTCTTTGAGCATTGACAAGAAAGGTTGCAAGTCTGATACATAACTCTTTACGGATTCATAGGCAACTTTGATATTTCCAACCTTATCGTTCCATGCAGCAATAGAATCGTTGAAACTGTTGCAGTTGACAAGTAACTTGCTGGTTTCTGCAATAATTTGATACTCTAGTATGACTGAGTCAATCTGTAGATCAACAGTTTGACGTTTCCATAACCAATTGGCTTCTTCACTGGCATTGAGTTTTTGGCGCAGTTCATTTATATACTGACCGTGGTCTTCCACTTGGTTTGCAATTTCTGGCAATGCCCCTTCTTTATATTCATCGAGATATCTAAGCATGCCTTGCTTGCACTTGTCCTCTGTGAACAGGGCACTCAGATCAGATGCTGCATTCTTATTAGCCATAAATGTCTTTCCTATCTCATTGGCTATATCAGAATCTGATTTGCCAGTCTGATTGTTCACAAGATTTTGATAGTTATTTATCAAATCACTGATGACATTAACCGGAGTTTGTAGTATCTGTTCTGACAATACATAGGTTAACGTCCATGTTGGGAATGAATAACCCTTCATTTGTTTCCTAATGCGGTCACGAGCGCTCTCAACAGATGAACAATTTTCCTTAGGAATGTCAAAAGCAATTGACGTACCCTCGCTAAAGGCTTTTTCTTCTGGAGTCATCGTCACAATATACTTATTGCGATAACGGTTGTTGGGAGTCATGTCATTCTTAATAACTTCTTCAACCATTTCCTTCATCTTCTGTAACGACATATTGTCGCTAGTAGTGCCGTCACTCCAAGAATAGCGATCGTCAACATATTCCTTCAGCAAGAAGCCCATGAAGAATGCAGTCATATTGCATGGTAAGAAACCACACGGGGCATCTGTAAGTTTATTGTATATTTCTAAAATCGAGATGCGTCCATCATTCTTTAGCTTTTCCTCAATGAATCCATTAATTTGGCTTTTTATTCTGGAAATGGGATCTGATGGATGCTCAAGCCAATAAGTCTCAGAGTTCCAAGCGTTGGCCAATATCTGTTCCAGATTTGCTATAGCACTTTTATACGTTCCTTTGGTTTTTCGAGTTACACCGCATTCAATGCCTACACCCAAACTATTTGCAGCCCACCATGGAGAAATTGAGCGGTAGTTACATTCAAGCGCAAGATTAAAACGTTTGCGGTCAATGTTTCTCAATTCAGCATTTAGTGCCTCAAGGTTACTTAAACTATGACCTGCCGGATGTGCCTTTGAATAAAGAACAAATTGCCCCTGTTTGATTCTAACACGCCAGTTGGCTAGTATTTGTTTAGCGTAGGTATTGTATTGGGCGGCTGTGCTATTGTCTTTTCCGTTGTTGTAAGCTGAGGTTGCCATATTTTCCACCCACTTCTCAAACTCCTCTTGAGTTAATGGAGTCTTTCCGCAATCAATAAAAATGACTTCACTGTCATTTGTGATGTGGTCTTGGATTTTCTTCGATACAACAGCGCTTTCATTATCATCTCGTGATAATCCAACTACAACTTGGAAATGGCGAGGATCATCCATCGCTTTAGAATTAACCTGCTTTGCCTTTGCATCTAAATCGGTTGGACCGACAAATGACATATTGAAACGAAGTTTCAGGTCATGATCCAACTCCAATGCCTCTTCAACCTGTACATCAGCGAGAAGGCTTGTTGTACTTTTACCTTCAAATTTTGACTTTTCCTTCTCAATCTGATTAGCATCCATTTCACCTGTCAAGACTGAGTACAGGAATGAACCATCGTTAAGGTTTCGTTTATATAAAACCTTATCTTTGACAAGTTTTTCGGCGCACTGCACAGCAAGGCCTCCATCAAGATGAGATCCTTCATATGCGTATGCTAGATTCTTCTCGTTTGGCAAGAATATCTCAACAGAGTCTCCTGTGCTTTGTGAAATGGCTTGGAGTAATAGAACGGTTTTTAGCACGTTTTTCTCATCGTTATTAAGCTGTTTTGATAAGCTGGCATAACGATCCAAAATATGGCGAATATTTAGCGAGAGATCATTCTTACCGTTGTCATAGAAAAAGCCCCATAGTAAATCAATAGTTAAAAATGGACTTTCATCAAATGGACCATAGTTGTCCATATACCATTGGAAACCCTTAAGGTCTTCATTGCCGCTGTTCTTGATAAAGTCAAACATACTGCGTTGGTTAGAAGCAAATGAAGAAGAAATATGCTTCAACACACAAGCTGCGTAAGGATGGATAGGCAGAATTCCTCTCAACTCATGATCTTTAATCCCCGCTTTGTCCATAATACGCTTACGAGAATCATGAGTTCGACTTTCTAATTCGAGAAGAATTTCTTCCCATTCTTTAAGAACCTCACTATCCTTATTCTTCTGCATCGCAGCACCCATGAGCTGAAAAGCCATATTATCTGGCAGTTCAATGATACATGGCTGCACAAAACGGTCTAAGATTTTTTTCTTGTCGCTATCAGCATCATCCATGCCTGCCCCGCTTTTATGAGTAACAGGAATAAAGCAAAAGGGCTCTGTTTGGCTCATGTCAAGAATGCGTTGAAATCCCGTTAGACGATGAGCATTATTGAAAAAATATTCAGTGAATTCGTCCCAAATAAAAACAATCGCTTTAAGATTATTTGCTTTGATGACTTCTGAAATCCAGTTCATCATCATCGTATCATCGAGTGAGAATGCCTTGATGTTCTTTTCGTTGCCGACTTTGAATATTTTGTTCATTAGTTCCTGCAACGCTTGATCTTGGTACTCGCCCAGGTGTTTTACAATGTCATCAACTGATTCGCCACCAAATAGTTCACTGTAGCTGCCTTTTACATAGACTTCAAAACTCTGTTTGTTCTCTTCATCGGACAAATACTTGATAACACCATCTTTAAGGGCATTAGGACCAGCATTATCTATACCAGCCTCTTTTAATGCTGCTTCAATACTTTCCTGCATGGACAGGAAAAGGTCATTGTCACTATGAATAGATGATGAGCCATACCGATGCACGGTAATAATACGACCTTGCGCTTTGACAGCATTAAATTTCTTGCGTAAATCTTCATCAAGGTGAAATGTGTTAAAATACTCGTCAACTTCACTTTCTTTAGCATCAAGTAAGTGCTTTAAGGTCAAAACAGCATGAGATTTACCTGTTCCATATGCGCCTTCGACCCAGATGTTTAGTTTTTGTTTTCGTTCAAGCACATTCAAGGTTTGCTTGAGCAAAGCAATAAACGTTTCATGTGGATAGTACTTTTTCCACAACTCCGGTTCTTTCTTGATTACATCATTGTTGACTGCAGGGAAAAAGTCAGGGTCAATATCAAAATATTTGCGGTAAACTTCCATATGCGGCTGATTTATAGTTTGCGTCATTAAAACAATGATAGGACATCTAAAGATGTCTTATCCTCTTTAAGATTTATGTTATCTAGATCGTAAGTGAAGGTCGTAGAAATGAAGTCTGCATAATTGGCCTGCAATCCAACTAAGATTTGTTTCATTTCTTCTTCTCCGATACCAAAGATTTGATAAGGAGTAACTCCATCGCTCTCAACGTTTCTATCATAAAGACGAGAGAGTGTAAATTGATAATAACCTCCACAAGCTTCAGAAAATTTATATAAGCTATATAGAATCACTCGAGGGTCTGGAGTTGCCCATGGTATACGTGTAATAGATATAGCTTTATTCTTCTCTTTTTGCATGGATCCAAATCCAACACGAGAAAAAGGCAAGTCAGCAATACGCGTAAAAGAACTCCAGATGTCTGAAACCCATGTTTCTTTAGCTCCATCTTCAACGAGCTGGTTAATCGTGAATTCTTTTGAAATGATTTCATTAAAATCAATTCTGTTTGCAAACCAGTTTAATTGTGGGGAATACACAAGATTAGTCAACATCAAAGCCCAACTGCTGTCGGATTCTAATCCTAAATTGTCTATTACGTCAACAAGTGCACCTAACTTATTGTTGTTCATTAGCTCGGCGTCTTTTAGGAAACGTTTGAAGAAATCAAACATATTAGATCCTAATGAATGATTTGATGCAAATTCTGATTTGTACTTAAAGAACTGCTCAAACCAATTAATCTTTGGTGCGTGATGAGAGTAGCAATTTAAACTTTTTGTTTTCATTGTAGTTATCCCTTTTGGTTGTTCTAATGATTTATAAATTAAGCATCCCTTTTCTACTTTATGGCACATTGAACAATGCTTGCAATTGCTGTCAATGTGTAGCGTTCCGTCTTCCATATGCAGAGCTCCATGTGGACAATCTGCCTCACATACTCTACAATGTATACAAGATGCTGTTTTGCGAAAAACGTTTTTGAATAATTTAATAAATTCTGGAGACGTTTTTGCAATAATTGAATCAATCTTAACCACAATTTTGTGTTCAAATTGTTCAAGATCAAATTCATATACGGTCCCTTGATGAAGAATAAGATACGGTCTTGATTCGCTTTGAAGTTCGCCAATAGTTTTTATCCATTCCTTCCAATTAGTAGTTGGATGCTCGACCGAAATCACAATCTTATCATCAATTACAGATTCATTATATGATATCCTAATATTAAGATCTCTTCCGTTCTTACGAGCTTTCCATCCTCCATTGTATATGAATTCTTCAAGCTTATTATTTGTGGCAAAATGATCAGAATACCTGTCTCTAATAAGACATAAAAGATTATTAAACTTGTCTGGGTAGCAGCTTCTGGCAATATATTCATTGCGTTCAGCAGCTCTAGGACAAACTAAGCATCCAGCTCTTCTGTTTCCTCTAATATAGGCTTTATTGATGTACAGATTTTCGGCGAAGATATAAGCAAACAATTCAGCTGAATTCCACTCTAGAATAGGATTAAAACTCCATTGCCCCTTATGCTTCTCTCCTAGACTAATATAGTCATAATCACTTCGCGAAGCACTTTCACTTGCTCTAACACCTATAAATGCCATACCTGTAAAATCAGGCATACCAGTTAATTGTCTGAGTGCCAGTATTTGTGGTGCCGTTTTGTGAACACTACAACACCACCGATTAACTGTAGCAGGAGGCCCGAAACGAGACCAGGAAAATTCTGGCTCAAAATGAGATCTTGAGCGAATGAATTCAATCCCTAAATCTTTACATACTTTTTCGAAATGACTAACAGTTTCATACGTGTCGGGAAACTCCATTCCGGTGTCACCAAATAATACTTTGAAGTCATCATGAGGCAAAGCTTTTTGAACTAAATCAAACGTGACAATACTGTCCTTTCCCCCGCTGAATGCTACATAGAAGACATCTACTCCTTTCTTTTTGTATTTTATAAACGAGTTATAAATTTGCTTCATCGTTTGCTGAGTTAACGCCTCGAGAATGCCTGCGTTCTTTTGAGACATTAGCTCCAGATTAACTCTACGCAAAGGCTTGTTATCTTCTTCTGGGCTTTCAATGATAACAACATTAGGCTTTTCTTTCAGATTACCTCCTTTCACAGTAGCTACATGTCTTCCTCGATAGATGTAGTTGTTGGCTTCTGCCCACATCAGTGGTACCGAATCGTCATGTTCATAGTTCCAATATTGATCAAACCCCAAGAGGTCTAGCTCTCGACTGAACACAGGTCGTGGTTCCTTGCTAAAATGCAAAGGAGAACTATTGAGCAGTAATCCACCTGTTTCTGTGTCCCAAGAATAAGAATACATATCTTTTCTTCAATTAGTTATTTCGTATTTGTTTTGCTCGAGTTATTATTTGTTCAATTTGTGCGTATCGCCTTCTCGTGATATATCCTTTTTTAACAAAAAACTCCAACGCATCATCTGTTGTTAACGGTATGCCACTGTCTGCCAAAGCAAATGAGAGGACATCGTTAAAACTTTGTAGTTTGGTATTGTACTTCTCAACAATAGCACCACTGACACAGTTCTTGTTAAGAAAATGATTGTACAGCAGGGAATATTTTTTGCTTCTAGTAAGTAAAAAACTCTCCAGCAGGCGATGATTCCATGGAAATCCACACTCAGGAAAACCAGCGAAGCTGTATATGTCCTTAATAGGCAAGTACCCTTTTTTGTCAATAAATTTGCTTATAGCCACATCTGTCTCAACAATGTTGAAGCGAACTTTATCAACATGAACGAATGTTTTCTCATCTACTCTAATACTGTAATCGAGCAGCATATTCAGATAAGATGTTATCATCACATTCAATTGCGAAGCGAAGGCATCAACTTCTTTTAGCGAGAAGTCCCGCTTCTTAAAGGCAAAATGTTGTATGGCATCTCCTGCGGTTATGTCATCGTAATTGGCACTAATAATTGGGCCGTTAAACGCATATTTATGGCCCAATGATGATGCCAGGGCGTTCCTGATTCCAGTATCAGGGATTGACGAATTGTTTGAGAGAAGTTCCGGAATATTTAACCGTATGTCATTAAACAGTTCGTCAGATGTCATAAATCGATATTGATCGATTGCATTATCAATCAACGATTTCACCACTTTGAGCTCCTCATTACTGATGACAAACAGATTTATGTGAAACCTCTGTTTCCTACCACCAATTATTAGCTTGTCTTTATTCCTACTAAATGCTAATCTGACCCCATCTGAAGGTAAGTGACCCAGCCCAGAAATCACCTCGTCCTCTGTAACGACTCGCCCAAGTTCCTTAATGTACTTAACTACTTCTTGATCAATGTCAACTTCTATACCATCGGTTAAAGTAATACCTTCGTCTGAAAAATGCCACATGTCACCAAAGAAAAAATGGAGGCATGTGTGAAGTGTTTCTCTATCTGGAATCAATGTCTCAAGAAGCTTGTCCTTGAAATCATTAAAAAGAACTTCGTAATAAACACATCGTTTACCCTGTGATAGTTCTGATTCGACATGTGATTTAATCTCATCCCTCAAGGTAATTGGCAGTAACTGTTCTGGAATGAAAATTTTCCCGTTACAGCATATACCACATGATTTAACCATTTGGGAGAACTGATCAGCTGTTAATGAGCAAGTTTTATTGAACTTATCTTGATAGAAGCGGATAAACCGTTTAAACTCAATCGTTGAATTGAGTCGGTATCCGTTAACAAAAAATTGGCCTAAAATTGCTTTGATCTCATCTAACATGTTATGGCTTTGATAAGTTTCCATTGGCGCTTCTTCAACGACTGGGTCTTCGGTTGTCTTCTCATCACGGTAATTGTGTTTCGGCAAATCGGAAAATGGAGCTCTTTTTTCTTGAGATTCAGCGGCGGATGTAGGATACATTCTTTCTGCCTGCAATAAGATTGCATTGAATTCTTCCCGATGTGAAAGGTACAATTCGCACAATTCCGGGAAAAGCGAATTAGATGGCTTCAACCCGTGCTCCCCACTTGTAAAGCAATAGTCTATGGTTGACATTTGTAGCATAATGCCACTCTCATTGCGATACTTCTCGTTAATTTCAATGCCATTGTGGATCATTCTGTTTCTGAGACGCGCAGAAAGATTAAGAACCGCTGTGCGTTTCTTGAGCTCTCCCGCCTTAATTCGTAGATATGCGTCTATTAACAACGCTGTCTCTTGGCGGTTCCAACTGATATTTTGTGCGAATGTCTTCACTTAATAAAGCCTAAGCAAAATTCGTGTCACTCAACTATTTACATACTATTGGGCTAAGTGACTGGTTCTCTGATTATAGTTTAACCCGCAAATATACAACAAAATGTTATAGATTGAGCACAAATATTATACTAATTTTTGCCGTTTTCTACTTATATTTTGCTTTGGTACACCAATATCTATATCCAGTAGTTTAGTTTTATGTCACTCTATGCAATGCACGCTATCAGTAGCTGTTTATATGGGAATACTTGTGTATTTCAAGTTTATTTGCGACCTTTGCATAGAATTATCCTGCAAAGGGTACCAATGCTGTAGTAATTATGCCAAACCGATGTCTATATACTGCTTCTTTCCATGAGTTTATTGGGACAGCGCCGCTAGCAATTCTTGGGGCGTTGCACAATAATTATCATGGTGACGCTCTTACGACCACGGATGATGCTTGGATGGGAGAGATCGAATTGCTGCAGCAGGTATTGGAGCCATGGAAAGACGAGAAATCTCAGATTATCTTCGAGTATGATATTCCCAGGCTGGGGAAGCGCATTGACGTTGTCCTGCTGCTGCGTGGCATCATCTTCTGCCTTGAATTCAAGGTTGGCCAGAAGGACGCATTACAGGCAGACGTGGAGCAGGTAATGGACTACGCCCTTGATCTGAAGAACTTCCATCGTTTCAGTCATGATAGAATAATTGTTCCTATCCTGATCCCTACGAATTACAAAAAGTCCACAACGGTTTTTCAGCCATCGGTATATGATGATGAGATCTATAATACATTGATTACAGGTGGTGAAAAGCTTCAGGAGTTGCTTATTAAGGTGTTGGAACACGCCGGGGCAGATACCGAGGCCGAAGTGATCGAGAATTGGGTAATCAGTCCCTATACTCCTACGCCGACCATTATCGAGGCTGCTCGCACACTCTATGAGAACCATTCGGTGGAAGAAATCACTAGGCACGAGGCTGACAAGGTTTCGACGGACACGACAATCAACTATCTTCTGCAAATCATCCAGCAAAGCAAGGAGAATAAGCAGAAGAGCATCTGTTTTGTGACAGGAGTTCCTGGCGCTGGCAAAACATTAGTTGGGCTTGACGTCGCCATCAAGCAGACCTATAAAGACGGAGAGCTTGACAAGGAAAATGGGGCTGTCTATCTTTCAGGCAATGGCCCACTGGTTGCTGTGCTGACCGAGGCCTTAGCGAAAGACAACCAAATTAAGTGCAGGGAACGCGGAGAACGAAAGAATCTCTCTGACTCCCGTCGAGAGGTGAGCGAGTTTATACAGATCATCCACCGTTACCGCGACAATATGCTGGCCAAGATCAAGAATCCTGTTGAGAACGGGATCGTTGAGATTGATCCAGAGAAAGCGGTTAAACAAGTGGCAACGGGCTATGGTGAAGTGGAGCATGTGGCCATCTTTGACGAGGCACAGCGTAGCTGGACACACCAACGCATCGCCAACTACTTGAAGAGAGGCGGTACCTACGGCAACAAACTCAAGGTTCCTAATTTCCCAATGTCAGAAGCCGAGTTCCTCATCTGGTCTCTTGACCAGCGTGAAGATTGGGCTGTGATTATATGCCTGGTAGGTGGTGGTCAAGAGATTAATACAGGTGAAGCCGGTATAGCAGAGTGGATCAAGGCGCTGAACAAATCCTTCAAGCATTGGGATATCTACATCTCCGATAAATTGACCGATCCCGAATACGCCGAAGGGCAAGTCAATGAGATGTTGAAGGAGAACCCAAGAGTCACTTTTGTTGATTCACTGCATCTGGCTGTCAGCCTTCGTTCATTTAGGGCCGAAACGCTATCATCATTTGTTCATTCGTTGCTGTCCTTCTCACAAGATGCTGCATCGCTCTATCAAGATGTGTCTAGACGCAATTATCCCATCGTTCTCACTCGTGACATGGACAAGGCCAGGGCATGGTTGAGAAAGATGGCGCGAGGCACACAGCAGACAGGCATCCTGGTTACAAAGGTTGCTGCACGTTTCAAGCCATTAGCAGTAAATATTCTTGCTCAAGGAGACGAGAACGCAGTTCATTGGTTCCTTGAGGACAAGACTGACATCCGCTCATCGAACTATCTTGAAGATGCTGCAACCGAGATCCAAGTGCAAGGCCTGGAGTTGGACTATGCCTGCGTTTTGTGGGATGCCGACATGCGATGCAATGACAAGCAATGGTCGTATTTCAAATTCAACGGCAAGAACAAATGGAATCCTGAGAACAATGTAGAGAACCAGAAGTATATGCTTAACGCCTACCGAGTTCTCTTGACTCGTGCCCGTCAGGGCATCGTCATCTGCGTTCCCACAGGCAACAATCGCATGACTGCCGATGGTTTCCCCGAGGACTCCACCCGACTCCCCGAATACTATGATGGCACATACGAGTACCTGAAGTCCCTTGGCCTAAAAGAATTGGAATAGCAATGCTATGGTTATTCCTCATTCTTGCCTCGTCTATATCTTAACATAGTGAGAATCAGTACTGTGCCCTCCATATGCGTTTGATTTCTCTGCCCAAATAGAACTTGCGTTTGTTCGCTCTTCTGATGCCAAAGCGGACTTTCCCCTCGTTTTCCCATCGTAATAGTGTATTGCGATGAATGCCGAGAAGCTTACTCGCTTCTCCAGAGGAATATCGTGCGAAATCTGATACTTTAGGCTCTTCGTTTACCATGTCGTTTATCTCCTTTCTTGGTTGCTATAATCTGGTGCCGACGATCCGCTCGATGTCGCTCTTGCGATAGCGGCGTTTACCTCCTATCTCTACTTTCTTGAGCACGCCAGCTTTATCCCAGCGATAAAGTGTCATTTTCGACACATGTAGTAGTTTTGAGGCTTCATCA
>Ga0310697_10004368_pt1 | contig 13991 bp, 10 predicted proteins | sample 172DNAGHGlowgp2_FD_203883 | JGI IMG/M metagenome (GOLD analysis project Ga0310697, IMG submission 203883) | Sheep rumen microbial communities from Palmerston North, Manawatu-Wanganui, New Zealand - 1728 DNA GHGlow gp2 (v2) (version 2) | ecosystem: Host-associated > Mammals > Digestive system >...
ATTGGATGATGTTGAGAAATTGGTTAACAATATGAAAGAAAAAGTGGATGTTCTTTCTATTGTAAGTAATTTCTTTGTAAATGGGGTAAATAAAATTGGTATTGGAGAATTAGAGGAAACTAAGAGATTGGGTGATGTTGTAGTTCTTACTAGGGAATTCTTTGAAAGTTTAGGAGTAACTATACCAACTCACTATGACATAATAGATGAATCCACAGGAAAGGCTATTGGATTAGGTAACTCATACGTATTAGGTGTTACTAATAAAATCAAAATAGTTGATGTGGATGATTCCTCTAACTAAACGAAACTTTGACTAAATTAAATTAAGGAGCCTTGAATATAAATGACTAGTGAAGCACTAAAACAGAAATTTTACGAAATTTTGTTTTTTAATAAAGAAAAATATGATACAGACGATGCAAACTTTGTAATACCATATGTATCTATGAACGATGGACATACTCCAGCACAAATTAGGTACGAGGATGATGGTATTTATCACGACATCCCAAGATCCCCTTTCAAAAGAGTTACAGGTAAAATTGGGGAAGATGGTAAAATTCCTGATATTGATATTACTTCATTAGTAAAATATGGTTCTTTGGAGCAGGCCAAGATAGCACCTACATTGGAAAATGTGGACATCAAACTTTACTTTAGGGAACCAAATTTAAAGAAAGTTAAAAACAATACAAAAAATACAGGTTTGTATGCAGACTCCTATATTTGGAGAGAGGCCCAGCCAGGGTTCCATTTATACAATAATGATACACTTTATGGTTATGAATGGATCGTTGTACAGGATGAATATTCCTCAATGGACGGAGTTTATAACCTTCAGATGAACATTGAGGATGGTTTAGGTGTTTGTAAATTAGCAGGTACACAGGCTCCAATTTCCTTAAAGGGTGTTCAGTATAAAGTCATTATTACAGCAAAGAACCTTTGGACAAGGGAGTACTCCTTAATGGAGGATACTTTCCCTATTCTTACAAATCTTGATTCAGACTCAGATGATTTTGCTCCTTCACTTAATGCTGTAAAGAAGTATTACAGAGAAAAGGTAGTAACTAAAAATGCAGTAGTGGATGAAACTTTGACAGTTGCAGAAAAAACCACTATAGATGAAAAAGGAGTAAACACAAATTCCATTAAAACAAAAGACATTGAAGTAGAAGGAAAAGAAATTGTTTACAAAGAAGATCTTTTGGATCATATAAACAATACTGTTAAAAATCCTGCTAAGAATGAAAAGGATGAATTAAGAGGCCCACACGGTATTGCAAATGAGGGTATTGATGGTAACATTGATGCCAAAACATTGGATGGTTTGGAACTGGGTACCGGTGCAAGATCAGTAACACAGAATAAAAAGTTTCCAGCTTATGTTCCTTTTGTAGATGAGGATAACTTTATTGGATTTGGAAACGATTTTGGATTCTTTACAAAAAGAAACAGTAAGGATGAACCTGCTACAAAATTAGCTAATTTGAATTTGGTTGCTGGTAGAGCACCAATCAATTCTGTAATGCAGGATGCATTTATAGAATCATTGAAAATAAATGGTGCGGATTTCAGTGGATTTGTAAAAACATTGGTAATCTCTAATGAAAACTTTAACATTGCCTATGTACCAGGAAATACACCTACTATAGAAATTACATCAGGTGTTGCATTCAGTAATAACGTAGAAGTTAAAGTAGGTACAGTTTCCGCTAAATCAATGATTACGGATTCTTTGAAAATTGGAAGTGCCACTCTTAATAAAGATAATATTTTACCTTTGTTAAATGGTTCCTCTATTGCATACAAGAGAGTTATTTCAGAATTGCTTCCTTACAATGTAAAAGAAGCAGCCTCTAGTTATTTGGAACCAAACTTAAAATATGATGCAGATGGCGAATTGGTACATGGTTTGGAAACAATGGATATTGAGGGTAACAATTTGTTGGTATCCCCAGACTTGAAAAATCACATTCCAACAGATTCAGAAGTTTTAAGCAAGGATAAAGCAGCCTTTGATAAATTAGGTTCTGCTCTTCAGGCTATTTATGAAATGCCAATGGCCTCCTATGTTTATAAAAGAGGTCAGGGTGAATATAAACAACAATTAGGTATTCTTATTGAAAGAGTAAACCAAATTAGAGACACCATTGAGGAAGCGAGGGGTCCTAACATTGATGAATTTGATCCTAAAAATTATGTAGTACACAAAAGAAACTCAATGGTAAAAAGTAGTGTACGTAATGTAGGTGCAGGAAAATCAGAAGGTGTAGGTGCCCTAACGGAGGATAGGGTTCTTCAGAATGCTTATACATACTCAGATGAGGAAATCAAATCTATCATCCATTACTTGGATTTGACTACAAGTAAAAAAGAATTACAGCAAGAAATAAGAAACACAGTAGGTATTTTGTTAAAGGCAGCCAAGGAAACACAGGAAAGGTTGTTAAATGTAGAAACTTCTATCTTTGGTTGGGATTCTCCTACAATCCCAGGTCCTAATGAGGACAGAGAAGCCTTTATCAATTCTCACATAGATGAGAGTTTAAGGGACTCTATTAACAACAGCTCTATGTTGTTGGGTTTGAACAGATTGGTTAGGGCTATCTGTTTAGAGTTGTTTGATACAGCTGATTTGGAAAGAATTGAGGCTGAGGAAGAATCAAGGGTTACAGATACAGAAAATTCTAAAGTTTCTGTAAAAACAAGAATGGATCAAATTGATGAAGTTATGTCCGTTCTTTATAATCAGAGTTCTGCAGTAGTAAAATACTATATGGAAAACGTAATAAATGACGAGGCAGGCCATTCTTACGTTGATATGTATACTGCTAAAAATGCTCAAATTATTTCTGAAGAGGGTCAAGAAGAAGCAGACCTTAAAATAAATGGTGTATCCCACGACCTTTATAAGGATTCATACGATGAGGGTAGAAAGTGGAAGAACTTGGCCTCAAAAGAGGAATTGAGTGATGCCTCCAAAGCAGAAGTTGGATTTGCCCAAGTTTCTAAAAAAGCTCACAAGCACTCTCCAAATGAAAGTGAAACCGGTATTGTAAGAATTCCTTCCGTTGTTAAAAAGAATTCTGAGGATATTTCAGAAGGAGAAATTGAACACGAGGATGTAAGTAAATACCTAGAAAACAATAAGGTATTAAGAAATTGGCAATTGTTCAAAGTTGATAAAACAAAGAATTCTATTGCTGATGATTATGCTGCAAATGGTACATACGCACCAATATTTAAATCAAAATTGGTTGCTTGGGAATCTGCTAAAGTAGAACGTATGAACCTTAAGTTAAGTGAATTAACAAAGGCAGTTTACGGTGTTGATGATACAGTTGCTTCATTCCCAAACAGAACAGAAGTTTTAAGAAGGAACATTACAAACTTGGTAGATGATTTGTATCCTAACAGATCATTCAGTGTTGAACATAAGGTGGATATCCAAGGGGATGCCACAGCAGAAATTTACAAACCATTCAAAAAGTCTAATAAAACTTTGAGTGAAAATTTTGAAAGTGGTAAATTAGTATCCAAAGAAAATCCTTCAGTAGATGAGGGCAGCCTAGAAACACACAAAAGTATTATACCTTACTTCGATTCTGAAATATTTAACTTTACTATTGAAAATCACTTTAAGGGAAAAGGATTAAAAACAGGTAAAGCAGGTTCTGAATACAAGGAAGGAAAACAAATAGACATGGGTACTCAGAACAGAATTATCTTCAAAACAGATGATTTGGTTACTGACGAAATTCCTTTCAATGATAAGTACGGTACATATCATAATGCATTCTCAAGAATTGATATGCTTGAGGATATCTTAGGTGTAGAAAATGCATATATAAGTTCTTTGTATGAGGATAACATTCTATCTACAGGGGATTACTTAAATGTATTATCAGGTCCAGCTGCAGGAACAAATGAACAAAAAGTAGCAGATTACAAAAAAGAAATCAGTATATATTCTTACGAGATTTCAAGAATAGAAAGTGATATAAAAAATATTGAGGAATTTTTGAATTCCTACTTGGTCAATTGGACTGCTATAGATGGAGAAATATTAAAAAAGAAGGCTGACAAATCTAGTGTAGAAAGTAAAATTAAGGACAATGAAGAAGAGACTGAATCCTTAAAGCTTTCAAATGCTGAATTATTAAGTTCAATAAACAGTACAGAAACTAGTTTGAAGGCCAAAGAGGGTTCCTTAAAAGAGAAGGAAGAGGAAAAGAGTAAAACAGAAAAGGATATTGAATCCCACGAAACCCAAATTTCTAATTTAAAGGCTCAATTGAATTTGCTGAGTGATGCAATGGGTGAAGCCAGCACACAGGTTGAGGAAACTAATAAGTGGAGTGGTTTCAAATCCAATATAGAGTCTGCTGTAAATGATTTGAGAGAAAGAGAAACTCTCATTAATCAAATAAAAGCAGAAGATAAGGATACAATTGATTTACCTACAGGTGAATTTACAAGATCCGCAGGCTATATAGCCTCTCCTGATTTGAGAGATAGGTCTACATGGGAAGGACCAAACGGAGAAATATTAGTATTTGACAGAAGCAGTGTATCTGATTCTGATACAGGGGCTTCTGAAATTCCACAAACATCCATGGGTCTTCCTGCGGAGGATGCTGATCTTTCTAAGTTAAGTGCAAATACAGAATTAGTTAACATTGACGGTAGCTATACATACAAATATATAAAACAAGGAAATATTGAGTATAGAAAAGAGTTAACAAAGCAGCAGTCAACAAGAAGAAGACCTTATAGAAAGGAGATTACTTCACCGGATGGCCTACCTACTTTGTATACTGCAAATAATGATGTGATAACCGTAGAGGAAACATCAGATGGTATAAAATTCTATTGCCAAACTCCTGAACAATGGGAGGCCTGTGTAGAGGCTAGAAAGGAAGCAGATTATTATAAAATCCTAAGTGATAAATTAAACAAAGAACTTTCTGATTTTGAAGCAAAGGAAGCAGAATCCGAAGAGGAACTTGCTAATATAACAGACCAGAGAGATAATGCAAAATCCTCTATAGCCAAAGATCTCCTAGAGAAATTATTAGATGAGGATTACTTTGAGGCAGTTTCAGATAAGGATGATGTGGCAATTGATGAAGATGAGGGGTCAGGGGATGAGGATGAAGAATCCCCTGAAGAAAATGAGGAAGCTATTCCATTAGCCGTACTGCTTTCTGCTAGAGCAGAATGTATAAAAAAAGCAGTAAGTGAATTTAAGACAAATTACAACAACCTCCCTACAGGGGAAGATTTCCTTTGGGATTCCACTGTTGATGCTCAGGAAATATTGGATTTCATAAATAGCCTTTCAGAGAAGGAAGTCACTACTAAGAGGGGGGATGAGTATGTGACTTTCCAGATTAAACCAAATGAAAGTAATTTGATTGATGTTGATGATGATCAAATGACAGTAGGTGACCTCATTTCTAAAATGATCACTGATTGTCAGTATGGTATCAACATAGAGAATAATTACCAAACTGCTCTTTCAAACCATGAAAATGATTCTAAGGTTGTTGAGGGATACAAAGAAAAATGTGAGGAGACCCTTAAAAATTGGAATTACTGGGAAGAGGAATATACTACTCTCGCAAATGCCAGAACAGAATTAGATAGAGAAACGGAGGATGTATATTTTGATGACCTTAACTTTAGATCATACACATTAAAATACCAATTTGTTAAAAAGGATTCAGACGGCAAAGAGAAATATAACAAAGTTGTTACTCTCGAAAATATTAACTGTGAGGATGACGTTCTTCCTTCTTATGTAAATTCTGTAACAGGGGAAAGTTCAACCAATTATGCAGATGTAGAAAAAGTTCTTACAGAAATTGATGATGAATGGAGCCTTGATGCCACATTTATAGGAAATTCCTTTGACGCAGGTATATCTGCAGAAGAGGATAGACTAGTAGAGGAGTACAACTCACTGTCCAAAAACCTTAATGATTTAATCAATGAAAAGGAAGATTTGTCTAATGAGTTGATTGTTATTAAGGATGAAATTGTTGAATTAAATAAACAAATAGATTCTTTAAAGGAAACTCTTTCTGGATTGGAATCCCAAAACTCAGGTGTAAGTAGCAAGTTGAATGAATTGAACGAAGAGTTGAATTCCTTAAATGCAGAAAAATCTCAAATAGAATCCAAAATAGTTGCTCTGGAAACAGACAAGAAAAACTTAGAAGACAAAAAGGTTAGTCAGGAAACAAAATTAGAGGAGTTAAAGAAAGATAAGGAAAATGCAGAGAATTCCTTGGAAGCCGCAAGAGCTAATTTGGCTGTAAGCTCAGGTACAAACAATGCATTACCTTACTTTGTAGGAGAGTTAAACTTCCTAGATTTCTCAGTTGTAGTAGATAATAAACCTGCAGGGCCAAATACCCCTTCACTCAGTTTACTTTCTAGTACAGATGTTTCATTTGTATTGTCAAGAAAGTCCAAGAGAATCCAAGAAAGGGTAACCACTACAGAAGCCTTCCTGGATTCTTTAACTCAGGGTCTTCATTATGGTAATTACTTGTTAAAAACCTTGGAGGAACAGAGTGAATCTAAGTCTACTAAGGATATCAATGAAAGGTTTGAACAAACAGAAGTTAAAAATATCCTAAAGAGGATCTGCGAAGTCTCAGAGCTTAAACAAACAGGTAATTCGGTATTTGATTTGGATCTTTCCGAAAGTTTTGAAGGTTGTGAGGAACACAATAGAAAGGTATGGCAGAGAGTTCCATATTCTCTAGATGTTACAAAATCAAATTACACAACAGAAAGTGATGGAATTACCGGAAAGTATGAAATAAAAGGTAAGTTGGTAGCTGAGCCTGATTTGTTCCCTTACGGAGAAGAAAAGTATAGGTTATTAAAAGGTACAGAATGGACAATACACGTTAACTATGTAAGTTCAGTTCCTAGTGAATTAGATAAGGATACAATTTATTTGAAACTTAAAGTTTCAGATAATAATAGTCTTTACTCTAAGTTCGTAAAAGCAGAAGATGTGCCTGTAACACCTAACGTTCTAAATTCTGGCTCTTTCCAAAACCAGACAGAGTATAACATTTATAAAACATTAAAGAATTTGTTCACTTCTCTCTTTACTTTAAAGAACGAAGAACAGAATCTCTATTACCAAATGATGTTAAGAGCCCACCCAGTAGGAAGTATATTTGCTTCATTCGATAATAATTTCAATCCAGCTGCACAATTTGGTGGAACCTGGGTAAAATTGAAAAGGGCCGCTTTGTATTCTGGAAACAGTGCAAACCCTGATTTTACAAATATCACTACGGAGGATATATCACACAAACACAACTATGCATTTGGTGGTACATTCTATGGTTCTGTAGATAACCACAGTCACACCTATACCCAAGGTTGGTATTATTGGGGTAGTTCAGGGTCATGGACTGGAGGTTCTGCCCCAGGATGCCATATAAATATTAATGTAGCTAAGGAAACCGATTCTAACAGTGTACAGAATAGGGCCTATATATTAAATGTTTGGGTAAGAACGGGGGCTTTGTAATGAATTGGGATAATGCTTGTAATTATCAAAGAGAGGTATCCTGGCAGGGCCGTTTAGATAAAGTTTTGGAAAGACAAAAAATAAAACTAAACGACAATAGGCTCAAACATGTAGGTACTCCTGAGGATGTAATTGTAATACAAAATAAAACAAACTTAGAGGGTGATATTATTTCTAAGGTTGTAAAGGAACACAAAATTGTAAACTGTATATTCCCGGTTCTTAAGGATTTACCAATGCAAAAGAAAACAACGGAGTTTGGGGAAGGCTATACTGCCATTTCCATATTCTCAGCTAAGGGTGAGGGTAATGATAAGGGTCAAGGAAATGAACAAAAGGATTTACAAACTATAGAAGTTCAGGTGCCTATGGATGCAGACATAGCCAAAGATGACAGAATCATTAGGGTTATGGTCCAGGAAGACTTAAACAGTTGCAGTGTGATGGTTTTTGACGTAATTGAACTTTTGGGGGATTTTTCTAACAATTCCCCTTTGGCAATGAAAGCCAGAATTTCCTTAACAAATGATCCTCCAGATTTAGATAAACCTTTGTATCAACTTATAATGGCTATGGCAAAGAGAAGGTTGGCTGCAAATTATTAAACATGATAAAAGGTAGTGTTTTGAAACACTACCTTTTTATTTTTTTTAATCAAAGAGTGAAAGTAATTTTACTTTAAACAAATCAGCTGTGAAGTAACCTGACTCACTAAGCTGTAGAAGCATGTCTCTTAATTTTGTATAATTTGGTGCCTTACTAAGAGCCAAAGCCTGATTGTAAATAAATGAATTATCACTATTTGCATCAGTAATTTTAAGTTCGGATTCCCCATCTGAGCCTTTCTTGGCTTTTACATCACCAATCCTTCCAAAGACCCTTACCATTTCAGCCCTACGAACAGAAGACATCATAATCTGGTAAACTGTTGGGAAGTTTGTTTTTGTGATGAGAGACAACTGAATAAATGTATCATCCGTTTTCTTATTCTCAGCAATGTTCTGTGTTACATCAAGAATCTTTGTTTCAGGCATAAAACCAAATGCCAAAGAAATATTATTTACATCAAATATTCTTTCCTCAACACACTGCTGGAGAACCTTAGTGGCCATTCCAATGGATCCAAAGCATCCTTCTGCAATTGTCAAAAGACCTTCCTTACAGAAGTTAACTCCTCCATTTTCAATCATCCAATCCCAAAGCTTTTTACCCTCATATTCATTTTTATTTGCAAATGAATACATATATTTAAGCAAATCTGTTTTTGAAAGATTTCCAAACTTAAACTGTGTAACTCTTCTCAATACACCTGAGTTACCTGAACTACCATAACCACTTTTACCCTGAGAACCTAACTCAACTTCCACGTTGGCTGTTTTGGCCTGGATTTCATCCATTGATGTGAAAATCCAATATGTTTTATAACCCTGACCCTCTTTCTTTTCAAGAACTGGAAGCAACTGCTTTGTGGATGCTGCCATCTGGCCTCTCAAAAGTTCCTGGAATTCATCAATAATGATTACTCTTCTTTTACCAAAGAATGGAGTTGTTTTGGACTGTTCTACAAGTCTCTTCATAGACTCAATAGAAGTTTCTCCGTCCTGCTTAAAATACTCAGGTCCATAGATTTTTACATCCCTGTTATATTTATCCTCCAAAATGGCCTTACAATCCTCACATTCTCCACAAGGGTTTCCGTTTGCATCCTTGTGCTGACAAACCATTGTCATAGCTAAAATTTTGGCAGATGTGGTTTTACCGTTACCAGCAGTACCCATTAAAAGAATACCCCTTGGCCATTTGTCATCAACAGCATGCAATTTAATAAAACTTTTTAACTGATCACAACCATACACATCATCAATTTTTGTTGGTCTGGCATCTACAGCCCACTGTTTTCCTGTTAAATCCATTAACAATACCTACCTTTGATAGAATTTAATTTTGTTAAAAATATAGAGTTTTTTCAAAATACATAACTAATTTTTTTATGGAAAGTTTAAAATTAGAGAAAGATATAGACGATGAAGAAAAAGTTAGTTTGATGAGTGGAAGTGACTTTATGATATATCCACCGGATAGAATGGGTAATTGTAAAGTACTTATCAATTGTGACAAAGAAATGCCAGTTAGATTATCTTTTTACGATATAAAAAGATCTGTAAATGATTTATTTGGCCCTGAAATTAAATCAGCTGAATTTATAGATGCCTTACAAAGAGGTAACATTCTTTATACTGATAAGATTGTTTTTAAAACTTTGAGGCCTAAGGATATTTCAATGGAATCCCCAATCCCTACTGCTAAACAAATATCCAAAATTTTTAGAAACAAACCAACACTTTGGTAGAAATTTATGGAATATTCCTCCAAAATGCACCTATATTATATACATAAAATTAATCCTACGGGGGTACGAAGATGATTAATTTTAAGGAATTAGACAATCTTTACACAGTAGATGTAGAGTCAGGTCTTTTTTGCTATTTGCACAGAAAGGATTCTTTGGTAAACTTTAGTGATGAGTTAAAAGTTTCTGAGGCTTTTGAACTCGTAAAAAATAGAAAAATTGTAAAGGCCTTCTCTATAAGTTCTTCCTTTTCCAACCTCCAGGATTACGTTTATATCAGACAGCTAAATGAGGAAGCCAAAATTGTTGGGGGTGACACATTTGTGATGATGTTCACTCATTTGGAAAATCTGATCACAAAGCAGCCAATTACCATTCCGGAAGATTTTACAAAGGTAGATCCTGAATACGTAGACTCCACAGTTGAAAGTATAAACAGGGTTTTCTGGCTTGCACCTGAATCTAATGACCCAAAAGAAAAAGAATTTATTAGGGATATGCGCAAATTCCTGAGGGATATGCTTAAATACAATACCACAACAAGGATAGAGGATCTTATTTCCTAGCCTCAGAAGGTAAGTACTTTCCAGAATTAGAGGTTTGTTTCTTATCCTTCCACCCTACTTGATTTCGGAAATCTGTATTCGTTTTAGGATTTCTCTTTTCAAATCTAGCAACATAATTATTAAAGGTATCCTGTATCCAACCTATCCATTCAGTGGGAATTTTCCTTTTACCATCCAGGGTGTGTTGGATTTTGAGCTGATCAAATATCTTTTCAAATTCTTTTTCAAATTCTCCTAAAGATTTACCCTCAAAGTAATCATCCTCAGCCTGGTTTCCTAATCTACGTCTTTCCCTTGTAAACCTATTATTATTTACTTTAGAATGATTTTCTTCATTAGCTACTACTTTTTTGCCTCTACCCCTTTCTATTTTTACCAAGGCATCCACTAAAAACAGCATATAGGTTCTGGCAGTTTCCTCTTCTAGGCAATATCCATATTTACAAAAATCTAGAAATTCATTTAATACTTTTTCGTTAAGCCTCATTGGTCAAACTCTCTCAATTTTAATTAGTTATTTAACCAATGGGTACAAAAAAAAATCCTCTCTTTTGTGAGAGGATTTTTAATTTTAAATTTTATGGATTAAAGACTATTCATCAATCCCAAAGCTTCCTGTCTTGCTGCAGGGTTATCAGCAAATACTCCCCTTACACAAGAAGTAGTTGTAGTTGCATCCTCTGATTTAACACCTCTGATGGCTACACAGCTATGGCTGATATCTTTCATTACCACCATTACACCCTGTGGCTTCAATTTGTTCTGCAATGCATCACAAATATCCTGAGTAAGCTTTTCCTGAATCTGGAATCTCTGTGCAAAGCCTCTTGCCATTCTAGGAATCTTAGAAAGGCCTACTACAAGCTTATCTGGAATATAAGCTACATATACCCAAGAGTTATCCTTGTATGTTCCGAATGGAGCAATATGATGCTCGCAATGGCTATACAGCTTAAACTTACAAACTACAATACCGTTTGTATATTTGTCCCCTACAAATTCAGATGTCATGTGTTCTTCTACAGCAAATGTCTTTTTCAAATGATCTACAGGATCCTTCAAATAACCCTGGGCAAAAGCTTCTGTCCAGTACTTTGCAAGTCTATGGGGTGTTTCTCTCATTCCCTCAGGAAGATCCTGTGAATCGTCCCTACCCATTGCCTTCTTTAAAAGATGAGCGAACATTTTTTCATCTTCTTCGTTAAAAATATTTTTTATAATTTCTTCTCTTTCTGTAACTTCAAATTTTGGTTCCATGTTTTATAAAAACTCCTTAAAACAGTGATTAAAAGACCCTTTCGGGTCTTTATTGTTTAGTTAAAATACTTTGCTGCTTCTTCTTCGGTCAAATCGTAATTGTCTGTGATATCCTTTACAGAGCTAAATACTTTACCATTTACCAAAGCATGGATTCTGTCAATACAAGTAGGACACCTACCGCACTGCTTTGTACGAGTTTCTTCTACCCCTTTGTAACAAGACCAGGTATCATTAAAATCCTCTTTTGTCATTCCGTTCTCTGTACCAAACTCAGCAACCTGTGCTTTTGTTTTGTTTACAAGTGGTGTATAGATATAACAAAGACCTGCTGTTGCAATCTGAAGTGCCTTGTTTGTGGCTAAGGCAAACTCTGCTGAGCAATCAGGATAAGCACCTACGTTTGATCCTTCCTGCTTCAAAACATCATCTGAATGAATACCTGTAAACACAGCAAATGGATGATTTTCAAACTGCTGAAGACCAATGGCACACAAAGTGTTCAAGAACAAACTGTTACGGTTTGGAATATATTCGTCAGAAATAGGTGCTTCACCTTTTTCAATCTTCTCATGCATAATTGTGGCATAATCTTTATTCTGAACGATCTCTTTATCTGAACCTTTCAAAAGTGCAGAAATATTTTTGTTGATTGAGAAAATAGGTGTAAGATTGAGCTCATAAAACTTAACTCCAATCTTTTCACATTCTGCCTTTGCCTTTGTAAGTTCAATGTCATGTCTCTGACCATAGTACATTGAGACACCTACTACATTATCCTTACCATAAAGCCTTACAGCATGAAAAAGACAAGTGGCTGAATCCATTCCACCTGATACTGCACAAACTGCTTTTTTAACGATTTCCTTATTTGGAACCACTGACATATCTGTACGATCATCATACAGAATTTTGGCTTTTAAAACATTTTCTGCCATTTAAAAACTCCTACAAATGATATTTAAAGACCGGCTAGGTCGGTCTTAATGTTTTATTTTTTAATTTTGGAAAGCACCTTTTCTACTTTTCTTCTTTCGAGTTCGTCATAGGCTTCTTTGCCTGATTTCATAAGATGCATTTCCAATTTTACATAGGCCTCATAACAACTTTCTATTTCGGCCCTTTCTGGAAGCTTATCAAAATTTTTAATTTTATTATATTTTGATATCTCCCTTCTTACACTTCTCATTATAGAAATGAGTCTCTGTGTTTTTTCTACGGCTGTTGCATCAAATCCCTTATCCTTCTTTACACAATTTACATCAGACTGAAGCCTGTCCAATTCCCTTTGTGTAAAAATGACGCACATGTCCCTTACAAAACTTTCGTCTTCTTTTTTCATTAGAAACCTCTTACAAGTTTGTTAGTAGAGTTGTCAGCAAAAACATTCTTGAAATGTTTTATCTGATTCTTGATAGTTTTTCTTAATGAAGTTTCTTTTGAATCCAAATCGTTTGCCAAATCAGTTGGAATCACAAATGTAACAGGGTTCATCTGCTGTGTGACTTCAATAAAGTTAACTATGTTCTTTTCAATTTCCCCTTCATTAGAGCCAGAAACATCGTAGTTTACTGAATCAAAAACATTCAACAAGGCCCCACAAAGAATAGGTCCTTTTACATGAAGGGCAGCATAGGTTCTTGTCTGGGATTCTTTTATCTTATCCTTTTCTGTTGTGGCATTAGTTACCCTGTACTCCATAGACTTTCTATCAAGATCCCTAAGGGCATCCTCAATGTCTACAATGTCTTCTGTAATAGGTGCACTTGATACTTCAAATAAGATAATAAACTGTTTTCCTAAAACCTTATTTACATCATCAATTTCTGATAATTCCTTTTCATTTGGAGAAAGAAAATCAGCCATCAATTCCCTAATTGGTTTTCCTTTTTCATCCTCTACGAATTTTACGGCATATTGCCCTGCCATAATAGGCAATTCTTTTGAGGTTGTTCTTTCAAATTTGTAAGTAAAATTCATAATTTCCTCGTGTTCTTATTATAGAATTAATGGGGTTTTTCAACCCCACTCATTTTACTCCTCAGCAGGTGCTTCCTCTGTAGGCTGTTCTTCACTAGCTGCTAAAGCCTGTGCTGCCAATTCAGAAACGTTTGCCTCCATTTTAGCCTTCTGCTCTTCCTTTTCCTTTTGGAATTCTGCATCCTCATCTACTTCAACTGTGGAGCTATCCAATGCAGAATGCTGTGCCATCAAATCATTTACTACCTTTTTGGCCTTTGCAAATTCCTCT
>Ga0310697_10004370_pt1 | contig 13982 bp, 13 predicted proteins | sample 172DNAGHGlowgp2_FD_203883 | JGI IMG/M metagenome (GOLD analysis project Ga0310697, IMG submission 203883) | Sheep rumen microbial communities from Palmerston North, Manawatu-Wanganui, New Zealand - 1728 DNA GHGlow gp2 (v2) (version 2) | ecosystem: Host-associated > Mammals > Digestive system >...
TTCATGCAGCTATGGAGAACTACAAGGGGGAATGGATTCAGTTCATACCGCGCTGTCTTTCCATAGGCTTCGGACTTGCTCATCAGGCATCTCCGGCGGCAAAGATTCTGAGAGAGATGCAGGCAGCCATTGCCGATGCAGGTTACTGTTGCGAATATCAGTCCTGGCGCTCCATTGACGTGAAGAAGGACGAGCCTGTAGTACGCAGCCTCAGGCGTGCAGGCATCGGTGCGCAGATACAATTCTTTACCGCCGAGGAGCTTGCCTCTGTCACGGTTCCCAATCCCAGCGAAACGGTGGAGCGGCATGTTGGCACGCCCAGTGTCTGTGAAGCCGCTGCCATTCTCGGAGCCGGAGACGGACAACTGCTGGTAGAGAAGGTAAAGGGCAAGGATTGGACATTGGCCATCGCCATCAGCCGGAGCAACCTTCGACGGGGGCATTTGGCCGTTTCTGATAAGGCAGATACCTGCGGTCACATTGAGATAGTAGGAGCCGGACCGGGAGACCCCGACTTGATTTCCGTGAGAGGCCGCAGGATGCTTGAAAAGGCGGACCTGATCCTCTACGCTGGTTCCCTTGTGCCCAAGGCTCTGACCGAGTGTCACAAGCCCGGGGCCGTAGTGCGTTCATCGGCAGACATGGCTCTCGAAGAGCAATGTGAGTACATGAAGAGTTTCTATGACAGGGGTCTCTTCATCGTGCGTCTGCATACAGGCGACCCTTGCATCTTCGGAGCCATACAGGAGCAGATGGCGTTCTTTGACAAGCACGGGATGGACTATCACATCACGCCGGGCATATCCTCCTTCCTTGCGGCAGCTGCAGAGCTAAGGAGCCAGTTCACCATCCCTGAGCTTACGCAGACCATTATCCTCACGCGTGGCGAGGGACGTACGCCTATGCCGGAAAAGGAGCAGTTGCACCTGCTGGCACGGAGCCGGAGCACGATGTGTATCTTCCTCTCTGCCGCCATCGTGGACGACGTACAGAGGGAGCTCCTGCAGGAATATCCGGAAGACACACCCGTTGCTGCCTGCTACCACCTCACCTGGCCTGACCAGAAGATATATCGGGGCAAGCTGAAGGATCTTACCAAGATAGTCCGCGACAACAAGCTGACGCTCACCACCATGCTTGTGGTAGGCGAGGCTATTGACAACCGCCAGGGCTTTTCGGAACTTTACAACAAGCACTTCACACACCTGTATAGAAAAGGAGAAGAATGATTCTTGTATTCGGAGGAACGACAGAGGGTCGCAAGGCTGCTGAGGTGCTGGAGGAGGCGGGATCGCCTTACTTCTACAGCACAAAGACCGGCGAGCAGGACATACGGCTGCATCACGGCAGGGTCATCAGCGGTGCCCTGGACCGTGAGGCGATGGAGGCGCTGTGCCTGAAGGAGGGAGTCCGCCTCATCGTTGATGCCGCTCATCCGTTTGCTGTGCGGCTGCATGACACCATTGCCGCTGTGTGCTCTGCGCTCCACGTGCCAGTTGTACGCTATGAGCGCATCTACCCGCCAAGGGATGCCGACATCACATGGATTGACGACTACTCACACGTTCCGACGGATATACATACGCTGCTTGCCACTACCGGGGTGCAGAGCATCGGCAGGTTGAAGTGGTTGGAGAACGAGGGTGTGAAGGTAACATACAGGATACTGAACAGGGAAAGTAGCATCCGCTTGGCGCATGAGCAGGGTGCCGGAGACGGGCAGCTGTGCTTTTATGAGGACAATGCCCTGCCCCGTGCAGAGGCGATACTGCTGAAGGAAAGCGGCCTTTCCGGAGGGTTTGCCGAAAAGACCGCAGAAGCAAGGAAGCAGGGCATGCGCATCATTGCCATCAAGCGTCCTTTGCCAACGGCATACTCGGGAGAACACACAACGGTCAATGGCCCCCATGGGCTTAGGCGGGCCGTGGAAAAGTTCCTGCCTGAGTTCTATCCCCTTCACAGCGGTCTCACCACTGGCACCTGTGCCACAGCCGCCGCCGTCGCTGCCACCATCCGCCTGATTGAGGGGAGAATGCCCGGCGAGGTGCCTGTGACATTGCCTGACGGCGAGACAATCCGTGTGGCGGTGGCATACGGAGCGGATTATGCCTCGGTCATCAAGGATGCAGGCGACGACCCTGATGTCACTAACGGCATTGAGATAAGGGCATCGGCAGAACCGGCAGACACATTCCAGATACTTGGTGGCAAGGGCGTAGGCTCCTTTACCTTGCCGGGTTTTGACTTTCCCCCTGGCGAACCGGCTATCAACAAGGCACCCCGCGAGATGCTTCGGGCCAACATAGGGGAAAACGTAAGGATAACCATCAGCGTGCCCGACGGAGAGGAGATAGCCCGTAGGACCTTCAACCCGCGGCTCGGCATAGTGGGTGGAATATCGATAATCGGTGTGTCGGGCATTGTGAAGCCCTTCAGCGAGCAGGCGTTTATCCACTCCATCAGAAAGTGTATGGAGGTGGCCAAGGCGAGCGGCACCGAAAGGGTGGTAATCAACAGCGGATTCAAGAGTGAGCGACACCTGAAGACCCTCTATCCGGACTTGCCGACTCAGGCCTTTGTGCAGTATGGCAACTTCATCGGCGAGACACTCAAGATGGCCAATGAGCTGTCCTTTCCTAATGTGACGCTCGGGGTGATGCTGGGAAAGGCCGTCAAGCTTGCCAAGGGGCATCTCGATACCCACAGTCGCAAGACGGTGATGGACAAGGCATTTATCGGCGAAATGCTTGATGAGGCTGATTGTCATATCAACATCGATGACATCACTCTGGCACGCGAACTCTGGGAAAGGCTTCCAGCAGAGAAACTCAAAGCCTTCTCCAAAGTCGTCACTGACCATTGCTACGAACATTGTGCCCCGCTGTTGGAAAACGGGAAGCTGACCATATTGCTCATTGAGGGGTGAAGGAGACCACGCGATAAAATAGCGCGGCACGAGGGAAGGGGTGATGGTGGAAACTGCGATAAAATAGCGCGGCACGAGGGAAGAGAGGAGGAAGGGTGGCTGCGCTTGAGGGAGGCCTTTGGAATACACTCATATTCAGCGCGTTGCAATAGTAGGTCTTTTACCCTGTAATAGTAGGTCTTTTACCCTGTAATAGCAGGTCTTTTACCGGGTAATAGCAGGTCTTTTACTGAGCGGCGCATTAATGGTGCATTTTCGGAACTTGAATATAAAGAATAGAATCCACAAGATGAAATACAAAGATCTCTTCATAGACTTTGACGATACGCTCTACGATACCTACGGCAATGCCGTCATTGCCTTGCGTGAAACTTTTGAGGCTTTCAGGCTGCAGCGTTATTTCCCGGACCCTCAGGTGTTTTATGATGCCTATTGGGCTGCCAACATAGACCTTTGGGGGCGCTACTCCAAAGGGGAGATTGACCGGCCATACCTTATTCTGGAACGCTTCCGCAGACCCCTCTGCATGAGTGAAGAGCTGAGACTGAAGGATGAAGAATCGGCTTCTGCATTCAGGGAATACTGCCTGCGGATAAACGACATGTTCCTGGATGCCTGCTCAAGCCAGCCTGGCGTGGTGGACGGTGCCAGCGAACTGATGGAATATCTTCGCGCCAAGGGTTACAGAATGCACTTGTGCAGCAACGGTTTCCACGAAGTGCAGTACAAGAAAATGAGCAGCTGTGGTCTGCGCAAATACTTTGACACCATTATCCTCAGTGAGAATGCCGGAGCCAACAAGCCCTCAAAACAGTTCTTCGACTATGCCCTGAAGGTATCGGGAGCAAGCCCCCTGACGACGTGTATGATAGGCGACAATCTGCAGACAGACATCACCGGGGCACACAATGCAGGCCTTGACACCATACTGTTAAACAGGTGGAACGTAGAGCCGACATCCATCCCCACCCATACCGTTACGACATTGCGCGAGATTATGCAGATTCTATAATGCCTCATTCTTGCGGCGGCTGAAGAGCACCATCGCAATGACAGGAGCACCGACAAGTGCCGTGACGCTATTCACGGGCAATGCACCCTCAAAGCCTGGCATACGGGCAATGAGGTTACATATCAGTGCAAGCACAGAGCCGCACAGAGCCGTGGCCGGCAACAGGATGAGATGGTCGCTGGTCTGGAAGAAGGCACGTGCCAGATGAGGCACTGCAAGGCCAATGAACATGATAGGTCCGCAGTAGGCGGTGACTATAGCCACCAGCACGCCCGAGCTGATAATCACCATCATGCGTGCACGACGTACATTCAGCCCGAGGTTGGCAGCGTAATAGTCGCCCAGCAAAAGCATGTTCATGGGCTTTACCAACAGGCATGACAGGGGTATCAGTATGCACATCAGCACCACGAAGAGCACCATCTCGTCGCCGCTGACACGCGAGAACGAGCCAAGGCCCCACACGACAAATGCCTTTACATCCTCCTCAGGCGACAGGAACTTCAGCACGCCGATGATGGCATTAGCCATATAGCCCACCATCACGCCGATGATGAGCAGCGTCACACTGCCGCTCACCTTGTGTGACACCCACAGGATGAGCATCAGCACAGCCATGGCTCCGACGATGGCTGCCACGCTTATGGCGGCATCGCCGAGGTAGCCCAGACTACTCAGGGCCACACCTCCGATGCGTCCCGACAGCAGCACCACAAACGCCACACCGAGGGCCGACCCGTTGCTGATGCCAAGCACCGAAGGGCCTGCCAGGGGGTTGCGAAACACCGTCTGCATCTGAAGGCCACTGACAGCCAGGCCCGCACCTGCGACGATGGCCGTAAGCTCCTGCGGCAAGCGGCTGTTGAAGATGATATTCGTCCAGATCTCATTACTGTCATCGCCAAGCAGGATGCGGCAGACTGCCGTCACGGGAATCCTTACCGTTCCGATGAGCAGATTGGCCACAAGCAGCAAGATGATGCTTGCAAACAATATGACGAATACTGAGGCGTTCTTCATTTCAGCAGTTTATAGAATACCGGCTTGTAGTCAGGTTCAACAAGTTCCGGATGAAAAATGGCAACAAAATCCTTCAGCATCACATCGGGTTGCACCGGAGAAATCTCATAGTAGGGCGTCTGCTTCATGTTACAGTATATCACCTTCTTCTCCTTGAAAGCCTTGAACAGCTCGTTGCGTGGCTCCGATGCCTTCAGCGCCTCATAGCTGAACTCGCCCTGGAAACTGTTCAGGATGCGCCAGTAGTCGGCATTGGCAGCAAGCGAATACATCTTCTCAAACTCCATATCCACGCCGGCTGGCTCATCATTCTTCACTACATACTCCGCTCCGGCATCGCGGAATATCTGCGCCAGATAGTTCTTGCCACCCACGGCGTGCCACGTTCCGTAGTGCATCTCGCCGCTCGTAACAGTCGGAAGGGTCTTGAAATCAGCAGCCTTTACCTTCTCCTTCAGAGCGTTATAACGCTCCTCGATGCCGGCAAAAACCTTCTCTGCCTCGCGCTCCTTACCGATAAACATACCGATAAACTTCACCCACTCCGCCTGGCCCAGCGGATTGAGCTCCTTATGTCCCAAGTGGGGCACAAGGGTGATGCCCGTATCTTTGATAAGTTCGTAGCCGCCACGCTTGAACGGGGAGATGAAGATGACTTCCGGATTAGCCGCCAGGATCAGCTCCGTATCAAACTCACCCTCCATGCCTATCTTCACGATGCGACCATCGCTGACACGCTTCTTGATGTCCTCATCAAAGAGATTCTTCGTACCCGTAATACCCTTCACGACATCATGGGCATCAAGGATGGTGAAGTTTGAAAGCTGCAGCGCCGTCATGCATATCGTCCTGCTGATAGGCACACGCACCTTCACATACCCTTCGGGCACCTTCACATCATCCGATCTGACCAGGGCAAAGCTGTCTTTCTTGCCGACACGGACAAGCCGCACATCAGCAGAGTCACGCACAGAGAACTCCGTGGCATACTTCACATTGACGGTGCAGACAGAGTCGCCGGACGACGTGCCATCGTCTCCCTTTGCCCCGCCATTCCTTCCGGAACAGGCGCAGAGCACAATTGCCATGCATAGGCTGAGAAATGTTTTCATCATTTTTTTGTTATATAATTCCGTTTGCGCCTGCAAAAGTACAATTTTTTTTCGTAATTTTGCAGACAAATATAAAGAATATGCACATTGATACTGAACAAAGTCCGTGGTATGACCGCATCTGGGCTGCATTGATATTCTTCACCCGCATTCCTTTCTGGCGCATCCACGAACCTTCCAGAGAGAGCTATAGGGCGGTGGTGGAGTACTGGCCCCTCGCGGGATGGCTCACGGGAGGGCTGATGGCAGCGACGCTCTACCTGTGCAGTCTGTGGTTTCCCTACATCATTGCAGTACTGGCGGCCATAGCACTCCGACTCCTCACAACGGGAGCCTTGCACGAAGACGGGCTTGCCGACTTCTTCGACGGTTTTGGCGGGGGCACCGACCGCAGCCGCATCCTCGTCATCATGAAGGATTCGCACATCGGCACCTTCGGCGTGCTCGGGCTTATTATGTACGTCCTGCTGCTCGCTGCGACGCTCTTCTCCATGACGCCCGCGCTTGCATGTCTTGCCGTCATTGCTGCCGACCCCTTTGCAAAGATGCTGTCAGCAGGACTCATAACGCTGCCTTACGCTCGGAGCGAAGAGGAAGCTAAGGCAAAGACCGTATATCGCTCCCTGGGATGGAAAGCCGTAGCTGGCCTCGCCTTGCAGGGCCTGCTCCCAATGGCCGTGGTGATGTATGGCGTGCAGTGTACGATATGCGATGCGATGCTCATCCTGCTCATTCCCGCCCTCGTGATGCTGTTCCTCTATCGTTACATCCGGCATCGGTTGCAAGGCTATACCGGTGACTGCTGCGGAGCGGTATGCCTGATGGTGGAGCTGGCAACGCTGCTCGCAATATGTACCCGACTGTCTATTTGAAAATCCCCACTATAGTCAGATGAAAAGGATTATACTCATCACCGGCGGTCAGCGTTCGGGCAAGAGCCAAAAGGCCGAGGCATTGGCACTGGCTCTGTCAGACCGTCCCGTGTATCTTGCCACAGCCCGCATCTGGGACGACGAGTTTCAGGAGCGGGTGCGTCGCCATAAGGAACGCAGAGGGCCGCAGTGGACCAACATCGAGGAGGAGATGTACCTGAGCCGTCACAACCTTTCAGGGCGAGTCATTGTCATTGACTGTGTGACGCTGTGGCTCACGAATTTCTTCTTCACTAATAACTCAGACACGGACAAGGTGCTCGAGATGGCAAAGAAGGAGTTTGATGCCTTCACCCGCCAGGATGCCACCTATATCTTTGTCACCAACGAAATAGGCCTTGGAGGTGTGTCGGACAATGCACTGCAGCGCAGGTTCACGGACGTGCAAGGCTGGATGAACCAATATATCGCCACGAAAGCCGATGAGGTAATACTCATGGTTTCAGGAATAGAGGTAAAAATCAAATGAGAACATTCAATATACACTCTACGGACCATTCACTTCTGTCTGCCATACAAGACAAGATAGATAACCTGAACAAGCCAAAGGGTTCGCTGGGACGCCTGGAAGAGGTTGCCATGCAGGTTTGTCTTATCCAGCAGACGCTCTCTCCCAGTGTTGCTCATCCATGCCATTTGCTACTGGGTGGCGATCACGGCATAGAACGCGAAGGTGTCAGCATCTCTCCTCGCGAAGTCACGTATCAGCAGATGATTAATTTCACCCGTGGCGGCGGTGGAGTCAACATGTTTTGCCATCAGCACGGCTTCAGACTCCGCATTGTCGATGTAGGAGTGGATTATGACCTGTCTGCTGTCAGCGGTATCATCAATCGCAAAATTGCCCGAGGCACCGGGAACTTCCTTTATGAGCCTGCCATGAGCGAGGAGGAGTTTGACCGTACCCTGTCCGTAGGCATCGACTTGGCAGATGCCTGCATTGCCGAGGGCTGCCGCATCCTGTCCATCGGGGAGATGGGCATCGGCAATACCTCGCCGTCAAGCATCTGGATGAGCCTCTTCGGGAATATCCCCCTGAAGGACTGTATAGGTGCCGGTGCAGGACTTGACAACGAAGGTGTGCGGCATAAGTATGATGTGCTCTCAAGGGCAATGGAAAGGTATCACGCTGTTTACGGCAAGGACGAGACTTCCGTCGGTCCCGTTACTCCCATCCGCTATTTCGGCGGCTTTGAGATGGTAGCCGCCATCGGTGTCATGCTGCGTGCAGCGGAGCGACATGTTGTTGTCCTGATAGACGGGTTCATCATGACCGCCTGCGCCCTGGCAGCCATCCGGCTTTACCCCGCTTCTCAGGACTACATGATATTCACCCACTGCGGCGATGAGAGAGGACACAGGATGATGCTTGACATCGTGGACGCAAAACCACTCCTGAACCTTGGACTGCGTTTAGGTGAGGGCACGGGGGCACTGTGCGCCTTCCCCATCATAGACTCCGCCGTTCGCATGGTCAACGAGATGAATAACTTTGAGAACGCAAACATCACAAAATACTTTTAACGACAAGCCAACAGCAAACGACAGCAAGCATCAGGGCTTCAGCCGTCCTGTTGATGCGGACGGCGGTCCTCATGTCAGCCGTTGTCAGAGGTCGTTCGTTCATCCCGATGTAGGGTTTGTCAAACATTTCGCCGAAGTAGTAGTGCGGTCCTCCGAAGCGACAGTCCAGAATACCTGCTAAAGCAGCCTCGGGATAGCCGCTGTTAGGTGATGCGTGTTTGCGCCCGTTCTGCCATACAAACCCCATCAGGCGCGGTCTCCCTGCTGCCGTCACCATCAGCAGTGCCGTGAGGCGGGCCGGAATATAGTTGGCAATGTCATCGATATGGGCAGCCCAGCAACCGAAGTCACGGTAGCGCTCTGTCTTATAACCTATCATAGAGTCAAGAGTGTTAACCATCTTATAGGCAAGCATCCCCGGAACCCCAAGCACGGCAAACCAGAAGAGCGGTGCAATTACGCCGTCGCTCAGGTTCTCGGCAAGGGTTTCAAGGGCGGCGGTACGTACCTCCTGGGCTGAGAGCCCGGATGTGTCGCGCCCCACGATGCGGGCCACCTGCCTGCGACCCTCGTCAAGGCCTCGGTCAAGGGCAAGGAAAACAGCCCGTACTTCACGGATGAGCGTAGTGCCGGCAAGGCAGTAGAAGACGATGATGCAGTTGACAATAGGTAAATGACGATTGATGACCAGACCTATGGCGTATGTGGCAATAATCAGCAGGACTGCCATTATCGCACCCTTTGTTTTGCGATAGTGTTCCTTGTTCAGATGATGCTCGCCAAAGGCAATCACTTTGCCAAAGGCCACCACGGGATGCGGCAGCCATACGGGGTCACCCAGCAAGAGGTCAAGCAACCAGCCAACCAATAATGATGATGTACCATTTACCATTTACAATGTACCATTTGCCGTATTCCCCTTTGTCCCTTTCTTGTGTGCTGCGATTTTACCGCAGCCCCTCTTATCCCTCACCTCAATGAATTGCCGTATGGCTTTGACGAGGGCGTCATTCTCTTCTGCAGTCTGAGAGGCTATGCGGAAGTGGTGAGGAGTGAGTCCTTTGAAGTTTGAGGCATCGCGAATTAGGATGTGATGCTCATTCGCAAGGTATTCCTTCAGCTCCGCAGTCGTGTGATGCTCCTGTCTGCAGAGCATGAAGTTGGTCTGCGTGGGCATAACTTCTATTGTCTCTATCTGGCAAAGCCTTTCGCGAAGGCGTTGTGCCTCATGCAGGTCAGGACGGCAAATCAGCTCGTCATGCTGCAGCAGATACTTGCCCGCCTCTATGGCCAGTGACGAGACACTCCAAGGACGTATATGCTGACGTATTTGCTCTGTCAGCCTCTCATGGGCTGTGATATAACCCAGCCTCAGACCCGGCACACCGTAATCTTTCGTCATGGAGTGGATCTGAATGACATTTCGCATCCTGCATCCCTGTTGCGGTGACATGATGGATGCCTCTGTGTAGTTCGAGTAGCTTTGGTCTGTCACCACAAGTTCGTGCTCCGTCGTCACCTTTTCGATGTACTGCGTGTCATAGACCTCGCCCGTCGGGTTATTGGGGTTGCAGAGCCATAGGAGACCCTGCGGAGACCCGCAGGGCACGGTGGCAGGGATGAGGGACGAGGGGTGAGCGCTTGTTTGCTTTCCGTCACGAAAATTGTACATTGTACATGGTAAATTGTACATCATACAGGCATCGGCATATTCGCTGAATGTCGGCTCTGGGATCATGGCATTCATGCGGAATGTCTGCGCTATGAGGTATATGGCTTCTGTTGCGCCGCTGGTGACGATGACTTGCCTGGAGTCGATGCCATGTCTGTCGGCCAGCATCCTTTCAAGTGACCATGCCTCCGGCTCGGGATAGTGGTCTGTCAGCTCAGGGTGGGCAGCAAGATGGTTCAGCAGGCCCTGATGGCTGCCGTGAGCGCAGATGTTGGAAGAGAAGTCGCTCCTGATGTCTCTGTATCTGTATGTGTCGTCGCCGTGTCCTTCAATCATTGTCAGTCAGTATTTGATAGATTCGTTCCATGTCAACGTGTCGGCGAACATGGTCGGCAAGCTTGTCATATTGCCCTTCCTTAAAGCTTTCGTTATCCTCAAGGTTAAGGTTATCGTTAGGGTTAAGGTTAGGGTTAAGGTTTAGAAGGTATTCAATAACCGGCGGGTTGTCAAGGAAGCCGTGGATGTATGTGCCTATGCAGTTGCCTGACCGCAGGATGACTTTGTCCGTATCGCTGATACCCTGGTGTATCTCATAGCCCATACACTCCTGTCCGCCGAACTCAAAGGTCACCTGCCTGGTGGTCTTCTCGCGTGTCATCGTGGTATGGATGGGCAGCAGACCCAGTCCTGGCAGTGTGGCGATGTTGCCCTCTATGCCGTCAGGGTCGCTGACAGTTTGTCCTAACATCTGGTAGCCCCCGCAGATGCCTACGACGGTCTTTCCCTCACGGTGTGCGCGGATGATGGCTTGTGCACATCCGTTGCGGCGCAATTCTATGAGGTCTTCAGAGGTCTGTTTTGTGCCTGGCAGGATGATGATGTCTGCATGGCTTATGTCTGAGGTGTTGTTGGTATAAAAGAGATTGACGCGCGGGTCACGCTCTAAGGTGTCAAAGTCGGTAAAGTTGCTGATGTGTCGCAGCAGGACCACCGCGATATTCAGCTTTCCCTCTGCCAGTTGTCTGCGTTTGCGCTCAAGGCTGACGCTGTCTTCTTCCTCTATGCAGATGTCCTTATAGTATGGTATGATGCCGAGCACCGGCACGCCGCATAGTTCCTCAAGCATGCTGCGCCCATCGTCAAAGAGTCGCATGTCGCCGCGAAACTTGTTGATGATGATGCCCTTGATGAGTTTCCTGTCCTCTGGTGTCTGCAGCATGATGCTTCCATAGACGGATGCAAAGACACCGCCCCTGTCTATGTCGCCCACAAGAATGACATCGGCCTTTGCATGTCGCGCCATCGGCAAGTTCACGAGGTCTGTACTGCGAAGGTTGAGTTCGGATATACTGCCGGCACCTTCCATCACTATCGGATTATAGCGTGAGGCAAGGCGGTCAAAGGCATCGCATACCTCCTTTCTGAAATCAACAGGAGGGGTGAGGGATGAGGGGTGAGGGTTCCAGTATTCGTAGGCATCGCGGTTGCCGATGGGCTTGCCGTGCAGCACTACCTGGCTCGTATGGTCGCTCTGGGGTTTTAGGAGCAGAGGGTTCATGTCGGTATGACATGGGATGCCGGCTGCTTCAGCCTGCACGGCCTGAGCACGCCCTATCTCCAGACCTTCGGGGGTGGCATAGCTGTTGAGTGCCATGTTCTGTGCCTTGAAAGGCGCAGGCATGTAGCCGTCCTGACTGAAGATGCGGCAGAAAGCTGTGGCGACAATACTCTTGCCGACATCGCTGCCCGTTCCGGCAAACATGATTGGATGAAGAACATTTAACATGTACAATTTGCTATTACAAAGAGATAGTCCGACAGTCGGTTTATCATTTTGAGGATGCTTGCATCAAGCGGATAAAGACTATGCACTGCCCACAGGCGGCGCTCAGCGGTCCGGCATTGTGCCCGTACCACATGTATTATTCCATGAGGCACTACAAAGCCTGTTGACACACCGACGGCATCTATGGCGTGCTCCATTCGCACGGTGAGTTCGTCACAATGCAGTGGGCGCGGATTTTCCTTACCGCCGGGAGTCGCCACATGACTCATTACCACCATCAGTTCGCGCTGTATGTCATCCAGAAGCGGACTCCTTTCCGCAATCAGTCCTATCAGCGAATTGAGCATGTCAATCTCTCCGTTTGCCTCAATGCGCGGATCGTTCTTGCTGACTCGAACACCATTGCGAAGGCTGGTCTCGCCGCTGTCGCCTGTCTTTGTGTAAATATGTTTCATAGGTTGTAGAGGTGCGTATAGCTTGCCAGGACATTCTTGTGTCTGAGGACGGGTGTATTGACCGGTTCGCCTTTGGCATTAAAGACCTGCACGACGGACGTCGGAGTCTCCCCGAGGAACTGCGTGTAGTGGAACTCATGTCCGCGATACTCCCTGCCATCGAGCATAAAACGGCGATAGCCTAACGATAGTTTGCGGTCGGACGTTCGTGCCGTTATGCTATATGGCAGCACATTGCACATTGGGAACTCGTCCTCGTCGGTAACGATACTCTGGCAGAGATACATCATTCCGCCGCACTCGGCCACAATCCGGCCTCCCTGTTCGGCAAATGCCTTGACGGCTTTCCTACATGCCTCGTTAGCCGCCAAGGCTTCCAGATGCTTTTCGGGATAGCCGCCGGGCAGATAGAGCAGGCCGATGCCGCTCAGGTCAGGCACATCCCGTTCGGGATTAAAGAAGGTGACATCGCCCAGACGGTCTATCGTCTCTTGATAAAGAAATGAGAACGACTCGCGGCTGCGCGCTATCAGAGTCTTAACAGATGTTCCCATGCCACATGTTCCTCCATTTGACTGATAAGTTTACCATCGTCAGGCAGCTCCGAGAAGTCCAGCCCCAGATAGCGTGAGCCTTGTTCAAGGTATGCATCCTTGGGCAGATAGCCCAGACACTCCACATCCAGCTCCTCACAAATCTCACGCAGGATCCTGAAGTGCTTGTCCGACCCTACTCTGTTGAAAATCACGCCGGCTATGCGTATATCGTTCCTGAAGCTGATGAAGCCGGACAGCAACGCTGCCATTGAGTAGGCAGCACTCTTTGCATCCACCACCAGCACTACGGGTATTCCGAGTTCACGTGCTATCTCGTAGGACGAACCGCGTTCCCTGTCGTAACCGTCAAAGAGCCCCATCATGCCTTCTACGATACACATGTCGGCATCTGCCCCATAATGGGCAAACAGTTCCCGCACATGTCCGGGCGAAGCCATGAAGGTGTCGAGGTTGATGCTCGGACGCCCGCATACGGCTTCGTGGAACTTTGTGTCGATATAGTCAGGCCCGCACTTGAACGGCTGTACGCTATATCCTTTTTTTACGAGCAAACCCATCAGCCCCCGGGCAACCGTTGTCTTGCCCGAGCCGCTGGTGGGTGCTGCTATCATGACTGCTGCCATTTTTTTTAGTTAAGTAGTTAAGGAGATAAGACAATACAAAGAACTACAGTAACGATACTTGACAATTAGTGGCAAACAGCCATACTATTGTCTTAACATCTTAACTCCTTAACATCTTAACTCCTGATTATTATTCTTCCGGATACATGCTGTGGTAAGCATCTTCAAGGAACTGAGCCTCCTTGGTATGGTTGATCCATACATTCAGGATGCCGCGATGCTCCAGCAGGCCTTGTGGATGATTGCCAGCCTTTACAACGATGGGATTAAAGCCGTTGTGGCCGAAGAACTCAAACCAGCTGTTCTCCTCTGACTCCTCATCCTCTGCGTTCCAATACTCATCGCCCTCGCCGGCCATGTCAT
>Ga0310697_10004373_pt1 | contig 13978 bp, 12 predicted proteins | sample 172DNAGHGlowgp2_FD_203883 | JGI IMG/M metagenome (GOLD analysis project Ga0310697, IMG submission 203883) | Sheep rumen microbial communities from Palmerston North, Manawatu-Wanganui, New Zealand - 1728 DNA GHGlow gp2 (v2) (version 2) | ecosystem: Host-associated > Mammals > Digestive system >...
AAGCACAAATTGAGCCGTCTACATTCAAGTTGCATTCAACATCAACGCATTTAGCAAATGTTACATTATCAGAAATGCAGTTTGTAGTCTTTGCTTTGTTTCCAGTGCTGTCCCAACAAACAATTTGTCCGTCAGTCATATCAACGGATTCATCACGTGTCATTACTGGCTCTAATGTAGTCTTATCAAACAAAGTAAATACAGCGTCAGTGTATGTTGTAAAAGGCTCCGCTTTTTCTTTGGAAGCCCAAGAAGTAAGGTTACCGACCGGAGTTACTTCGGTAGTAACATCTTCTGGGTCAGTGTACCATTTGTTATTTTCAAAGTCATAGGAAATAGTCGGATAACAAGTTTCTGTACCAGTACCAGTTCCAACCCTAAGAGTACCATCAGAATCCGCTACAATGCCCAAATCGTCAGTTCCGTTATACTTATTGATAACAAGTCCTGATAAATTAGAACCAAGTGAAGAACTGTTATTTGCACGTAATGTAATTGTATCAGCCTGGGAAACAACTTCCTCTTCATCAACTGTATGTGTAGTTCCGTCTACCCACAAGTCGCCTTTTATAGCAACTGTTCCGTCAATAACTGTATCATCTTCTACGGCTAATTTACCGTGAACAACAGAGGAATCACCAAGGTTTGTAATAGGATATGTAGTAACATCTTCAACTGTTTTAGTACCGTCATATTCTGTAATAGCAGACTCTGCAATAAGGCAGGTGCTGTTTGATAATGAACCGTTAGTAGCATGTTCTACTGGTGTATGGTATTCATTTACCAATTCATCATCAGAAACGGAAACATAATCCCTTGCATTACCATAAGAGTATTCTGAAACACCACCACCTGCGTCATGCGTTTTAGGCAGCTCCAGTCTGTCAGTCCTCAATTCAACAACTGCAAGGCGTTCATAAGAAACATATTCTGCAGTAAGCTGATATACTTTCAAAGTACCAGGAATATAAAACTGTGAAGTTGTGTCATCATAACCAAGCAATGTATATGTATTCAACTTTTCCGGTACATAGTAATAAGGCATATAATGGTCGCCTAATGGTGAAATAGTAAGGGGAGCAGGATTTTCTTCATTTACATAAAGGCTGTAATTTACTGTTCCGTCAGATTTTACCCTAAGCCTAAGTTTACCGTCATCGTATGAAATATCAAGTATACCATCAAGTGTAGTTTCAGAAGCGGAAATGTAAGCTGTGTTCTTTGCTTTCAGTATGTTTACTGACCACTTGTCATTTGTAGAATAAACGCCAGATAACTGTACAAGAGCATTATCATAATTTGGTACATCAATAGAATAATGGGTTTCACCTTGTGGGTCAGCATTCAGTTTTCCATTAGTAGAAATAGTATGTGTCTTTATGCTGTCAATAGTTGAACGTGTAAACTCCGCTACGGTTGACTTTACAATGTTTGCGTCTACTTCCGTAGAGGTAGTCTTGTCGGCAGTAATTTCCCTGACTGTAATTGTGTCAGAAGACAATGAATGAATGTCTCCGTTCATTACGGTTGCAGTTCCTATGTCGGCATTATCAATAGTAGCCTTGTCAGTAACACGTAACTTTTCAGTTATAGCATTATCAGAGTTTACTGTGTCAGCCGTAACGGTATCGGCAGTAACTGTATTTGTAGAAATGTTTGTAGGACTAAATGTATCAGTGTGTAATGTACCGACAGATAATTCATTTACTTTGTTTGCTACGGTAAGATTAGAAAAAGACGCATCAGTAGCCTTTACTTCATCGGCTTCTACTTTGGTAGCATCAATGTTATCAATCTCCGCAGAATTACCGGTAAATGTGTTTGACTTTACGGTGTCGGTTTCAATGTTATCGGCAGTAAGCTTTTGGTTTACCGTAACATTATCCGCAATAACGCATTCAGTAATTACCTGATTTGAAAGCTCATCTACCTTTTCTTCAACATTTGTTACTTGGCCTTCCAACTTTTCTATACTTTGTTTGATGGGTACCAGTTCATTCTTTGGAATAGATTTCGTCTGATTGTAATAACTATTTCGATTTTGTACCATTATAATGTTTCCTTTTATTTTATTATGCACCACAAATAAAAAAAGACCACCCAGATTATAGGTGGTCTTTCATTAGTTACTACTAAATGTTTTTCAAGGTTACAGACTTGCTACACCAGCAGATGCAGTCTTGCGAAGTGCAAAGTTTGCATATACGTTTGCTGAAATAGTAAGTTCAGGACCGTACATTCCAGAAGTACCAGGTTCAACTGTAAAGAGCTTGTCAATGTTGATTTCAGCACCAATACGGTCACCGAATCCACCATCACCAACAGACTCAATGTCAGCCTTACCAAGTTCATCGTTTGCAACAGGGTCAAGAGCCTTGCTTACATTGCCCATATCATAGAGCTTGAGGTCTTCCATTTCGAACATCCAAGCCTTATCTTCAGGACAGTAAGGGTCAACAACCGTACGACCAATGAATGCATCAGAGAATGCAACACCAAGTTTGTTGTAACCAGCAGTAGCACTCTGCTTTGAAGGATTAGCTTCATTAGTAGCCTGCCACAAGTTACGCTGCAAACCAAGCTCTGCACCGACTTTTTCAAAGGTTTCATCGTTTATTACGATGATGTCGTTGATACCACCAGCACGTTTTGTTTTCTTCAACAGAGAAACAAGAGCGTCAGTAAGAGGTGTACTACCAGTACCAGCGTTCTTTACGAACTGACCAGCAAGACGTGAAGGAGCAACTGAGCGGTCAACACCACGGAAGTCCGTAGCGATGTAAGAAGCCCAAGTATTACCAGTACGGTCTTCAAAGTAAGGAATGATATCAGGCAAGCCTTCGATACCACTGAATACGTTACCAGTACGTGCAGTATAGAGTTCAATGTAGTCGCCAGCAGAAAGTGAAACGCCTACAAGACCAGTCTGACAGTCGAATGTAACATCGTTGTCATCAATGTTAGTTACGGTTGCGTATGCACCAGAGCCATACAGTGTACCAGTAGGAGTACCCTGAGCGAATACGATACGTGAACCAACGTCAAGTTTGATTGCACCAGCAGAAGTAATAGTAAGTGTATTACCAGTTGCTGCAAGAGTAGCAGAAGCTTTTACAGTGTCGATAACACCAGCTTTACCACCGTAAAGATACATTGCCAAAGTTTTTGACAAGCCGTCGAATGCACCAGCCATTTTGTTGTTCAGTGCTTTCATGTAAGCACCACGTTCCTCAGAAGTTGAGAGGATTTCAGGCTGATTGATGTTGAAAAGACCGAATGCGTAACCAGGCTCCATTGCCCATTCAAGGTTGCGAACGCCACCTGTCTGGTTAGTAGCTACAAGGTTGTAGTTTGAACCAAAGTTACCACCGTTTCCGTACTGTGCAGCATAACGGATTTCCTTTCCACCTTCCCAGCTCTCCTTCTTTATATCGTGAAGGATAGGAGAGTTCTGGTACTTGTTGTTGTATACACCTTTCAGGTATACAGTTTTCAAAAGTGCCTTGATGTAGGCATCATTCACTATTCCCATAGTTTTTTTCCCTTCCTAGGTTTATAGAGTCTGGGCTCTTTTTTATTTTTATTTTTAGTTATGTCCAACGTATCTGTCGAACTCTTTGTTCAGTTGTTCCTGTGATGGAATCTTATTTTTTTCCCTCAAATATCTTTTGAGGTCAGCTTCGTCACCCGGTTTAGGTAATGAAGTCTTTTTGTCTGCTTTCTTTTTATTTACGGGAGCATCTCCAACTGCCTCTGCCTGCTTTCTTGTTTTTTCTTTCTGTTCCTCAGCAGAGTCAGGGTTTTTTGTTCCCATATTTGAAATTGTAGACATGTCAACCTTTGCGTCTTTCGGTATTGAAGCTGTTGATAATCTAACTGCCATTATTCTATCTCCTTTTAGTTCCTTTTAGCAAAGTCGTCAAAGTCTTTTGAAAGTTCTTCGTCAGATGGGATTTCGTCTTCTTCCTCATCCTCATCTTCCCCTTTCTCTTCGTTTCCGTCGTCCCCGTCTTCTTTCTCAACTTCTTCTTTATCTTCCTTTACGTTTTCTTTCAAAGATTCCAAAGCATCAATTTTGCTCTGGATTTCAGATAAAAGACTGTTTACAGTTCCGGCTTCGTCAAAGTCTTCTGAACCATAGCCTTCCGTTTTCTTTACTTTTTCGTAAAGGTCATCAGGAAGTGAATAGTCCTCGCCATACAAAATAGTTGCAGCAGGTTCTAACGGGGAGTATACTTCTGAATAGTTATCACAGAAGTTTGAGAATCTTTCATCGTCCTCGTATTCCTCAGCAGCAGATTTCAGTCCACCAATAATGGTGTCATTGACAAGATGTTCAAGAGCCGCAATCCTAGCATCCATTGCTTCAAGTGCTGCCCTAAGCTTTATTGCCATTTCTTTATCCATTCTCTGTTTCCTCTTTTATAATTTTATTATGCACTTTTTCTAGTCAATTCTATTTTCATATTTCATTACGTAATTTACGTACTGACCCTTTGAATTGGAGCCCATAAACTCCTCAAACTGTTCCGGTGTCATCTGGTAGTCATACCATTTATCACCGTTTACAAAGCGTAATGAACAGATGTTTGTCTCTGGATTATACTTTACTTCCGCTACTGCAGAAGACGCAACTTGTACAGCCGTAGCCTGTTGAAGACCAGTATCAATAATCTGTACATCACCAGTCAAGTAGGAGCCATCGCTTCCTTTTGTAAAGTATCTCATAGAAGTTGGGGCTTTCAACATAATTTCTTTTGGTGATTTGTCAAGAGCCTTTTCTACTTTTTTGGTAAGGTCGTGTATATCCTTCCAACTAGAAATTGTTGTATACCCCTTAGTCTTGAACTTTGGCCATTTCAATCCCCAAGCCATTTATTATGCCTCCCCTGTTTCATTGTCAATCGGTTCATTTACCATTGCATCATTTGGTTCAACTGGGTTTTCTTCAATAGTTGAAGTAATGTCCCCAGCTTCTACCGCATTTGGTGCAATTCCAATTCCGCTTTCAGATTCAACTGCTTCTTCTGGCTGTTGTGTCTGAATGTAGCCGTTTTCTTCCATCTTTGTAGCAAGGTTGTCTTCAAGCATTGTAAGGCGCTTTATTGCCTCAAGAATTTTTTCATTATTCTTTTCGTCGTCTGTAAGTGAAGAATAAAGTTCATTCTGGATTACAGTTATTTCTTGTGCAAGGTTTTCATAAGATACCCAGTCAGGAACTGAATAGTCGCCTTCATCAATTGCCCTAGTAATACACTGTGAAACACCATCGGCTACGGCAGATGCATTATGATAAGCATCTTCCAAGTCAGGCATGTCAAGATAACGTGCAACCTTATCTGGCGTAATAAGTCCAATCTGTGTAAGCTGCATAATCTGCTTTATCTTTTCAGCAGGGTCTTTGCTAAGTGAAGATGCTGCGGAATACTGAACCTTGAACAGGTCTGACTGTTTCTTTATGTCCTTCCACTTCAAGGAAGAAGTATTCAATGAATCTGGTAAAATGTCTTCATTATCTGGTAATACTTCAATAAGAAGCTTAGCCAAGTCAACAAAAGCATTTATGTAATGGTCAACCTGTGTTTCAAATCTGTCTGATTCAATGTCTTCCATTGTCTGTAATGCAACACCAGAATCAAGTCCAGACGGCTTTTTGCTCATGCTTGACAATTCAGAAATACCGATAATTTCATAGGCGGTTTTCTTGTAATAGTCCAGTAATGACTGCCACTGTGGGTCAAACATTCTTGGAGCAACAGAAACAACCGGAGGTACATTTACTCCCGGTGGCATTTTTATACCGTATACCGTACCAGCTTTGTTTGTCAGGTCTTTCGGATTTAGATTACTTCCTTCTACTACAAAGGTCTGATTTATTGGTGAAACCTGTGTAGCGGCAGAAATCTGTGAATTGATAAAGTCTACCTGTGTCTGAATGCCGTCCAGTTCCTGTACAATAGAAGTTGTATTTGTTCCAAAAACCGGTGAGGTAAAGAACAATGAAACAAGAGGAAGCGTATCATGGTCGTATTTGAATTCTTTTACAACGGAAGAGTTTACAATTATACACAGCTTCTTTTCTGGAACAGAAATGTAAAGCTGTAAATTGCATTTGAAATTATTACCAGAATAGTCAACGCCATAATCTGATAATTTTGCCGTCGGAAAGTTCAGGAAACGTATAATGGCGTGTTCTGCCTGTCCGTATCTTTCCTCACACTGTAATGTTGCAACACAATGTGCAGGAAGTGGCATAATTTCATAGGTAACCGGGTTTACAAAAATGTATCCCTTGCCCATAATACAAGCCAACTTGAAAGCAGTAGCAACTTTTTTGTTTATCTTTTGGTTATCAAAAAGAATGTCAAAGTATTGCTGTACATTTCTTACGGTTCTTTTAGTGCTCCAATCCCCATTTATTGCATTGAAATAAGGACGGACTTTCTGATTACTCAATTTTGATACAAGAGAGTCTATTACTGACTTTATAATGTTCATGTAAGCTGAACGTAACAAGTCGCTATCAGAAGGAATGTCAAAACCAATATTACGCCATTGCGTATCCCAGCTTCCCCTCAAATCAATTGACGTATCATTGAAGTACCGCATAAGCATATACTCATAATAGTCAAGGTTTGTATCGAGAACAGTGCGTAATTCTGAAATGTATCTTCGGTCTTTACTGTCCATTATTCTGACCTCCCATAGGCTGCATTATACTAGACAGATTGTTCTGTTTCAGTTGATTCCAGACTGGGCTGTAAACCTTGTTCTGTTGCTGCAACTGGTTCTCCTGGGACTGCTGTTCCACTTTCTGTTCCGGTTGCTTCTTCTGTTCCGTTTTCTGTTCCGGAAGGAATGTCTTCAGGAACCTCTTGTTTATCTGTTCCATTGTTTATAATCTCCTCTAATTGTGCAACTTTTCTAGTAAGAGCTGCAACCAAGCCTAATGTAGCTAATGCAACATAGTCAGTCTTGACTTTGTATACACCATTTTCATCCTGTACAACGGCTGAGTCTAATCCAGGAACTTTCAGTAATTCCTGAGCCACAATACCTAAATGTTCTTTATCATCAACGCCATACTCATTTACAAAGTCTGGCTTATACTGCCAAAGATAGGAGCCGATGTTATCCTTTATAAGGTCGAGCTGTGTATTCTCATCAGAAACATCAGCAACTGCTGGTTCATTATCTGTAAGAAAATTCCAATCCATTATTTTGCTGCTCCTCCACTAAATGCACCACCAACGTCTTTTACTATGCCTGTGCCCATTTTCAGATACTCAGTCCAAGAAGGAAGTTGTCCAGAAAATGCACGAACTGTATCCCTAATCTGCTTTTCTGTCATACCAGCATCCTTCATAGCCCTATACATGTAGGGAACTTGATTAGCAGATACCTTAGCCATAAAGTCTGCCAAGTCTTTCTGACCCTCAGTTGAAACAGCCATTTTTTGAAGAGTTGCATCAAGTTCTTTCTGCATTCTTGCACCTTCGCCTGATGCCATAAATCTGTTATAGCCAGCTTCTTCTGCATCTTCTTTACTCTGTCCGGCACGTACTTTATCTGCCCCAACTGCACCCTGTTCCTTTGCAATGTTGTTCATCAAGTCATCATAAAGTTTTAGTCTTGCTTGGTCTTCTTGTTCTGCATTAGACAGTTTATAGAAGTTGACTGGTGGAATTGCACCACCAGACGCCATAGTAAGCAATGCAGACAATACGGAACCAATTCTTGAAATAACAGACTTTGGTGTAGTTTTCAGTTTTGCAAAGTCAATGGTTCCGTCTTCATTTATCGTAACAAGACCATTTTTCGTAGCATAGTTCAAAAGCGTTTCCTTTGCATCTTTTGGTGTTTCTGGTGTAGTACCACCAGTTGTATTTGTAATTTCATCTTCAATGTCTTCTTTTTCATTATCATCAAAAGCTTCTATAGCAGTATTGGCTTTATCGGTAACGTCATTTGGACCAGTAATTTTTTCCTGTGTTTCCGCCAAATTCTCACCTGTTTTCTTTGCAGCTTCTTCTGGTGCAATACCTTCGCTTACAGCAGTCTGTGTGGTAGCAAGCCTCTGTGTTTCTGCGGCTCTGCCTTCTTGTGCATTTGTAAGGTTTTTATTCAAGTCAGCCTTTTCTTCTTCTGACTTTGCTTCCATAATCGGCTTATCGCCCTTTACCCAGTCCTTTATATTATCAAAAGCGTTTTTTCCATCTTCGCCTTTGAATAAGAACTCTTTGAACTTATTGCCCATTATCTTTCCTCCTTAGGAATGTAGTGATGTTTCTTTACTTTTGAAGAACAATCACTGAGTACAGTAGCGGCGGCTGATAATGCACCTTGACGTGTAGCTGCCTTACGTTTAGCTTCACTTTCAGCTTGGTTCGTAAGATTAGCTGCTTGTGTTTCTGTGAGCTTATTCAAGTTTGCTTCTTGATTTGCACCAACTGCTGCTGCTTGGTTTGCAGTTTCTGCATAGCCTTGTGATGCAGCATCGGCTGCTGCACCTGCACCTGCAATAGCAGACTGTAATTTACCAGCACCACCCATCATAGCGGCACCTTTTGCAGCTTTCTTTGCTTGTCCAGCCTTATCTGCGGCTGCTTGTCCAGCGGCAGCTCTACCTTCCTGATAAATCTGCTCTGTGGACTTGGCATTCTTTTTTCTTTCTTCTAGTAATTTATTAGCCTTGTCATAAGCGTCGGAGGTATCTCCACCACTCATAAAATTCTGCAATGAATCAAAAAAACCCATAGTGTGTAAACTCCTTAGAAATAATTGTTTATCAAGCTTTTGGTAAGTAAAATGTTTGCCAAAGGCTCTTCTATAATTCTTTCAGCAACAAGTTTTGTAACAAGTGCTTTTCGCATGTAGTCGTCTGAGAACATTGGACGAAGTTGTGGTAACATTTCTGAAACTGTTGGTTCAGTACCATTCCTTCTAAGGAATGCTAAATATTCTGGATAATTCATTATATCAAAAACACTCCTTTTGCCCTATGATAATTACTAATTCTACGGACATTATCCGTAGACCCGACATTCTTATAGAATGCATCCTCTGCTTTCTGTAATTCTTTTTCAAGGAATGAAGTATTTACATTCAACATGGAAGCAAAAATGTATGCAATCCTATATTCCATATATGCAAATAATGTATTGTTTGGATATGACAAAATAGTATCCGGTACAAACGGAGCATAGTAGTACTTGTTGTCGTCTGCATTATGGAATAACATACCGAAACCTGTTGAGTCATCAGTAGTCAAAGCAGATACTTCGCCTTTTGTTTCATGTCCAAAAATACAATTATAATTCCATTCAGTTGCCTGCCAACCGGTGAATACGTATACTTTTCCGTCTGCATATGAAATGACCATATAAGGACTGTCAACCTGAACGTTTACAAATCGTATGTCAGTACCATCGTCATTCTGCCTAGAAATGTAGTCGTAAAAGTCCATTCCGTCCCAAGTCATAGTCTGACTAGAAATGTTGAAATCTAATGTTTTTCCCAAGTATGTTATTGTTCCACTTGGCTTCGCTGTTATCGTTACTGTCTCAGTTGACTTGTCATAAGTAATGGCATTCTGGCTTGTTCTCGTATATGCAGAAGGCGTTACTTGAATCCATTTGTCCGGGGCAGTAATAGTAGCAGGAATGGTAGCATAAGTAATAGTCAAGTCAGTATGTGTAAAGTTTGTCTTTGGATACTTGAAAATGTTGTTTTCTACCCTCCAACCACTGGTCTGTGTTCCAACGAATGTTTCCTGATGCACTGGATTTCCAGCTTTATCTTCTACGCCTAAAATAGTGTAGCAGTCTGGAGGCAAAAATGTATCTTCATTTACAGTAATCTTGTTTACAAATGCCTTTGAATGTGTAACCAAAACGTCATAAATGTCCCTATATGCGTTATTCAAAACAGTAGTATTTGTAAAAAAGTCAGTGAATGAAGAGTTATCCGCATTTGCTAAAGTTTTTGCAGTTTTTATTATTTCCCGGCTAGTACGTGTAATCATGTTCTAATTCTCTTATAATTATTATGCAATAATTAGTTATTATTCCTTATTTCAATAAGCCTTTTGAAAACGTCTTCTACAAGTTTATAAAGATATTCCTTGAACTCTGGCTTTTTGAAGAATTCGTCTACCGTCAAGTCAAGAATTGTATTATAAATAATTTCTTGTTTCAACGAAATGTAGCTACCCTCTTTTATGTGATTATAAATAATAGCCTCTTCATACAAGTCCTTTACTTTTGAAATAACATACTTTGTTCTGTAATAGTGAAGCCCCTCTGTAAGGTGTTGAGGTAAATCTCTAATTGTACCATCGAGCTTTGTATTCACGTATTGTATTTGTGTGCGAATTATTTCACGTTCCTTGTCTTGAATTCCTACTGAAAATCCTTTACCTTGAAAGGATACCCAACCTTTTTTTACAGCAATAATTGCTACTGCTAAAACTAATGCAATAATTATTAGCAGTACCCAGTTCCCCGAAATAGCTGCCAATATACCAGATGCGTGTTCCATTTCAATATTCTCTCCTTACTATCCCATGTTTCTGTCAGAAAGATACTGGTTCCAAGCATACTTCACTGAGTCAGCTATGTCCGGGTGGAAAGTATCTTCATCAATTTTATATATAATGCAGCCTTTTTCTGCATTCCATTGCCATACTAATGCGTCGCATTCCCTATCAAACGGGTCGCCTTTTATAATCTGTAACTCACCCAATTCCAGTGCTTCACCAAGTCTTGCCCACTGATAATTTTCATCCTGCTTATAGGCATTTTCTACTTGAGTAATTCCTTGATTGTAGAAGTCTACTGATATTTGCTGGTGTGAAGAGTCTGCTACAACGTGAATGTCTTCCATTGGTAAGTTATACTTTTTATGGAAGGCTTCAACTATTGACTTTGCTTTATTTACCAATTCAGAAGCACCAGTTTTATTCTGTTTCCATTCACCAACAAGATAGCCTTGTCCTTGTGCATCAATAATTATTGGTGCAAAAGAAGAGTAGTCCCTCCATCCATAGTCAACACCAATATAGCATTTTACTGGATGGAAATTTTCTGGAATAATACCATAGTATGTTCTTTTCGGTAGTATCATTCTTTCAGTATCATAGGCTATTTCACCAAGATACTCACGTCTAAATGTAATGTTATTTTCATCCCAGTGGTTTTCTTCCAGTACTTTTTCCAGTGCGTGTTCGTGGTCTGGAATAGTTGGGTTATCAGCCATTGTAGCGGAAGAATGTGACCAAGAATCATCGTTCAATATTTCTTCCCACTTACTTCCGGCAGAAATTGGGGCAGTTCCTAAACAAACTATTTCGCCATCCCTACCCCTTACAATTGGTCCGATAATGTCTGTAAGTAAATAGTAAAGTCCCTGCTGGGACTGCATTTCGTCTATAATAAAGGCATAAGAGTCTTTACCTCTGAGCTTTTCCCTTTCTGCTTTTGAGTTATTTCCCCATAGTTTTATCGAGTTTCCGTTTGATAGGGTAATTTCGTATGCCCCATTATCAATGTGTGAGGTTGTTATGTGTGCTTTATCTATTGCGTCTTTCAGTTCTTCCCAATACAAGCCGGCAGTTTTTTCAAGTGTAAGACCAATTATAACAACTTCCCTCGGTTTTTCTTCCTTTTCCAAAACCATCTTCAAAGCAAGTCTTACAGCAGTATGTGTCTTACCTGCACGTCGACCCCATAACATAGTCTTCTTTTTATTTGTGTCGTCGTATACTTTTCTTTGATATTCAAACAAATGTTCCCTAAGCAGGTATTTAGAAAAGTCTGTGTTTGTTGCTTTTTTCTTGTTGAAGTAGTCAGAGGTATTCTTGGCTATTTTGTTTAGGGAGCTTATTGCAAACATTGCTGTATTTGCGTCTTTACTTGCTTCAATAGAAATACGATGTGCAGACTGCTGAATAAGCTTTCCAAGAAAGGAATCATTAGAGACTTTACCGGTGTCTAATACTTCCGCCCAAGATGAGTTCAAGACTTCTTCGATATCATCTTCTGGCATGAAAAGCTTACAACCACCCGGTGTTTTGACGGCTTTTGTCTTTTTACCTTTCAACTCAGCCGTCTCAACCGTTGTAAGGTTTTTCATTCCCCTAGCCATTTTTTAGTGTCTCATGTTCCTTGGTGCAGATGGCATTGTAGAAGTCTGCTCAGCATCAACTGAAAGAGAGAATAGATAAATGTCATTTGACTTCAAGAATATCTTCAATGCGTTTCCTTGAAGTTCTTGTGGAACAATTCTTATTCTCATAAGGTTGTTCTTCCATTCTGCTTTCTTTATTGTATCCTTTATCTTTTCTTTCTTTATTTCTGTTCCGTTGAGTGTATCAAACTCCACTTCATAGTCATAATTAGCAGGATTTTCTGTATAGAAAATAAAGTCAACATACTTGTATTTTGTAATGGTATCTGGATTACCAAGGTATTCTGTTTCAATTTCCAATGGAACTAATGTATTCCACATCCACGGATTATAGGCTTCGTATGTAGAATCTGAAATAACTTGACAACCAACATCAGTTGACTGTAATCTGTTACCAGTAACTCCTTCAATAATACAGCTATCACTTTGTGTCTTTACAAAAAGCTTTCCGTCTTCAAACAGAATATAAAGTGCCTGTTCAGCAGATGAATACAATGAATCAACAATGTCTCCCATGTCTGCAAAGGAAATAGAACGTTGTAATGTATTGGAAGCAGTATACAAGTATAGGCACTTGTCCCATTTTGAATAGAAGTATGCTTCTGCAGAAGAGTTTGCCAAGAAATTCATACCGATAGCATAAGCAGTGAAAACGTTCTGTGAATAGTCAGTCTGTGAACCCAAGTAGTAGATACCCTGTCCGTCAAAGTAATAGTTACCAGACTGGATTGTAAAGATTTCAGAGCCATAGTATACAGACGCTTTCATGTTATATACCAGGAATGTTTTATTATTCTTTGTATAGAAACGAGCGGCGTAATTGTCACCAACGTCAACAGTTGAAGTAATGTAGTTTTCACCCTGTGTCTTTGACAAAATACCGATTGGATAAATTGTTGTTTCAGCAGTTGGGAACCAAGATGTATCAGAGAAGTTAGTGTCATATGAATCGTTTATGACATTGGATACCAGGTATCTTGAGTTTTTATACAAAACGTCCGTTGTTGCCTGTGAGTGTGTCCAGTATTCTTCAACGTTTTCGTTATCATAGAATGATTTTGATATGTCTGCCCTGAAAATACCTTTCTTGTTATTCAGAACCTGCTTGTTTACATTATTCAAAACAGAAGAATCTACAAAGAAGTTTACTGTAACAGCAGGTACCAAAAATGATGAGGCAATGTTTTTTTCAAACAACTGTGAGTTGAATCCAAAGCCATAAAAGTATACATCATTAGAAATTATAGAAGACCTGTCGCTTGGCATTACGTATTCAGTTCCAATGTATGGGTCTATAATAGATTCCATTATGTAAGGAATGAATGCTCTTTGGAAAGTAAAGTTTCCGCTTCTGCTTTCTATAATTACATTCTTTGGACCAATAATGTTTGTAGTGAAAATGTAGTCAGTTGCTTTATCAATTTTTATTGTACCAGTTGGTTCAATAGTTGAATGTAAAACTTTTCCAGCAGACCAAGTAGCGAGGTATTTCTTTGTTCCATCAATTGTTATGGAATAATTATCACCCATGTCGTGTGGGGTGAATAACAGTGTTTTATTGTATGACAAAGAAATATTTGTCAGTGCATAGTTCTGAACTCTGAAATTATCAACAGTACTGAATGAGAAAGGTACAACAGACAGTAATGAATCTGTACCAATACCACCCAATGAATGGTTATAGAACCAAGTCTTTGCAGCCAATTGTTCAGTTGTTAGAGGATGCAAACGAACTGCCCAGAATCCACTTCTATCATATCCTTGAACTGATTTACCACTATAAAGACCAGGG